>Ga0302303_10000334_pt1 | contig 41496 bp, 32 predicted proteins | sample III_Palsa_E2_1_FD_194542 | JGI IMG/M metagenome (GOLD analysis project Ga0302303, IMG submission 194542) | Peat permafrost microbial communities from Stordalen Mire near Abisko, Sweden - III_Palsa_E2_1 | ecosystem: Environmental > Terrestrial > Soil > Palsa > Peat permafrost | place: Sweden...
TCCCAATCGGTAATTACCTTGCGCGCCACACCCGAATCGATAGCCGCTTTGGCTACCGCCGATGAAACCTCGATGATCAAACGCTGATCCATTGGTTTTGGGATGATATAATCCCTGCCGAACTTAAGGCTTTTGGTATTGTAGGCCAGGTTAATGGCCTCGGGTACTGGTTTTTTAGCTATTTCGGCTATTGCCCTTACCGCCGCTATCTTCATCTCCTCGTTAATGCTGGTTGCCCTAACATCAAGCGCGCCACGGAAAATATACGGGAAACCCAAAACATTATTTACCTGGTTAGGGAAATCAGAACGGCCTGTGGCGATGATAATATCCTTGCGCGCGTTTATGGCCAGGTCATACGCTATTTCGGGCTCGGGGTTGGCCATGGCAAACACGATAGGATTTTTGGCCATGCTTTTTAACATATCCGGCGAAACCACATTGCCCGCCGAAAGGCCAACGAACACATCGGCATTCTTCATAGCCTCGGCCAATGTTTTTATATCCTTACGGGTAGTGGCAAATTGCAGCCTTATCTCGTCCAGGTCGGTACGCTCGGGGGTTATCAGGCCGTTGATGTCAAACATCACCATGTTTTCCTGCTTAACACCCAGCGACAGGTACATTTTTGAGCATGATATAGCGGCAGCGCCTGCCCCGCTAACTACCATTTTTATTTTATCAAGCTTTTTACCCTGTATTTCGCAGGCATTTATCAATGCCGCTGCCGATATGATAGCCGTGCCATGCTGATCATCATGCATAACAGGTATTTTCATTTCGGCCTTCAGGCGGCGCTCTATTTCAAAGCACGTGGGGGCCGATATATCCTCAAGGTTAATACCACCGAACGTAGGCTCGAGCGCTTTAACAATGGCTACAAATTCGTCGGGGGTCTTGGCGTTTATTTCAAGGTCGAAAACATCAATATCAGCATAAATTTTAAACAGCAGGCCTTTGCCTTCCATTACCGGCTTGCTGGCTTCGGGGCCTATATTGCCCAGGCCCAATACCGCGGTTCCGTTAGTAATAACGGCTACAAGGTTACCTTTGGCGGTGTATTTATATACATCTTCAACATTATCGGCAATACGCAGGCAGGGTTCGGCAACGCCAGGCGAATAGGCCATAGAAAGGTCGCGCTGCGAGTTGGTGGGTTTGGTTGGTACCACCTGTATTTTACCCGGCCTGCCTTTTGAATGGTAATTTAAAGCGTCCTGTTTACGATTTGGTTTGTTATTCATCTTCTCAAATTCAAGGGCTCAAAATTACAATTCTTTTTTAACTGCTTTGGTTGAATTGTTGATTATGTTGATAAGGTGAGTGGTTGTATTTGAGCAAGCAAATAAATGCTAAGCGGATAGTTGTGCTGATAAGGCATTTAACTATTTAACCAAATCGCCTTTCAATTAACCGCGGCTAATCTTAAGCTTCATACCGGGTTGCAATTGTGCTTTCCCTAACCCGTTTAATGATTTTATCTTCTCAACAGAAGTACCATCAAACTTTGAGGCTATCACGGTAAGTGTATCCCCGGGTTTAACTTTATAAGTTATATAATTATGGTTCTCTTTAGGGTCTGGTTTCTCGGTGGTATTGTCGGCGCTTAGTTTAAGCTTTTGCCCAACAACGGCTTTGTTATGGTGTAAATGGTTCCATGCTTTAAGGTCGTCTACATCAACGCCATACCTATCGGCAATGGCGGCGAGTGTTTCACCCCTTTTTACTTTATGATAGGCAGGAATATGTTCCGGTTTGTCATTATCATAAGCCACATAGGCTGGGTGCGGCGGTAAGGCGCCAAGGCTTGTGGTATTATTTAAGGCATCGTACAAAGCCGCGTATTTTTCGCTGCGGGTTTGCGGAATGATCAGCCTGCGCGGGTTGGCCGCGCTGCCATTTATAGTATAGGTTTTGTAAGCAGGGTTTAGTATGGATAATATGTGTACATCAACATTTATGATGCTTGAAATACTGCTGAGCGATACGTATTTATCAACCACAAGCGTATCAATATTCATAGAGAAGCTACAGGCTTGCGGAATAATATTGTGCTTGCTGTAATAATTCATGATGTAGGCTACAGCAATATAGGCGGGTACATAATTGCGGGTTTCGACTGGCAAATATTGGCGGATAGACCAAAAATCATTAGCGCCTGCCTTGGCTATGGCATTTTCAACATTGCTTTTGCCGCAATTATAGGAGGCAATGGCCAGCAGCCAATCGCCAAATTCTTCGTAAGCATCTTTTAAATAAGCGGCGGCGGCATAGCTGGCGCGCACCGGATCGCGGCGTTCATCAACATAGCCATCCATATTTAAACCGTAGAGGCGGGCCGTAGTGGTCATAAACTGCCAGGGGCCGGTAGCGCCTACCCTTGACACCGCATTCGGATCGAGCTTTGATTCAACTATCGAAAGGTATTTTATTTCTTCGGGCACACCTGCATTATGAAAGGCCTTTTCATAAATAGGGAAGTAATATTTTGATAAGCCTACCACTTGCCCCATCTCATCGCGGTTATGCAGGTATATATCAATATAGTTTTGTACAAACTCGTTATAATCAAGCGGTACATCTTTTTTAATGGAATCTAAACGGCGCTTTATGGAATTTTCGTAACCATTAAGCGGTAATGGGTTTGCAGCATGTGCAAATGTGGTGTCGCCGTAATTTTTTGTGGTGGTACTAACGGGCTGTAAGCCGCTGGCGGCATTAGCAATTTGTAAGGATAAAAGGCAGATAATAAACGTAAATAATCTCTTCATCTATATCTAATCAGTATTTAACTTAGGGTATTGCCTGGGCCAATATTTTACTAAAATATTAATTATTTATAGCTTCAGGAAATATTTAGAAAAATTTAACAATTCCTGCTCTTCAAACTGATTGGCCAACAATTGTAACCCTAACGGCAAACCTTTGCTATTATTGCCCGCCGGTAACGAAATAGCGGGCACTCCTGATAATGATGCCTGAACTGTGAAAATATCGGCTAAGTAAGTTACCACCGGATCCTTAGCGCCTTCGCCAATCGTAAATGCAGGTTCGGGGGCTGTGGGGGTAAGTATAAAATCGTATTCTTTTAATATGCTTTCGGTTTTCTCCCTTATCAGCCTGCGGGCCTTTTGCGCTTTGGCATAATAAGCATCGTAATAGCCCGCGCTTAAAACAAAGGTACCCAGCATAATACGGCGTTTTACTTCTTTTCCAAAACCTTCGGAGCGGGAGCGTTTATAGGTAGTTTGCAGGTCGGTAGCAGCGGGGCTGCGATAGCCGTAATGTACACCATCAAACCTTGCCAGGTTTGACGATGCCTCGGCCATAGCCAGAATATAATAGGCAGGCACCAGGTAATCAAGGTATTCAAAAGCGATGGGCGTTACGGTATGCCCATCGGCACGAAGCTTATCGATGTATTTAACCAGTACATCTTTTACCTCGGCATCAACGCCGGGGCTTGATATGGATTCCTGCAGGTAAGCAATTTTCTTTTTTGTTGGTTTTTGCAGGTTACTGCTGAATGAAGGGACTTCTTTTTTTGCTAAAGTGCTGTCGTACTCATCAGGCCCAGCCATAACTTCTAACAATATCGCTGCATCCTCTACCGAATTGGTTATTGGCCCTACCTGATCGAATGATGATGCAAAAGCAATTATACCATGCCTTGAAATACGGCCATAAGTAGGTTTAAGGCCTATAACCCCGCAAAACGATGCAGGCTGCCTAACCGAGCCCCCGGTATCTGTGCCAATAGACGCCTGGCACATACCGGCCTGCACAGCAACCGCCGAACCGCCCGATGAGCCACCCGAAACTTTGGTAGGATCGGCATGATTTTTTACCGGGCCGAAGAATGAGCTTTCGTTACTGGCGCCCATGGCAAATTCGTCACAGTTGCAGCGGCCTATAATAATGGCATCCTCGGCCAATAAACGCTCAACTATGGTTGATGAATAAATGGATGTAAAGCCTTCTAAAATTTTGGATGATGCAGATACCTGATGATCTTTATAGCAGATGTTATCTTTTATGGCGATAACCATGCCGGCCAGTTTGCCGGCAATACCCAACTGAATGCGCGAATCGATATTTACAGCGCGTTTTAACGCTTCCTGCTCAAACACCTCGTTAAAGGCGTTTAAGTGTGCATTTAGTTTTATCTTATCTAAATAACCCTTTACCAGCCCTTCGACGGTAACCTCCCCGCTTTGCAACCCGCTCTTTATCTCAATTAAAGAGGAATAGAATTTAGCCATGCGGCTAAAATAAAAAAACTTATCTGTTTAATTTGAAAACAGAAACAAATTTGATGATTTGAAAATTTGAAGATTTGAAAATGCTATTCCTATTATTTTCAAATTGGCACATCTTCAAATTTTCAAATTAACTTATCATTTTCAAATTGCCAAATTTTCAAATTAAACTTTGGGTTTTTCGTCTGTATTAGTTGTGGTGGTAGTATTGGTAGTTCCGTCGTTGTTAGATGCGTCTTTAAATTCTTTAACGCCTTTGCCTAAACCTCTCATCAGTTCAGGAATTTTTTTGCCGCCAAACATTAACAGTACTAACAATACTATTACGATAAGCACTACTGGTGAATCTAATCCCATGATTTTTTTAATTTATATTATGATTTATATTGATATTATGATTTATACTCGTTGTGTGCAGCCTTGGCATCGGCCTGTGGCTCAATTGGTGTTTCTTTTAAATGCACCGGTTCGGTAGTTGTATGGGTTTCCTCTTTTACGGGCTCAACTTCGGCCGTTGAACCTATTTCAGCTACCGGGACTGAACCCTCAACCGGTTCTTTAGCTTCGGTCGCTTCATTTGTTGTTACAGCTGTTTCAGCAGCAGCAGTAGTAGCGGCAGCATTAGCATTGGCTTGATCTGCTTTCTTGGCTTCAAAATTATCTATCTGGTTTGTTATTTCGCGCTTAACACCTTCTGATGCATCCTTAAAATCGCGGATGCCTTTACCTAAACCACGTGCTAATTCGGGCAGTTTTTCGCCCCCGAACAACAATAACGCTACAAGCATGATCAGTATTATTTCGCCCCCGCCTATATCAAAAAACCCAAGAACTGAACTTAACATATATTAATTATTAAAAGACTACAAATATAAACAATTTTAAATTTACAAAGTTTCAAATCAATTAGGCGCCAGCCACTGCTTAGGGTCAACATACGAGGTACCTTTGGTTAATTCAAAGTGTACATCTGTTTCGCCCGTTGAAGGATCGGTAGCTACCGTGCCTATTGTTTCCTTTGTAGTTACCTTTTGGCCTTTTGTAACACTTGCCGATTTAAGGTTAGAGTAAGCCGTAAAATACTCGCCATGCCTTATCAGCACTAAATAAGTCCCGCTTATATCCCTCACCGTTACTACTTCGCCTTCAAAAACCGCCCTTACATTAGCGCCAGGGTTACTTTTTATATCAACGCCCAAACTTTCGCTTTTTATGCCCTCGGTATAATAAATACCAAACCCCTGGGTAATGAACCCGTTGGCTACCGGCCATGGCAAACGCCCGCGGTTACCTAAAAAGTCGTTCGAGAGCTTAGTGGCCTCGGGTGTAGCGTTCAAAGCCTCGCTGTTGCTCATTGGCTTAGGCGTCCTGATCTTTGCAACCACAACATCCCTGTTCTCGGCTTTGGCCTTCGCTGCCTCGACCTTTGCCGCTGCTGCTCTTTCCGCTGCTTCCCTTGCCGCTTCCCTGCGCTTTTCTTCCTCTATTTCGCGGCGTATGGCTTCATCTATCTCCCTGTTTATAGCCGCCAGGTGCCTTTGCACATCTTTTTGCTGCTGTTTAAGCTGCCCCTCGTGCTTCGAAAGATCAACCACTACCTGTGCCTGTGTATTTCTTTCATCGCCCAGGGTTGCTTTTTCTTTTTCCTGGTCGGCCAGCAAATTGCTCTTATCTTTTTTCGTTTTATCAAGCTCAACTATCTTTACATGCAGGTCTTTCTCTGTTCCCTGTATGTAATCGGCCTGCCGCTCGCGATAAGTGCCAAACTGCTGTAAATATTTTAAACGTTTATAAGCCTGGTTAAAATCCTTTGCCGCAAAAATAAACATCAGCTTATTATATGCGCTTTGGTTTCGGTAAGCAAACAATATCATTGCCGCATACTCTTTTTTAAGCTGATCTAACTGGCTTTGTAAGCTATGTACGGTATTATTGCTCTCAGAGATTTGATTATCTAAATTTCTTACTTCTGAATTGATAAGATCGATCTTTTCTTCACGGATGCTTATCTGCTCCTTTAATAAGCGCAGTTGGTTTTGTGTGGTTTTTTTATTGCTGGCTGTTTCCTGGTATTCCTGGTTTAGCTGCTGCAACTGTTGGGTAAGCTGATCGCGGCGCTTTTTTAGCTCCTGACTGCTTTGCGCATGCACGTTGACGGCCGTAAATATGCAAAGCAAAAAGAATACTGTTTTTAAAAATCTCATCCGTGTAATATGTTTTTTATTTTGTTAGATGGGATATCATTCCATCGGCATAAAATATAGCCCCTAATTTACCTGGTTATACGAGCCCGGTATGTTAAAGGGGTAATCCTGCGGCTGGTTAAAATCAACCTTAACATAATGCAAATTAACCTGTATTTTTTTATCTTTTGCAACAGATGCGATATCTATTTGCGATGGCACCTTTTGCGTGCCCGATTGTATAAAGGCATTATTGCTTATTTGCAGCGACTGCCCGGCACTTTGATTAGACAGATTTGTTTGGGTAACCTTCAGATCATTGCCCAATACCAGCTTATACACCAAGTCCTGCAAATTGCCGCTAAGGGTAATATTGTTGTTGGCTGCCGTGTAGTTTGTGCTATCATTTAACATTTGTGGTACGGCATTGCCAACCAACAGCGCCTGCAGCATGGTAAAATCAATTTGCCGGTTGGTGTAAGTATAGATAAAGCTGAAAGGCTTTTTCATATATACACCCTGCAGGCGGTTAATTACCTGTATGCTGTCCGGCGTAATTTCGGCCCGGGCTACTTCAATACCGATAAGGTAAGTAATGGATACCCATATTTCTTTATCGCGGTTGATGCGGATATTCAGCGTACAATCGTGGCTGTCGTTATCAATAGTAAGGCTGGCTTTTGCCCTGGCTGTAAAGCTGTTAAAGCTAACCTGTTGGGAGCGTATCGGCGCGAGCCTGGATTCCACATCGTTTACAGGTTTCGCAGGCACTGCCGCAGAACTGTTCGGGCCGGCAACCAATTTTCTTTTTGCCGAACAGCTAACCATAGCCAGCAGGCAGCAAACTATCAGCAACTTATTCAACATATTTCCTTTCATTTATTTTACGGTCTAATACAGGCGATTGCTGCCCGAATGATTTGGCTTTTTTCCAGTTTTGTACGGCGGCATTGGTATCGCCTAAATAAAACATAATATCGCCGTAATGTTCTACCTGAACGGCGCTATTGCTCTTATCGTGCAGGATGGCTTTTTCTATCCAGACTTTAGCATCGGCGTATTTTTTTTGCTTGAAGAGGATCCAGGCATACGTGTCTTCGAACGAGGCGGTGTTGGGTTGCAGTTCATTGGCGTGTGCCGCCATTTGCGCCGCCTTATCCAAAGCCTCATTTCTTAACGATAAATAATAAGCATAGTTATTCAGTGCGAAGGCATTATCGGGGTTATAGCTAAGCGCCTTATCATAGGCATCGTCCGAGCCTTTAAAGTCTTTTTGCTCATGATAAGAATCGCCCAAAGCGGAGTAGCTTAATGATAGCAAGTCCTTATCATCCGTTTCCATGGCTATGGCGTTCTTTACATAGCTTATGCCCTTGGTGTAATCCTTTTTTTGCAGGCAGGCAATGCCTACCAGGTAATTCATCCATGCCTGGTTAGGAAAAAGCGCCAGGGCACTTTCACCATCCTTTATGGCCGCGTCAATTTCACCTTCGCCTAACTCTATGCGTACCAGTTGTTCGTAAACCTCGTAATGCCCATTATTAAGCTCGAGCGATTTTCTATACGCCGTTTCCGCGTCTTTATATTTGTCATTCTGCGAAAGCATATCGCCGTACATGGCGTAAGCTTTTGAATCATCGGGATGGGCTGTGATCAGTATCTGGCTTAACACCAGCGCGCTGGCTTTGGCATTCGGGTCGGGGAATTTGGGCAGGTAGCCTAATATGATCTTTATTTTTTGGTCTATATCCAGGTCAGGAATGGCAAAGGCCAGTTTCAATTCGTTAAAACAGGCATCATTATTTTTTTTATCGCGATAAATATCGGCAAGCGCCAAATGCAGCTGGCCATTGTTACTGTCTATTTTTTCGGCATCCTGCAGGGCTTTCAGGGCCTTATCGGTAAGGCCATTTGAGTTATAAATTTCGCCCAGCAATAAATAATAGCGCACCTCTGTAGGGTTAGCGGCTATCATTTGCTTTATTTCGGCAGCAGCCTGGTCAACCTTGCCCTGTATCAGGTAAATTTTTTGTCGCCCGGCCAATATATCGTCATCCAGGCCGGTCATTTCCTGCAGCAAATCGTACATTTTTAAGGCATCATCATATTTTTTCTCAAGATAATAGGTGTTAGCCTTATCAAAGTAATAATCGGGCTTGTCGGGGTCTATCCTTATCAGCTCATCAAATACGTTTTCCAGTTTGGCAATATCATTGTTTTTTTCGTAACACTCGGCCAGTGCAAGCCAATACCATTCATTATCGGGGCTTAGGGTTACTGCCCTTTCGAGCAATGGCGCAGCACCGGTATAATTCTCCTTGCTTTTATAAATGTTAGCCAGTTCGTACAGGGCGGCATCGTTATTATTGTCGGTTTGCAGCACACGGGTAAACAGATCGGCAGCGAGTGTATAGTTTTCGATTGTTTTTTCGCTAAGCGCCGAAAAGAAAAGCTGTTTAACCATCAGGCTGTCCATTTGGGTCATGGGCCTGGCTTTAGCTACAACGGCAGTAGTGTCACTAACGGCTTTTTTATTTTGTGCAAAAACAAAAGCCGGTAAAACTAATAGTATAATAAGTATAAACCGCCCGATCTTCATTTTCAATTAACCAATCCCTGTATGACCATAACCACCCGCACCCCTTGATGTTTCATTTAAAACTTCAACCTGCTGCCAGTTTATTTTTTCGTGTTTTGCAATTATCATCTGTGCTATCCTGTCGCCGGTATTTACCTCAAACGCTTCTGTTGAAAGGTTAATGAGCAACACCTTTATTTCGCCACGGTAATCGGCATCAACCGTGCCCGGCGAGTTAACTATGCCTATGCCATGCTTTAACGCCAAACCACTGCGCGGGCGTATCTGCGCTTCGAAACCCTCGGGCAGTTCGATATGTAACCCAGTTGGGACAAGCTTACGCTCCAAAGGTTTAAGTGTGATGCTTGTTTCCAGGTCGGCACGCAAGTCCATTCCGGCAGAATGTGTGGTTTCATAGGCCGGAAGGCCGTTTTTTGATCTGTTTATTATCCTGATATTCATCGGTTAAATATAGCCCTTAAGTTTTCACGTTCAAAATAAAAAGCGGCTGCTACATATAACAATAACATCGCATCGCCAATATAAATATTCCGGTTAAACACGTAGAATGATAAATAAACGACTACAATGGATGAAACGATATATAACACATTCTTTTTAATGTTATAGGGTACCGGGTAATTTTTTTGGCCCCAGATGTACGATAGCACCATCATGCTGGCATAAGCGATAAGCGATACCCACGCCGATGCCATATAACTGTATTTAGGTATGAAAACTACATTTAGCACAATGGTTAATATGGCACCAACGCCCGAAATATACAAGCCGTATTTTGTTTGATCAGACAGTTTGTACCAAACGGATAAATTCATATAGATGCCTAAACTTACGTAACCGAAAACCAGTGGTGGTACAACGCGTAAACCTGTCCAGTATAAAGCGGTTTGCCTGGCATCATGGCCTTTTACAAAGTATTTAAGGATCTCGATATTTGCTATAAGCGCAATAAATATTACGCATACGGTTATCACAAAATAATCCATAATACGGGCATAGGTTTGGCCCGAGTTTTTATTTTTAGCATGACTGAAAAAGAAAGGCTCAGCACCTAAACGGAACGCTTGCACAAAAATGCTCAGGAACAGGGATATTTTAGCGCATGCGGCGTATATGCCCACCTCGCGAACGCTGATATTTTGCGGGAGGATCTGGCCCAGTAACAGCTTATCGAGGTTTTCGTTAATTAAAAAAGACAAATTAGCGATTAAAACCGGCCAGCTATAAGCATACATTTCGGCCAGCATCTTACCATCAAAATCAAACCTTATCTTTAATAACTCAGGCAGCAATAAAAGGAATGTAACAACGCTTGCTATTAAATTTGATAAGAAAACATAGCCTACCCAGCCTTTTGTGTACCATGTACCCAGCCAACCCGATCCTATAAAATGATGCCTTATCCACCAGGGGAAAACATAAATAAAAATAAGGTTAAGCGAAATGAAAATGATGATATTGATGAACTTTATAATACTGTACCTGCCCGGTTTACCATCGGCACGTATTTTAGCAAATGGGATAACGCACCATGCATCAATTACCAAAATGGCTATAAAGTAATCAATAAAGGTTACAAACTCGCTATGGGAGGTATTGTTGCCTACCTGTATAAAATTGGCTATATGTCCGGTAAATGGAATAGTGAACAGTAAAAAAAGAATGGTAATGGAGAATACTGAAGCAAAGGCGTTGTTATAAACTTTGTTTTTACTATCGGCATGTTTATTCAGATACCTGAAAAACGTGGTTTCTAACCCAAATGCCATTATCGCATTTAAAATTGCAGCATAGCTAAATATGGTTGATAAAATACCATATACACCGGTAGCAAATGTGCGTGTATAAACAGGGGTAAGAAAAAAATTCAGCACCCTGCCGGCAATGGTGCTTGCCCCGTATATGGCCGTTTGGCCCGCGAATTTTTTAGCTGTTGACAATAATAGATGTTTTTGGAATTAACAATTGTAAAAGGCTACCAAATGCGGTTCTTTTTTACAACCTCAAAATTACGATAGTTTTTTAATTCACCTTCATGCGATTCAACAGAAATTACATCGGCATCCTGCGGGCCCTCGTTACACCAGTCTAAAAACAGTTCGAGTGTACTGTTATCGGCCTCGGCAGCAATGAGCACATCGCCATTATCGGCATTTTTAACAAAACCGCGTACGCCCAACTGGTCGGCAACGGCTTTGGTTGATGCACGGTAGAATACGCCTTGTACTTTGCCTTTTACGGTTATATCGAGGTGCTTTATCATGGGTGGAACGTTGGTTTAATTTGTTGTAAAGTTGGAACGTTGAAATGTTGTAAGGTTACAATATTGAATATTCATTAAGTTTATAACGATTTATATAAAAATACCTTACAACATTTCAACGTTCCAACATTCCAACATTTTAAATCAACCTTTTCACTTGCGAATCAGGCGTTAGCTTTAGGCCGTCAACATTGGTGATCAGGTTCAAGCCCGGTTTTTTGCCTGCTTCGAGCGTGCCTTTTTCATTATTTATACCTAAAAAACCGGCGCCGTTTATGGTGGCCCATTCCATTAGTTTCGCGGTGCTTATGGCCGGGAATTTTTGCTGAATGGTTTTCATCTCGCTCAATATGCACAGTTTAGTGTTCGAAGCCAGGCTATCGGTGCCTAAGGTAATATTAAAGCCCTGGTCGACAAACAGGTTGATCTTTGGCAGGCGACCCTCTATGTACAAGTTGGCATTGGGGCAAAAGCACCAGTTTATTTTGCGGTCGAACCGTTTTAAAAAGTAAATATCCTTTAAATTGGTACAGGTATTATGCACCATTAAAATATCCTGCTTGCTGCTTAACAGGGGGATGATGGATTGCAGCGAATTGCGGGCCTGTGGCTTAAAATGGCTGGTATCGGTACCAAAATACTCATACAGTTCATTAAACTTGCCTAATTTATAGCGAAAGAACTTATTTTCATCCTCACACTCCTGGTTATGTACGCTCAGCAGGTTTTTGTTGCCTTCGTCGCAATACTTTTTTATCAGCCTGAACAATTCCTTTGATACCGAATACGGCGCATGCGGTGTAACAGAGCACGATTGCGGCTTAAACTCATTTAACAGCGATAACGCGTTATTAAACAGTTCATCGGCTTTATCGGGCAAAAAGCCAAGTATCTCCACAAAAGTATGGTAGTATAATTTACTGCCGCCTTTTATCGGTATGGTAATGCTATTGTTTGATATATCGCCTACGGCAACGATCCCGTTCTCATACATATCATTATCAGCCTTTATAGCCGCTTCGGTTATGGCTTCATTATCAGCTCCCCTATGCTTTAATATGCCTTTAATAAATTCTATAAGGCCGGTTTTTGTAGTCATTTTACCTTCCAGGTGCGAAAGCTCCAGGTGGCAATGGGTATTTATAAAGCCAGGGCAAATAATACCGCTTAATTGTTCGGGGGGAGGGTATTTGCTATCGGTGTGGGTTTGGGCATCTGCTACTGAAATTATCTTTCCGGCATCATCAACAGTAACAACTCCGTTTTTAATTGGTTCGGCATAAACAGGGAAAACGTAATCGGCTTTAAAACTTTTCATTTATCATAAAATAAGCATCTTCAAAAATTCTTTTCCTAAAATACGCCCCATCAATCAATTACAATTAACTTAAAGTTATTGTTTTTAATTTGATAAAAAAGTATATCCTAAAAAAAGCCAGTAATTTTTATTTGAGTACCTTTGCAAAAGTGAACATTAAAGACAAGATTGATATCCGTAGTATTGACCTGCAAACCTTGCAAGATCATTTTATCCGTATGGGTGAAAAAAGCTTCAGGGCAAAGCAGGTTTACGAATGGCTATGGAAAAAATCATGTTTCTCTTTCGAGGAAATGAGCAATCTTTCAAAAGAACTCCGCACCAAACTGCAGGAAAATTTTGTGATAAATAATGTGAAAATTAACAACTCACAGTTTAGTGCTGATAAAACTATAAAAAATTCTTTTATATTACATGATACTCACCTCATTGAGGGCGTTTTAATTCCAACACCGGGCCGTATGACTGCCTGTGTATCATCACAAGTGGGTTGCAGCCTTACCTGCAAATTTTGCGCAACCGGTTATATGGAGCGCAAACGCAATTTAAACCCCGATGAAATATACGACCAGGTAGTGCTGATCAGCCAGCAGGCGATGGAAAATTACGGGCAGCCTTTAAGCAATATTGTGTACATGGGCATGGGCGAGCCTTTGCTCAACTACAAAAATGTGCTGGAATCGGTTGAAAAAATCACATCTGAAGACGGGCTTAACATGGCGGCCAGGCGCATAACGGTATCAACCGCAGGCATTGCCAAAATGATAAAGAAACTGGGCGACGACCAGGTGAAGTTTAACCTGGCGCTAAGCTTGCACGCCGCTAACGACGAAAAGCGCAATACCATAATGCCCATTAATGAGCAAAACTCGTTAAAAGCGCTGGCCGAGGCGTTGAAATACTATTACGCCAAAACAAAAAACCCGGTAACCTACGAGTATATTGTGTTTGATGGCTTTAATGATACCATACAGGATGCCATTGAGCTGGCCAAGTTTTGCAAGCACCTGCCCTGCAAAGTGAATATTATTGAATATAACCCCATAGCCTTTGCCAATTTTATAAACGCCGGCGAAGATAAGATAGAGGCTTTTGCCGATTACCTGCGCAGCCAGGGCGTTAACACCCATTTACGCCGTAGCCGTGGTAAGGATATTGATGCCGCCTGCGGGCAGTTGGCGATAAAGGATAAAGAAGTGGGCAGTTTGCAGTAGGCGGTTTACAGTTTGCATACGCAGGATGTCTTAGAGAAGCCAAGGGCTTCTTTTATGTATCCTTATAGAGCTTCTTCACAAAAACATTTCCTAATGACAAAATTCTCCACTAAATTCATTGCGTGAAATTAACGCAAAGCTATTTAGGCGATTTTGTTTCGCTGCTGTTTCCGCAGCTTTGCCCGGCCTGTGGAGAGGGTTTGGTGGCGGGCGAGCATGTCATTTGCACCAGCTGCCAGTTTAGCCTGCCGGTTACCAACTTTCATTTACAGCCCGGTAATATTGTTGCCCAACAGTTTTGGGGGCGCATTAATTTGCAGGGCGCTTATGCACTGTACTATTTTAGTAAGGGCGGCAAGGTGCAAAACCTGATGCACCACTTTAAATACAGGGGCATGCAGCAAATTGGCCATGTACTGGGCAACATTGCCGGGGCGCAGTTAATGCAGAATGTTATTTTTAATTCTGCCGATGTGATCATACCCGTACCGCTGCATAAAAGCAGGCTCAGGCAGCGGGGATTTAACCAAAGCGCCTGTTTTGCCCAGGGCCTTGCCCAAAAACTAATTGCCATAGTTGATATTGATAACCTGGTACGCATTAAAGCCACCGAAACACAAACCCACCGCTCGCGGTTTTTAAGGTTTGAGAATATGCAGGAAGTTTTTACGGTAATACATCCGGAGAAATTACAAAACAAGCATGTGCTGCTGGTTGATGATGTGGTAACCACCGGATCAACGCTTGAAGCCTGTGGTATTGAATTGTTGAAGATAGAAGGCTTGAAGTTGAGTATTGCTACTATTGCTTACGCGACCGCTGATTCATGATGATTTTTAGGATTGCGCTGATTTTGATTGGGTAAGCGGGTATTTTGTCGCTTGTATAACACACCCCTGCCACTTAACTGTCCTGCGCGCCCCCTCTCAAGAGGGGAATTGAAAAAAAATTACTGGTTTTGCTGTGTTGCTTAACATAATCACTATGGACTACTTCTGATACCTGCTTAGTTTTTCGTAGAGTGTTTTGGGTTCGAATGGTTTTAGTATAAAATCATTCATGCCTGAGTTGGTCATTTCATTTACCTCGCTGCTTAGCATAGATGCGGTTAGGGCAACGATAGCCAATTGCTGAAAGTAAGGGTCGGGGTTGGCGCGTAATATTTTTGTGGCTTCAAGGCCGCCCATTACAGGCATGTGTACATCCATCAGCACAACATCGTAGTTTTTATTGGTTTCGATCTTGTCAACAGCCTCCTGGCCATTCTCGGCAAAGTCAACCTTAGTTCCCCATCTTTGCAGTACTTTGTTAACTAAGATCCTGTTTATCTGGTTATCATCAACCACAAGTACGCTTAAATTTAAACCCATTTCCATTTTACTGCTGCTTATTGTATTACTATTTGCCTTGTTAAACGTAATTGTGAACCAAAAGGTTGAACCCTGGCCCTGTACACTATCAACATTTATTCTCGAATCATACAATTCAACCAGCCGCTTGCTTATGGCAAGGCCTAAACCCGTGCCACCATACTTGCGTGTGGTATCGGCTTCGGCCTGTTTAAATGATTCAAATATGGCACCTAATTTATCCTGCGCAATGCCTATGCCCGTATCAGTAACCGCAAAGCGTATACGTACATTCTTTTCGCTTTGCTCTAAAACCCGCAGATCAATGGTTATGCCACCTGTTTCGGTAAATTTAACAGAATTGCTAACCAAATTTAATAATATCTGTATAAGCCTGGCGCTATCCGCAATAACTAATTGAGGCAGCGCCTCATCAATGGTTTGTTTAAGGTAGATATTTTTTTCAGTTGCTTTGTACTGTAACGAGTTTGCCACATCCTGCACTATTTGCCGCAGGTTAACGTTGGCTTTCTCCAACTCAATATTGCCGGTTTCTATTTTGGTAAAGTCAAGCAGGTCGTTTATCAGGCTCATCAGGTTATCGGCAGAAAATTTAAGCACGCTTAAGTTCTCCTTTTGTGAATCTTCCGGCTTACCATCGAGCAATAAATGCGACATGCCGATAACCGCGTTAAGTGGTGTGCGGATCTCATGGCTCATTACGGACATGAACATATCCTTGGCCCTGTTCAGCTGCAATGCTTGTTCTTTGGCCGATATCAGTTCAAGCTCCACCTTCTTTTTAGCGGTTATATCTATTATAACCTCTATATATTTGTCAACGTTGCCGTCGCTATTAACTATCACCGAGTTGATAACCGAGATCCATAAAGGCTGCCCGTCTTTACGATAAGCCAGCAGGTCGACCTCAAACGATTGCTTATTACGCGACAGCCTGCGTGCCCTTTCAATAATAGATATATCGGTAAGCTCGCCCTTAAGGGTATCGCCCAGGTGCTTATCCTTTACATCATCAAGGTTATAGCCGGTTATTTTTTCAAAGGCGCTGTTTATCCACTCCACCTTACCATTACTGTCGTTTATTACCACGCCGCTTGTGGTATTGCTGGCCACCAGCGATAACATTTTGAGCTGTTCTTCGGCTTTTTTACGTTCGGTAACATCAACCACAACGGTTATCTGCCGCTCTACCTCACCCATCTCATTCAACAGAGGATTGTTAGACAGAGACGCCCAAAAATATGTTTTATCCTTTTTATATAATTTTAGTTCAACCTCGTACGGCTTTTTTTCCTTTGCAGCCTGTGCCGCTTTATCATGAATAGCCATATCGGTTTTTTCGCCTAAAAGCATGTTGCCAAAGGTTTTGCCTTTCATTTCCTTAAGCTTATAACCTAAAATACGTTCCGAGGCTTCGTTCATCCACATTACTTTGCCATCTTTATCGCGTATCACGGTACCGCTTGGGGATTTTCGGGCAGCAAACGATAGTATTTCAAGATCCTTCTCGGCAGTTTTACGCGAGGTGATATCAACAACTATCCTGATGTATTTTTCAATTTCACCTTCAGTATCATGTAAAACCGAATTGATAACTGATAGCCAGATAGGTTTTCCATCTTTTTTATGGATAAACAGGTCGGCTTCATAGGATTGCTTGTTTTTTATCGCCTTTTCATAGCCTTCTTTGCTCAATAAACTTGGCTGGGCTTTAATAGCAGGCCTTAATTGTTTATTCGCTATCTCTTCTAAACCATAACCGGTTATTTCTTCAAATGCCTGGTTTATCCATATTACCTCGTCCTGCGCATTGCTTATCACCACACCATTGTGCACCTTGCTGGCTACCAGCGAAAGCAGCTCCATTTCGGTTGATAGTTTCTTTTGCAGGGTGATATCCCTGCCGCTGGCATACCATTTTCCGGCTTTATTTACAGCGCACCAGCTTATCCATTTTACTTCGTTAGCGGCGGTTATGGTTTGGGTTTCTAATTTAAATGATTGCTGTGTTTGGATGCCTTTTTCAATCAGCGGCACAAATTGTTCGCGGTTTTTGCCAACTACAAAATCCCATAACGAACGGCCGATTGCCTGCTGTGGTGTATAGCCTAAAACATTTTTAACGGCATCGTTTATCAGTTCGATATTGGAATCCTTATCAGCAATAAAATGCACATCGGGCGAGCTGTTGAACAGGGTAAAGAAATCCTTATGCACCTCCAGCGATGCTTCCAATTCCTTTTTTTGCCTGCGCAACACCAGGTGCGACATTACCTCATCGGCCAGTGTACGCAGGGCATCGCGCTGCTCGGCAGAAAGCTTGCGTGGCACGCGGTCAATAACGCACAACGACCCTAATCGGTGCCCGTCGGGATCAATAAGCGGGGCACCAGCATAAAACCTGATGTTTGGCCCTCCAGTAACCTGGAAGTTATTTTTAAACTCATCGGTTTCGCAGGCATCATTTATCTCGAAGATCTTATCATCAAGTATTACATGATTGCAAAAGGAATCTATCCGGGGTATTTCATCTGCCTCGATACCAACCCGTGATTTTACCCACTGGCGTTGTGCATCGATAAGTGTTATAAGGGCAATAGGCGCCTGGCATATATAGGATGCCAGGCGTGTGATCGCATCATACTCTTTCTCGGGTAATGTATCCAATACATCGTATGAATCAAGCGCTGTTAACCGCTTGTTCTCATCAGCTGAAAGAGGATGTTGCTTAATCACGTTTATCAATCGGAACCTTTGTGCTTGTATAACGGATAGTCTTCCGTTAGTTTATGCACTTTTTTACGTATTTTTTTCAAAGAAGGTTCATTATCAGGGTTAATTATTACCGCATCTATCAGTTCAACAATATGTTCCATCTGTTTTTCCTTCATTCCGCGGGTGGTAATCGCTGCTGTACCCACACGGATACCGGAGGTTACAAATGGCGATTTATCGTCATAAGGCACCATGTTTTTATTCACGGTGATATCGGCAATAACCAGCGCATTTTCAGCAGCCTTGCCTGTTATATTTTTGTTGCGCAGATCGATCAATATCAAATGATTATCGGTACCGCCTGATACTATCTCATAACCGCGACTGGTAAAAGCTTCGGCCATGGCGGCTGCGTTCTTTTTAACCTGTACAATGTATTTCATATAATCATCAGTCAATGCTTCGCCAAATGCTACTGCTTTTGCCGCTATAATATGTTCAAGCGGGCCTCCCTGTGTGCCGGGAAAAACGGCCATATCCAGCAGGTTCGACATCATGCGCACTTCGCCCTTTGGCGTTTTCAGTCCCCACGGGTTTTCAAAATCCTTGCCCAGCATGATCAGGCCGCCGCGCGGGCCGCGCAGGGTTTTGTGCGTAGTAGTGGTAACGATATGGCAATGCGGCAGCGGGTCGGCCAATAAGCCTCTCGCTATCAAACCTGCAGGATGCGAAATATCAGCCAGTACAAGCGCGCCAATTTCATCGGCTACTTTGCGTATAAATTCATAATCCCAATCGCGCGAGTAAGCCGAAGCGCCACAGATGATCATCTTGGGCTTTTCTTTTAAGGCTACTGCTTTAAGCTGGTCATAATCAACATAACCTGTATCTTTACGTACCCCATAAAAATGAGGCTCATATAATTTTCCGGAGAAATTAACCGCCGAGCCATGCGTTAAGTGCCCACCGTGCGAAAGGTCGAAACCTAAAATTTTATCGCCGGGGTTTAAACATGCCAGCATTACCGCGGCATTGGCCTGCGCGCCTGAGTGCGGCTGTACGTTCACCCACTCGGCGTTAAACAATTGTTTAGCACGCTCAATAGCTATGGTTTCAATTTCATCAACCACCTGGCAGCCGCCATAATAGCGTTTACCGGGCAGCCCTTCGGCATATTTGTTGGTGGCAACTGAGCCGGCGGCTTCCATAACCTGCAGGCTAACAAAATTTTCAGATGCGATAAGCTCAATGCCTTCTTCCTGGCGTTGCTGTTCTTCGGCTAATAACTTAAAAATTAATTTATCTCTTTTCATGTGATGATTTGATGGGGGCTAAGTTACAAATTAGTGATTAGAGGTTAGTGATTAGTGATTAGAAAAAATGAGAAATTGAGAGATTAATGGTTGGAGGTTAGTGATCAGTTGGGAAATTGAGAAAAATAGTGATTGGTGATTAGTTGGGAACTTAACATAATGTACACTAATCACTAATCACTAATCACTAATCACTAATCACTAATCACTAATCACTAATCACTAATCACTAATCACTAATCACTAACCGCCACCCTCATTCGCTCCGCAAACTTTTTACCGGGTTTGCAAAAGCTGCTTTAATAGTTTGCAAAACGATCAACACCGCCGTTATTAATGTTAGCAGCACGATAGAAAAAATAAATGGCGATAAGCTGATATTTATCTTGTAGGCATAATCACTCAGCCATTTTTGCATAATTAAATAGGCCACCGGGCAGGCTACAATACCTGCAATGATAACTACGCCTAAAAAATCCTTTAAAAAAAGCACCGTTATACCCGCTACCGACGAGCCCAGTACTTTGCGGATGCCTATTTCCTTTGTACGTTTTTGAATGCTTAATGATATGAGGCCCAACACGCCAAGCAATACGATGATGATGGCTAAAACCGTAGCTATATAAGCCGCCTTTTTTAGCTGCAATTCGGTAGCGTATACTTTGCTAAGGGCATCATCCATAAATTTATACTCAAATGGTGCGCCGGGCATCAGCTGGGCCCATTTTGCTTGCAGGGCGTTTATGCTGCTTTGCATATTGCCGGGTTTTAGTTTTATTGAAAAAAACCGATAAGCATACGTATAATTCACATTCATAAATGTTATCGGCCCTATTTTATCATGCAACGATCCAAAATTAAAATCGGCGGTAACGCCACAAATGGTGTAAGGTACTGTCATGCTATATGCCGGAATTATTATTTTTTGGCCTATGGCATCAGCTGCATCTTTCCATCCCAAAGCTTTGGCCTGTGTTTCGTTAATTACTAACTGGGTGCTATCGGCAGCATTATATACCGGTTTAAAAAATGTACCGGCCTTTAATGGTATATTATAAGTGGCCGCGTATTGATTATCGGCAACTAAACCTGTTGTAGAAATAACCTGCGATGGATTTGAACCTAATTTGTAAAGAATGTAGTTGCCACCGTTATGACCATCGGGAATTTCAAATGAAAGGGCAATGCTGCTCACCTGTGGCATTTGCGATAGCTGGTAACGTATCGATTCCATTTTTTGCACCCCTTGCGGCGACCAGTCGCGCGGCAATTGGGCATATACTACATAATCTTTTTTATAGCCCAGATCGCCATTAAAAAAAAGGCTTATTTGCTGCGAAATTATAACCGCACCAATAATTACAATGGCCGCCGTTGCAAACTGAAATGCTACCAGCGTTTTGCGGAACAGCACATTCTCTTTTACCGAAGCTAATTTGCCTTTTAATGATTCGATTGATTTTAGTGCTGATAGTACGAGCGCCGGGTAAATACCCGCTATTACCCCCACCAAAAGCGCGAACAAAAACGGGATGGGAATAAAATATACAGGGAACGAAAAAAGGCCAATAATATCCCTGCCCAAAACACCACTAAAATACGGCCTTGCTATTAAATAGATGATAAGCGCAAACACCGTTGCCAGCATCACCGTTAATATAGATTCGGTTAAAAACTGCCATACGAGTTGCTTGCGCAGGCCGCCCAGCACCTTGCGTATGCCCATCTCCCTCATCCGGCCGGATGAACGGCCAATACACATATTTACAAAATTGATAATAGCCATGAGCAAAATAAACAGGGCGATGCATGATAGCGTCCAGGTCATTTTTTTTACCAGGCCACCTTCGGCAACAAGATTATAATCTTTCAAGCTTACCAAATAAGGTGTAAGGCCTGTACGGATCACATCATCTATCTCAAATTTCTTTATCAGCGCGAGCATGGCCTTATCAACCACTTTCGGGTCGGCACCTTTTTGCAGCTCCACATAATCAACTGTACCCGTATTATCCCAGCCATCTATATTGCGCTTAAAATATTTTGATGCCGCAGCGTTAAAAAAGAAATCGGAGTTATTATTTGCATTTAAATTGGTGACGGAGTTTTTTAGTGTTTTTGATAAAACGCCGGTTATTTTAAAGTCGTGCTTATCGCCGTGCATGCTTTCAAAACTGAGGGTTTGCCCCAAAACATCGGGTTTGCCGAAATACTTAAGCGCCATTTTTTGTGTTATCACAACCGAAAACGGCTCATTCAGCGCCGTTTTGGCATCGCCATACAAAAGCCCCAAGCCATACATTTTCAGCAAAGTACTATCGCCTACTTGTATGCTCTCGCGGTAGTGCTTATCATCTTTAGATACATTGGTGGTTGCCAGGTCTGAACGGTAATGGTTGCTTACCAGGCCGGGGTAATTATCTGCCAATGCTCTGGGCAGCTCGGCAATGCCGGTAATTTCATTACCCATATTTGGGTCTTTCCATTTGCTTAGTATGATGTATTGGTTATCCGCATCCTTTAGCTGGTGGTTCACCTGTAATTCCCCCCAAACATAAGCGCCGATGAGCAGCGTAAAGGCAATACCTACCGAAAGGCCAAAAATATTGATGAGCGAAAAAACCTTGTTTTTCCAAAGGTTTCGCCAGGCGATTTTAAAGTAACTTTTGAGCATAGGGTAGTGGTGAGTTGTTTAGTGTAAATATGCGAAAGCAGCAGCAGTATTTAACAGGTGGAAATGTTAAATGTTGTTATTTGTGTGAATTTTGGGTGTTGAGGGTTACGGTATTACCTTTTGCGCGCTCCGTTGACTCAACCCGGCTACGCTTCGCTCGCCGACCCTCTCTTCCGCAAGCGGGAAAGAGGGTGAAATCAGACTCACTCACTCCTTAAACTTTTTACCGGGCTGGCAAAGGCCGCCTTTATGGTTTGTAAAACAATAAGAAAACCGGTTATGATTGTGAGTAAGGCTATAGACGCGATAAACGGCACGAAGGAAATATTGATCTTATAGGCGTAATCACTCAGCCATTTCTGCATAATTAAATAGGCCAGCGGGCAGGCTACAACACCTGCAATGATAACCACACCCAAAAAATCCTTTAAAAACAAATTGGTTATACCCGTTACTGACGATCCTAATACTTTTCGTATACCTATTTCCTTTGTGCGTTTTTGGATGCTTAATGATATGAGCCCTAACACACCGAGCAATACGATGATCACTGCCAGAAAGGTAGCTATATAGGCTGCCTTTTTTAATTGCAGTTCGGTGGCGTATAGTTTTTTAAGGGCATCGTCCATGAAATTATATTCAAATGGTGCGCCGGGCATTAGCCGGGCCCACTTTTTTTGCAGTAACGTCAGGCTCTTCTGCATGTCGCCTGGCCTTAACTTGATGGAAAAATAGCGGTAATAGGCCAAATAATTGATATTGGTGAACGTTAACGGCGCTATTCGGCCTTGCATCGATCCAAAATGAAAATCGGCAGTAACACCACAAATAATAAAAGGCGCTGTAGTGCTTATCTGTGGCAACACTATTTGCTGCCCAATGGCATCGTTAGGATTGCTCCATCCCAAAGCCTTTGCCTGCGTTTGATTAATTACCACCTGGTTAAAATCGGCAGGAATGTAAACCGGTTTAAAAAATGTGCCCGCCTGCAATGGGATACTATAAGTGGCAGCATATTGGTTATCGGTATTAAGCACTTGCGATGTTATGGTGCGCGATGGATTGCCACCCTGCCTGTAAACCGGCATATTAACCCCATTCATCCCATCCGGAATTTCATACGACAATGATATACTGCTAACCTGTGGCATTTGCGCCAGCTGGTAACGTATGGCTTCCATTTTTTGTACGCCTGCGGGCGACCAATCTCTCGGTAACTGGGCGTACACTACATAATCCTTATTATACCCCAGGTTATTGCTGAAAAAGAGGTTAATTTGCTGTGAAATGATAACCGCGCCTATAAAAACTATTGCAGCCGTGGCAAACTGAACGGCGATGAGCATTTTACGAAGAAACACGCCTTCCTTAACAGATGCCAGCTTTCCCTTTAATGAATCTACTGATTTTAGTGCTGATAGCACCAGCGCCGGGTATATGCCTGCTACTACACCTATTACCAGCGCGAATAAAAAAGGGATAAGGATAAAATATGCCGGGAACGAAAAAAGGTGCGTAATTTCTTTACCCAAAACACTGCTGAAATAAGGCCTTGCAAGCAGGTATATAATAATTGCCAGCAAAGTAGCCAGCATTACCATTAAAACCGATTCGGTTAAAAACTGCCATACCAATTGCCTCCGCAAACTGCCGAGTACCTTGCGCACACCCATTTCCTTCATCCTTCCTGCAGAATGGCCTATACATATATTCACAAAATTGATGATAGCCATGAGCAAAATAAACAGGGCGATGCAGGAGAGCGTGTAGGTCATTTTTTTAACCACACCACCCTGGGCCACCAGGTTATAATCTTTTAACGCTACCAGGTAGGGGGTCAGATTTTTAGCTATTTCGGCAGGGGCATTTTTATGCAGCAGGTCAAGCATAGCTTTGTTAACCGCCCTGGGGTCGGCCCCTTTTTGCAACTCAACATAGTTCACCATACCGGGGTTATTCCATCCGCTAAGCATCGGCCCGAAAAATTTGGCGGAACTTGCTGTAAAGAAAAAATCAGAATTGCTGCTTTCAATTAAATTTATAACCGAGTTCCTGGGCGTTTCATCCAGTACCCCGGTAATAACAAAATCATGTTTACCACCCGTGAAGTTTTCAAAATTCAGCGTTTTACCTATTACATCCGTTTTGCCAAAATATTTTATAGCGATGCTGCTGGTCATCACTACCGAAAACGGATCGCGCAGCGCGGTCTTTGCATCACCATGCAGCAATTTAAACCCGTACATGGTAAGCAGCGTACTATCGCCTAACTGCATGTTTTCGCGAAAGTGCATATCGCCCTTTGATACATTACTGGTAATGCCGTCAAAATGATAATAGTTAGCTATCAGATGGGGGTAATTAGCCTGCAATGCCGACGGAAGTTGTGCAATACAGCCAATTTCGTTACCCATATTTGGGTCTTTCCATTTGCTGATGATAATGTATTGGTTATCTGCATCCTTTAGCTGGTGGTTCACCTGTAATTCGCCCCACACATAAGCGCCGATAAGCAGTGTAAAAGCAATACCCACCGAAAGGCCAAAGATATTGATGAGCGAAAAAACCTTGTTTTTCCAAAGGTTTCGCCAGGCGATTTTAAAGTAACTTTTAAGCATAGTGCCGCGGTGGTTTGTTTAGTGTAAATATGCGAAAGCAGCAGCAGTATTTAAAAGGTGAAAATGTTAAATGTTGTTATTTGTGCGGATGAGGGAAACATTTTTAGTCTTTTTGTCATCCTGAGCGCAGCGAAGGATCTATTATAAGAGCGGACGGTAGCGAATTGACCGGTAACCAAGCGCTTGGTGCATCATACGGGCAAATCCTTCGCTGCGCTCAGCATGACAACGTCTGAAACTGACCTAAGTGGACTTACTTACGAGAAAGTCAAACAGTTACTAATGGGATTGTTTTAATACATCGTTATGGGCTTCGATCATTAAATCATATATATTACTATTGATATATCTTATTTTCAGTAGCTGTTCAACAATTTGTTTTTGGGGATGTGCCCCATCAAAATAAAAAAACCAAAAACTTTTTATGTCCTTTTCAGATTTGTCTTTGAGAATGTACACAGTAAGTTCGGGATCGTTCAATACTCTCTTTCTCAATCCATATTGAAAATAATTAACTGCATCAGCATCCCAATGTCCCCCAATCGCTATGGATATAATCTTTTTATAATATAGGGTATCATTGATATTATCAAGATTGTTAAATAGCTTAAGTATATGATTCTCACCTTCAAAATATAAAACAGCAGGTTTATTATCATTATAACCATAAAGTTCCAGTAATTGATTAAAGGTTTGAGGGAACTCTATGAAAAATTGTTCTTTATATACAATACTTGCCTCCTTAGATGATGATGTTGATAATAAATATAACTGCTTTAACTTTTTTGCTTTTGCTTGCAAAGTAATACTATCTAAGGGCTGCGCATAGCCGGCAACTAAGCAATGGGCCTTTATCTCAAATGTATTAAATACAAAAACAATAAATATTAAACTCAGTAATCTTATCATAATAGTTTAATTGACTTACCTCGCTGAGATCCAAAAATTATTATAGCCCAGTCCCACCTGTATATCTACCAACTCCTGCTGCAGCATTTCGAGCACGGCCAGGAAATTATATACAAAATGCACTTTGTTTTCGGAGTTTGTGGCGATGGCTTTAAAATCGAGCATCTTATTGATCTTCAGCAATTGGCTGATGGCTGCTTTTTGCTTTTCGATGGTGTAGGGGTATTGCTCGATAGTGTGGGTAACCTGCCGCGCGCGCGACTCGTAGTTTTTTACCAGGCGCTCATAAACCATCATCAGTTTATACAGGCTGATGTCCTGTAGTTCCTCGCCGGGGAGGGTAACTTTTTCAATCTGCTCCAGATCGGCAGTAACGTTGCCGCGTTTTTCCTGCTTAAAGCGTTCATCTTCATAGGGGCGCAGTTCTTCGCATACATCTTTTATCCTTTTGTATTCTATCAGCTTGCGTATCAGTTCCTCTTTATGGTCAATTTCGTTACCTGCTTCGTCAACCTCGTACCGTGGCAGCAACATTTTGGCTTTGATACGCATGAGGGTAGCCGCCACAAAAATAAATTCGCTGGCAATATCCATATCCAGGCTCACCATCTGGTGAATGTAATTCAGGAAATCGTTGGTAATTTTAGCGATGGGGATATCGTGAATATCCAGTTCATCGCGCTCAATAAAAAAAAGCAGCAGATCAAACGGCCCTTCAAACTGGGGCAGGTGGATCTCGAAGCTTTCTTCTGTTAGCATAGTTTCAAAAATAAGGTAATTGTCGCCAAAAATAAATTCAAAGCAAGCTAAATAATTAGGGATAGATTTATATTAATTTTAACAATTAAAATAGCTTACTTTGTAGGTTAAAATATTGTTTCTGATGGCGATACAGGTACCAGCCGGTAATTTACTACAACACATAAACTATCCATCTGATTTAAAGCAACTTAGCGAGAATCAACTTGAGCAGGTTTGCCAGGAATTGCGCCAGTATATTATTGATGTGGTATCGGTAAACGGCGGCCATTTTGCCGCGAGTTTAGGTGTTGTTGAATTAACCGTAGCCCTGCAATATGTTTTGAACACGCCCTACGATCAATTGGTTTGGGATGTTGGGCACCAGGCCTACGGCCATAAAATATTAACAGGCCGCCGCGATCAGTTTCATACCAACCGCATTTACGGTGGCATCAGTGGGTTCCCAAAACGCTCTGAAAGCATTTATGATACTTTTGGCGTTGGGCACTCTTCTACCTCTATTTCGGTGGCGCTGGGTATGGCCGTTGCATCGCAATATAAAGGCGAAACCGACAGGCAGCATGTTGCCGTGATTGGCGATGGCGCCATGACCGCCGGTATAGCTTTTGAGGCACTGAACCATGCAGGCATCGAGAACTCGAACCTGCTGGTGATACTGAACGACAATAACATGTCTATCGACCCTAATGTGGGCGCCTTAAAAAATTACCTGACGGATATAACCACTTCAAAGCCCTATAACCGCTTTAGGGATGATATTGCTAATGTGCTTACCAAAATATCAGCAATGGGCCCTGACGCCTTTAAAATAGCCAAGAAGATAGAGAAAAGCATTAAAGGCACCCTGCTTAAACGCAGCAACTTTTTCGAAGCCCTGCAATTCCGTTATTTCGGGCCGATCGATGGGCATGATGTAGAACATTTGGTAAAGGTATTAAAGGATCTGCGCGATATACCGGGGCCAAAGCTATTGCATTGCGTTACTACCAAGGGCAAAGGTTACGCCTTAGCCGAAAAAGACCAAACCAAATGGCATGCGCCAGGCCTGTTTGATAAGATAACCGGCGAGATCAAAAAAACCAAGCACGAAAAACCACAGCCGCCAAAATACCAGGATGTATTTGGCCATACCATTATTGAGCTTGCTGAGCAAAACCCTAAAATTATGGGTATTACCCCGGCCATGCCTTCGGGATGCTCATTAAACCTGATGATGAAGGCCATGCCTAAGCGTGCCTTTGATGTGGGCATTGCCGAGCAGCACGCGGTAACTTTCAGCGCCGGGCTGGCTACACAAGGTTTAATCCCCTTTTGTAATATATACAGCAGCTTTATGCAAAGGGCGTATGACCAGGTGATACATGATGTGGCGATACAAAAACTTAATGTAGTATTCTGCCTCGACCGTGCCGGCTTAGCCGGGGCCGACGGGCCAACACATCACGGCGCTTATGACCTGGCTTATATGCGCTGCATACCGAACATGACGGTATCGGCACCTATGAACGAGGAAGAACTGCGTAACCTGATGTTTACCGCCCAGCAGGATGACATGGGCCCGTTTGTGATACGCTACCCGCGTGGTAACGGCGTTATGGTCGACTGGCAACGCCCTATAAAAGCCATACCTGTTGGCAAAGGCCGTAAGATATGTGACGGTGAAGAAGTAGCCATACTTTCTATAGGCACCATCGGCAACGAGGTGGTAAAAGCTACCGCTGAACTTAATGCTGAGGGCTACAGCCCCGCTCATTACGACCTGCGCTTTGTAAAACCTTTGGACGAAGCTTTACTACATGATGTATTCAAGAAATTCAGCAAGATAATTACCGTTGAAGATGGTTGCCTCGAAGGCGGCATGGGCAGCGCGGTAATTGAGTTTATGGCCGATAATAATTACCATGCCAACGTTACCCGTTTAGGCATTCCCGATGCTTTTATTGAACATGGCGAGCAACCCGAACTATGGGCCGAATGCGGCTATGACGACAAAGCTATTGTTGCTCAGGTTAAACGCTTAGCCACCAAACGTAATCATATTATTGCTTCTTGATTTAGTCTTGAGTCTATAGTTGTAAGTCCTAAGTCAGATGACTTATGACTTTGAACTAAGGACTGAATTAATGCGTTTGGAAACTCGCCAGATCATTATAAACTGCGCGGAATGAGCTGCGGATGCCGAAGGTTAGCATAGCCGTTTTATCATCAAACTGCACGTTCTTTTCATCGCGGTATAATCCGCCAAGCTCTATCCTCAGGTTATATTTAGGGTTAAGCACATAGGCTACTTTACCCTCCATGTAATACATATTTGTGGTTAAGCCCTGGCCTATATAGTTACCCTCCAGTTTCGCAGGGTTGGTGTAATCCTGAAAAGGGTCTTTTCCATAATCCAGCCCATTAAGATCAAGCCCGTAGTGACCATAATCTCCTTCGCCGGAAAAATCAAACCTTTTGTAAGAGTAATTTAATAAACCCACAAGCTCGCGGTAGTTAGCGCCCCAGGGCTGTGCCAAAGGCTCGCCATTTGCAGCGTAATTGATGATAGGGCCACGTTCAGAATAGGTATAAGGTTTAGCATTATTGGTTTCCAGCAGGTAATTTAAACCCTTTACACCAAACATGTTTGCACCACGGAAACCAAACTGGTAAGCATATTTGTTGCGGGAACTCCCGTTATCAGTGAAGAATTGTTTTGCCTGAAATTCATCCAGCGCGAATTGGCCGTATGCGGTTATCCCATCCGTTATCTTATACTTGCCGGTAACACCTATCAAAGCATTGTCCGGCGATCCGTTTGATGCTTCCAGTGGCCTCAGGAAAGGTACAGGGTTTAAGTAAGTTACATCAAAGCCCCGGTAATTACCATCATTATCCCTATTATACCATATAACAGAATCGAAGAACCCAAATGAAAGGCGCTTGCTAACATTCCAGTCTAAATAATGAAAAACTCCCCACTTGGTTCTTTGGTCGCCATTAGCATCCAGATCAAGCGGATCGTTAAAATAGGCCCACATTACCATGTATTTTACATTACCCAGGGTTCCGGTAAGTTTTAAAAACGGGTAAGGCGAGGCATAATCAGATAATAACACTGAACGATAGCCATCGCCTATAAAGGTTTTATCGTGCCCCAGGGTAATATTCAAATATTTTACCGGGGTGAATGAAATATTGGCGGTGTAATAAGTCCAGTAATAATAATCGAGCCCCGAAACCTGGGCACGCGCCTGGCCGGGTATCATGCCTGTTTGGTTGATATAGGTTGAAATATATTCAGGAAAGGTTCCCTGGTTTTCGAAACCCATAAAATTATAAGATAGCTTATTGCCTATGGTACCGCCAAACTGAAAACCATAGGAAACCAGCGAGACGTCTTCCTCGCCGCCTGCAAAGTTTTTACCCATGGTAAAATCAGGTAAGATATCGGCGTAGAAGGTACTGTTGGCTGATTTTATATCGATCAAATGCTCATTAAATAGTTTATTATATCCCCAGCCGTGTTGTTTACCATCCTTGTTATAATTCATTAATGAATCATAATGAACCTTCAGTGTAGAGTCATCTACAATATACGGCTTTAGCGAGGTGTGCATGTTGGTGGATGTTGAATAGGCATCAGCATCGAGCTTTTGATAAAAGTCATAAGAATATGGCTGGTACACAGCCTGCGAACGGGCCGCAGTAGCCATAGCAAATAATAATATAATGGCACCTAAAATTCTTTTCATAAGTATGGTATTAAACTATTATTATGTACACTATTCAAAATAATTGAGCGTTTTGAAGCCACCTTTTTTTAAATAATCGTCTTTTTTAACCAGGTGCAGGTCTGATTGTATCATATCGCTAACCAGGCTTTGCAGATCATATTTTGGCTGCCATCCTAACTTTTCCTTTGCTTTTGAGGCATCACCAATCAGCAGGTCAACTTCTGTAGGCCTGAAGTATTTGGGGTCAACCTTTACAACGGTTTGCCCGAATTTGAGTGCTTCTGTATTCAATCCCAGTTCATCGGCCTTCTGCTCATCAATATCAATAATTACGCCACGTTCGTTTTCATCCTTGCCACTAAATTCAACTTCGATGCCCAACTCGCCAAAGGCCATTTTTATAAACTCCCTTACGGTGGTTGTTACGCCTGTGGCTATCACATAATCTTCGGCAACATCCTGCTGCAGCATAAGCCACATGGCCTCGATATAATCCTTAGCATGGCCCCAATCGCGCTGAGCCGACAGATTACCCACGTACAGGCAATTTTGCAGCCCCAAGGCTATTTTCGAAGCGGCACGTGTAATTTTACGGGTAACAAAAGTTTCGCCGCGTACAGGGCTCTCATGGTTAAACAATATACCATTGCAGGCATACATGCCATAGGCTTCGCGATAGTTAACAATTATCCAGTAGCCATATAATTTAGCAACCGCGTATGGCGAGCGCGGATAGAATGGCGTGCTTTCGCTTTGCGGCACGGCCTGCACCAAGCCATAAAGTTCGGAAGTGGATGCCTGGTAAACACGGGTTTTTTTAGTTAAGCCCAACAGCCTTACTGCTTCAAGTATGCGCAATACGCCTACGCCATCAGCATTAGCGGTGTATTCGGGGGTATCAAAACTTACCTTAACATGGCTTTGCGCGGCCAGGTTATATATTTCATCGGGTTGAATTTCCTGAACAAGCCTTATCAGGTTGGTGGAGTCCGTCAGGTCGCCGTAATGCAGGGTAAACTTTACGTTTGGCTCATGCGGATCGTGGTATAAGTGATCGATACGATCAGTATTAAATGATGAAGCCCTGCGCTTTACCCCATGCACTTCGTAACCTTTTTTTAATAAAAATTCGGCTAAATAAGCACCATCCTGCCCGGTAATACCCGTTATTAAAGCTGTTTTCATTATTATAAGTAGCAATAAATATAATATTACAAATATTATCAAATTAATTGCAAAAGGCGGTATTAAGGGAAAAGATTTGTAGATGCAGCGGAGTGGTTTGGTTTAATATCGAATACTGCCATGGTTTAATAGTTAGCGTAGCGCCCTTAAATCTAACCATGAAAAGCAAAGCTCCTTGCTTCAAAAATGGCAGGCGGCTTTACGGTTTGTTGGTGACAACACCAACAAAGGCGTTAAATCAATCAAAATCTCCTCGGCTCAAGCAGCGAGCAATATTTGGCGGCATCTTGCCGGCGTAGGCCGGAGGCCTGCTAATATTCATCACTCGCCTGGAGGCGAGTGATTGCGTTAAATATAATCGAAAATCCGGAATAAAATTATATCCCTGCCACCCTGTCTTCCAGTTCCTGGTACCAGTCGGCACCGTATTTGCGGATGAGCGGGCCTTTTAAAAATTCGTGAACGCGTACCTGCAACTCGTTGCCAAATGTGCAGGCGGGGCTGCAAATGCTCCAGCGGTCGTAATTTAAAACATCAAACTCAGGGTATTTGGTAATGCGTATGGGGTACAGGTGGCACGAGATAGGTTTCTTCCAGCTAATATCGCCGTTTTCGTAAGCTTTTTCAATGGCGCACTTGGTAATGCCACCCTCAAATATCACATAAGCGCATTCTTTGTTTACATCAACGCAGGGGGTGGTATAATCGCCTTCAAAATCGGTTACATAGGTACCGTTCTCTTCAACGGTTTTAATGCCTTTAGTGGTCATATAAGGCCTTACCTTGGGGTATATCTCATTCAGGATATCCAGTTCGTCGGCATCAAGTGGCGCACCCGAGTCGCCTTCTAAACAGCAGGCGCCTTTGCACTTGTTTAAATTGCATACAAAGTTGTTTTTTACAACATCCTCATGCACTAATGTATTCCCAACTTCAATCATTTTACTATTCCTTAATAGGGTTTAAAGGATATTTAAGTCCCTTAGCACCCGACAGATCCATTGTTACACTACCTACAACTACCTCCACCTGTGCTTTTACGGGTATACGGTTGGCATCATCCGTTATCCACAAATATAGCTTACTATTCTTTCTGAATATACGGCCCGGCATAATTGTGGGGTTAAATTTAAGACAATTAAACGTTCCTAACGAGCATGTTACCTTTTCTTTTCCAACATAGGTTATACCAAGCGAGCTTATGGTATCATCCAAAAAGTACCGCATCTCGAATTTTTCGCCCACCTTCATTTTTGATACATCAATATTACGGGCAAAATAATAAGCCGAAACAAAATCAAAAACCTTACCCTTAAAAGGATATACACCCTTGTTAGCGGTAATTTTATCGGTTTCGTGGTTAAAGGTTACTTTATCGCTGTGCTTCCAATTGCCCTCGTGCCTGTTTTCGGCATAAAAATAAGGCAGTAAGGTTTTTTGATCGATATAAGTTTCATAACGGTTGCGCACTTTGTAAAAAACATCAAAGCTTCCGGCGGTCTGGCCTTCGGCGATGATATGGTAGGCTGGCTGGCCATCAAACTTTATATCGGTATTTTCTACCTGCAGGTTAGCTTCGGCGGCAGTAAAAAAGCCATACTTTAATTTATAGCTTAAAGTTTCGCCTGGCCTAAACACCGGATCGCCAACTTTGGCAAGCTCCTGGGCCGATGCGACATTTAAAATACCGGTTAAAAATAAAATGGATAGAAGGAGTTTTTTCATTTTAGTAGGAAGTCGTGAGCCCTTAGTCGTGAGTCAAAAGATTTTATTTTTGTTGATGATAGGACTGTTAACGGGAGTTTTGGTTTATACGATTATGTAACTCCTGAGTAAAGATATTATTATAAAACCATCTATTTAGTCTTAAGCCTTGAGTCAAAAAAATAATTTAATTATACAACAATCTGACTCCGGACTAACGACTTAAGACTCACGACTAACTTAATCCTTGCGCTTATAAATAGGCACAGTGGAGCATGGTTCGCCAAACATAAGGCTTTTGGCTATGGGGGTAAGTTTTTTCGTCAGTTCAACATAGGCCGATACGGGCACATCTATATCGCCGCAGCCTTTTATTACGATGCGCTGGTCGCGGTATTGTTCCAGGTCGATGCTTTGTATCCCTTTTAAAAATAATACGGTTTCCAAAACCCCGGCATCACCAAAAACAAGTTCGGCGGCATAGGGGGCCATCCTGTTTGCTATAAGCATATAGGCCCATGCAGGCACAATGGCGTCGGCTGTGCAGGTAATGGCTACGTTTTTACCGGTGTATTGCGCCCAATCGTGCGTTTTTACAAATTCACGAAAATCCTTCTCGCGCAAAATAAGTTCCATGTACAGGTTATCCTTTATGTCATAAACCACACGTTCGCCCTGCGGATAAAACGCGGCAGGGTCTAAAGTGGTTAAACCACTTTGCGCTACTTTGTTAACTATATTTTCCTGTATATCCATTGCCTGTAAAATAAAAAAATCCGGAAACGGCTATAACGCCATTTCCGGATACAAAATTACTTTAATTTATGTTATAAGAACTTAACCCTGTAATCTTTTACATTCGCCTTATCTTTCAGGGCATCAAGTATCTGTTGTTCCGAGCGCTGCAACAGTTGCTGGCCCAGTTGTTGTTTTTCCCTTACATCATTTGTAAGTGGTGCTGGTTTTACAAAATTATCAACAGCAAATACAAAAACACCAGTTTGCCCTTCAACCGGTTTTGAAAGTTTGCCCGGTTGTGAACCAAAAATAGCACCTATAACCTTATACTCAGCTACCGAGCCCGGGATAACCGGATTTGCAAACACAATATTTTGCAAAGGGATAACAGCACTACCTGCCTTTTGAGCTACCTGGCTTATGCTGGTAGCGCCATTCTCGGCGGTCTGCAATTTATCGGTAAGTATTTTGGCTTTAGCCGCTACCAATACCTGTGGTTTTATCTGATCTTTTATCAAGTCTAACGGCAGTATGCCTTTTGGCTTAATGGTAGTTAAATGTGCAACAATATATTGGTCGCCAACGGTATATACCTGGTCAGATACATCGCCCGAACTTGCTTTATATGCCCATTTTACTACTTCGCGGCCATTGGTAACCGTACCAAAGGCAGTTGCTGTTCCAATAAGATCAGCTGCAGGCAATACTTTTAAGCCTTCTTTACCAGCCTCGGCAGTAAAATTACCATTGTTTATGGAGCCTAAAAACGCCTGTGCTTTGCTATATGCTGCAGATTGTGTAGCCGAACTTGCTGTTAAAGGTTTATCAACAATAGCTACCTTAACTACTTTTTGCGATCCTTTTTGATCTTCTATTTCAATAAGGTGTACACCAAATTGCGAGGTAACTATTTTCAGGTCGCCTTTTTTGCCGTTAAACACAGCATCTTCAAATACCGGTACCATTGAGCCACGGCCAAATGTGCCTAAATCGCCACCTTTTTCAGCTGAACCTTTATCAACCGAATATATTTTAGCCAGGTCGGCAAATGATTTTCCGCCCTGTATTAATTTTTTAAGTGAGTCGGCAGTTTTCAACGCCTGGTCAACACCTGCATTTATAGGCAATAATATATGCCTTGCCGTTACCGAGTCGGGGCCGGTTTCAGATGCAACCAGTTTAGCAATTTTATAGCTGCCGTTTGAAACATAAGGGCCGTAAATAAAGCCTGGTGAAGCATTAAGCATTATCGAATCGATCTTTGGATCCAACTGGCCTTTATGCTGCCAAACCAATGGGGTTTTTGTTTCAGAATTTATTTCAACAAAAGTGGAGTCATCTTTGCTTGCCTTAAAATCGGGCACCATTTTATCCATTTGTGCTTTTATGGCTGCCGAGTCGTCTTTTGTAGGCGAGGCATTAAAAACAACATACTCAAGGCTTCTTGATTCTTCGGGGTTTTTAAACTCCTGCTTATGATCGCTATAATAGCTTTCATAATCATCATCAGTTAAAGTAACCTTACTATCGGGTATCGAAGCGTAATCAAGCTTAACATATTTAAAATTAACCAGCTTGTTTTTAGCCTCGTAATCATCTTTTGCCTCAAGCGAGTTAACATACAGGCCATTGGTTACCAGGCTAAGATATTTCTCGTTGCGCTTGTTATCAATTATCTGCTGTACAAAAGCTGCCCAACGCGGCCTGATCGGGTCATCAGCCTTGGCCGATGAAAGATTGGTTAAAAAGTTGTTCAGCTTAGTCCTGTCTAACTGCCCTGTCGGATCGGCAAAAGCCTGCACAATTTGCTGGCTTGGGTTATCGCCTTGTATCAATGATTTAATTTCATCATCGCCAACGGTCAATCCAAGTCTCTCCAATTCTTTGTTAAGAATTAGCTCGCTTACTTCCTGGTTCCAGGTAGTTTCCTGTATATAACTTACTATCTGCGGCGACAGATCGTTTTGGTGTGATTGCTGTTTAAAGTTGTTTGAATTCTCATCAACTTTTTTACTGAAATCATCATAAGCTATCTTTTCGCCGCTAACCTCACCTATTGTGGTGGCATCGCCGTGAAAAAATGAACTGCCGTAGTGTATTACTTCGCCTGCTATAAACGCAAAAAGTGCAAAACCAATAACGATGACTAATATCAGCCCCATCCGGTTACGCAAAAAACCCATTACTCCCATAAAAACTTTTATATAATATTATTAATGTTACTCAAAAAAGAGGCGCAAGATACAACTTTTAGCAAAATTTTTTACCACAAAAAAAAATACTCAAAATGTTGTTAATTATTGTGTTGGATTGGTACTTGGCGCATCGGTTACATTGAAGATGCCGGTAGACTTTGTAATTGTCCAATGACCGAGGCTTTGATCGCTCTGAAAACCTATACCATTCATCACATCGCCATTGGCCATGGTAATTTGTACGGCTTTATCTGAGTGCATGAGCTTGGTGGTTTGATCCCAGATCAGCTCATCTGATTTAAATGTTTCGCCTTTGGCATTTTTAGCCACCACATTTTTGTGAAACTCTACTTTCTTGGTAACATCATTTTGGATCCCCGTATCGGCAGTTAAAGTACCCATCTGTGTAAGATCCTTGTCATAAATAAGAATATTAACGCCTTTGGTCATGATGTTATACGGATTTTTTCCGGTGTGCTGTAATAATAAAGGGGCAAGTATGCGAAATTTAACCTTTGCCGAGTCGCTATAGATCATATCAACACCATGTACGGTGTCAATATCCATATTGATCTGGTTTGCCGATATTTCCCTTATTTTCTTTATATCATTTTCGCAAGCGCTTATCAGCAGCATACCTGTTAAGAGGATTGCCGGCCAGCATATTTTTGGTAAATGTTTTGGCCAACTATGCATATATTAGTTATCGGTGATCCTGTATTTTGTAAACCATTTGTCGTTAAGCGTGAACGACAGGTGCAAATTCACATAGTTTTCTTTAACCAGGTAATTTTCAAGGGTTCCGCGTTTGCCTACTTCGGCCGAGAAATTTACCTCATAAAAGGCTGTCCTGCTTTCATTAGGGCGTAATGGCATGCCTAAACCAAAGGTAACTGCGTAGCTTGTAATATTGGTAGATGTGTTATTTACAGGGTTATTTACATCGATATAGGTTTGGTCATATATAAAACCTAATCTGTAATTAATAGTTGCCCAGTAGTTTGACAGCGCGTTGATGTTAGGTGTAAACTGGCCGCCTAAATTATATGTTTTGCTATTCTGCAGATTTTGGTTTACGCCGCCTATGGTAAGCTGCGACCAATTCCCTGTGCTGTACTCGCCGCCAACCATATATTTACCATCGCTTACATATGTTAGCCCAAAGTGGTTGAGCTGCGGAAGCTGTATCTTGGTTTTTTGTCCTTTTGTACTCTGAAGTGTATCAAGAGGTACATTTTGGTTACCGCTAGCATCATAAGTATATTGGCTGACCACATTGCTGTACTGGCTATTGATACTGGTATTTGCCGATCCGGAGTAGCCTAATATAACATGTTTTGTATTACTCAGGTCGATAGTGTACTGGGCACCGTAGTCGTAATTAATACCGCCAATTGAATAGCTGTTCTCCACGCTTGAATTCAATGTACCTGCAAGTGTAGGTATTTCTGTTGAGCTGAACTGTTGCAGGTTACCAAATATGTAGGATACGTTAGCGCCAAGCTGTAAATGCCCTATAGAAAACCCATAACCAATATATGCTTTTGATAATCCGCCCTGGCCGCTGTAAATATAATTAATGGCGTTGGTATCGACAGGTGAGTTTGTACCAAAGTTTTTCTGTGTGGTTTTATAGTTATACCCTAACTGGCTGTAAGGCAGCAAACCAAAGCTTAATGCCGAGTGCCTGGTAACCGGGAATGCAAAAGCTACGTGGCTTAAACTAAAGTTAGCATTGGTTTGGCTGTTTTGCCCGGTTTGATTAAGGGTAAGCGTATTGCCGTATATACCCACATCAATAGTTGTTAAGCCTATTGACGCATATGACGCAGGATTGAGCGGGTTGATATTGTAATAGCCAGCAAAGCTGTTTGTGGCTACCGAAATATCGCCCATGCCTATATTTTGAGGTAATACCTGCGGGGTAATATCGCCCAACCCGAATCTTGAATAAGGTGAACTTGTAGTGGCAGTTGATTGCGCCCTAACCTGGAAAACAATAATTGCGAGTAAGAATGTTATAAAAAGTTTGGTAAATTTAATCATTATGCGTCTGTATAGCTGCGTTTAATCCTTTTAGAACCAGGTAAGGCTCGTTTTTTATATAGGGGGCAAAGATGCTATTTTTTAATAGCGTATCAAAAAAAATACTGTCGCCCCCGCTAAGTATAATATTTAGTGCGGGTTCATGCTTACGGTAGCCTTCAATAAAGCCTGTAAGCTCGTATTTTATCCCATTTTGTACACCCGAAACCAGGGCGCTTTGGGTATCATTTCCATAGGTTTTGTTAAAAGTTATGTCTTCGTTAATTAATGGCAAGGCTGCAGTGTAATTATTTAATGCTTTATAACGCATATTTAATCCCGGCGATATACTGCCGCCAAAATAATTAGCCCCGGCATCAACATAATCATATTTTATGCAGGTGCCACCATCAATTACCAAGCTACTTTTACCGGGATATACGTGTGCAGCGCCTATAACCGCGGCCAAACGGTCGAGTCCGAGGGTTTGTGGTGTAGTGTAATGATTTTTTATTCCCGCTGTCATCCCTGCATTAAAATATATTAATGGCGTTTTTTCTTTCAGTATGGCTTGCCATTGTTCACTATCTTTTTTTACTGTACTGATGATAGTTTTTTTAATGCGAAACTTACGCAGAAAATTATTCAGTATTTCAATTGTTATATTTTGATGCTGTTCGGCCCGTATCATTTCATCCTGCTCAAAAACAGCAATTTTTGTATATGTATTACCTATATCAATAACCAAATTGGCCATCAGGCTTTAACCAGTGATAATATCGATTCAAAAATAGCCAGCCCATCTTCATTGGCCAACACGCTATCGGCAGCACGCTCGGGGTGTGGCATTAAGCCAAACACGTTGCGGTTTAAATTGCATACCCCTGCTATATTTTCTAATGACCCGTTCGGGTTGGCATCGGCGCTGATAATACCTGCCTCATCGCAATACCTGAACAATATCTGGTCGTTATCCTTAAGATTTTGCAAAACATCAGCATCGGCAAAATAATTGCCTTCGCCATGCGCTATCGGGATCTTCAAAGCACGCTGCGGGTCGATCTGCGAAGTAAGCATCGAGTTTGAAGTTTCGGCCCTTAAATAAATATTACGGCAAATAAATTTACGGGTGCGGTTGTGCAATAAGGTGCCCGGCAACAGCCCGGCTTCGGTTAATACCTGGAAACCATTGCAAATGCCCAATACATAGCCGCCGTTATCTGCAAATTTTATAACTTCCTGCATAATTGGCGAAAAACGGGCAATAGCGCCCGAACGCAAATAATCGCCAAAGGAGAAACCACCGGGCAGTACAATAAAGTCGGCACCCTGCAAATCATGGTCTTTATGCCATAGTTTTGCAACCGGCTGGCCGGTCAATCTTTCTAATGTATAGATGATGTCCTCATCGCAATTGGATCCTGGAAATATAACAACTCCGAATTTCATGCTACAAAACTAATATAACAGCTGAAATTTGAGCGAATTTAATAGTTAAAAAGTGTTAAACTGAAAATAGATGATGCTGACCAGCAATACGAAATACAGTGTTTCGTAGATCCATTTATTGGCGGCGTACAAAAAGTAGTAGGCAAAAAACACCGCCGCAGGTACCGCGCACAATAAAAAGTGGCTCAAATTAAACTCCGCCTTTACATAAAACGACAGGCCGCCTATTAAAAAAACAAAAAATAACAGCTGGAATGATTTGCGCACCTGCACATAGCTCCTGAAAAAGTTTTCGCGCAGCTTTATAAAGCACAGCAGCAATATAATAATTACGGGTATAAGTAACAGGTAGTTATAATAATCGATACGGATACGGTTTGGGAACTTTGTACCCAACGGCAGCCAGATGCTGTAAAATTGATCTAAACGATTGTTTAAATAATAAAATACGGCCAAAAAGAAAAATATGGTAGCATAACCAACAATGCCTGCCACCCACTCGCGCCAGTTAAAGGGTTTGAAAATTACAAGGGCTATCCATATCACCAAAAACAAGTAAATAAACGGGAAATAAATAAGCGAGCCGATAGCGACGATCATACCCAGGTCATAGGCGGTTGATTTGCCGCCATCGCCTTTGTACAGATCAAACAGCTTAAACAGCATCCATATCACCAGGAAATTACATATCAAAGGCTGGCTCAACACCAAAAACGGCGTAAACAGCCCCGAAATGGTGATATACATTAGCGCGGGCAAAAATGTGGGCTTGCCTAATAAATTGTAATGGTTAACCAGGTAATTGATCAGCATGGCCTGTATAAGCACCAATACACTTGCCAGGAATATATTGGCGGATGTTGAAAATAAATGCTCATATGATGCAGGTATCAATCCCCGCGCAAAGCCTTCCAGAAAAGTAAACTGGATATTGGCCGGGGCATGCCAGGCATAGCCAACCCGCAGCACAAATAATATAATTATGAGGCCGATAATGTTAAGCGGGTTAAATGTTCGGAATGCCTTAACTATCATGATGCTGTTGCGGGCACAATATTAGCAGAAAAACCGCTTATGATGAAATGACTACCCATATTTTGCGCCTGCGGAACGGCTTATTATTGTTTGGCGTACTTGTTTACCATATCATGCACTATTTTGGCGGTTTCATCAGGAAAGTTTACCACTATCTTCTTGTCGTCGTTTATCCAGTTATTAAGGTGAGCGGTAAAGTGTTCATCAATGCCATTTACCACCGGCACGCCCAGCCTTGATGCTGCCAGCGCGTTGCAGCGTTGCTCGTACTGGCCCGTCATGGGGATCATTAATACCTTTTTTTGCAGGAAGAGCGCCTCGGCAGGGCCTTCAAAGCCCCCGCCTGTGAGCAGGCCTGCGCAACTGGCCAGGCTTTTGTTAAACTCCTGGTTATTAACCGGGAAGATCTGCACATTGCCTTCGCGGTAAGGTGTTTTTTGCCGCTTGGAGAAAATCTGCCATTCTACCCCGGTTTTGCTTAAGTGTTTAAGCAGCGTTTTATCGTCATAAGCAGGCAGGTAAACGGTGTAATGGCCCAGGTTTGATGTTTGCAGGTTGCGTATCTCGCTGCGGATAACCGGGGTATGTATAAAATCGTCGTACTGCTCAAAATGGAAACCGATATGATACGTGGTGGGCGAATAATATTTAAAAAGCCACTCGGCGTAGTTCCATTTTGCGGGGCGCGGTGTTTTGGGCGATACAAATGAACACTGGTGACTTAACGATACCGATGGCACCTTTTGCAGTCTGCAGGCCCAGGCGCTAACCGGCTCAAAATCGTTAATGATCAAATCATAATCTTTTAGCGGCAGGCTGTGCATATCGCTCCAAAGCTGTGGCAGGTTCATGATCTTAAACGTGGCCCAGTTATCAACCCCACCTTTGGTACCAAACACAAAGCTAAACCCATGAAAACGGTACCTGAGCGGCTGTGCCAGGCTAACTTCGGCCTGGGTGCCGCTTACCAGCAGATCAAGCTCGCCATATTGCTGCAGCAGGGGCACAATTTCGCGCGCCCGGCTGATATGGCCGTTGCCTGTACCTTGTATGGCGTAAAGTATTTTCATGGGCCGGTGTTGGAACGTTTTAAGGTTGAAATGTTGTAAAGTTGATGTAAAGGGTTGACTTTACAAATTACAACAAAAAAGTTGAAAGGTTGGAAAGTTAATATATAGTGCTCAACTTTTCCAACCTTCCAACCTTCCAACCTTCCAACCTTTTAACTTTTCAACAAAAATGTTAACCCGCT
>Ga0302303_10000348_pt1 | contig 40705 bp, 34 predicted proteins | sample III_Palsa_E2_1_FD_194542 | JGI IMG/M metagenome (GOLD analysis project Ga0302303, IMG submission 194542) | Peat permafrost microbial communities from Stordalen Mire near Abisko, Sweden - III_Palsa_E2_1 | ecosystem: Environmental > Terrestrial > Soil > Palsa > Peat permafrost | place: Sweden...
CATGGATTTTGGCAACAGCAAAGATACTGGTCAGGTTATCCTGTCCACCATTGGTAAAATTAGCCAACCCGCATCCAAACAATACCGTACAGTAGAAATTTTACCTATGGTAATGGACGAGTTTGGCGAACTCTTATCCGCTTCCGAAACCACAGATAATACACCAAGCTGTTCGCTTGCCGAAGCCCTCACCAAACAGGATTTATTTATCAATTCTGCATTGGCCAATATCGGCGCATCCCTCTTATGGCAATTATTCCGTGAGGGGATGCTGTTCAATCGGGGCTTCTTTCTCAACCTCAAAGAATTTAAAACACAACCTTTAAAAGTAGTATAATATGAAAACTACCATATATTTTATCATCACCTGTTTCATTTCCACGGGTGCATTATTAGGCGCAACAAACGCTAAAAACCCATTTGCCGCATTTGCGGTGGCCTTTGGTATTTGGATATTGTTCCTGTGGGGTTATAACAGGCGGAGCAAAAAGGAAGCGGAAAGACGCAACCGGGAAAGGCTGTTCGAGGATTATATGAGAGAACAAATGCGGAACCGGCAACGGTAATAAGTTCAAACGGTATTCAAACGCCGGGCGCAAAATGCCCGGCGGCCCCGGCCATGCCGGGGCCCTTTCGCCGCCTGTTTTAGTATCGGTTTAGCCAATGAAACAGTCGTCGTTTTTTTCATAAATGGTGGATATTGGTTTTTTTCTTTATTTTTCAAACTCGATAAAAATTCAAACCGAGACACTACCATTATTTTAGATAATTGGGTATAAATAGTATTTTTGTTAAGATAGAACTTGTTTAAGGAAGTCAAACCTATAATTTGTATTTATGAGGATTGTTGAGATTACTTATCATAAGCCCGCAAACTTATTAGTTGAAGCATTGCAAAAACATTGCAAAATGTTAATGTCTGAGCCACAACAGAATAGTATTAATAGCCTGAAAGACATTGAAGACAGTATCCGGGAGTATGCCGAAAAAATTCAGCCAAATTTCCCGAAATGTAAATTGGAGAATTTGGAAGTTATTTCGCGCGCTAATATTTTACATGAGTGGTATAATTTATTGTATAAAGGCGAGAAATCTATGATCTCAATATTTGCAAGGCCCGATGGATTGGAAATGGCTTTTCGAGAATACGATCAGATGAAATCATGTAACTGATCAATTAATGACACTGACCTAAACGTCATGGGTTATAATAAAAACACTATATTGGCAGCCAAAATAACTGGTAAGCACCTCGCTTGCCAATTGTGATAAGGTTTAGGTTGAAAGGCCCCGGCAGCGAGTGTTAGGGCCTTTCTTTATTTATACCGATTCTGTAAAAAGTAACTGTTGACCTTTTTAATATTTATTTCCCCAGGTTCGATTGAATCAGGGTGGTTCATTCCGCCTTTACTTTTTATTGCTATAATTTCAACTTTGCCTTGTATAATTTACATTATACTTTAATTATTGCCTTGTATAAATTGCAAATTATACCTGAAATTGCCTTAAAATATTTACATGTAACTGTTATCCACTTCTATATTTGAATATTTCGGATAATAGTCTTTGTTTTGATACTGCCCTTATTCTGTTACAAGATTTTAATAAAACAGGGTTTATTTTGTTACATAAATAAAGTAAATTTGCCCTTATTCTGTTACATCCACTACAAGTTTTGCTATTATGGCCTTTAAAAGGAGTATTGAAAATTATCTTAATCGCTGGAAATTAAATGCTGCACGTAAACCGCTTATTATAAGAGGCGCACGTCAGGTAGGCAAAACCACGTTGATACGTGATTTTGCCGGAACGTATGCACACGCTATTGTGCTCAACCTGGAAAAGCCAGCCGACCGCCGTTATTTTGATGATTTTGATGATGTTCAAACCATTTTTGAAGCTCTGTTTTTAGCACAAAGTATTCCTTCGTCGGCTGTTGCCAATACACTTCTATTTATAGATGAAATACAGGAGAGCCCCAAAGCCATCCAACTGTTACGTTATTTTTATGAAGAAATACCAGCTCTTCATGTCATCAGTGCAGGTTCACTATTAGAGTTTGCCATGCAAAAAGTTCATAGTTTTCCGGTAGGTAGGGTGGAGTTTTTATATCTCCACCCACTGAATTTCCAGGAATATCTGGAAGCTATCGGAAAACAAACATTGCTGGAGCAATTACAGCAGGTCCCGGTTAAAGCTTTTGCACATCAATCCCTAATGGATGCCTTTCATCGTTATGCGATTATCGGCGGTATGCCTGAAATTGTAAAAACCGACGTAGAACAACACAGCCTATCCGATTTGTCAATCATCTATGAAAGTATTTGGGGCACTTATAAAAGCGATGTAGAAAAATATACGTCCAACGATACGGAAAGGAAGATCATTAAGCATTTAATGGATACTGCGCCGCTGTATCTGGACGAACGCATCAAGTTTCAGGGCTTTGGAAATTCCAATTACCGATCAAGAGAGGTAGGAGAAGCATTCAGAACCCTTGATGATGCGAAGATTGTACGTTTGATCTATCCTACGACTGATCTGCATCCGCCATTGAAGGCTGATTTGAAGAAAGCACCGCGTTTACAATTCCTGGATACAGGCTTGGTGAATTATTCATTAGGCATCCAGGCAGAAATGCTGGCTATGGATGATTTGAACAGTGCCTACAAAGGTGCGGTTATACCCCATTTAGTAACACAGGAACTGATATCCCTCCAAAGCATCTCAGCCCATACCCCGAATTTTTGGGTAAGAGAAAAGGCCCAGTCCAATGCAGAAGTCGATTTACTCTATGCTTATAAACATTTGGTTATCCCCATAGAAATAAAATCAGGGAGCACAGGTACTCTAAAATCACTTCACCAATTTATCGAGGCCGCAGAACATCCATATGCTATACGTATGTACGCGGGCGTTTTCAAGGTGGAACAAGCCATGACTCCCAATAAAAAACCATACCTGTTAATGAATTTACCTTATTATGCTGGTACAGCATTGCCTCAATATATTGAGTGGTTTGTGCAACAGGGAATTTAATGTAGACCGCTGGTCGACAGTATAAGGTGAATAAACCAAGTTATATTACCCTCTCTTCGCCAATTTAAAAATTATCAATAATTAACATAGCTCAATATAGAAAGTGGTCAATTCAGTTTCGGTTCAAAGGGGGAAGCCTTTATGGTTTCCCCCCATATAGAATACAATAATAGAATCCAAAAACCACACTTTAAGCGGTACTCTAACTCATCCTAATTATTAATATTTGGTTAGTTATTAATATGTATTTGTGGAGCAATCGTTAAGCCAATTAGGAAATCGTTTAAAATATTTCAGAAAACTCAAAGGTTACAGCAACTATGAAAGATTTGCGTATGAAATAAATATTTCAAGAACGCAGTACGGCAAGTATGAAGCTGGCGGTAATATCAAATTTTCGACCTTATTGAAAATATTAAAGCAGTTAGAAGTTCCACTTAAAGAATTTTTCAAGGAAGGTTTTGATGATTGATATAGAGAGGTTTAGGGAAATCGATTTTCCTCAATCAAGCCAATATAGCTCAGATTCAAAACATATTCCACTTGAGTTTTATGAGACTGCTATTCCAAAAGCACAAACCATTGATATGGTTTTGGGATATTTTAGTTCCAATGCCATTCGAACGTTGTGCATGGGCTTTGCTGAGTTTATCTATAACGGCGGGCGTATAAGAATTGTAACTAACCATGAACTCGCCGAATTTGATAAAGAGAACTTATTAATAAACACGACTGTTGACGACCATGATTCTGTTATAAATATTTTCAAAGATATCGAACTATTAAAAAACGAATTAGGGCCTTATGGTCAACATTTTTTTGACTGTTTAAAGTATCTTCTTTTAAAGGATAGACTGATCCTACAACCAGTAATGCACAAACCAATAGCCATGTCCCACTATAAAAAGATCATCCTCTATGATGGATGCGAATATTTATATGTTCATGGTAGTGCAAATTTTACAAGTTCAGGAATTATAAAAAATGGTGAAAGCTTCACGGTGGATAAATCGTGGGGTAGTGAAACGGAAATATTTAGAATTCAGGAAGAAAGGAAGAATTTTGAATTAATTTTCAGCAAAAAACATTCATCTTATATATACCTGAAGCCGGAAGAAGTCACCGGCATAATCAAGAAATTAGGTAATACGCAAACTGAAATTGAGCTTCTCGAAAATTCTTTAAATCTCAGAGATCAACAATTCGTCCCAAAAAATGTGAAGGCGGTCTATGACCTCAGAGAAGAAGAATTTCGGACAAAAATAGAACAAATAAAAAGCAGCCCCAGGTTCCCTTTTAATAGCTCTCCGCGAGAGTACCAGTTACAAGCTTATAAGAATTGGGAGTATAACAGATTTTCCGGCTTATTCGCAATGGCCACCGGGACTGGCAAGACAATTACAGCCCTTAATTGCGCTTTAATCGAGTTTAACAAGACAGGTACTTACCGCATGATAATTTTAGTTCCGTCTAAGGCTCTTATGAATCAGTGGGAAGACGAATTAAGATCATTTAACTTTAACAATATTATAAAAGTTGGTGGAGGAAATAATTGGCAAAATGAAATAGCTAATTATTCCAGTAATTACAAATATGATATCAAACCGAACATCGCAATCATTGCCGTAAATGATAGTTTTATAAGCAGTAAATTTCAAAAGTATTATCAGGTATTCCAAAAGGACTTTCTGTTTATAGCGGATGAAGCTCATAATTTAGGCGCCCCCAATATAAAAGAGGTTTTAAGAAACGTCAACCCTGATAAGAGAATTGGTTTAAGTGCGACACCAAAACGAATATACGACCCCGATGGCACGGTTTTTCTAAGTCAATTTTTTAAAGATCAAGAACCATATTGCTACAGCTTCACAATGGAAAGGGCTTTAAAGGAGGGGCGCCTGACTAACTACTATTATTACCCCAAAGTAGTTGTATTGGATAATGATGAGCAAGAAGAGTATAATAAAATATCCAAGGAACTTTTAAAGTATTTCGATTTTGAAAATGGTCAATTTAAAGATAATCCAATGGTCGAGATATTGTTATTGGAAAGGAAAAGAATCATCCATAAGGCACGACGGAAATTAGCCTGTTTTACTGAAATATTGAAGGATTTAAAAGAGCAAAATAAACTCAAATATGTTTTTACTTATGTTCCTGAAGGAATTACTTACGAAGAAAATAGTGAAGGTGAAAAATTGATTTATCAATATATAAAGAAAGCACATAGATTTGATAAGTCTTTAAGGCTCACTTCGTATACTTCGGAAGATTCTGGGCACAAAGATTTATTAAAGGCATTTTCTGAAGGCGATATTGATATAGTTTTTGCCATGAAAATGCTTGATGAAGGTATAGATGTCCCGCGCACTGAAATTGGAATATTTGCAAGTAGTACCGGCAATCCACGACAGTATATTCAAAGGAGAGGGCGATTGTTACGTACTCATAAGGAAAAAGCGTTTGCAAGTATATACGATATGATTGTAGCCCCGCAATCATTAAATAATGACCCATCGCTATTCAAGATCGAACAAAATCTTTTAAAGGCAGAATTAATTAGGGTAGCCTATTTTGCAAGTTTGTCTATGAATTTCAAAGACACAAAATTCGCATTAAATGATTTGTGTACTAAGTATAGTTTGGATATAGATTCACTAATATTAGATTTACAAGAATGACACCAGAAGTTTTATTGAAAGATGTACTCAATGATGAGGAACTCAGGGCTAAGTATAATCTAACCGATGCGATGGTCGAAAATGCCAGGTTATCCGGCCCTTATGATCATGAAATTATTGAGTATCTTGCTACTATGATTAGGGCGTCAATGGATCAAAATATGGGACATCCGACAGTCTATAATCAGATTAAAAATATTATTAAAATATCCTAAACCCGTATGGCATCCATTATCAATCAAGTTTCTTTCCATAACTTTTTCAATTATTATGGAGATTTTGAAAGCAATGAATACAATTTTACAGAGGGCGTAAACATTATTATTGCCGATAATGGAACCGGAAAATCTAAATTCTTTAACGCCTTCATGTGGCTTTTTTATGATGATGTTTGGGATTCTGACACTAAAAAGAAAGCCCAAGTCAAGGCATTTGCAATCAAAATGATCTCCGATAAGGCTAAGGCAGAAGCCGGTATAGGTGATACAATCGAATGCGGCGTCAAAATTCAATATTCTGACAACAGATTTTGTTACCAGATTATTAAAAGTCTTAGAGCAAAAAGATTAGGAGAATCTATAACAGATTCTTCAGATTGGCAAGTTTTCATCAATGACATTGAAGTTTCAAAAAAGGACATTATTCTTTTAACTTATCATCCAGTATACGCCGAGGATGACAAGCATAAAATCCTGAATAAACTTATACAAGAAAGACTCAGACCATATTCTTTGTTTCAGGGAGAAGAAGTTGATAAGTTAATAGATTTTTCAAATCCAAAAGCAATCAAGGCGGCAGTTACTACCTTGACAAATATTACTAAGTATGAAGATCTTAAAGAGTTAACCGCTTATATATTCCGTAGGGCTAATGAAAGTCTGCAGAAAAAGACACAATCATCGTCGGATGACACAGCTAACTTTGATCGTATAATTCAAGATCAGCTTGAAAAACGGGAAACTATAGCTTTAGAGGAGGAGAAGAATCAGAAGTTTCAATTGTCATTTGATGAAAATAAACAAGAAGTAGAAAAGCTTGAAGCATTAAATGAAAATGCAGAAAAACGTAAAGTGTTCGATGATAAGATTAAAGCTTTTCAGACGCAATTAAATCAGGTTAAAGAAGAGTATGAAAATCTGACAAGCAAAATTAACAGCAGGTTTTTTGATGGAAATTTTGCTTGGCTGGGATACGGCTGTGAAAAATATGTCGACATCTTTAAAAATAAAGCAAATAGTTATACGGAAAAACACGTCGCTTACAGACTTGATAAGTTAAATGAAAGCAGCGCAAACAAAGTCAGCTTGCTGCCGGTCGGATCTCCTGATCCGATCACTGTACGCACGATGATTGAGAAAGAATTCTGCTATGTCTGTGACAGGGAAGCATTAAAGGGAACCGCACCATATAATCATTTGGTTAGTTTACTTGAGCGGCCAGTAAAAAAAGGTGAAATAGATGTCTTTAAAAATGATTTGGGAGCGTTTTTCAGTGACATACAAACAGGTTCACAACCATTTTTAAGTCGTATGGAGTCTGTACCTGATTCAGTACGGCAAACTCGCCTAAAGGAAACAGAGTTAAATGAAAGAATAAAACTTATTCAGACTAAAATTAAAGATCAAAAAGATAAAAGATCTCATTTAATTATTGGTGAGGAAGATTCAGATCTTAGTGATGTGCGGGCCATTATGAGTCAGTACAAAGGAGCTATCAGTCGCATGGAGCGCGCCAAATCCGATGTTGATACGAGTTCTGAAAAATTAGCAAAGTATCGAAAGGATCTGAAGCTACTTGAAGATGAAATTGGCAGAATGGATATTAAAGATGTTCCAGAGGTTTATCGAACCAATTATAATTATGCATCTGATTTAAAAAATGCTGCTGAACGTACTCGAACAAGGGTATATGAAAAAATGTTGGAAACATTAGAGAAATTCGCTAACCAACACTTTAAAAACCTTATTAAATACAATGATATCAAAGGCGGGGAACTCAAATTTGTTAGCACAGCAAATGATACAATAGAGTTCTTTTACGTAGACCGCCTCGGTAACGAAGTTTCGGGGGCATCGGAAGGATTTCAACGAATGAAAGTGCTATCTGTTTTGATGGCGATAATTTCGGTTACTAAAACGGGTTATGAATATCCACTATTAGCTGATGCACCATTGTCTGCTTTCGGACAAGGGTTCATACGAGGGTTTTTTGAGGAAACAGCCCAGGTCTTTCCTCAAAGCATCATATTAATTAAAGATTTATATGACAAAAACAGTCCTAATAAAATCAATTCGTTAGGGCATGAACTGCTAAAAAATGAAAATATAAAAACTGTTTATCTAAATGAAATTCCGGAAAATCTTGATCAAATAGATATTTATACAACAAAACAGAAGATCAAATAAAATGAATAGTCAAGATTTTAAAGCAGCAATTTTAGCGAAGAGTCCGCATTTTGCCTTATCCAACCAAAAGATATTTGATGTTTTAGCCAATAAGAATCAAAGGAGTGGTCAGTTCAGTCAGTTTGGGCCATTATATGAATTATTTATCTACTCTTTTTTTATTGGTATTCATATAAAATCAAGAATTGAATTACCGGCAAGAAAATACACCACGGAGTTTGCGAAAATCGGTGCATGGAAAAGGGAGTCGCCAATTATAAACTTTATTCTATTTATCGTTTTTAGTCATTCGGATGAAATTGGCTTTGAATGGAACAAATTGGAACACATGACTGAAAGGGAGTTGGACGACGTTTTAAAAGATATCGTGACATTTATCGAAGAATATGCACATGGTGGGCTGAATTATCTTAAAAACAAATATGATAACGATGAATTGGATAATTCTCAATATCTATTCATAGATGTCCTGGATGAAGTTATCGAAAAATTAGCACCTTATACTGATGAAGTCGAAGAAGAACTTGTTGAAACTACATCAATTATACCTGATGATCTTGAAAAGGTTCGTGAATTAATTAAAGCCGGTGAATCATCAAATGTTGAATTTAAATCGACATTGCGGATTAATATGCATACTGCTAAGGCTGATAAGGCAATGGAACATTCCTGCATGAAAACAATTGCTGCCTTTTTAAACACAAGCGGGGGGACACTATTAATTGGAATCGATGATAAAAAACAAATTTTAGGTTTAGATAATGATTTTAAGTCATTTAAAGAAGATAAAGATCCTTTAGACGAATTTCAGAAGCATTTGGATAATTTAATTGAAAATTACTTTGACAATGGAATTTTCTCACTTTTGGAAATAAGCTTTCCGTCTCTCGACGAAAAATTAGTTTGCGTAATTAAAGTCAAACATAGCAAAAAGGGCGAGGTTATGTTATACAATAAATTTGATGGAAATAAGGAAGAGTTTTATATAAGGAGGTCTGCTTCAACAAAAGGACTCAGCGCAAGCGAAATGATCAGTTACATTAAAACGCATTGGAGTTGATCTGACTTTGTATAATTGCAGCGCAAGTGATAAAAACTCAATTAAATTAGTCGTGTATATAAACGATATTCTTTTCAACTTCATTAATTAAAAATTCCGTACCAGTTATTGAATCTTTGGAGGAAACATATTTATTGATTAGTTGCAAACCTTCATCAATATGCATTTTTACATACCGGGATATGTCTTTGTCTGTTTTGTGGAGATTGTAGTGCACACAAATTAACGCTACATAAATATCTGTGTAGTTTCCAAAAAGCACTTTAGCATTGTATTCCTTTCCCGCCGAATCTTGAATATTACTCAAATCAAGTTTGGTTTCTTGCGACATGGAATAACTGAAAGCCAGCCTGGCAATTACGTTTTCGGCACCCAGATTTAATTTATTTGTCAGGTGGGTTACGATCTCTTTATTGACCCTTGAGGTTTTAATACTACTAAACATACGATTTTTGCAAAGTGGTAAACTGTTCAAATAAATCGGTAGGCAAAACATCCATAAATAATGATTTATAAGGTGCTGACTGCTTGATTAAATACGCCTTTCCAACTTTCGGCAACAGCATTGAATATTCATCAAAATTAAGTTCCTTTTCTAATAGTGGGAAGACAACTACCTGTGATGATATGGTTGGATAAAAATCTTTAATGATGTTAGCTGCATGAAGTTTATCTAATTTTTGAAGTGGGCTATCAATAAAGACAGGGAACTGGATATTAGATTCAGTGATCAGTGCTTTTAGTAGTGCCGTAGCGTATAATTGTTGTTCCCCCTTAGATAGGCTATCCTTATTTATGAGAGATTGGTTAAAATCGTATAAATCAACGTCGATTAAATCTCCTTCAACCTTTACATCGACTTTTTCCACAAAGTTGCTTTTGTGCATTAATCGATTTAATTCTTTTTTTATATTCTTTTCCAGGGAGCTTTTCTTCTTCTGTTTTAATTGATAAATAAAAGAATCCAATTGCTTGACTAACCTTTCTGCTGTTTCAGCTTTAGCATGGTCAGATTCCTCAATTTTAATGTGTTTAGATTGTTCAGATAGTTGTCTCTTAAGCGCAGCAGTCTCCTTTTCTAATATTCCAAGCTTAACCCTTAAATCGAGTATACCTTCATCTAACGATTTGAGTTCATTTTGCAATGATTCAAATGTTTCTTTGAGCGCTTTAATTACCGGATCATCTGCTTTAGCTTCAGCATCTTGAACTTTCTTTTGAGTGATATTATAAGTGCTTTGTAGCCGTCTTCCATCAGCTACCAAATTTTTAAAATGCTTACTGTAAACATTTTCTAAATTTTCAATCACCGCATTGAACTGATTATATTGTTCAGGTGTGAAGTTTAGCAAGACTTTTTGGTTAAAATCGACGTCCGACACCAGGGTTTCGGCCAAGATATTTTCTACAATTACGGCGTTCAGGTCAGGGTAAGCTTTAAACGCTTCTTTAAGGGCGTTGAATTTCTCTTTTAAAAGATCGTTTATTAACGTATGATGAGATTGCCGCTCTTCTAAAGATAATTGTTTTTTAACCTGACTCATCTTTTTTGCAAGCATTGCGAATGGAGCGAGTTCCAGCATATCATTAAAGCGGTTCTTGTTTTTTACAATTTCCTCTTTTAATTGAATTCTGATTTTTTTAAACTCCTGCAATTCTTCAAAACTCATTGCACTGCCTGCACGAACCAGTCTTTCCTGTATCTCAGAAAAATCAGTTTTTTTTATAATCGCCTCTTGCTCTTTTTTAGTCAGGTTATTTCTGAATAGTTCTAAGAGATTATCGTTTTCAAGTAATTTCGATTGCAAATTTTCAATTCGCTTTAAATCCGCTTTATCAGCTGATTTTTTCCTGATTCTCAATTGCAAATTTTCAAGATTCAACTTCAGATCAGTGTATTTCTTAATACCAAGTACCTCAGTGTATGCCTTGCTGAAATATTGCTTTTCTTCCAAGCTTTTAACCTCTGCCAGGGCTGTGATTTTTTCTGCATCAAAGAAAAAGAACTTGGCAATCTCTTTTGGCAAGATAAAATCATTAATAAATATCTCTGCACCAATCGTTTTTGTCAATTCGTTGACCTTGCCATCAATCAGTATCTCGACGGTTTCCGTATTAGAAGATGTATGATAACTTCTTTTAATAGAAACGTTTTTGCATGAAAGGTGTGGAATGAAAATATTAGTAAGGTGAACCGTTACGCTAAAGGAGAACAATTCATTTAGTTGAGTTTTGACGATTTCCTTCTCCAGAACATTTTTGGTAACCTGATAAGTATGATTCAAAGAAGGAAGTTGCTCATTGGCATCATCTAATGCAGGTCGATTCATTAATTTCCCCGCATATTTTTTATACCCGCCGCTTTCGTAGATTTCTTTTCGATATCTTTCATCTACGTCAGTCATCAGCTTGCCGTATAATGCCCAAACTAAAGCTGTAAGAAAGGATGTCTTTCCGAATCCATTTTGACCTGATATTACTGTAACGTGTTTCTCAGGATTCAGGGATAGTGACAAGTCATGATTTCCCTCATAAACACGAAAATTCCGGATGCTAATTTTATCAATTAACATATATTCCTTTTTTTATAATCTCTTTCAATATGATTTTCAAAGTCACTTTGAATCCCAAAATTATTTACTAAGATAATTTTAGACTTCTGAATTTCCAATAATTCACCGATTAAGTTAAAGTCTGCCGGATCGGTACACACTTCCTTTAACAAGTCTTTTTCAAATACCTGGCCGTCTGAAAAATCTTCATTTTTCATTTGTGTTTTATAAACACTATTATAGATGTCGGCCACATTATGATCAAAAATTGAATCTCTATGCCACGTTACTTGTATAGCTACCAACTCTTGATAGTTTACCAAAATGAGATTAGGGTCTTCTTGTTGGACTTCTTTTTGAGCTTTAAGCAATACATGCAGCATGTATGCTCTCTTTTCCGGTAGGTATGGCCCCCATGTTTCTTCATCAGCATCCTCAACACTTGAATTCCTTCTCCAGGTTTGCCGCCAGCTTCTGTCATTTCTGAAATCAACCAGCATGTCCCGAAATTCTACAAGAGGTTCCATCCATTCTTCACCGTTATCAATCAATGCCTCCATAGATTTATCTCTCTTTACAACACTGCAAACCCAGCAACCAAATCTGCTTTGACCACATGAGGGTGTTGTTGTATCAATTACTAATGGACAATCCCCACCTGTTGCGTTGCGATATAAGGTGACTAATGCGCGATGCGTTCCTCCCCAGGGTGGATTAACCTGTAAAAGATAAGCCCATAATTCGTCAGTTAAAACATCGGATATAGGAGAGAAAACAAAGGCATTTGGTAGCACATGCCTACGTAGCCTTTCACTTTCAATATGAATTTTACTGTTTGCAATACTTTTTGCGCGGGTTGCACTTTCATCACTGCGTGTGCCAAGCAGTATAATTGCTTCTCCAACCTCACTGATTTTATTTCTAATAAATTCAGTCGTAGGATTTATTTTTAATCGATCTGTACACCACCGAAAGGAATTGTTAGGTGCTGGATAACCTTTTCCAAGCAAATTCACCCAAAACGTGTCTTCTAATCTGGGAGTGGTCTGATGAACGGTTATAGGTAGATTTTGGGCTGCGGCAGCTTTTTGAATATTTTGGAGCGTAATATTTATAAACTGAGCGATCTTAGGATTTTCCACTAAGGTATCGTTACAAACCACATAAATATTTCTGCTTCTTAAAATCGGATCAATCTTTAAAATGGACAGCCAAACCAGTTGCAACAGCATAGTACTGTCTTTACCGCCTGAAAATCCAATTATCCAAGGCCGGGGATTATCGTCGTTCAGGTACTGATCAATAATTTCTTCCTCTATATATTTTATGTTTAAAGCCATATTTATTATAATGCAAATTTAAACTTACTTGGTAAGTTTAAGGAACAATTATTTAAGGTAGTTAATAAATCATTACTTTGTGGAAAAGTATTGATATTATTAGATATCAATGATTATAACATGACCGATCTTCCGCATCACCCAAACCTCCAAATTAAACTACTCAGTAGATGTTTTAGAAACGTTTCAAATTCTTATAAATTCTATTGGTTTTTATCCATTTTAGATCATGTTTTAGAAAGTGAAAGTGCTTTTATAAGTCTGGATGAAATTTCGTTGAGGATGTTATCATCAGTTTGGTATCCATTAGATTTTTACAAATTGTCTTTCGGAGTTCAGGATGGTTTTAAAGATTTGGCGACTACTGTTTCTTCTTACATTAAAGTTGATAACAGTCCTAAAGCAAAGACCTTATATCATCAAATTGAAAATGACTTACCAGATGATATTTCAAAAACACTAAAACATAAAATAAAGGTTGGGCTAAAACGGTGGGTAGTATTTAGATTTTTAAGTCCCTTCTTCGAAGAACAGCTAAAAGGAATGAGAGATCAAAAAGTAAATGATACCATTCAAAAACTAACCCATTCAAGCGACTTTACAGATTTTGCTCCTTACAAAATAGTAACTAATGGAATTGTTTTAAGCACTAACTGGATTGCTTATTTTAAAGATAATCAATATGTTTTGAGGGGATTTATAAAATGGCACTTGGTGAAGTTTTTGCAAAGAAATAATTCGAATGTTGTTGGACTAACAGAAAAGTTAGAGAAACCAACGATCCGCGATCTGAAAACAGCAAGATCATTCTGGTCGGTTTTTTTAAAGAATAATAATTCAAAATGTCTTTATAGTGGATTAACTCTTCCGAAAAACAACTTTAGTTTAGATCATTTTATCCCCTGGAGTTATGTTGCTCATGATCAGTTATGGAACATAATCCCTACGACAAAATCAGTTAATTCATCTAAAAGCGATTCTTTACCCAGTTTAAGCTATTATTTGGATGCTTTCTGCGAGTTTCAATATGCGGCATTAAAATTCCATATTATAGAAGGTAACAATAAGTTGCTCGAAGATTTTCATTCATTATTTAGAGAAAGTAATTTAATGTCAATAGAAAAAAGCTACTTCTTTGATATTATTAAAACCGAGATTTCAAATAATTATAGAATAGCTGAAAATTTGGGCTTCAAATCATCATATATTTATTAGTTTTAAAGCAGACCAATATTACAATGGATTACTTAGAACCTATACTCGCAATACCAATTAAACAAGGCGATTACCAATTTTATATTTTTAAAATCAACGCCAAAAAACTTCTATCGATTTCTTACACCAGTGAAAGAACGAAAAGCAATCGCACGGGCATACAACGAGGGCTAAGGAGAGATAGGCTTATTGCCATTGGTAAATATCTTAAAGGACAGATTGCGGGTGAACCGATCCTTCCTAATACAATCATTGTTAGTTTGAGTCCTGATAGTTTTTTTAAAGATGGTTATCTAAATATTCCTAACAGGGCGGCTGGTGAGGCATTTGTAATTGATGGACAGCATAGGCTTTGGTCGTTTAACGAAGAGTTTTCTGGTGAAACTGATTTTGAGGTTGTGGTATCAGCGTTTATAGAATTGCCTGATGAAAAAAAAGCTTTAATTTTTAGAACAATTAACGGCGAGCAGAGAAAGATCAACCCATCACTTGTATATGATTTAATTCCAATGCTTAGGGATAAAAATTGGGTGGAATTTGAAAATTGGCGGTCACAAGAAATCGTTGAGATACTGAATTCAGACCCCAAATCTCCTTGGGCTAATAAAATTTCTATGGTAGGTGAACCTGGCAAAATAATTAGCCAGTCATCATTTGTAACCGCAATTAAAAAATTATTCAAAAAAGGACACCTCTTTAGTACGTCTGAATCACAAAATTTCTTAGAAGCTGTAACGCAGGAGAAATTATTAATAGTGTATTTCAATGCGATTTCGGATCAATACAGCATAGAATGGGATAATAAAGACTATTTACTATGCAAATACATAGGTGTATCAGCGCTACTAATGTTATTGGAACGAATCATTGCTGACTTGCAAAACAAAAATGGAGAAATAGTCAATAACGAAGGTTTAAATATAGATGAGGGTTCACTTAGCCCATACGTTACACGGTTAAGGGCCTACAGTTTTTCGGCTAAAGAAGCAAAAGATGAAGGTAAGTCTTATGTTGGTGAAGGCGGTGTAAACGAATTGTATAAAAAAATCTCTTCTATAGTATTTGCTTGATATGACGGACGAAGGCTTAGCTACTATTAACATTGATCCTTATATAAATAAAACCTGGTTATTAAGAGATCAATTATCTGCATTTTCAGCAAATTTTGTTCCCAACATCGTTTCATTAGCTAATCTAATAGAACCGGTACTTACCCCCCAGGCTCATACGGACGCAGACCTAAGAGCCGGAGTAATTATTGAGGGAAGCGACATCACCTCTGCTTTATTAAATCAGTCATTAGAATATTTTCAAAAAGCTCTTTATAATTTTAAGGTACATTACCTTTTGGCACAAAATGGATATAAAACGTGGTCCAGCGTAACCAACTATTACTCGAGCTATTTTTCACTATTTTCTTTATTATCCCTTCAGGGTAGAGCAATTACAAGGATTAGGTTAAACGGCGCTGCTGAAACTGTTTGCCTTATCCATCCATTGGATTTTAGAAGCCATAGATATATATTGACGAACAAAGAAAACAGGGATTCATCCCACAAATTACCGTGGAAAAAATATTATGAAATATATGATTCTTACGGATTACTCAAACCTGAATTCGATGTCGTTCAGTTGAAAAGATTTAATTCGGCACCCATAGACGAAACTGAAGCAAGAAACAAAATTAATTACAAAATATTTGAAGGCTTTCAAGAAGTAGTCAATTTAAGTAGTCTGCAAGCTTTTCAGACTCAATATTTGAGTGCGATATTGACACCGGCATTAGGGCAACCTGTGAATGATTTTATAACATCATTAAATTCGTTAGCGTCAGATCCTGATTTAAAATATTTTGCGAGGTCAGCCCTCCGATTAGTTTTAATTAGAACAGTATTTGAAGAAATTGGCAATATAAACCAAAGTTTTAGGAATGAATTAATTAGAAGGATACCGATTTGGCAAAGTACATTATTTGACATCTATAACCCGCCAATTAATTACTTTGAAGATTTTATTCCTACTTTCATTAGATAATCTTGACGTTGCTGTTGCCTGACGCTGATAAGGAGGAGGACTTACTTGGGGGAGGAATTTTAATACGCCTGGAGACATTTATATTCATCCGGGAAGTCATTTATTCGCATTTGTAAGGCAATAAAGACGGTTCTATTCCAAGCTTAAAAGATTAACCAATTGAATATAAGTAATTAATCAATGCGACACAGCAATAATAATTGCAGAACTGAACGAAAACCCTTCACCATTCCGTCATCGAAAATACTTAAAAAAACAAGATTATAGTCAAAACGGCTATAATCTTACAACTTGATATTAGTTAGCCCAAAATCTGTTTACTTACTTGTATTTTGGAGGCATGCATATATATTCCAATTCTTTTGAGCTTTAGATAGTTTGGCAAAATCTGAATTTTGCTTCAATAGCGTTTTGGCTTCAGCAATACGAGCCACGAAATATTGATCCATTGTTGACCATGTTTTCACAGTGCGATCAATATATGCTATGTCGCAAGGTAAGATATTGGGATAATTATGAATAACTTTTTGAAAACCTGTAAGGCGCATATTTACCAGTTTAGAAAAAGCCTCAGTCATAATTAACCCAAAGACATTAGCACGATATTCTGCTTCAGTTTTGAATATGTCAGCCAGCTTTCCACTTGCATCATCAACCACGTGACCTAATTCATGAGAAGATACAAAAAACAATTTGAAAGCCAGGGCAGCAGAAGAAACATCTGAATCATACACTTTGTCAGCTAAACAAGCATCTTTGTAAATCACAATTTTTTTAGTTCCCGGATTAAACACACCTCTAATCAATCCTCCGCTTATAGTGGGTGTTTCCGGGCAGAATGTCCATGATCTAATATTATAAAAGACAGTGATCATTTTCTTTTGAATGTGATCCAAAGAATCTACATGGATCGTATCATCTTCCAATGGAATAACCATCTCATTACCAATTTTTCGATTATTGAACCATACCATTGCCTCCGGTGAAGGGTCGGGTACTTTGGCAATCGCGTCGAGAAAAAACGGGTCTTTTAATACCGGTTTAATTAGCACATATTCTGATGCATTGAAAATTGCTGTGAAAATCAATCCGTCGGGCAAACTCGCGTCCCAATTGTCATGCGAACTTGTTATTGTTCCGCATTGAGTGGTATCTCCTTGAAAATATTGGGGACATATAAATTGTTGATAATCTATTGCGGTAGCAAAAAGATCCTGGGTTATCAAATGTTGTGCGACGCCTTGTTCAAATGTAATTATTTTACATTGCGCCTTTACAATTGTCAAACCGGATAACCATAAAACAATAAAGCTGATGACAGTTTTCATATTCGTGAGTTAGGTTTATTTTAATCTACCAATTTCCATAAATAATTGGGTAACAGCAATTAATAAAGAAAATATTTTCTTATACTATTGCAAATGCAATTATTGCTATTTATTTTTATATAACTAATCCTAAACAAAATGAAACCTGTATCACTATTCTTCGTCGCTCTGTTATTATGCGTAAAATGTTTTGGTCAGCAACAATCGGGTGCAAAAGACAATCCATTTTTTGCTCAGCTTGCTGAAATCAAAAGTGCCAGCGAAACTGACCTTAAGGCGGTATTCACCGAGCAGCAATTAATTGCAAATACAATTGCGGATGTAGACCCAACAGACAAATCCAAAGAAAAGCTAATATTAAAGAATTTCGAAGACGACAAACACTGCCTGAAAGCTTATAATAAGCTTAAGCTTGCTACCGATATGCTTATTAATCAATTGAAAGCCGACCTCACTATTTCAAATAAGAAAAAGAACCTTACAAACCTAAATAATGGAGTTGTTTCCGGCTGGTATAAAGATCAATTAACAATTGTAAAAAATAGTTATACTGATTTTACATCTTGTCGTGGCGGCGAGAATTTTTATGCGGTTTCAGTAAGTGATGTAACCGGCATATTTTCTGCCCTTGTAACTGTTGTTACGAGTGCCCGTGACTTTAGGGCTCAAATGATCACTACCATGTGCGCCCAATTAGACAGTTTAAAACTGACTGATGCCTATGATTTATTGAACGGCAATACGTCAGGCGGAGGCACTCCATCTGCTGCCGCTGCTGCTACCACCAATGGTGCCGCAATAGCTAAGCCGTTAGGTCACCCGCCCCATTAATTACTAATACTAATGCAACAAAATTAAGCGTAAGTAGCATAAGACTTGCCAATGCCGCATTGAAGAAATCATCAAATATTGCTTAATTTAACGAAAAACCGTCACGATTCCGTCATTGGAATTACTTGCAAAAATGAAAATATAGTCGTAAATTAGCCTTAGCAAGTCAAAAACGCAGTTTTTGCTCAAGACATTTCCGAACTAACTCGACCACTCATAATCTTTTGGTCCCTGGTTCGAGCCCAGGTGGGCGCACAAGTTTTAAAAGCCCTTTTTCTTTACGAAAAAGGGCTTTTTTTGCTTAAAAAGGCATATTTTTGCCTTATTCTTTTCTAAGTAGCTCAATCGAGTGGTTGGCATTTTAACAGGTTTTTTTGTTGAATTAGCCGAAAATGTTTAGCAATTGTTTAGCGACGGAATCGGCCTTAAAGAAAATTTCTTATGGCAACCATTAGAGAAGTGATTTTACCAAATCAAAAAAGAGAGGACGGAACGTGGAATGTGAAGATCCGCGTAACCCATCAAAGGAAAGTGAACTACATCAGCACCCAACATTATGTAGGTGCAAAACAGATCAGGCCGGATCATTCAATCAAAGACCCGATCATCCTTAACGCTATTTATCCCACTTTAAAGGACTATCGGGAAAAGATTAGCGAACTCGGCCCTAAACTGGAAGTTTTTGATTTGCCGCGCCTTATCAATTACTTGACCAACAAAATGGAAATTACTGCCGAAGAAATAAATGTGATTAAGTTCGGACGAAACATGATTGCGGAAATGAAAGATAAAGGCAGAGATGGAAGCGCCCATACGATCAACACAGTGGTGAACGGGTTGGTCGATTTCTTTGGCTCTGAAAATGTGCCCGTAACTGAAATTAAAGCAAATATGTTGGTCAAATATGAGGCGTTTCTTCGGTCTGAAAGGGAAATTGTGCGATTGAATCAATTCCAACGTGAAGTAAAGAGAACCATGCCCGGCCTGTCGGATAATGGACTGCATAATCACATGCGCGACTTGCGTATTTTATTTAACGCCATCCGTAATTTTTATAATGACGAAGACTTAGGCTTAACGATTGTAAAGCATTACCCTTTTAAAAAATATAAACTGGTCCGGCCAACTGAAAATAAAAAGCCGAAACTTACAATAAAGCAACTAATTGCTATTCGCGACTTTGAGGCAGCCACTGGGAGCCGCACGGAATTAGCCAGAGACCTGTTTATGCTAAGTTTCTATCTATGCGGCATGAATGCTGTTGATCTTTATAAACTACCAGAATTTACCGACATGGTTGAAAGAGTTGATTATAACCGTTCAAAAACCAGCTCAAGAAGACGGGATGGTGCGTTTATTAGCATCAATGTTCCAACCGTTGCAATTCCCTTATTCCAAAAATACGCAGGAAAGCTTCAACAGCGGTATTGCAGTCACAATGCACTTGATACCGCTTTGAGTAAAGGAATGCGGGCTATTGGTAAAGAGCTAAAATATAAAGATCTGGAATTTTATGATGCACGGCATGCCTTTGGCGACTGGGCGCGCAATATATGTCGCTTTAGTAAAGATGATGTTGCGCTAGCGCTAAACCATAAGGATCAGACAAATGCGGTAACTGACTTTTACGTTTCTAAAAGCTGGGCTATCATCGATGAGGTTCAAACAGCGGTTATCAAATTGCTTGTCCCAACAAAGAAAAAGGAACGAAAATTGATCCCACGCAGGCAGCTGGCTATTTCTGTTTGATATCAGGTTGACACCACTAAAAGCGAAGTTGTCAACACCGTGCTTACAGAGCCTTTTAGTAATCCCGCTGGGATTCGAACCCTGTGAGATAAAGCACTTATTATCAATATGTTAGGTTATCAAATTTAAGACGTATACCGCGAAGTATACCGAATTCTTTAGATCAATTTGATGTTGTATGAGAACGTTAATACCCAAATATACGAATTAATTCCTGAACAAATCAATACTTTATCTTTAAATTTGTCACCTTTTTGCAGAAAAAAGTGTCGGATTTGTCACCTTTTTAATTATATTTGTGACATGAAATCGGTACACCAGGAAATTGCAAATAAAATCAGTTCACTTGAACCGGGGGCAATCGTATTCCCTACGGAGTTCAGGGGCATTGGAACTGAAGATGCCGTAAAGAAGGCGTTGTCCCGTATTACAAAGGAAGGTAAGATTGACCGTTTGGCGCATGGCATTTACTATGTCCCCAAGCAGCATCAAACGTTTGGCAAACTATTGCCTTCCCTGGAAGACGTGGCTCAAGCGGTGGCTGATCACGAGCATGTACGGATAAGGCCAGCCGGTGCCTATGCTTTAAATAAACTAGGGCTGTCAACACAAGTTCCGGCAAAGCTGGTATATATCACAGATGGTCAGCCCAGGGAGATCAAGATCGGAAAAGGCGGCGTTAAATTTAAAGCCACAACGCCAAAGAAGTTCGGAATGAAGGGGCCAATAAGCAGCTTGCTGATCCAGGCATTAGAAGAACTTGAGCCCAGCCAGCTAACGCCCGATATGCAGATTCAGATCAAAGCACTGCTTGACCAGGAATCACCGGAAAACCTTCAGGCGGATATCAAGCTAGCCCCTGCAAAGGTAAACGACATGCTCATCAATATCTATTTTAAAACCCAGCGCAATGATTGAATGGTTACAATTATCCGATGAGGACAGGCTCATCAGCTTACAGCAGGCCAACATTAAAAGCGGTATAGCGGCCAAAGTCATTGAAAAGGACTGGTGGGTAACGTTGGTGCTGAAAGCAGTTTTTGAAGGAGAATATGCAGCCTACCTTTCATTTAAAGGGGGCACCTCATTAAGCAAGGGCTGGAAATTGATTGAGCGTTTTTCAGAAGATATTGACCTTGCAATCGACCGGGAGTTCTTGGGATTTGATGACCATTTGAGCAAATCGGCGGTAAAACGTTTGAAACGTGCAGCCTGTGAGTTTACCTCGACCACCTTAAAGGATGCGCTGGAACTGAAACTTAAAGAATTGGGAGTACCTGACGGCATAGTTACTATAACCGCAGATCCTGTAAGAGAAAATTTTCCGGACACTGACCCGCAAACATTAAGAATATATTATCCCTCACTGCTGGATAAGGTCGATTATATCGCAGATAGCGTTAAACTGGAAGTAAGTGCCAGGTCATTGAATGAACCGTCCGTAAACCGGCCTATTTTGTCCCTGCTGGGAGAATATATGCCGGGTTTCCCCTGGTCGGGCGAAAGTTTTGAGGTACCAACAGTTGAACCTAAACGAACCTTTATGGAAAAGGCGTTTTTGCTCCATGAAGAATTTTTACGACCGGTCGATCAGATCGTTTATTTACGCATGTCGCGCCATTTGTCCGACCTGGAAAGGCTAATCGATACGGAACACGCAGCAACCGCATTAGCTGATGCAGCGTACTACCAGACCATTGTGGAACACCGCAGACACATGATCTTTAAATCCGGCGTGGATTATGATACGCATCAGCCCGCCACGATCAATTTTATCCCTCCAGATGGGGTAATGGAAGCCTTTGAAAAGGACTATACTTTGATGCGGGAACAAATGATCTATGACGAAAACAGCAAGAACTTTGGCGAAATTATTACGCGGCTAAAAACGCTGCTTGAAGTTTTTAGAAAAGTTTAAGGCACATTGTAGTACAGCAATGATCTCCCGCATCAATTGGCGGCTATATTAATCAAATGTTTGCCAATAAATCAAAATATTGGTAAACATTTGAAATTAACGTTTATAGCGTTTTCCCTACCCAATATTAAATTTGCGATTGACTACGTAATTGGTAGCGTTTCGCGAACTTAAATAATGACAAACCCAACAATGTACAAAAGTCAAACTTTGGTAAATAATGGATATTTTGCCAAAGTTTGATATATAAATTATATATGATTTATATAAATACATAAGCAAGTCTTTTTTAGGTGCATCCATTTTGACGCGCATACTTGGCCTTGGAGAAACGATTGGTAAGAAATAAAACAAGCTGTTTTTTTTCAGCCAGGTCAAAAAAAATTTTTGGTTATATAGCGTTTGCCGAGCGATGTGTCGCTCCCCGAATTTCGCGATTTACAATATCACTGATAAAGTTTTCAAGTTCAGGGTTGGCAATTTTAGTGGTTTCAAACTTTATTTTTCTGAAATAGGCAGGATAGAAATATTCAAACGGGGTAAGCATGGAATCCAAAGCGAAACGGTTACTTTTAAAACGCCCTAAATCAACTATCATTTGATAAAAAGCGTTTACCAAGGTATACCTTGCAGTTGTGGTGACAATGTTTTCATGCGTTATTTTTTGGGTTAAATAGTTGCTGACATCCTTTGATCTGGGTGGTTCAAATGCAAATACCCATTCACCATGCTGTACTTTGTTGCGGATGGAAAAATTTGGCACTAGAAAATCGGTGATAATTTTTTTCAATTCAAAATATTGGTCTACTAACTCATTGCCTAAGTTCCGGCGTTGCATGCGCACATTGATATTGACACATTCTTCATCATTTGCCGTAACCAGGTCGTAGGCAATGCAGAAAACTACATGAAGGGTTTTATACCATTTTTGATCAAGTGCACTTTGCCCTAAAAGGTAGTCCCTCTGTCTGTCTGTAAAAAGATTCGTTTCATAAAAGAGCCTTTTTATGCTTTCCTCGGCCCATGAAACCTGTACTCCGGAAAGTATCCGGGAAAGTGCCAGTTCCTTCTGTCTTACCGTAATTTTACGATTATCATTATCGGCCAAGGAGTACAAAAAAACAGTTCCATGTTTAGTTTTATAAAGCGTTTTTATCTGATCGCGAACTTCATCAAAACCGATCTTCAGGGATTTAATATTGGAATTATGGTATTGGAAATATTGTTCAATTTCAGCAGGTGTCATTTTATAAAATTTAGCCAACCCCGGCCGAAGAAGGAATAGAATTTCTCCTTCGGCCGGGAATCGAACCCAGTAAACTGATCTGGCCTAAGCCATTGCAATTTAGGACACCTGTCCACGCTCCTTTTGAAGGCCTTTGTATTATTGAATTACTTTTTATTTGTCGAACAGTTATGTAAAAGTATTAGTTTATCAATAACTTAACAACAGCACTGATAAAGACTTCTATATCCAAAAGTACGATCCAGGTATCTTTAAATTTTTTACCTGATAGTCGAACGTACCCGTTTAAATGCTTCCAGTCGACTTCCTTATCCTGTACACCTGCAAGATATGCTACATCAGTTTCATGACCTTCCATCCCTTCCCGAAAGTGAAATTCAAAAATTTCAGAATGAATTATTTTATTACAAGTCTCCCGAAAGTTTAAATTCAAATCATCAAACAAGCCAAAATCGTAATTATCGATAGTTGCAATCCGACTATCATACGTTATTTTCTCAGGGTTATTATCAGGCAGCTTAAACATCTGGTCGCTCATAACGCGCAGCGAAGCAGCAATTTCAATAAGTAACCGAGTGACTTTAGTCTCAAAAAATTTCTTTTCCAGCAAACCCAGCGGAGCTTCGTCATCGGTTGGATCACTGCGCCTTGCGATTTCCTTATTGGCAAAAACTGCACATAGCAGGTCATAAGATTTCTCCAGGATATGATTATTATCGAAAACGTACCGCCCTTGAGTTAGCATAAAAGATTAAGCCCTAATATTTTTTAAACCCATATTTTTTTTCCCTGTAAATAAAAGCATCTTCCCCGCCTTCGAGAATATCACAAACATGCTCTCGAATACCCATTTGCTGTAAAATACCGGGATTATCCGGGTTTTTAAAAGTGTGTTCTAATGACCCTGAAACATATTCAAACTGGAACTTCTCATTGGTCTTTCCCTTGTCCTGTCCATTTTGATTGGCAACTATAACCTGTTCAGAATCCGTGGAAACCACAAGGTTTGCATTATGCGTAACTAAAATAATCTGTCGCTGGAATTTTTTCGATTTTATAAATTCATTGAGGTCATTAAATATAGTGCGGTTATCAAGGTTATCTTCAGGCTGATCAATCAGTATCGGGTGTTGGGCGTTACTTAGATGAAGGATAATTTGCATTAATACCAAACCACGTTTTCCCGGTGACATTTGTAATATGTCATCCTCATTGTAAATTATATTATATTTAAATTTATACTTATCTTTTAGTAGCTGTGTGATAGCTTCTTTCGGCCCGAAGCCTGAACGGAATTTTATGTTATTCTTTTCTGCCTGCCATACCTTATCGTACATAGCTTCAATATTGGCTAAATGCGTAGTTTCGTTATAAACGAAATCGTTGGCAGTACTAAAGCATGAACCAAACAAGTTATTAAAGTTAGACCTTCCATCCAGTGTTCCGCAAAAACCGCTTTGAAAGGATGGGACATCGATGGTTAAGGAAGTATTCAGAAGCAGCCCATTGCCGATTTGGGAAAGTTCAGGTGTTTGCATTTTTCTCAAAATGACCTGATAATGCTCCAGTAAAGTTTTTACGCCGGTTAATATGGCAGCTTTTAACGCACTGCCTGAATCCCTGATCTTGTTTAATTGTTTTTGCTTTTCGTCAATCTGCTTAATTTTATTTTGTTCGGCCGTAAGTTTTTCATTTAGGGAAGTCAGTAAAGTTTGGTTTTCGATCTTGGTAGTAAACTCTTTCAACCCTTCAGATACTTCGGCTAATTTTCCCTCACGTTCGTCTGACATAGATTGAAAGGCAGCACTTATATCTTGGTACTTTTTGATGAGGCTGTCAAAAAAATCCACTGTTAAAGTCTTATCCGCTGCTAATTGTTGCTCTATATATCGCTGGGCAGCATGGTTGGCTGTAAAATCATCCCAAGAATCGGGCAGTTCAGCAAGTGCGTCTGTTGTTTCTGACTTCAATTCGATTAAGGCTTCGACATAGTTATCAGAACGTTCTTGGTATAGGTCAATTTTCTCTTTACTTCGTGTTATATTTGCCTGCTTTTTTTTCAGCCCGGAAAAACGCAAATCCTCATCCTCAGAAAAACCGGCCCTCTGTTTAAGGTCGTTGATTTCTTTGTTGATTGCGGTGATATTTGACTCGATTGCTGTTTTATCACCAATGGCCTTTAACTCCCTGAAACCGGACTGATAATTATCCTTGACGATGAAAATCTCATTGATATTGTTGGCTATATCTAAATTTACCTGTTGAATTTTCTTATCGTAAACTTCTTTTAATTGCCTGAATTCATCATTCTGTAATAAAATGGATTCTATCAAATCTGCCAGGTTTTTTTCACCTTTCATTTCCGCCAGATGATTAATATACATTTGGGGGATATAGGTAATTTGTCGCAGCTTGGTATCTGCCGGGTCGCTTAATTTATTGATGACACCATCTTTCCAGGTTACTTCGAAATCAAATCCTTTGACACGGCTTTTAAGATCAAATTCCTTTTCGCCAACTATACCAAGTTTTTCGGTGACCTGCATCGGGTCAATTGATTTGGCGATATGGTAAAGTAACAATGATTTGCCGGACGATTTGCCCCCGATAATGACATTCAGGTTGGGATTGATTTCGATTTGTTCATCCGGGAAAAATGCCGATCCTATATCGCCTATGAATTTTACCGAATTGATTACGTTATAGTCCGTCTTGGCTTCGGGTTTCTCATCCTGGATCAATATGCGGGTAGCTGGTTCAAATATGATCTGCTGAAGCCCCTCAAATGTTGGATCACCTTTGATCCAGGTATAACATTTGCCAATCCGATCCTTCTGTCCTGATTGCGAGGAATTATAATGTGCATCACTACAATCCAGTAATAAATCATTTACGCCTTGTTCGCTTAATTTTCGTTTTGCATTATGGGTAGCAGCTGCTGTTTCTGAACTTATAAAAACAAGATCTACTTTGTTAATTATGTCTTTCTTTTCGCCTATGCTTTGGTCATTCCACGACAGACTTTCCCATTCAGTTTTCCCAATGGCGGTTATAAATTTGCCCTGTAAATAAGTGTTTTCATTTAAAAGCGTCAGTATATCTTTTTCCTCAAGATTTAGATTATTAAACCCTTCCTCCAGGTCAGAACCATAGTTAACCAGTTGTGCTTCGGGAACGCTTCTCTTGATTGCTGCTCCTAAATCAACCAGACTTTCCTTTGTAATCAACCCATTCCAGGTGATGCCTGCGTTTGCCGTTAAGTGGTATTTACCGCTTAATCCATTTAAGAACTGGCTTTCTATAATTTGTGGAGTGAGTTTGTTGGAAAATAAAACGTGGAAATTAATACGTTTGAAATCCTTATGGCCTGCGAATTTTTTTATTCGGAATTCGACCACGGGAAATATCGCTTCGATATTTTTAAGGCGGCCCGCTTTACGATATTCCAAAACCTTTTTATAACCTTCAATAAACAGATAGTCATTTATGCCCAGAACTTTAAATTCAACTGGTAAATTTTCAAGGTCTTTAATATAGGTTTCCCAAATATCGTCAGCATCTTTTGCGGTAAAATGTTGCACTAACGAGTATGGTGTGTGTACATGAAGATCCCACTTTCGCCACTCTGCGCCTTTAGGATATTGGAAATTAGCATCCATTAGAATAATATGATTTAGGGATGCCAAAGTACTTTAAAAGATGATATCTTTCAAATATTATTTTGGTAACCAATGAGTTACTTAATTATATTTAAAACAGACTTAGCTGCACCATTGAAAATTGTGCTTTTTCAATGTCACGTAATGTAGCCAATATAATCGGCTGTTTGTCGTTGGTGGTATCCGTGCTGCCGATCTTTTTGGTCATCATATTTTTTAGTTCAATCAGTGCAACACTCAGTGCATCCTGGCGGCTTTTGAATTGTTTGCCGTAAACCGACAAGCCGTAGCAACCACCGGCAACACCGTAGCTATAGCTCATGCCGTATGTCCACACATGGTTTGCACCTCTGCCCAAATAGATTAGGCTATGATTACCATAGCGGCTTTTATCACCAAAGGCCAGTTCTTCTTTATCTAAAAAAACAGGTCTTGTAAACCAGTCGTATTTATCAAAGCTGATTTCGGTAAATCCGAATTCTAATCCTTTACGATGGGCGTATACATTCATAGTGATTACTCGGAAAGAATCACCAAAACTGCAGAACCAATCAAGTTGAGTTTGATCCTTTGCTTTGATAGCTCTAATCATTTCCTGAAAGATACCTCTTTCATAATCTACCATGTGGTTGTCCGCCATATAGGTGGTGATTTGATTTTTTGATTGAAGATTTAATACCAGGCTTTCCATAACATTACATTTTAGTTTTTTAATGCAAGGTTTTAAAAGCACGGTGCGCAGTTGTCAAGGGCCCTGCTGGTGCGGGGTTTCATAGACCCTTGACGGCGGCGCAGGGGGCTTTACCTTTGCGGTTAAAAAACTGAAATACTTGGGAAGCCTGTTAAAGCGACCAATAAATCAACCGCGTATGAAGGTAGAATAGCAAGGGCCAGCCTGCCGGTGGGCGCGTAAAATCGGCTGGTATAGCGCAGCGGTACGGGCCGATTTGGCCGGTGCGTGGGCTAAACCGCGGGCTGGCGCTTGCTGCGTGGCCTGCAAATTTGTTGATCGGCAGTAAAACTGATTGCAGGCATGGCCGCATTAGCGATGGCAGCGGTATCCTTTTTAGGAAAAAAGATACAGCGGACAGCGCGGGCCGAAGGCAATGCAAGAAGCATTTAATTTCGGGTTTCCGGAAACGCCTGGCCTTCAAAAAATCGCAGTAAATTTCTGGGGCTTGTTTCCGTATTTTTTCTTCGAGTTCCGGGCCGCTCCATATCGTAACGCTGCAGAACCATTTTGATAGACCGTAGGACCTGGCTTTTTGCCTTAATCCATCACTAACTTTACCACCGCAAACGACGGTCAGGTGATCAGGTATTGTTTGGTGATACACTAATTTATCGATGTCGCCAGTAACCTTTTGAGAAGTCAGCTGCTGGTAATTGACACATTGAAAGCAATGTGTAGCATTGTCCTTTTACGCCCAAATATCTTTCCCCCTGTCCCGGCCGGATTCTCCAGGCCACTCAATTGATTGCCAGTCCCCGGTTTGTTGTAAATAAGCAAAAACCAGGTGTTTAAAGCTATCGCATTTGCAGCGGAATCGGGTGTCAGCCGATCCCGGAATCAGGTGGTCAATATCAGCGGAATATCCAATGAGTATAATACTCGGTTTTGTTCAGTTAGTTTATTTTGGGTTGGCCGGTAATATAATCGAAAACCGGACCACTTTCAAGGTGCCCCATATGGTTCTTTACCTGGTAAACTAAACGCTGGTGAATCGGATTATTGGGATTGAACGCGTTGTTTGTTTCCAGATTTGCCAGTCTTTGACCGATACCTTTATTGGAGCAGCACTCGTCGCAGGAATCACAGATGACCCATCCGTTCGGGCACCTTTTTGATATTCTGTCGTCCACTACATTATTGCAACGCCAGTTCAAGCAATGGCTCAGATATACCGGAACATGATAAACACTGCAACCGGGATTGGTGCAATGAAACGTAGTTACCCGGTAGAAGGCAAACTCGGAAGTTTTCTTATCCCGAAGCAGCCTTCCGCATGACTTGCAACCGAGCTTGGCGAAGAGTCTGTTTGCCCTGTTAACCATGCTAAGAAAGTTATAATATTTGGCCGGATCATAAGTGATTTTTAAAATTGTGAGGAAATCCCTTACCGAATATTCACTCCATTCGATCAGCGTATGGTCATTCTGACATGGCGCGAAGCATTTGCTGTTGCAGCACCAGTGAAAAGTAAGGCCGACAGTCTCATCAACCTGCGACTTGCTGGCGTCACAAAAAGTCACGCCCTTAGGAACTTCGTACCTCTTTATCAGGTGGTCAGCCGGTTTCTTTATCCATTTGAAAGCATAGGAGGCCCCGTCAAACTGCACCGTCCGCCGCTCTTTATCGAATTCATAACTGCGACCGGAAATCGTCACTCTGTCGTCATTAACCGGAAAATCGCGATCTAAAATACGAAGATACCAACGGTCCTTCGCCGGTTCATCCACAGGAGTCATCCAGGTCCGGCCCGTGCATATCTGGAAAAGGTCGTCGATACGCAGCAGCGGTATAACCTGCTCATCAACATACCTGCAGACGATTTCAGAGAAGTGATTTTCAGAAATGACATCATCAGTTCTTTCCAGGGTACTGATCAGTGAAATCGCCAGTCGTACATTTAAATTAATATGATCCCGCTGTGAAAGTCCGGAGAGCATGGTAAGGAAGGTACCCCGCTCCATTGTTTCCGTCTTTTTATATAGGTAAAAAATTTTCCTTAGCAGCATCGGCTGTGCGCTTTCCTTAATCAAGTGCAAAGATTCAAACAATTCAGCGAGGCTGATATCCCGCAGATGGCCTGAAAGGTAACGCTCCGCACGCTTTTGTATACTCATTGACTGGCAGAGCCAAGCTGCTGCGACTAATTTCAGGCTGTCATCGATTTCCTCACCCTGAATGTAATCCACAATGTCCCCTGGATCCCATGTTTCATTATCAATAACAGCAGGAACAAAGTTTTGCAGTACTGCAAGTTTCAGTTCTGGCTTAACTTTTTCAAAAAGTTCTTTAAAGACGGTCTTTGAATTGTACTGCGGTTGCTCCGCGATTTCAGTAAGCATTTTTTGAATCAGCTCCAACCGGGCAATGGCCCCGAAATCAAAGAAACCTTCTTTATCAGAAACATAAAAATATTTTTGCTGAAGTTTCGAAACCAGCCCGGCTGCTGTTATGACTTCCTCGACGTCGCTAATTTCGCATCCAAAATCCATCAGTTCCTGCTGAAGGATAGGGAAGTGAGTTTGCTTATAGTCGAACTGATAATATCTTTTACTTCCATAACCACCCGGTCGGCTGAAATAGAGCCAGCAGGCCATGCGGCCGGCGGGGGAAAGAAAATGAAATATTTCACCGGCAGCATCGAATGGACATTCGATTAGCAACATCATCACTGAACCAAAATACTCCATTCCAGATAAATCAAGGAACTGGACAAATTGCCTATTAAAATAAATGTTCTGCAGGGCCACAGGTGAGGCCATAAAGTCGCTGTAATTGAAAATAGGTAAAAATTTCTCCAGAAAGGTAACTTCAGGCTCAAAATATCGGGTTTCCTGCCAGAGTTTAAACTTTTCCTCATCTGAAAGTATCAGGTTGAGCTGATCTGTGAATCGCCGGTAATTTTCTTTGTACTTACTTTCTTTTGTGATTTGTAGCAGCGCATGCAGATCAGATGTCTCAAAAGGGCCTTTTAAGGTTAACAAAGCCTGATCAAAAAACGTATCGAGCAAGTTTTCTTTCAAATCCTCTACTTTAAGCCCGGCGATCTTTTCAAACACTCTTTTTATTTCATTTTGGTTGCTGAAGTCTATACGATTAAGTTCAGTCTTAATCAGTTGGAATACTTTTGACGAGCCGTTTGGCTGCTGACAAATCGCGATGAGATCATCTAAAAAAAGCTTTTCGTAATTCTCTTCAAAGATTTCGATGGGAAAATCAAAACATTCGCTTTTTTCTACAGCATGATAACGCAAATCCCACCCAACAGGAGCTAAACTCAGAATCTTGTTTTTCCAGATGTCGAAAAGAAGTGTCCGGTTAGTTAGCTGAAGGTAGTGGCTGAATAGTGAGTATATCAGCGCTTCAGCTGTTGGGGTATCATCTATAAGGAGATTATTGGACTTCAGTGCGGCTGCCTCAAAGACGGCCTTTATACCACTGATTCGTTCTTTCGTTAACCGGTAATATGCTTGGATGGACGGCCCGGTTTGGAACTTTAACTGCTCTTCAAAGTACGAGCGAAAAAACTTTCCCACTTCGGTTGAATTTAACTTTCTGATTAATTGATGCGTTGCATAATTAACCAGGTTGTACTGCCTGACCTCATTTTTTTTAAAAGAGTTCCCAAAACGGCTTTTACCGGAAACAGGTATTTCAATCGGCACAGATGGATCAGCCACCAGATGAGACATGATTATTTCAAAGTCTTCATACGTCGCTGGCGTGCAGGCATTAATTGCCGATGGCCCTTTCGCAGTCTGCGTTAGTTCAAAGATCACCGCTGTTGCTTTCAGCAGCTTGGTGTCTTCTTTATCAGTCCATTGATTTAAATGCAGAAATACGTCGCCGATCCCAGGAGAGCCAATCTTGCCAAACTTTTTTTCGTGGTCAAACCACTTGATCAACCCAACGCTTTTTGTAATTGCTGCCATGTTTTATTGATCCCTAAAATAACAAAAGGGATTTATTATCTGTCAGAAATTAATCCCGGAAATTTACTGCATAATTTATAGATTTAAAGCGCATGGATCATTTATATAGTCGTGCGATTTAAATTCTTAGGCTAATGATTTGACTGATTAACACTTCAGTTGTCTGGAGTTAAATGTTCTTTTATATAGGCCAAGTAATCGATTAACTCCTTATCTTCTGGATTAATAAACAAAGCATATTGTATTTTCCCTTCAATATGTTTTAAATAATTAGCCTTAGTGTTTTTGATTTGCTGTAAATGACTTGAAAGGCCAAATTTAATGATAAAATGCATTTCAAGGCGGAGCCTATCACGATCCTTTCTGGGCAACTGAGTCTTTTGATTGACAACTACCCCGGTAACAATTTGGGGTACGTTCCTTCGCATTACCCTGGTTTTTTCTTCGTTAATTTTCAGGCCCGCAGTTTCAATTTCGTGTTTGACAACGGGGATAAGGATTTCTTCGTCAAAATCGCCAGAAAAGATCATGTCGTCGGCATAGCGGGTGTATTTGATCTTTTTGTCGGTGCAGAATTTTGCAATCTTGGCGTCTATGCCGGACATAAAAATATTGGATAAATAGGGACTTGTTGGTGCTCCCTGCGGCAACGCCTCATCTAGGCAGCACAATTTACCCAGCAGGTTAGAGATATTGGAAGAATAACCGAGGCTGAGAAAGATATCCTCTACGCTTCTTCTTTTGATGGAAGGAAAGAAATCCCTTATATCCAAACTTAAGACTTTATCCTGGTCAACATGGAATTTAACATTCTCTTTAATGTTGCGTTTTTTTACATAGGCTTTGGCAAAACGGCTGACAGGTACTTCGTATAAAATGTTCTGCAATATCCACAGTTGTATTTCTTTGAGACTGGGCAAGGGTTCTTTGATTTTTCTGAGTTTACCATTCTTTTTTTTTATGTCGAATTTGCGGTAAAAGTATTCTGTATAAAGGGCAGCTTTTTTCAAGTAGGTTTTATTGTAACCAACTAGTGCAGAAAGATTGGTCGTATTATAGATGATAGGTAAGTTTTTACGGTATAATGGTTCAGCATATACCAGACACTTTTGAATATTGTCGGCTGAAAAGCCGGCGCTTATCGCTTTTTCCCGGAAAGAAGTGGCATATTTTGAAAATGACATTTTAGGCTTTCAATTTGGGTCTAAGTTAAAAACTTAGACCCATTGAACAAAGCGTTAAACAGGGAGCGAAATGCCGGGGGCAGGCCGTAGGCGGAGGCTTTCGGTTCCTGTTTAACGCTAAAGCTTGATAAGCTATTCGCTAACAGGGGAGGTGAACTCACCATCCTGGCTAGGATACACCTAGCTATTTCTTACGGAAAGAACATCTAAAAAGACAATTCATTTTGATCTGGTAAAAATACATCATTTTTATTGATTTTAGCAACTCGGCTTGCATTATCGGGTTCGATCCATTTAGCTGAGTTTCTGCGATTTAAAGACTTGTTAAGGGCATCGATCTCGGAAAGACCTTTTTCTGTTAATTGCACTTTGGATTTTTCTTTGATCAAATGGCCCTCGGCGATGAGTTGGTCGATCAGTTGGATAATCTGCACGTACTCGTAACCCATTTTTATCAGTGGTGTGACATCGCCGTTATACTTGCCGATTTTGAGTAAAAAGAGCTTTATTTCTGCCTGCATGTTTAACGTTTGAATGGTGCCAATTTCTTTTTCTTCTCCAGCCAATAAACTGGAAAGGTGTTATTCGCTGAGCGCCGACCAACAGCGAACAAGCTTTCGGAGCGGCCGTAACCGAACTCATAATCAGATTCAACCCTTAATTTCTGTTCCATTTCCGACATCATTTGTTTCTTCGTGGAAAGCTCGGGGTCGGTATATTTATCAGTCAGTCCTTTGTCCAATTTAACACTAAATACGACCATGTCTTTATAAAGCGAATCGATGAAAGTGGTTCCCTGCGCCTGTGCAGCAAGGGTAAGTACTTTAACGGGCTGTGCATCGGTAATATAACTTTCTTTGTAAAGTTCATCTAATGTTTCGACAACGGTCTCCCCAGTCCCGATAAAATCATCGATCAGAATTAAAATAATGTTTGGATTTGCAATTGATTTCTTGATTCTTGACCACTCACTCAAAAAATATAGTTTGCTGCCAAATGTTTCATAGCTGAAATCCGAGTAGTTTTTCAGGAAGTACCATAAAGCATCAGCACTTTTAGTTTGGATAAGCGAAGGTTTTTTTAATGGTGCCACAATAATGGAATTATAGTCGCCCAAACCAGGTATTTTCTTGATAGCTTCGGAAAAGTGGGGCTGAAAATCGTTATAACCCAGGTCGAGAAATTGATAGCCCAATTCAATCATTAGTGTTTGTTTTTCACTATCGAACAAATCAAGCCGGTTACAAAAGCGATTAAAAGTACTGGAAAATGAAGTGGAATCTTTATTGATCTCCCAATTCTTAAAAATAAAGAGATCTTCTAACTTCTCGAGATTTTCAAGTGATATGGCCATGGATTAAGTAAGTATCGAGTTAGTATTTTAAGTGGGTTAAAATAGATATTAATCTTTTAATCACATAATTTATTCCACAGCACATATAAAGACTTTGGTATATAGGACACTGGACATCGAACCAAATTTACTTTTATATCTATCTCATTAACAAGAAAATAATTAGATGGAGAGTTGATTTCAGAATAATTTTCGCCCTTTTCTAGTAAAATGGTCCCTACTGTACATATATCGAACCATTTCCTTTCCGATTTGCGTTTAATAGCGGATTTGAACCAATAAATTAATTGGTTCAAATTTGTTCTTTCGATATAAATAAGTTCCATTCATTGACAAAGTAAAGTGATTTTCTTGAAGGCCATTTACAAAACCATCATATATTAAAACAATTGAATTCAATAGTAATTCCAAAATACGCTATCAGCCTGATATCAAATAAAATAAGTATTTTTACAACCCAAATGGCTATCATTTAGACCCTACCCTCTTTTAACGACACAATGAATAATAATTTTGGTGGAGATTGGACTAGTCAAAAAATAGAAATCGTTACATCCTATACGCAAGCTTACTTAACTGTGATGAAAAATCAGCCATTCAACTTAATTTATTTCGATGGCTTTGCTGGTTCCGGAGATATTGAGCAAGATGAAAATTTGATACAAGGTGCTGCACTTCGCGTGTTAGCCATAGATGACCCAAAGCCATTTGATTTATATTATTTTGTGGAACTTGTAAAAAAATATGCTGACAACCTGAAGGCTCAAATAAAACTAAAATTCCCGGAACGAAAATTTGTTGTAAGATCGGATGATTGTAATGTCAAAATTAAAGACTTGGCTACGTATCTGAGAAAGCCGGAGCAGAATATGACCAAGGTTTTGGCCTTTATAGATCCAAAGGGAATGCAGGTAAAATGGGAGTCATTAGAAATATTAAGAGGGTTGGGGATAGATATGTGGATACTGGTTCCTTTAGGAATGGGTGTAACGAGGTTACTAAAAAAAGATGGTAATATCAGTGATGCCTGGGTAAGCAAGCTACAAGTATTTTTGGGCATGCAAGAAAGCGAAATCAGAAACTATTTTTATGCTGATGAGCTAACTAACTTATTTGGAGAAGCTGTGGCAGGACAACGTTTAGACAATGCAATTGTGCGAGCAGCAAAACTCTATAAAGAACGCCTTAATACGATTTTCAAATTTGTTTCTCAACCATTTGTGATGAGAAATTCTAAAAACTCTCCTATGTACCATTTTTATCTGGCAACAAATAATACCACCGCACTTAAAATAGCCAATAGTGTAATTAAGCCTAAATACCAATGAGATTATACAGCAATCGGTAACTCCCTGTATATTTTCCCATCGAGTTCACATCCACCCTTAGCGTGACGGGGATGTAATTTATCAATGGTCGGGTCATTAGCGTTGACATTAAACTTAGGTTTCCCCCATTGTTTGAAAAAGAAAGGAACTTTTTTAATCTCACATTGTCGTCTTACAGATTCAATCCATTCATACTTTACAGGTCGAGCACCATGTCCTGATTCACCACCGACAATAACCCAATTTATCTTATCAAGCGGCAGATTTTTGATATAGCCTAATAACGGTTCTACAGATAAAAATTTGGTTTTAGCTGGAGTTTGACTTAATTCTGTAACTCGCTGTACATATTTTTCATTTTCTACAGATACCCCCATCCAGATATTTGCTGTCCAATTTAGTTCATCCGCAATAGTTAATAATCTATCAGATCTTTTAGTTAAAACTTGATATGTATGTTGGGGCGTCGCATTCATTACTGAAAACACTGCCTTTATAAAATCTAATGGTATTTCATCATGAAACAGGTCACTCATAGAATTAACAAAAACAACTTTGGGTTTTTTCCAGGTAAACGGAATATTTAAAGATTCTGGATGAACTCTTATCTTAAAACCATCCTTATATTTTTCGACACCCATCGCCTTTAATCTTCTTGACATAACTTCTGCATAGCAGAATTTACACCCTGGGCTAATCTTTTTACAGCCTGTAACCGGATTCCAGGTTAGTTCTGTCCATTCTATTGTTGATTCTGCCATAAGTTAGAATTTAAATCACTGCAATCAAGCAATGCTAATATAGTTGGTATTATTGACGATCCGTTATTTATTTACAATGTACATCAGCCTTTTTGGAACCTTATGTACGTTTTGATAGTTTACCAAAGGCGATGTACAGTCGTATTTGATCATTTTTTTTCGCTTCATTTCTTTAAGACATTCTGCCGCATGGGAACCCAGAAATCCCTCATTAATCGAAAATTCATAAAGGTCAAAATTATTACTGATCTCGCTATTTAAAACCTTGTTCCGAACTTTCTCCTGGAAAGTTTCAATTCGGCTCCTACCTCTGTCACCGGAAAACATGTTTATTTGATTTACCGTCGCGTGGTCAAAAATATCAAAATTCGCCTGACCATTTGTTTTATTTCGATCCCAGGCAATGGTAAGGAATTTGTCTACGGCCCGGGCATGAGAGGCTCCGAAAATAATACCATGTATATTTTTACCTTTTTTGAGAGAAAAGGGATATAGCCTTAATTTGGTTCTCACAGGTAATTTACGGCGCAACTGCTGGATAATATTGACGTGGATAAATTTATAAGGGTCTTTTTTGGCTTCTTCCATATCGATATCCAAGTGCATTTTGAATTCGTCAAGCTTACCGAAGCGCCAAAAATAAGATGATGAAATAAAGTACAGAAAATCTGTCTGTGCGGTCTTTTCCAATTCGAGGAAATAAGTTTCCGAAGTGAATTTGATCCCATTTTGGTCCAGGTAAACTAAAGCCGGGTATTTTTTTATCGTCGGCAATAATTGAGGGAATAAGGTTTCAAAGTCTTCATTATGATACTTTATTTCCAGTACATGCCTTAAACTGGGATGTTTATCTAAATATTCTTCACATGAAGCCTTTAATAACTCGAATTTCTTCTGTTCCTTTTTACAGGGTTCAAATTCATTGAGGTAAATCTCAATTTTAACGTGGTTAGAAAATATCAACGGTCGCTGCTCTTCAATTTTTTGGAGGAGCCGGATTGGGCTGCCTGGAACACCTGATTTATCATAGCCTGTGCCTGCAAAGAAATCAAAAATGCAGATCATAGGCGGAGCCTGCATAATAAAAGTAGGTAGCCAAGCCTGGGCATAATCTTCAAATATCTCCAGCTTGGTTATCGTTTCTTCACCAAAGGGTTTGTTGTGTAAGTTAATTGCTGCCATGATTGAGGTTTACAGGCGATTGCCTTTAACAAATCTAACATTTCTGTATTGCTAACCAAATAATAATGTGGAAGATAGGTTAAAACAGGGCCTATTTTTCGATTGACTCACCGTGTAAAGAAACACTATTAAACATACTTACTATTTATAGATCATCCCAGTATTTGCTTAACGTCATTGTTAATTTAAAAACGGTGTCTTTTATTTCATCTGAACTCATGTTACCCAAAATAACCGGCGCCATCGTAGTGAATCGATCAATTTTATTTAGCTAAGTTAACGACGTTTTTACAGTATTCGTAGTCCGAAACCGGGGCTTTTCAGTTTTCGCAGCCTGACCGCTTAAATTAATGGTCCCGGACAGTCGGGATGGTGCAACTAAGTCTTTTTGAAATTTTGCATGTTCACTAAGATTCCTCTATAATCTTTCGTTTCTTCGTTGAAATAACTTTTAGGTAGTTATTTTAATTACTTTTAAGCTTTAATAATTGATGGAAAAACCAACAGCAAAAAATATTATGTCCTCCACTCGTGACAACCGAAAAAGAGGATCAGTAGGACAATTTTTAATTGATAATATTCTACCGGGATCAGATCTTTCCATCGTATCCGCCTATTTTACTATTTATGCTTACCATAATCTAAAAGCTCAATGTAAGCAGATCCGATATTCTAATTCCAGCGGAATAAGCGCTGAATATATACACATACCGGTGATGGAAAATAATTGTATCTTCTTTTAATTTTAACTTTTCCAATCTTGCCAACTCAGGATCCAGCAAGGAACAAAACCTTTTCCATGAGCTTCGCATTTTGATAAATGCGGGCGAAGTGCAGTGCACCGTTCCGGAGCAGATTGTAAGGGAATGGCAACGTAACCAAGAAGATAAGATCAAAAGCATTTAAATAGCGATCAATAAACAGCAAATAGGCTAATTCTTAACCCTTGCATCAAATGCTTAAGTTACCCGGTTGCTTAAGTTTGCATTCTTATATTTGTTTATGAGTCAGGAAGATTTATTTGAAGCAATTCGAAAAGAAGATGTTGTGGTTTTTGCCGGAGCCGGTTTCTCACGTTACGCTGGCTATCCTGTGGGTGGGCGCCTTGCAGAAATGTTGGTCGAAAGGTTAACGCCGGAGCAAAAATTGAAGATATCGGTTGGCGCGCCTTTGGATTATCTTTCCGAGGAAATTATTCGGGTTGATTTTGGATCGCGGGATATGGTTAATGAGGTATTGGATGAGGCTTTTGGCGCTCAGCCGGTATCAACGGTAGATCATGATCTTTTTGCCTCAATCCCGCATTTTAAAACGGTCATCACCACTAACTACGATGCATTATTTGAAAATGCGTACAATGATTCGGTACTTATTTTCCGCGAACAGGATGTGAGCCGTTGGGACGATAAAAAAGTAAATATTTTAAAAATTCATGGTGATTTATCAGACAAGTCATCCATCATCCTTACACGCGAAGATTATGCAAGATTTTATCGCAAGGACTACGCTACTCCATTCTGGTCGTTAATTATCAAAGCAATCGCTACTAAAAACATTCTTTTCCTGGGTTATGGTTATGAAGACCCTAACGTTTGGGCAATCTTCGAGCATGTGTATGGCAACTTAGGTGATACTCGGAAAGCTGCCTATTTCGTCAGTCCCGGAGCAACAGAGGAGAAAATCGCATTCCTGGAATCTAAGAATGTTCATTACCTCAAACATACCGGTGAATCATTTTTGAAGGCCGTCCAATCCAATATAAGGGAACATATTTTTGAGGATATGCGCAATAAATGGCCAAGCCCTGAGACATTTCGAAAATTTACCAGCCATCATAACCTTGCTATTGCCTTGCAAGATACCGGTGACAGCTACCAGGTACAGTCAATTGCGGGGAGGAACGGTGATCCGATGCATGGTGGTATGAAATTTAAAATTGATCCCGGCAGCGATTTTGAAAAAAGCTACATTCAATTCTTTGAACATGGCAATACCGAAGAATTGATTTTTGGCGAAACTGTTTCTAACAGCCTCCGAATGGACGTGGAAGGGATTAAACTTTTTGGGGCAGGCGAACTATCCCAGATATCTGTTAAGAAAACACCGAAAATAATACCATTTGACCTTATTTTCTCATCCGAAGGTTTTGAAATTGCCAACCTTAATGCCCACATATATGCCGGAAAAAAATCAATTAGCATAAAGACTAAGATCCATACATTGAGCTTTCAATTAGATCTGAACTTCGCTAACCCTAATGATTTGGATTCCAAATGGTCGATGGAGCATGATGCTATTTACCGGAACGTAAATGAAGAATTAGCGGTGCACCAATTTTTGAAGTATTTCTTTTCCCAAAAAACAGCCACAATTTATTTGAATAAGGATAGTAAAATTGTAAAAGAATGCCCATCTTATGATGAAACGCGCATAAAGGATGCAGAAATCTATATAAACTATTTTAACGGGCTTAAAGAAGTTGAAAAAGCTTTTGATGTCCGCTTTACAGATTTTTACCCGATTGATCAGGAGTCAGTTGATGATTTAAACTGGGTGCTGCATGTAATTAGCGGTGGCAGGTTTGATAAAGGTGAATCCATGGAACTTTCATTCGGAGAATTGTCCCCGGAAACAATCGACAACCTGGCAAAATTGAAAGATACTGATGCGCCGATGGAGCTAACGATGAATAGTGATTTGGTAATGGTTTTACATGAACAGCGTCTGCCTGTTCCAGGCTTGCATACCGAAATACCATCTGCGGAGGTAACCAATTTAGAAGAGTTACGGAATGGCGGAAAGGTGTTGAAGGTTCGAAGCAGAACCGGGACAATCTATCAAAAATTTCTTTTAAAACCATTTCCAAGTATAGCTGATGAGCAGGAGTAATAATGATTAACCAAAATTACTTCAGATAGAACAGATTTATACCATGGCGCATTAACACTTCAAAATAGCTTTAGTCGCCAAATTATATTTAAACAGCAGATAAATATTAAATTGTATTAATGATATTTGCGTTATCAGCCCTTATCATTATGCCTAAAAATATACTCCGATTTGGGTATACCGCTGAAATTGATCAGACGTTCCGCGGCAACATGGAAATGTGTTCCGCCGCTAATTGACCAGGGCGTTCCGGGAGGCCTGACCAGGTATTCCGGGGCAATCTGACCA
>Ga0302303_10000352_pt1 | contig 40340 bp, 43 predicted proteins | sample III_Palsa_E2_1_FD_194542 | JGI IMG/M metagenome (GOLD analysis project Ga0302303, IMG submission 194542) | Peat permafrost microbial communities from Stordalen Mire near Abisko, Sweden - III_Palsa_E2_1 | ecosystem: Environmental > Terrestrial > Soil > Palsa > Peat permafrost | place: Sweden...
GATTGCCGGCCTGCCGGGCATTGAAAAAGCAGGGGCGTTGCTGGTTTGTTACCAAATGAGCGATGACCTGCAGCGGTCGGCCGTAAAAATGATCATCAGGCGGTTAAACCCCATCGGCAAATTGCCGGTAAATGTAAACGCGTTTTTTCCTTACGGGACTGGGGTGATGCTGCAGTAGTAGCTATTTAAAAAAATCTTCTTTATTAATTCCTAAATTATCTGCAACATCTGTTATAATAGAAGATAATGTTCCTAATCTTAATGGATCATGATTAGGAATGGTGATATGATGCTCGCCATTTTCTGAATTACGGGTCAATCTTATATGGCTGCCTTTTTGCCGGGTAACCACATATCCATATTTGCTTAGTAATTTAATTAGGGATTGTGCAGATAGATTTCTTGGGGTTTTCATTTAAACAACAGGAAAGGTGTGTTAAGTTATACTGCAATAACTTCTTCTTTTACCAAATGTAAGCGTATGATCTTTGGTAATTTATCGTCATCAAAATGGCAGTGAACAGCCTCACGAATATTAACTTTTAATTCATCCATACTCTCAGCATCGGTAAATATGGACTCACCTATAGCTTTAGCTGTATAGCCTCCTTCTAAAGCCTCCTCTACTAAGAAAAATATTTCATTCATATCTCAAATTTACGAATTATTTTTCTGTTTGGTATAAATCATAATTCCGATTATTATAGATGCATAATCCTTATGTAATTCGTAACTTTATCTAATAATTAAATTGCGAATATTACATCAACTTATTAAGGCAAATTTAACCCGATGAGCAATAATAAAAGAATAAGAGTTATCATAACAGGCGCTACCGGTATGGTGGGCGAAGGCGTATTGCATGAATGCCTTAACCATCCGCAGGTAGAAGCCGTTTTAATAGTGAACCGGAAGCCAAGCGGGATAGAACATCCCAAGCTGACAGAAATTATACACAAGAAATTTTTTGACCTGTCGTCTATCGAAGGGCATTTATATGGCTATAATGCCTGCTTTTTTTGCCTCGGCGTTTCGTCTGTTGGCATGAAAGAGCCGCAATATTACAAGCTCACCTATACGCTTACCCTTAATTTTGCCAAAACCTTAGTAAAACTGAACCACGATATGACCTTTTGCTATGTATCAGGCGCAAGTACCGACAGCAGCGAAAAAGGCCGCTCCATGTGGGCGCGTGTAAAAGGTAAAACCGAAAACGCGCTGGCGGAACTGCCGTTTGAGCAGGAATATAATTTCAGACCAGGCTATATGCACCCTACAAAAGGATTAAAAAATACATTGCCTTATTATAAATATTTTTCGTGGCTATACCCTGCTGCCAGGAAATTGTTCCCCAAAATGGTAAGCACCCTTGCTGAACTGGGCCAGGCTATGATAAACGCCGCGATTACAGGTTATCCGCAGCAAACACTGGAAGTGCGTGATATTGTTAAGCTGGCGCATGCAGAGGAAACGGAAGGGTAAAGTTAATGGGTGAAAGCGGCAAACGATATATGAAAATTCTTCCGGCTGTTAGAAATAGAAACTAATCCTTTATTATTTCAATCAATTTATCTGGATCCTGTCTGTTATCCCAAAAGGCAGTTACTATTAATTGATCTTCAGTTACTTTATACAGGATACTGTAGTTTCTCATTGCCGAAATTCTTGTCCCGGTAAATATGGTAGTCTTGTACGATTCAGTATGTTTTAATATAACTTTAAGTCTTTTGGCAGTTAATTTAATTAATTTTTCAGAGTAGGCTGTTGATCCATTTCTTATCTTCCAGTAACTTAATATCCCGCCTTTGTTTTGCAGCCGTTTCAGCCCAAACTATTTTCCTTTTAGCGACGCCAGATCATTTTTATCCAACTGCTCCTGAGAAATTAATCTACCCGCTTCAATATCTTTATCACTAAGCTTAAGCAGTGCAATTTGTTGTTCGGTAAGCTTAACGGGCTCATTCGCTATATCACTCCTTTCAACCAATTGATTTAAGGCGATCAAATATTCTTTGCTTGAGATAGCGAGTAATTTATCAATTAAATTATCTCTTAAAGTGTCTATAGTTGCCATATACCAAATTTACAAATTTTTTTAAATACTGATACGGTATTGTTTAGTTAGATGCTGGTTTTTATAAGTCAAAATGTTAACTGATAAGCTTTTTGCTTCTTAATTTTTCCAATATAAAATTACCCTCAGCTTCATCCAGGCCGTAGCCAAATTTTATGGTTTGCATGCCATAGTCAAATTTTATAGTGCCTTTTTTATCCAGGTTAAAAATATTAGCCTGCGTGTTACCAAACGGGCCCGATGACAAATAATCTTCCTGCGCGCGAAAGTTTTTTGCCTCGTGCAGGTCATAGGATTTGAGTTTATAAAATAAAGCCCCTCTTTTATCAACAGTAAGCACGCCCTGCCCTAACGAAATTACCTCCTTGCCCATTAGCATCCACCAAAAAGTGCGGAGGGCGAAAAACCCACCAACCGTCCAGCCGCAAAGCCAAATGATAAGGAAATATTGAGGGCCATTTCCCCTTAGGCCAAATGCCTGGGCCCCGACAAAAAATTCACCTGCAAACCAGGCGCAAAGCCAAATAGCTAAAAATAAAATCATGAAAACATTTTTCTTTGCGGGGATAGTGATCTCGATGCCGCCAAAATCTTCATCAATAATAGCGCGGCCGGTATAGGGTAATTCCATATTATCGGTTAAGGTTGAGTGGTTAATATCGGGAATATTATATCTTTCAGATAAACATACTGATCATTTTCCTTTCTGAGAACATAATTGCCCCAAAAATTATCATCATCAAAATTGCACTCCGAATGAAGAAAGTAATCCATGTGATCTAATTGAGATATTGGTTTAAGAACTTCAACAATCATGTTATATCCTTTTATATTTTTATCGTAAGGATGGATATGAAAATAAATCCACTCGTATATTTTATTTTCCTGTAGGTTATAAAAATAAAATTTCAGACTTAATGCTTTGCTTTTATTAGTAACTAAAGTTATCATTAAGCAAAATTGCCTGTGTGATGGGAGTAGTATGTTAAACTCCATTCCCATTAAACCCCAAAATTGGAAGTATTTGTTCGGGTAAAAAGTCTTTAGTTTGATTTTTAGAAACTTAAATATTGCTGTTTCAATATAATCACCGAAAGCTCTGTTTACTTCCGCACACTTTTTCGATCTAACCAATTCAACCAGTGTTGAATGACCTATATATGGCTTTAGTTTAGTTGGAATAATGATCTCTTGGTTTTCACGCCCAGACCTCGAATGAGCAAACTTCATTGATTCTATATAACGTTCAGATGCTTCCTTAAAAAGCCCACTATTAAAAAAGTGACTCTTTAATGTTGTTTTAACACGATCTAACTCTTTATTAAGCAGCTTATTTTTGTCTTTTATATCACAAAAACAGCAGCTTGATAAAATATTCCATTCGTTAAAATCAAATTCGCCGGTGTAGGATACCAAAAGACTTTTATATATGCCTTCATCAATCAGTTCTTCCGTTTCTTTATGTTGAAAGGTATTATCGTTAATATATTTTCTTGTTTTTTCATGCGTTTCAGGTAAAAAGTAAGTGGCAGTGTGCCCATGTGAAAAATCAAACAGATAATTGTACTCGTAGTAAAGGGATTTTTTGAGCGGTAAAAAAGCATAGGCAATAAACTTTTTGCCTGTATCGTCAAAGAAACCGCCGATATAGTATTTCAGTACTTTTTCCCTTACATGCGGTGTTAAAACCTTTTTTACCTGCTCTTTTCCTTCCTCAAGCAATGAAATAAATTCGTCGAGCATTGTTAATGAATTGAAGTAGTGATATCGTTTAATTGTTGCTAAATTTACTTATTATATGCAAACCACTTTCAACAAATACAACGAAAAATTTCAGCAAGCGCTTGCCAATTTAAACCCGGAACAATTGGCCGCGGTTAATAAAATGGATGGCCCTGTGTTGGTGGTGGCGGGGCCGGGTACTGGCAAAACGCAGATACTGGCGGCGCGTATTGGTAAAATTTTAACCGATACCGATGCCCTGCCAAATGAGATCTTATGCCTCACCTATACCGATGCAGGCGCTATTGCCATGCGCAAACGCTTATTTGAGTTTATCGGGCCTGATGCATATCGTATCAACATTTATACTTTCCACGCTTTTTGTAACGAGATCATCCAGGAAAACCTGGAATATTTTGGTAAGCTGAACCTGGAGCCATTATCTGAACTGGATGGCGCCATGCTTTTCCGCGAGCTGGTGGATGAATTCCCGAATGAGCATTTGTTAAAGCGTTTTACGGGTGATATTTATTTTGACGCGCCACGCCTGAAACGCCTTTTCTCCACCATGAAAAGTGAGGGTTGGAATGCCGGTATTATTGAAGCCGCCGTAAAGGAATATCTTGATGACCTGCCCAATCGCGAGGAATACATTTATAAACGCGCCAACGCCGCAAAAGGCATCAAAATTGGCGATCCTAAACAAAAGGATATAGACGCTGTACACGAGGCTATGAAAAAGCTGATGGCTGCGGTAAATGAGTATAAAAACTACGCCATTAAAATGGGCGAGAAGGGCTGGTATGATTATGACGACATGATCATCTGGGTGTTAAAAGCCTTTCGCGAGAATGAGGAAATATTGCGTAAATACCAAGAACGCTACCAATATATCCTGGTGGATGAATTTCAGGATACCAGCGGCTCGCAAAATGACCTGCTAAAGTTTTTGCTGAATTACTGGGAAACGCCCAACGTGTTTGTGGTGGGCGATGATGATCAGTCCATCTTCAAATTTCAGGGTGCTAACATGAAGAATATATTGGATTTTGCTACCGATTATGTAAAAACACTGCATACCGTTGTGCTGAAACATAATTACCGCTCTAATCAGCATATCCTCGACATTTCAAAAGCGCTGATCAATAATAACCATGAAAGATTGACAAGTCAGCTTTCGTTGGATAAAGACCTGCGCTCGTCGCACCCACGATTTGATGATTTGGTGGTTGAGCCTGTTATCCGCGAGTATGAAAACCCGGCGCAGGAAGTGGTTGACACAGCTGCGCAAATTAAAAAACTGGTTGCGAAAGGCACACCGCCCGAAGAGATAGCGGTAATTTATCGTAACCATAACCAGGTGGAGGACTTGTTGCAATACCTCGACAATCAAAAGATAGCGGTTAACACCAAACGTAAAATTGATATCCTCACCCAGCCATTCGGCGAAAAGATCATCAATATTTTGCGCTACCTCGCTATGGAAATGGATTCGCCGTACAGTGGCGATGAGTTGCTGTTCGAGATCATGCATTATGATTTCTTTAAAATAGCACCCATTGAAATAGCTAAGGCAAGCATCGCGGTAGCAAAGGAAAATTATGCCACCGCATCAAATAATCAGCCCAAAACATCATTACGCAGGTATATCAGCGAGATGCGCACACCCGCGCAGCCGGGTTTGTTCGATAGCGTGCAAAATGTGGAAATGAAATTCCTCATCAGCGATATTGATTATTTGCTGAAAGAATCAGTAAGTGTAACCCTGCAGGCGTTTTTTCAGCAGGTAATAGCCAAAATGGGCATCCTGCGGTATATCATGCAGCAACCCGATAAGGGCACGCACATGCAAATGCTCACCAGTTTTTTTGATTTTTTGAAAGAGGAAAGCCGTAAAGACACTTATATAAAACTATCAGACCTGATGCTTACTATCGACCTGATGAAGAAAAACAATATCCGTCTGAGTTTGAATCAGGTAATATTTTCGGAGCGTGGCATTAACTTCTTAACCGCTCACGGCTCAAAAGGTCTGGAGTATGAGTATGTGTTTTTTATTGGCTGCGATAAAAAAACCTGGGACAGCAAGGGCCGCAACAACGGCTTTAGCTACCCCGATACCCTGACAAGCGGCAGGGGAGATGATACCGCCCAAAAAGAAGAGTCGCGCAGGTTGTTTTATGTGGCATTAACCCGGGCCAAGCAGTGTTTGATGATATCGTATTCATCAAAAGATAAAAATGGCAAAGACCAGGAAGCATCGCAATTTATTGGCGAGATATTGGCCGATACGCACCTGGTGGCCACCAATCCAAAGGTATCGGAAGATGACATGCTTGATTTTTACGCCGCGCAATTTAATGTGGATGATAAACCTAAAATTGAACTGCTCGACAGGAATTACATTAACCAGCTGCTGCAAAACTATACGCTATCGGTAACGCACCTTAATAATTACCTCGATTGCCCACTGCGGTTTTATTTCCAGTGTTTGATCAGGGTGCCATCGGGTAAAAGTCCGTCGGCGACGTTTGGGCAGGCCGTGCACTGGGCGCTTAACCGCACCTTTAAAAAGCTGAAGGAATGGGATGAAGAATTTCCGCCAACGGAGGAGTTTATGAAAGAATTCCGCTGGTATATGTACCGCAACCGCGATTCATTTACCAAAGAGGATTTTAAACTGCGTGTGGCCTACGGCGAAAAGATATTGCCCGTTTATTACGAGCAAAATGTAGGCTTGTGGAATAAAATTGCTGTAACCGAGCGCACCATAAAAAATATTGAAATTGAAGGCGTGCCGATAAAAGGCAACCTTGATAAAATAGAGTTTGAGGGCAAAAATGTAACCGTGGTTGATTATAAAACCGGCAAGCTAAAAAATGCTAAGGATAAGCTGTTACCCCCCGCAGACGAAGAAGATAATGGCGGCGATTACTGGCGGCAGGCTGTTTTTTATAAAATATTGATAGATCATGACCGCACAAACGACTGGCAGGTGGTTAACACCATTTTTGATTTTGTTGAGCCTATAAAAGAGGGCGAATATCACAAGGAAAAGATAATTATATCGCCTGCCGATACCGATATTGTAACCAAACAGATAACAGCCGTTTATCAAAAAATAATGGCCCATGATTTTAACACTGGCTGCGGTAAAAAAGAATGCGACTGGTGCCATTTTGTAAAAAGTAATTTTAAGCAGGTAGAAGGGATATTGGTGGAGGAAGGAGAGTAAAATACATCTGCTTTGTTACGGTAGCAATATTGTGATTATAATTGAATTGATTATTTTAGTAGGAATTTCCTAATTATTATCACATGGCTTTTGGCTTTACTCCTAAATTTGAGCAAGATTTGGATCTTAATGGTTTAGATCCCCAACATTACCTTGCAATTGCATTAGATACTGTTAAACAACTTGGCTGGACAATAAACTATATAAGTAAAAGCGGTTTTATCGCATTTATTAGTGGTGGATTATTTAAAAGCATGGAACAATTTCAGATTGTGATCCATGATACCAAAGTATTTATAACCAGCAAAAATGCGACAAGCGGTATGGTTGATTGGGGGAAGAATAAAAAGCATGTTGAAGAATTTACAGATGCTTTTATAAATATTCAATCCTCACTTTCTGAAAAACAGTTAGATGAAAAAATAAAAGAATTATTACCTGTTTTCGAGTCTGATGAAGTTGACAAATTAGCACTGCCTCCAGCTAACTTTAATGATAATGTCAAGAGTTTTGCATCTATTTTTATTCCACGCCCCCAATATTTTATTACCCCCATAATTATCGATATCAATATTCTTGTTTTTGTATTGATGGTAATATCAGGGGTTAGTTTTTTTGAGCCATCAACAAAAGATCTGATAGCCTGGGGGGCAAATTTACGTGGCATTACCTTGTCGGGTCAGTCCTGGCGCTTAATCACTAATACGTTTTTACATATAGGCGTATTTCATATAGTTTTAAATATGTATGCCCTGTTATATATTGGCTTATTGTTAGAACCTTATTTAGGGCGTATTAAGTTTGCAACAGCATATCTGCTTACTGGTATTGTAGCCAGCTTAACAAGTATTTACTGGCATTCAAATACGGTTAGCGCAGGGGCCTCGGGGGCTATCTTTGGAATGTATGGTGTTTTCCTTGCCCTGCTTACCACAAATTTTATTGATAAATCTGCCCGGAAACCATTATTAATTAGCATAGGTGTATTTGTATTGTTTAATTTAATGAATGGTATGAAAGGCGGCATTGATAATGCTGCACATATAGGTGGATTGACCAGTGGTTTAATTATAGGATATAGTTTTTACCCCAGCTTAAAAAGGCCGTCCGTTTTAAAACTCGAATACGTAACAATTGCATTGCTGGCAATAGTCGTTTTGAGTTCGTCCTTTATAGTTTATAATAAAATACCCAATGATTTTGCAAAGTATGATGCAGATATGAAAGATTTTGCAGGAAATGAGGCAATTGCACTTTCGGTTTTTAAACTTGGAGAAGGGGCATCTAAAGATGATATAATTACAGCTTTAAGAGAAAAGGGGATTGTTAACTGGAATAAAAATTTGCTAATTGTTAATGATATGGATAAGCTTGATCTGCCCTCGGAATTTGCCGTAAGAGATTATAAACTAAAGCAATATTGTAACCTAAGAATAAGAAGTTATGGATATATAACTACAGATATTGAGGAAAACACAAAGAAATATCAGGATTCTATCGTTTCCTGTAATATACAAATACGCACCCTTATTAATGATCTGAAAACGAGTAATTGATAGGCATTAAGTAGCAAGTTTCGGAAAACATTAATAGTAGCTATCAAATGATTTACTAAAGAATTTTTTATGAAACATCTAATCACATTCATTCCCATTCTTTTCATCCTGAACGCTTCCGCGCAAACCACTGTCAGGCAGGATGCCGCCATCAGGCAAATGGTTGATGCAGTATCCGCTAAAAATATCGAGGTCATCATCCGCAAGTTGGTGAGCTTTAAAACCCGGCATACCTTGAGCGATACTATCAGCAAAACCGAAGGCAGCGGCGCAGCGCGTAACTGGATAAAAAGCCAGTATGAAATATATGCGGCGGCATCGGGTGGCAGGATGGTGGTACAGTTTGATACCTTTACCCAGCCCAAAAGCGACAGGATCGATAAGCCTGTTCACCTCAAAAATGTACTGGCTATTTTAAAAGGTACCGACCCAAAGGACACACGGGTTTATATCGTATCCGGTCATTACGATTCGCGGGTGAACGATGTGATGGAGCCAAGTGCCTTCGAACCCGGTGCCAATGATGATGCCAGCGGCACAGCGGTATCTATGGAGCTGGCAAGGGTTATGGCGCAAAGAAAGTTTCCGGCGACGATAATATTTATGTCGGTTGTTGGTGAGGAGCAGGGCTTATATGGCTCAACCAATGTAGCCAGGCGTGCAAAAGCCGAGAACTGGAATGTTGATGCCATGCTGAACAATGATATTGTAGGGAACACCCACGGCATGGAAACTGATTTGAAAGACAACCGCAGTGTGCGTGTTTTTAGCGAGGGTGTGCCATCAGTTGCTGCGGGCAATGCGAAACAGGTAGCCGGGCTGATAGCCTTAGGCGGCGAAAATGATAGCCCGTCGCGTGAGCTGGCCCGCTATATAAAGGAAGTTGCCGAGCGTTATGTTGATCAGCTTGATGTAAAACTGATATACCGCCGCGACCGCTACCTGCGCGGCGGCGACCACGTGCCATTTTTATTGCAGGGCTTTACCGCGGTAAGGTTTACCGAAATGAATGAGGATTTTAACCGTCAGCATCAAAACGTACGTACAGAAAATGGTATGGATTACGGCGACCTGCCCGATTTTGTAGATTTTAACTATGTGCAAAAGGTGGCGCGAATGAACCTCACTGTTCTGGCGAATCTGGCACTTGCCCCTGCCGAACCGCAAAATGTGGGCATAGTCACCAGCGGCCTGACTAACAAAACCACTTTAAAATGGGAAGCGCCAAAATCAGGCAAAAAGCCAGCAGGTTATTATGTGCTGATGCGCGAAACCATAAGCCCTTATTGGCAGCAGAAATTTTATGTGGCGGATATTACAGCTACGCTGGATTATTCAAAAGATAATTACCTGTTCGCGGTACAATCGGTAGATGCGGATGGGCACGAGAGTTTGCCGGTTTTCCCGAAGCCGTTGAGGTAGAGACGCAACATTTTGCGTCTGTGAGAAATTAGATAGGAATGCAATGTTTGGAGACGCAAAATATTGCGTCTCTACGGGGAATATAAATTATACTCATTGTCGCCATTTAATAACCATTGTTCCGGATTATTGAATATGTAATTTTTGATATTTATATATTCTTTTTCATTTCTTATTACATGGTCATAATAACGGGGTTGCCATGAAAATTCTATACCATTTGTAGTGGAGTAAGCTTTAACCGATACTTTAAAACCTCTGATAATTGAAGCCAAATTTTGACTTTGAGAGCCAAATTTATTTTTCTGCCAATCAATTTTGTCAGGTTTATTTATAAAGATAATACCATGTATATGATTAGGCATTACAACAAATTCATCCAATTCAACAAATGAAAAATGATTTGGTATGTCTAACCAATTATTATAAGCAATTTCCCCAATACATGTTTGCCGTAGAGACGCAATATTTTGCGTCTCAATATTGTTTGTCTCGACATCCTGTTCAGAAACGATTTCACCAAAATAGTGCTCACGGTCTTTAGTGCATATTGTAATATAATATAAACCATGTGAGCCATAGTCCCAATGCGAGAGTCTGGCTGGGGATATGCGATATTTACTTTTAAACCTGTCGTCCATTTTGTTAAAGTAAATATGCCAATTTATACGTAGAGACGCAATGTTTTGCGTCTCTGATAGGTTAGATAGGAGTTCAACGATTTGATTATCTGATAGATTAGATAGTAATGCAATGTTAGAGACGCAAAATATTGCGTCTCTACGGGAGAATTGGATCACTCAAAAAATCACTTCACACTTTTCTTTAGTACAATAAAATAGCCTGCAACAAACACTACAGCGGCTATAATAAGGCTTACAAATATCTCTTTGGTAAACATATCAATGGTTATGGTTGGCATGCCGCCGCCGGACACATGCCCATGGCGTGGCAATACATTAAGCGCCAGCATAGGGTGTGAATAGGGGAAAAGATAGGCGTACTGCCAGTTATTGGCGGCTAATATTACCCCGGTTATGGTGGCCACAAAGCCAATGCCCATAGGTTTTAAAAAATCGCGCATTAAAAGGCTTAATAAAAACTGTATGGATAATATGCCCAATGATGACAGGAAGAGCTTGCAATAGATCTGCGTAAGCCCACTTGCCATGCTGTAATCATGAAACTTTAGTTCAGGTTTCAATGCCCCCAGTAAATTACCAAAGCCAAGTGTAAAAAGCACAAACAGCGCAAGGCATAAAAATACCAGGAAAAAAGCGTAAAAATATTTAGCCGAATAAACAGATAGTTTGGATATGGGCAGGCTGAAAAGCGTTTTCCAGGTATCGGCCTTATGCTCAATGCTGTTTACCGAGTAGGCTATAAAAACGATCAGCATGGGTAACAATAATGATCCCATTACCCCCAGGATCGCCCCGGAAAATTGTACCCACAGCATAATGCCGGGTGCGGAGGCAAACGAAGCACTTTTACTGTAAAAGCCAACAAATACCAATAGGCAAAGTAGTAGCGGCAATATAACCGCGCTCCAAAAACCTGCCGTTTTGCGCGTTTTATAAAATTCAGACCGGAACGATAGTATAAATCCTTTCATTTGGTTCAGGCGTTTTGGGTGATGGCTAAAAATAATTTCTCCAGGTCTTTTTGTTGTTTATTAATGCTGTAAACCGTATAACCCATTTGGTTGAGCATGGCGTTTATTTCGCCCATTTGTTGTTTCGATGTATAAGGCACGTATATATGCTGATCGTCGACGTCGCTCACCGTAATATTATTACGTGTTAAATAGTTGGCGGCATCGGCAGTATTAGCTGTTTCAATTTGTACCTGGGGCTTGTTAAGTGCCTGCAACTCGTCTATACTCCCCTGAAAAAGCAGCTCGCCGTTATTGATGATGCCCACATGTGTGGCCATACGCTCAATCTCGGCTAATAAATGGCTCGATACAAAAACGGTTTTTTTATGTTCGTTAACCAGCCTCATCAGCAGTTCACGCACTTCTATAATACCGTTAGGATCTAAACCATTGGTAGGCTCATCCAAAATAAGCAGCTTAGGGTCTGATAGCAGGGCGAGGGCAATGCCCAGGCGTTGTTTCATCCCCAAAGAATATTGCCCGGCTTTTTTATGGGCGGCATTGGTTAAATGTACCAGTTCAAGCATTTCATCAACACGGGTTTCGGGTACTTGTAATAGCAATGCGCGGTTAAGCAGGTTCTCTTTTCCGGTAAGGTGGAGATAAATAGCAGGCTGCTCTATCAACGAGCCAATTTGCGAAAGAATTTCGAGCCGGTTGCTTTTTAGTTCTTTTCCAAAAATCTGTATGCGGCCTTCTTGTACCTGCAGCAGGTTCATCAGCAGTTTTATGGTGGTGGTTTTACCGGCGCCGTTAGGGCCTAAAAAACCATATATGCTCCCCTCGGGTACCTGTAGGGATAGGGATTTGACAACCGTTTGGTGGCCAAAGTTAAAGGTTAAGCCCGTTGTGTCAATTACCACAGTTTTTCCTTGCTAATTGAGCAAACATTTTTAATTAAGCCAATCCCTTTAAAAAACAATGAGGTAGCATGATGTGTTGAACATGCAATTTCGCTTGATTTTTGTTGGAACTGGTAACTAACGCCCATAATAAGCGCAAACATTACCGGAACCAGTAACAATACAAAGGGGTTTGAATTTTTGATGAGAGTTTTCATTGTGAGTGATTTGCTTGATACAAAGGAATATCAATTATTTGGCCCGGTAAAAAGATTTAGACCAAGCCCCTTAATTTATAGACGAACGCTCAAATATGCTGATGAAGCCGTTCATCGCCTGTAATTGGCTGTTCATAGATAAAAAAGCATAGCTATATATAAATTATGTATAATAACTCACTCAAAATATTACATTTGGTACAATGATCAGTCATATCAATAACTGTTAACATAATGGCTGATCGTTAATGAAAATAGGATATTTATAATGAAAAAAAGCTGGCGGATTTTTTGTCACATATTTTTTTGGCTCTGTTTGATCTCACTTTTCCTGTACCTGGGCAGCGATGATGCAAAATTAGGTGTTGAGGGCCTGCTGGTAGTTTTTTTGCTATACCCGTTTATCAACATCGGCATATTTTATTTAAATTTTTTAGTGTTTATTCCTAAACTGTTTAATAAAAAAAAATATAGCCTGTTTGCCATTGTTATAGGTATCACTGTTATCGTGTTCGGACTTGGTAAATATGGCGTGGGCCTTATTTTTAAGCCCTATGTGCTGATGCATGAAAAGGGGACGTTGATAGGTTTCTGGCCGTACTTTATCAGTACGATATTCGTTAGCCTGATATTTGTTTTTTTAAGTACAGTACTCAAATTTATTACCGACTGGTTTTTGAACGAGCGCATTCAGCGCGACCTTGAAAATCAACGCCTCAGCGCCGAGCTTTCATTTCTTAAATCGCAGATAAACCCGCATTTTTTATTCAACTCGTTAAACAGCATATACTCGCTGGCCTACCAGCGCTCAGAAACTACACCCGAAGCCATCCTGAAGCTATCGGAAATTATGCGCTATATGCTGTATGAGTGTAACGATAATAAAGTTGCGCTAAGCAAGGAACTGCAATACCTGCAAAATTATATCGACCTGCAAAAGATCCGCTTCGGCAAAAAATCATATATCGATTTTAAGGTGAGCGGCGAGGTTGGCGATCAGCAGATCGTGCCCTTATTGCTCATTGCCTTTATCGAAAATGCTTTTAAGCATGGTATTGTTAGTGATGCCTTATCGCCTGTTCATTTATTGATAGATGTGGCTGAGGGCCACCTGCATTTCTACATAAAAAATAAAAAACACAATAATAACCGCGATCTTATGGGCGGCATAGGACTAAATAACGTTAAGCGCAGGCTGGATCTGCTTTATCCCGGTAAGTATAATTTAGATATTAATGATGATGAGCAAACCTATACTTGCGAGTTGTCGCTGGTTTTGTAAGGCTATTTCACCACAACCTGCGCGTGTATTTTTCGTAAACAGAAATAATTTTAAGATCGGCTTTAAATCCCCTTGCAAAGCAAATCAATAATTAAAAATTTACTAATTCATTTCAATTGCATATATATTTAATTATATTCGGTTGCGAATAAACACCTAATGCTTTAAACCTAATGCGCTTTGCCTGCTTAATAGTTACTTATACATCGCCACAGCAAACAAAAAGGCTAATCGATAAGCTAAACAATGGCAGCTTTGATTTCTACATTCACCTGGATAAAAAAGTTGATATAAACAGCCATAAAGAGTTATTCGACATACCGAATGTGTTTTTTGTAAAAGACCGTGTGGATGTAAAGTGGGCAGGTTTTACCATTGTTAAGGCCACCTTTAACGGCATCAGGCAAATTATGGCATCGGGCATAAAATATGATTTTATTAACCTGATGAGCGGGCAGGATTATCCCGTAAAGTCAGCAGAATATATCAGTGAATTCCTGGCAGCTAATGCCGGCAAACAATTAATTAAAGCATGGGACTTTGAAACCGAATGGGCGGAAGCGCTTTTACGGGTTCAAAAATTTCATCTTACCGATACGATTTTTAAAGGCCGGTATGTGGTGCAAAGCCTGCTTAATAAAGCCGTTAAAAAACGAAAAACTCCTACCGGCTTAAGGTTTTACGGCACCAATTCAACCTTTTGGACATTAACGCCCGAGTGCGCCCTGTACGTTACCAATTATGTGGAAGAAAAACGCAGCCTGCGCCGGTTTTTGAAATATACCTGGGGGAGCGATGAATTTGTGTTTCAAACCGTTATCATGAATTCGCCCTATAAGGATAGTGTTGTGAATAATAATTACAGGTATATCGATTGGTCGGCAGGTGGCAGCCGCCCTAAAACCCTGCTTACCGAGGATTATGAAAAGATCATCGCATCTGATAATATATTTGGCCGTAAGTTTAGTATAGAGGTTGATGAAAATATTTTGGATTTGATTGACAGGGATAATTTAACTGATAAAAAGAATAATATTTACCTACAGGATGGCGTACATAATTGAACTGAAAACTTTTACCGATGATCGTGGCTCATTAAACTCTATTGACCGCGTATTACCTTTCGATATAAAAAGGATCTATTACATATATAATGTAAACCAGCAGCTTAACCGTGGCGGGCACCGGCATTTTGAAACCCTTGAGGGCCTGATATGCATGCACGGCAGCTTTACGGTATTGATTGATAACGGCAGGGAGAAAAAAGAGTATTATTTAAACACGCCATCGCAGGTTTTGCTGATGGAAATTGGTGACTGGCATGTGATGTACGATATGAGCCCCGATGCCGTATTAATGGGTATGGCATCAACCAATTACGATCCTAAGGATTACGCTTACGAACCCTTAAAGTTTTAGCCGAGCATGATCCCTTATGAAAACCTGAAACGGCTTAACGCGCCCTTTGAAAACAAATTCCGCGAGCGGTTTAATAAAGTACTTGAGAACGGCTACTACATTTTAGGCCCTGAACTGGAAGCCTTTGAGGCGGCTTATGCCGCATGGCACCAAACCCGGTTTTGCGTAGGCATCTCTAATGGGCTCGATGCGCTTATCCTATCGTTAAAAGCCTGTAACCTGCCTGCCGGGAGCGAAGTTATTGTACCCTCGAATACTTACATAGCCAGCATATTAGCCATACTGAACTGCCAGCTAATACCTGTATTGGTTGAGCCTGATATTGCCACTTATAACATCGATCCTGATAAAATTGAGGAAGCCATAACACCCGATACCAAAGCCATAATGGTGGTGCATTTGTACGGTAAATGCTGCCAGATGGACAAGATAATGGCCATTAAGGAAAAACATGATTTATTTTTGATAGAGGATTGTGCGCAATCGCACGGTGCTACTTTTAAGGACAAGCTGTCGGGCACCTTTGGCGAGTTTGGGGCATTTAGCTTTTATCCCACAAAAAATTTAGGCGCTTTAGGCGATGCCGGGGCTGTTATTTGTAATGACGAGGGCTATAAAAACACATTGGCCCAACTACGCAATTATGGCTCGGAACGTAAATATTATAACGATATCATCGGCTACAACAATCGTCTCGACGAAATGCAGGCCGCTTTTTTAAGTGCCAAGCTGGAGCATTTAAAGGAGATGAACGCGCACCGCAACAAGCTGGCGCAATTGTATTTTGATAACCTGGGGGATAAATTCATACTGCCGGTACAACATGCCGATTATTATGATGTGTACCACATATTCAACATCAGGCACGAAAAGCGCGACGACCTGCAGGCTTATCTTACAAAAAAAGGCATTGGTACGGTAATACATTACCCGGTGCCGCCGCATAAGCAAAAGGCGCTACAGGGTGTTGCCGGGATAAAAGGATCCTATCCCATTGCCGAAGAAATTCATAACACCACGCTGAGCATACCCTGCTCTTTTTGCCATATAGAAGATGAAGTGATGCAGGTGATCGAGGCTTTGAATAGTTATTAAAACAAACATTATGTCATTTCGAACGAGGTACGAGGAGAAACCTTATACAACATGCAAAGTGTATGATGCAGAGTGTATAAGGTTTCTCACTACCGTTCGAAATGACATTTACTTTTCTAAAATATATTTAGCTGATGGAACCTGTTGACATTGCCATAGCGGGAAGCGGCATAGCCTGTACAACTACTATTATTGAGGTATTCCGCAAACTTATTGTCGGCATTCCCGGTCAACGGAAAATATCCATTGCCGTAATTGAGAAACACCATGAGTTTTGGCTGGGGATACCTTATGGCTCGCGCTCATCGGTTAACGCGCTTACCATTACTTCTATCGCTGATTTTTTTACTGCCGAAAAAGAACGCATCACGTTTTTTGAGTGGTTTAAATTAAACAAAAGCGAACTGCTGTCCAGGTATATAGCCAGTGGTGGTTTAAGCGCCAAACAATGGCTGCAACGCAACAGCGCGGCAATGGAAAAAGAGGATTGGAAAAACGTTTACCTGCCCCGTTTTATGTTTGGCAAATACCTGCAAGGTATATTAAATGATCTTTTAAAAACCGTTCAGGACAAGCAACTGGCCGAAATTAGCCTAATCACCGCTGAAGTGACAGATGCGCAGCCGCTTGCTGCGGGATATGAAATAACGCTTGAAAAGGCGGATAGATCTGTTGATAAATTAAGGGCTAACAAATTAGTTATTGCCACAGGCTCGGCACCGGTTAGGGATATTGTGCCTGTTATAAATACCGATGCGGTAACTTTTATCAATAACCTGTATGAGCCGCGTGTTGATGAGAATATAAAAAAGCTAACCGATGCCCTCGCCACAGCAAAAAATACTGATGAGCGCAATGTATTGATATTAGGCTCAAATGCCAGCAGCATTGAGTTTTTATACCTGTTAGCAGGCTTGCCCGCAGTAACCGATATGATAAATAAGCTGGTGATAGTTTCGCGCAGCGGGATGATGCCCTATCATATCATCGACAAAAAGCTGGATGATTATACCTGCGAAAACCTCGACAAGCTTAAAGCTGCCGGAAATTATACCATTGAAACACTGATAGCAGCAGCCAAGCAAGATCTTAAGCCCGCAGTGCGCGATGGTGCGATCATACCTTATATCGACAGGGTGATCAGCTATACCATTGAGCTGTTGCAACCTTTGGGCGAGCAAGCAAAAAAGGAGTTTTTAGGCATATATGGCATGCAACTGAGCAATCTTTTTCGCCGTTCGGGTACTGATTATAAAGGCGGCGAGGCTGTTTTGCATGAAATTGAAAAGTTGACCCTGCTAAAGGGCGGGTTTATAAGTGTTGACGCGGTTGAAAATGGCGGCATGCTTAATTATACCGACCCGGATACCGGCGTGCAAAAAAAATATGCTATTCCGTTTAAAGTAGTTATTAATTGTACCGGGGCCGATGACCTGGACAAATCAACCAGCAGACTGATTTATAATTTAGTGCATAACGGTATTGCCAAAGTGAATTTATCGGGCAAAGGGTTTTATGTGAACGAAAAGTTTGAAGCCGCGCCCAATTTATACATCATGGGCCCGTTGCTGGGCGGTAATATGAACGAGCGGATACATTTCTGGCATCTGGAAAATGCTTCGAGACTGATGTATTTAGCGCCTTTTTTAGCAGAGTGTTTGCTGCAGGCATAGCGCGTTGTCATGCAGGCACTCGAAGCATAAGGGCAAGGCCCTACGACGATCCTGTGTTAGAATAAGGCTTTTTTTACCTTTTTAACCATACATCTCAAAATATCATTAGTTTTATACCCATGATCAGATGCCTTGTTGTTGATGATGAGCCTTTGGCCCTGCATATAGTTGAGGACTATATATCAAAGGTGCCTTTTTTAAAGTTGGTTAAATCAACAACCAACCCTATTGAGGCATTAACCTGGGTGCAGGAGGGTGGGGTCGACCTGGTTTTCCTGGATGTGCAGATGCCCGAACTTACCGGCATACAGTTTTTAAAAATAGCCAACGGCAAAGCCAAAGTAATCCTCACGACCGCTTACCCCGAATACGCGCTGGAAGGTTATGAGCTTGATGTAGTTGATTACCTGCTTAAACCTATCGCGTTCGACAGGTTTTTTAAATCGGTGCAAAAGGCGCAGGGCATTATACAACCATCGCTTAAGCCTGCCGCAGCCCTTGAGCAGGTACAACCGCAACAACAGCAACAAAACGATTTCTTAAGCGATTTTATATTCGTTAAAAGTGAGCATAAGATACAAAAGGTGTATCTGCGCGATATCCTGTTTATTGAAGGGCTGAAAGATTACATCTCGATATTTACCCCTGCCGAACGCATCATCACCCTGCAAAACATGAAAAAGATGGAGGATGCCTTGCCCGAAAGGCATTTTGTACGGGTGCATAAATCATACATCGTATCGCTTAATAAAATTGATAGCATTGAACGCAGCCGCATTTGGATAGGCGACAAGATCATCCCCGTAGGCGACACCTACCGCGACCAGTTTTTTAAGATAATTGAGGGAAAAAATATTTAGTGATTAGTGCAGGCACTCTAATGAAATATCACGTCATTGCGAGGAACGAAGCAACCCCACAAGAAAGGTATCGAACATTAATATCGCCGACCTGCATAATGAGGTTGCTTCGTCCCTCGCAATGACGCGTTTATTAAAAACGTACTAATCCCATGACAAGCGTGTTAAGATTCCCCTTTTCTTCCGGATTCAAACAGGGTAGACAGTGGTTGCCCTAATGCGGCCCTTATTCTGTTTTCAGCTTCCAGTACGAGTACCTCGCCGGGGGTTTTGCCGGGCTCGATGGGCTCCAGCACTTCAAGGCTCATGCGGGTGAAGGCATTCAGTGGATAATAGCCACCATATTTAACTATTTTCCACGAGTTTCTTATAACGATGGGCACCAGCAGTGCTTCGGGGCATTTCTTTAAAATAGTGGCTATACCTGCAGCGCGGAATGGTTTTACATTGCCATCCTTTGAACGGGTGCCTTCGGGGAATATCACCGCCGACCATTTATTCTCCTTCATGCGCAGTGCCAGCTTAACAATTTCAGCAATGGATTGGCGCGAATCCTTACGGTCGATATTAGCGGCACCGCCATATTTAAGGTTAAAGGATATCGAGGGGATGCCTTTGGTGAGTTCTATCTTTGATATAAATTTAGCATGGTACTTCCGCAGGTACCATATCAGCGGCGGTATATCAAACAAACTTTGGTGGTTGGCAACAAAAATTATAGGCCGGCCAAGCGGCAGGTTTTGATTGTTGGTAAAAGTTGTAGCATTGCCCGATAAGTACAGCCCCCTTAACAGGAAAAGGTTCATGATATCAACCGTTTTTTTGTGTGCCGAGTAGCCGAAAAACTTATAAGTTATCCATTGTATAGGATGAAATATAAGTATCACCAAAAAATATACAAGCGCAACAAAAGGTGTTAATATGTAGCCGAAAAACTTTTTCATTTGTATTTGTGGCAGCTAAATTATGAATTTTAGGTGAAAAATTTTCACTGATATAAAAAGCATTATAAACCCCCTACGCACGCCTTAAATCATAAAATGAAAAATAATAATACTGATAATCAGCCTGTTAATGGTGCTGCGTGTGCTGCATCCGCTGCGCGCAGCATATGTTAGCTCTAAGTAAGCTTACCTTCCAACAGCAATAATTTCACTTTTAATATACCGGCCACTGCTGCCGAGTCTGTTATTTCGCCATCACAAACCATACGGTAGGCCTCATCAAAGGGTACTTTGGTTATTATTAGTTGTTCGGTATCCTCGGGTTCAGGTTCAAATTGTTCCAATCCACGGGCAAGGTATATGATGCTCAACTCATCACTCACCGAATTGGAGAGGTGCATGCGTTGTATTTCTGTCCAGTTATTTGCTTTTAACCCGGTTTCTTCCAGCAGCTCGCGTTTAGCCGATTCCAGCGGATCAATCCCCAGTTGGCCACCACCTTCGGGAATTTCCCAACTGTATTGCTCCAGCGGGAAACGGTATTGCCCAACCAGGTAGGTATTCATATCGTCATCAAGCGGAATAACCCCAATAGCCAGATTTTTAAAATGCACCTTGCCATAAATGCCCGGGTTGCCCGATGGGTTTACCACCTGGTACTCGGTTACACTTATCCAGGGGTTGGTATAAACCAGTTTTTCACCGGTTATTTTCCAGGGGTTTTCTTCGGGGTGGTGCATAGGGGTAAAGATAAATGGAAATTGATATAATGTCGGGGGCTGTACGAAAGTTTTTCATAATAATACTTCTGTTTGGTCAATGCAATTGTTACACTTCATTCTACCTTAATTGGTTTTCATGCCCTAAATTTGATCAACCTGATATATCCATCTGATCATGAAAAAGCTTTCCGGTTGTTTTTTGATATTGCTGTTTGTAACCTGTGCAAATGTATATGGCCAGCAAAAGCTGAATTTTACTCCATTAGCTGATGCTGATACTTCATTGGCACCCATAGAAACGGCATTCAACGGCAAGTTAGATGCTGTAAAAGTAGTAGGCCTTGGCGAAGCCACGCATGGCGATAAAACCACTTTTGCCTTCAATTTTAATATGGTTAAATACCTGGTTGCACAGCGTGGGTTCAGAATATTACTTATTGAAGCGCCTAATTCGGTATTGGTACCGCTTAATAATTTTATACAAAACGATTCGGATTATACCCAGGCTTCGATAGATACGCTGGTGATAAGAACTATTCCGGTTGGTGCTTATCGCGATAGGCAAACAGCGGCATTGCTAAAATGGTTAAAAGATTATAATCTCGGCCACCCGGCGCAAAAAGTGCAGTTATTAGGTATGAGCCTGGATGTTAAACCCAATACACAATTGCTGAATGATTATATAAAACGTTATGACCCACAAAGTGCGCATGTAATTACAACAAAGTGGGAGAACAAAAACTATAAGAGTATGAATAAATGGAACGATGTTTTTAACTGGCAGGATGAACACACACAATTGATAGCTACATTAGATGATACCACAAAGAAAAAACTGCTTTATGACTTTAACAATTCCAAACAAACACTTGAATTTTACCTGGATGTTGATTATCAATTTATTAAACAAAATAAAGATGGCAGTAATATAATTTTTGTACACGGCCAACAGGATACTGTACCGGCTGATAACTTTTATGTTAAACTGCGCAACAACCCTGCTTATAAAATAAATGGTCCTAAAAACAGAACCATGCAATTATCGGCCATACGTGATAGCCTGATGGCCGTATATGTTGTACAAGGTGCCGGAAATGAAAAAGCGATAGTATGGGCGCACAATGACCATGTAATGAAACCCGAAACCGCGGATACTTATTTATTAATGGGCGATCATTTGAACAGTATGCTTGGGAAGCAATATTATACCATCATTACCAATTATTCGCAAGGCGGCAGTATAAGGGCATTTGGCAAAAGCATGACCATAAAAAAAGCACAAAACCCTATGGATGGCCAAACTGTAGTAAAAATATTAAACAAAAAATTTGATTATGGTTCCGGTATCGCCTTTAGCGCCGATCTTTCCACCATTAGTAAATATAACGCTGTAATGAATACTGCAGGTTTAGAGGGTACTTTTGGATTGGAGACTGTACCATGGTCGAGTTTTGACGCACTGGCCATAGTAGGTGCATTGCAGCCCCGCGATCTGATCCAATAAAAAAAGCGATGGGTTTGGAACCCATCGCTTTTTTTTAAGTCTCCCCTACCGGGGGAGATTAGAGGGGGCTGGCTGCTTACAACCCAAAAGCCTTCTTCACCTTATCTACATAATCCAATTTTTCCCAGGTAAACAGTTCCACTTCTTTGGTTATGGTGTGGCCGTCATGCCCGGTAAAGGTTTTGGTTACGGTTTGGCTTGGTTTGCCAAAGTGGCCATAAGCCGCGGTTTCGCTATAAATAGGGTTGCGCAGTTTAAAGCGTGTTTCGATGGCGTAAGGCGTCATATTAAATATGTCTTCAACCTTTTTAGCTATCTCGCCATCGTTTATGCCAACTTTGCCGGTACCGTAAGTGTTTACATAAATACCCATTGGCTGGGCAACGCCTATGGCGTATGATACCTGCACCAATACCTCATCGCAAACACCTGCCGCTACCAAATTTTTGGCAATGTGGCGTGTTGCGTAAGCAGCAGAGCGGTCAACCTTTGATGGATCTTTACCCGAGAAAGCGCCACCGCCGTGCGCGCCTTTGCCGCCGTAGGTATCTACAATAATTTTACGGCCTGTTAAGCCGGTATCGCCATGCGGCCCGCCGATAACAAATTTGCCGGTTGGGTTAATATGGTATTTGATCTGATCATTAAAAAAGTGTGCGTATTTCGGATATTTAGCCTTAACACGTGGGATAAGGATGCTCACTATATCCTTGCTTATTTTTGCAAGCATAGCTTTTTCTTCATCAAAATCATCGTGCTGGGTTGATATCACAATGGCATCAATGCGGGTAGGTTTGTTGTTATCATCATACTCCAAAGTAACCTGCGATTTTGCATCGGGGCGCAAATATTTAATATCAGTGTTCTCGCGGCGAACTGCAGCAAGCTCAATTAACAGGGCGTGGGCAATATCCAATGCCAGTGGCATGTAGTTATCAGTTTCGATAGTAGCATAGCCAAACATCATACCCTGGTCGCCGGCGCCCTGCTCTTCTTTGGCCTGACGGTCGACGCCCTGGTTAATATCAGGCGATTGCTCGTGTATTGCTGATAATACGCTGCATGAACTGCCATCAAACATATATTCGCCCTTGGTATAACCAATTTTGTTGATCACTTCGCGGGCAATTTTTTGTACATCTAAATAAGCTTTTGATTTTACTTCACCTGCCAAAAAAACCTGGCCGGTGGTAACTAATGTTTCGCAGGCAACCTTTGATTCAGGGTCGAAGGCTAAAAACTGGTCTATCAGGGCATCTGATATCTGGTCGGCAACTTTATCCGGATGTCCTTCCGACACGGATTCTGAAGTGAATAAATATGGCATATTTTTTAAATAAGTGTAAAATCAAACAAAAACAAATGAAAGGAATTTAATTGGATCGTTTTGTAAAAAGAAGCATGGTTTTAGCACTTTTTTACGTGGTTGCAATCCGGTTTCGATCATCGCCAATGGCTATCGGCATCAATCGGAACAATTAAATCAGTCCACCGTTGGGCGGCAAAAATAAAACAATTTTTACAAAGCCGAAAATACATTTACTTTTGCCGCCTGATATTTATATATAGTTGAAAAGGAAAGCCTTATTTATTATAAACCCGGTTGCCGGAGGGAAGAAGAAGGACGATGTGCCGGCCCTGATTGACAAAAACCTTGATAAAAGCGTTTTTGAATACAGCGTTGCTTATAGTGATGGCGTTTCGCATGCCAATGTTATTGCCGCCGAAGCCATTGGCAAGTTCGACCTGATCGTAGCTGTTGGGGGCGATGGTACGGTAAATGAAATCGCATCGGCCATTGCCGGGAGCGATACCGTGCTGGGTGTTTTGCCTTATGGTTCAGGTAACGGGCTGTCGCGCTTTTTGGGGATACCCATGAACCCGGCAAAAGCCATTAAAAATCTGAATGCCTGGCATGTGGAAACTATTGACGCGGCTACAGCCAACGGCGAGTGGTTCTTTAATATGGCGGGGATGGGTTTTGATGCCCACATCAGCGAAGTTTTTTCGCATGGCGAAAAACGCGGCTTCATTACCTATATAAAATCGTCGTTTAAAGAGGTTATTAATTATAAGTCGGAAAACTATCATATCGAAATAGATGGCGCAAAGAACGAGCGCGAAGCCTTTATGCTGAGCTTTGCCAATTCATCGCAATATGGTAACAATGCGCATGTATCGCCAAATGCATCGGTGCAGGATGGCTTACTGGATGTTTGCATAATAAAGCCATTCCCTTTATGGCGGTTTTTGGAGATGGGGATCCGTATGTTCACCAAAACTTCCACAGGCTCAAAGTATGTAGAGATCATCAGGGGCAAAAAAATAATGGTAAAGCGGGATAATCCCGGCCCTATGCACCTGGACGGTGAGCCACGTATAGCAGGTACCGATATTGAAATAAATGTTGTGCCTGCATCGTTAAAAATAATCGCGGGAGCTTCTTATAAAAAGAAATAAATGTAGAGGCGCAATACTTTGCGTCTCTTTTTGATAAAGCAACGCGCAATATTTGCATTTAATTCAAGGAGACGCAAAGTATTGCGTCTCTACGGTAAAGAAACAATGTCAAAAAAAAATAAAAACTTCACTGGAGTGGTTTATTCCACCGATCCGGGCTTTCAATACCAGGAAGATGGCAACAGTGCTTCGGCTACGTTGCCCCCCCAGCAGCAAAACCTTAAAATATACCTCGACCGTAAAGGCGGCGGTAAACTGGTTACCCGTATAAGCGATTTTATTGGCGCCGATGATGACCTGGAGGCTATTGGTAAAAAATTAAAATCAAAATGCGGTGTAGGTGGTTCTGTAAAGGATGGGGAGATATTAATACAAGGCGATTTTAGGGATAAAATATTAGTCCTGTTGCAAACAGATGGTTATAAAGCCAAAAAAGCGGGCGGTTAAAGCCCAATGTCATTATTATTTAAGAGATTTAAGGTTAAAATTAATATCAAACACCCAACATCGAAAACCGAAGTAAACTTCGATATTGGACATTCGGCGTTCAATGTTCGATATAACAATTGAATATGCTTTTCTTAAATAATGACATTTGGTTAAAGCCTGTTGCTACAGATTAAGGCACCTGATAGTGTAAAGTTTACACTTGTTTTGCCGAAAAGCCTGTTTTACAAAGTATTTATTAGAACGAATAATATTGTGTAAGAATTAAAACAACTTTATGTTTACCTAAGTTAATAACATGAAAATATGATAGTTATCGCACATTCAAAATGAATAAAAGCTACTTAATTTGAATTATATCACTATAGTTACATGTTTTTTATAAATTATTTTTTGGTATTATTGAAAAAAATAGGTTTCATTGTAAAAAATAGTTTTAAGCCTAAACAATTTTTTGTTGTATATGCGTTATTTATTCACCCCGTTATAACTTTGTGAATACTTAACGTTAAAAAAACTTAAAAGTAATAGCAAAATAGATTTTTTTATTTCATTAAAATTCTATTTTTGTTATTCCTTAAAAACTAATGCATTTAATTAACATATTAATAAACACTGACTAAAAACTAAATTTTAAAGTAATGGCAAATGTACCATCAAAACCAACCGCTCCTGTAAAAAAAGAAAGCTCAGCTTCATCGGGCCTTTTCGCCACTTTCACAGTTCCTTTATGTCTGGTAGTAACTATACTGCTTTACATTTTTGTACTTGGCGATGGAAGCCATTATAAAGGTGGCGATCCCTCTCTGGAACCGGCTGATATATTCGGTATCGTACACAAAGGCGGCCCACTGGTTCCTTTAGTAATGGGATACGTACTAATGGTTATCGTTTTTTCTATTGAGCGTTTTATCGTTATCGGAAAAGCAACAGGTACCAGCAGCATCGAAGGCTTTGTTAGGAAGATACAAGTTTTCCTTAACGCAGGCAATATTGATGGCGCTGCTGCAGAATGCGACAAGCAAAAAGGTTCTGTTGCAAACGTTATCAAAGCGGGTTTGAAGAAATACCGCGAAATGGAAACTGAAACATCTTTAGATATTGATCAAAGGACTTTGGCTATCCAAAAAGACATTGAAGAAGCAACCGCTTTAGAAATGCCTATGCTTGAGCAAAACCTTACAATTATAGCAACCCTGGTATCTATCGGTACATTAACAGGTTTGTTAGGTACGGTTATCGGTATGATCACGGCCTTCCATGAGTTGGCAAATAACGGTGGTGGTACTAACACCACTGCGTTGTCTGATGCCATCTCTGAAGCACTGGTTAATACGGCTTTAGGTATCAGTACATCAGCATTATCAATTGTAATGTATAACGTATTTACATCAAAAATTGATAATCTTACTTACGCTATTGACGAAACAGGGTTCAGCATTGTGCAAACATTTGCTGCATCGCACAAAAGATAATAAGGTACAATTTATTTTATACACGGGTGCTAATGCTACCCGTGTATAAATGAATTAATAATATTACTCATTTTAATAAAATAGATTATGCCCAGAGTAAAAGTCGCAAGGAAAAGTACAGCAATCGACATGACAGCCATGTGCGATGTAGCTTTTCTTTTGCTTACCTTTTTTATATTATCAGCTAAACCAAAAACGCAGGATCCGTTAAAAGCGCAAATTCCTGCCGCGACATCTATAACTACTATTCCTGAAACTGATTTCTCTACGTTGCTTGTAGCGAACCAAAAAGTTTTCTTTAATGTTGAAAGTGGCGATGTGCGCAAAAAAACATTGGAATTGATGGGCCTGAAGTACAAGATCAATTTCACCCCTGAAGAGATGAACGAGTTTGCGAACGTGGAATATTTCGGTGTGGATATTAGCCAATTAAAACAATTCCTGGCGCTTGACCCTAAGGATAGGGCTACTGTGCCACAAAATGGAATACCTGTTGATACTACGGATAACAACCAATTGTATGACTGGGTACACTCTGCACGTATAGCTAATACAGCCCTGCACAATAAGGATTTGAAAATAGGAATAAAAGGCGATAGCCAGGAAGAATATCCTGAGATTCAAAAAGTAATTGCTACTTTACAAAAGCAAAGAGTTAACAGATTTAATTTAATTACGTCGCTAAAGAACAAATAGATTATGGCAGAATTAGATACCTCCGGCGGGGGTAAACATAAAGGCGGAAAGGTTAGAACCAAAAAGAAAGCAACCCGCGTTGATTTAACAGCCATGGTTGACCTTGCCTTCTTGTTGATCACCTTCTTCATACTTACAACAACACTTAACAAGCCAAAGGCATTGGAACTTATAATGCCGGATAAATCCGATCATACAAAGCAATTGCCAGTTCCTGAAACCAAGACCATGACACTGCTGTTAGGTAAAAATGATAAGTTGGAGTGGTTTGTAGGCCGGGCTGGTGCTACGCAACCGGCAATTATTAATTATGGTAAAGGAAAAGATGGCCTGCGCCAAACTTTGATCGAGCAAAATCAAAAGATAAAAGATACGCATAATGGCGAGCCTATGATAGTAATTGTAAGCCCGAGCGCTGAAAGTACTTACAAAAATGTTGTTGCCGTAATGGATGAATTAAATATTGTGGATATTGAGCAACGTGCTATTGTAGATATTTTACCCGCTGATATTGTATTGCTTAAAAGAGACGGATTATTATAACTAAGTATTAATAAAATATTAAAAGCCTAAAAAATGTTTGGATCTAAATTAGACATATTAAATAAGGAATGGATCGATGTTATTTTTAGAGGCCGTAATAAAGCTTATGGGGCCTATGAATTAAGGCAACAAAATCCACGCAATACCAATATTGCACTTATTATAGGCGTTGTATTTTTTGTATTTGTTTTATCAATAAATACAATTGTAAACGCTATTGAGGGGTTTATTCCTAAAGCGCCCGAAAAGGTAAAAATTACTGAGGTAAAGTTGCTGCAGCCACCGCCGCAGGATCCTGCCAAAAAACCACCTCCGCCACCTCCCGAACCACCAAAACCTAAGGTTAACCAGGTTAAATTCCCTCCGCCGGTTGTAAAACCCGATGTTGAGGTGAAAGAAAACCCGCCAACCCAAAAAGATTTGCAGGTTGCCGACCCTGGCCAAAAAAACCAGAAAGGCGACCCGAATTCTGACGCGCCTATTGACGGGCCTGTAGGTAATGGTGATAAAGTTACCGAAGCTGATCCTAACCAGATATTCCAGGCTGTTGAGCAGGAACCAAGTTTCCCGGGATTTAACGCTTACCTGTCTAAAAACATTCATTATCCTGCAGTTGACAAGGAAAATAATGTACAGGGTAAAGTTTTCTTAACATTTGTTGTTGAGAAAGATGGAAGCTTAACCGATATTAAGGTAGTACGCTCACCCGACGAAAGTTTATCAGACGAAGCAATTCGTGTATTAAAAGGTTCGCCACGCTGGAAACCTGGTATACAAAATGGAAAGCCTGTACGCGTACAATATACTGTACCAATAAGCTTTACGTTATCATCAGACGATAATTAGTAAATGCCATTAAATTTTAATAGAAAGCAAAAATCGCTCACAAGGCGGTTTTTGCTTTTAGGTGTTATTAGATTGATATGTGTAGCGGGTGTAGGTGTAATGATCATTTTTTGGAAAAAGCTTGATCTTAACCTTTCAAACACACAAAGAGTAATAGCAGGATCCTTGTTTATTGTTTATGGTGTATTAAGGTTTACGCTGTCATTTAAAAAGGAACCTGATGAATAATTTAAAGACTTTAATTTTAGGATTATCTTTTTTACTGATCTTCCAGGCTTGTAAGCAAAAACCCCAAAGTGCCCCGCCTATTGATACCTGGCGTGAAGGAAGCGCTACTTTTGCTGCGGATGAATCTTTTCAGCCGATTGTTGACCAGGAGGAATATGTTTTTACCGCATTGAACCCCAAAGCTAAGCCAACAATCACCTACCGGTCGGAAAACGATGTGTTGCGGCTTTTGCTGAATGATAGCGTAAGAGTGGCCTTGCTTTCAAGGGACTTGGATTCAAATGAACTAAGGATACTTGAAAAAAGAAAATTAACTCCCTCTGTAGGCGAATTTGCCATTGATGGTGTAGTGTTAATTGTAAATAAAGTGTCAAATGATACTACAATTACAGTTAATGAAATAAAAAAAATGCTTAACGGACAGGCTAAAACTGATAAAAACATCGTTTTTGATAATGAGGGCTCAAGTTTGCTAAGGTATTTAAAGGATTTGTCGGGCAATAACGATTTTAAACTAAAGAATATTTTTGCACTCAAATCAAATAAGGAATTGATAAAATATGTGAGTACACATCCCAACGCAATAGGCATAACAAGCTTTTGTTGGATGGATGAACCCGACAGTGATTATGCAGGTGCGGCAAAGGATGTAAAAATAGTAGCGGTAAGAGATGAAAACAATAAAAAATACGGCACACAGTATTTTAAACCGTCTCAAACTTCATTCGATTTAAAACAATATCCGCTAAGCCGGAGTTTGTTTATTATCAATTGCACCGATAAAATGGGTTTAGGGGCAGGATTTGAAATGTTTTTGTTAAGCGAAAAAGGACAAAGAATTATTTTAGAATCAGGTTTATTACCTGCACGCATACCGGGAAGAGAGATCAGTATTAAAAAATCATTTAATTAAAAATATATATATTATTCAAATGAAAATCAATAACAAAATAGTCGCGACAGCATTAGGATTGGTATTTATAGGCTCGGCAGTTTCTGCACAAAGTTTGGACGATGCCAAAAAGGCTATCAATGCCGAACAATATCAGAAAGCCAAAACCATGCTCAAAAACCTTACGGTTACTGAGTCAACTAAGGATGAAAATTATTTTTACCTGGGATGGGTGTATTTGAAACAGGATGACCCCGATTCTGCAAAAATATGGTTCAATAAAGGTATAGCAGTAAACCCCAAATCGGCATTAAATTATGTTGGCCTGGGCGCTGTAGCCCATTTAAATAAAGATCAGGCCGGTACAACATCAAACTTTAACCAGGCTTTATCTAATGCACCCAAAAAAGACAGCAAGCCTTATGTATATATTGGTAAAAGTTATTTGCTAACTACAAATAGCGCCCCGGTAGCACCGGCGGATGCACAGGCAGCTGCTGATGTATTAACCAAAGGGCAGGCAGTTAATGCTAAAGACCCCGAATTGTTTATCGCCTTAGGTGATGCAAACCGTGTTTTAGGTAAAGCCAGCGATGCTTACGGAAACTACGGAACAGCATTGGAGCTTGATCCAAAATCATCTGCAGCGGATGTAGCACAGGGTGTTACCTTAAAATTTGCAAACAACTTTGATGATGCTATAAAATACTTCCAGTCTGCACTGCAAATAGATCCAAATTACGGCCCTGCTTACCGCGAATGGGCCGAAACAGATGTACGCTGGGCTAAAACCGACCCTAAAGTTGGTGTTGATAAAGCAAATGAAGCCGTTGAAGAATATAAAAAATACATTTCATTAACAGATAACTCTTTAGAATCACAATTGCGTTATGCCGACTTCCTGACCTTTGCGGGTAAATACCAGGAATTAGAAGAGGTAGCTAAACAATTATCAAGCTATGCTAATACCAATTTAAGGGTTTACCGTTATTTAGGTTATGCCGCTTATCAAAATAAGGATTATCCTGCCGGTTTAACAGCCATGAATACCTGGATGACCAAGGCCGATCCAAAACGTATCATCCCTATGGATTATTTATACCTGGGTCGCTTACAGTTAGCTTCGGGTAATGACTCATTGGGTGTGCAAAATTTAAGAAAAGCATATGACCTTGATTCTACACAGGCTGATGTATTTGAGGAAATTGCAAAATCAGACTATTTTCATAAAAAATATTTAGAGTCTGCGGATGCCTATAAAACCTTCATATCAAAATCACGTAACGTAACCCTTAATGATTATTACCAGGAAGGTTTGAGTTATTATAAAGAGTATACATCTGAATACTATAGTAAAGCAACACCAAAACCGGTGGCCGATACTTCGTTACTAACCAAGGCCGATACAGCCTTCAGTTATGTACAGCATAAAGCAAATTCGCCTGTTGCTGTAGTTGCGCTATACCAGGCACGTGAGCAGGATTTTAAAGAGCCTGATAGGAATACTACAAAAGGTTTGGCAAAACCTTATTACGAACAATACATAGCGCTTACATTAGCTAAAACACCGGTAAAAGATAGCGATAAGCAATTTCTTGCAGAAGCGTATGATTACTTAGGCCGCTATTACGAACTGGCAGCTAAGGATGATGCAAAAGCATCAGAAAACTATACCAATGCCTTAGCTAATGACCCAACCGATGCCCAGGCGCTGGATTTCATGAAACGAAAAGGGAAAAAATAATTATAAACTTAAAGGCCTCAATAAAATGAGGCCTTTTTTGTTTTTAATTGATAAGGATAGCGACCGCTGATTTTTTTCATGCGTCATGATTCTTAACTCTTAAATCTCATTACTATATTTGCAGTATGGAAGTACAAAGTTTGCCGGTAAATTATTTACCTATTATTTTTCAAATGATTGTGGCAGGTGGTTTTGTGGTTGGTACCATGTTTGTAACACACCACATTGGCCCAAAGCGTGTAACTAAAGATAAATTAACCCCGTTTGAATCGGGTATAGAAGTTATTGGTAATGCGCGTACACCCATATCCATCAAATATTTTTTGGTAGCTATACTATTTGTTTTGTTTGATGTTGAAGTAATATTTATGTACCCCTGGGCCGTAAACTTTAAAGCGCTGGGCAGCCAGGGCATGGTAGAGATGTTTATTTTTATGGCCACACTTTTGTTAGGCTTCATCTACATCATCAAAAAGAAAGCGCTGGATTGGGATTAATTTAGCCGCAGCCCCCTCTAAATCTCCCCCGGTTAGGGGAGACTTTCAGGAGTTTTTATTTATAATATTTTTACCGGGCAATATTTTTTTAAAAGTCTCCCTCCCGGGGGAGATTTAGAGGGGGTCGCCCTTGTTTAGAACAATTCTAAATATTTCTACAATTAACATAGTGTATCAAATACATCATAATTATTGTAAATTTGCTAACCCTTATCCATTTGGATAGGTTTTTGTATAATATAATTCATGAGTGATATTCAGTTAGTTGAAGCTCCTCCTGGTGTAGAAGGTGCTGGGTTTTTTGCTACTTCGCTTGATAAAGTAATAGGTTTAGCGCGGTCAAACTCCTTATGGCCTTTGCCATTTGCCACCTCATGCTGCGGCATTGAGTTTATGGCCACCATGGCTTCGCATTACGATCTTTCAAGATTTGGCGCCGAGCGTTTGAGCTTTTCGCCACGCCAGGCCGACCTGTTAATGGTGATGGGTACCATCGCCAAAAAAATGGGCCCGGTATTACGCCAGGTTTACCTGCAAATGGCCGAACCCCGCTGGGTAATGGCTGTAGGCGCCTGTGCTTCAAGCGGTGGTATATTTGATACCTATTCGGTTTTACAGGGTATCGACGAGATCATACCGGTGGATGTTTACGTTCCCGGCTGCCCGCCACGCCCCGAAGCTATTATTGATGGCTTTATGGGCATTCAAAAGTTGGTTCAAACAGAATCGCTGCGCCGTAGAAATACGCCGGAATACCAAAAATTATTAGCTTCATACGGGATACAATAATGGGTAAAATAACAAACGAAGAGCTTTTAAATAAGATCAACGGGAAGTTTGACCAGCAAATAACCGTTGTTGGCGAGCCTTATGGTTTATTAACCATCGAAACCGCCCGCGAGCAGATCATTGCCCTGCTGGATTTTTTGAAGAACGATACCGTGCTCCAGTTTATTTATTTAACCGATCTTACAGGTATCCATTATCCTGAACAGGAAAAACCTATCGGCATAATTTATCACCTGCATAGCCTGGTAAATAATGTACGCATACGTATAAAAGTTTTTTTGCCCGATGGCGATTTCCATATCCCTACCGCTACCACCGTTTGGCATGGTGCCAACTGGATGGAGCGCGAAACGTATGATTTTTTTGGCGTGATCTTCGATGGTCACCCCGATTTGCGCAGGATATTAAATGTTGATGACATGACGGCTTTCCCGATGCGAAAAGAATTTCCATTGGAAGACCCTAACCGTGTTGATAAAAAAGATTATTTTTTCGGAAGATAAGCAATGCAGAACCACCCGGTATATACAGATAACGATCCGCAAACCGTTCCCTCAACCTTAAATTTAGGGCCAACGCACCCTGCTACGCACGGCGTATTTCAGAATGTGCTGCAGTTGGATGGCGAGCGTATCATCAGCGGCGTATCAACCATAGGTTACATACACCGTGCTTTTGAAAAAATTGCCGAACACCGCCCTTTTTACCAGATCACCCCACTAACAGACCGCTTAAACTATTGCTCATCACCCATTAACAATATGGGCTGGCACATGACGGTTGAAAAGCTTTTGGGTATCGAAACCCCAAAACGCGTGGATTACCTGCGTGTAATCGTAATGGAACTGGCCCGCATCTCCGATCATATTGTTTGTAACGGCGTGTTGGGTGTTGATACCGGCGCTTTTACAGGCTTTTTGTACATGATGGAGCATCGCGAAGCCATATATGAAATTTACGAAGAGGTTTGCGGCTCGCGTTTAACAACCAATATAGGCCGCATAGGTGGGTTCGAACGTAATTTTAACACCATCGCGTTTAGCAAGCTGCGTAAATTTTTAAAGGATTTCCCGGTAACTTTAAAGGAGTTTGAAGTTCTTTTTAACCGTAACCGTATATTTGTCGACCGTACCAAAGGCGTAGCCGAGGTTACCCCCGAAGATGCTTTAAGTTATAGCTGGAGCGGCCCTTTATTGCGTGCTGCCGGTGTTGATTATGATGTTAGGGCCATGAACCCGTACTCATCATACGAAGATTTTGATTTCGAGGTGCCTGTAGGCGAAAATGGTGATGTGTACGCCCGCTTTTTAGTGCGTAACGAAGAAATGTGGCAAAGCCTGCGCATTATTGAACAGGCTTTGGTAAAGCTTGAAAAAGAGCCGACAGACATTTTTCATGCTGATGTGCCCGAGTTTTACCTGCCCCCAAAAGAAGAAGTTTATAATAACATGGAAGCCCTCATATATCACTTTAAAATAGTGATGGGCGAAATAAATGCCCCCAATAGCGAAGTATATCACTCGGTTGAGGGTGCCAATGGCGAATTAGGTTTTTATTTGGTGAACGATGGCGGGCGATCGCCATACCGCTTGCATTTCCGCAGGCCAAGTTTTATCAATTACCAGATGTACGCGCCCATGAGCCGTGGCATGTTATTGAGTGATGCGATTATTAACATGAGTAGTTTAAATGTAATAGCCGGAGAATTAGATGCTTAGAGTTGATAATTCAGAAACTGTTCCGGTAGAATTTTCATCGGAACTCATCAAAAAATTTGATGATATAGTTAGCCGTTATCCCGCAGGAAAACAAAAATCGGCTTTGCTGCCCATACTGCATTTAGTGCAGGCCGAATTTGGCTGGGTAAGCGCCCCGGCAATGGATAAGGTTGCTGATTATTTAAAGATACAGGATATTGAAGTATATGAAGTGGCAACATTTTACAGCATGTACTTTATGCGCCCGCAAGGCAAATATGTATTGGAAGTTTGCCGTACCGGCCCCTGCTGTTTGGTAGGCGCCGAGAAAATAATGGACTACATTGAGCAAAAGCTGGGCGTTAAAGAAGGGGATGTTACCCCAGATGGCTTGTTTAGCTGGCGCGGGGTGGAGTGTTTAGCCGCCTGCGGTTACGCCCCGGTATTGCAAATTGGCCCTGAATATACTTTTTACGAAAATTTAACAGAGGAATCTGTTGATAAACTGGTAGCAGATTTAAAGGCAAAAGGGAATAATTAAAATGATCAATACAAACCTGGTTTTAGGAGATATATTGTTTGCTGCCGCATTAGGGTTGATATATGCCACTGATGGGTTAAAAAACAATACCATAATCCTGATGCCATTGATCACAATTGCTTTTGCTGCCTGCATAGTAAGGCATATCAACTATTACAAGCAAACCAGGAGGATTTATTAAATGAGCAGGAAAAGGGTAGTATTGGCAGACTTATTATTGACCTTTTGCATGGCCTTATGGGTATATGTATTTGATGGGTGCAAAGGCCCCCATCTGCTAATACTGATATTTCCCATAATGTTATTAATTCCGGCTGTTTCAGGGTGCATTAAAATGCATACAAATTACTATAAGCTAACCAAAAAGATTTATTAGTAGCTATGGCACGTAAATTACTTTTAGAACATATAAACGTACCCGGCATCAACACTTTTGATGTTTACCGCTCAAAAGGTGGTTATGCTGCTGTTGAAAAAGCGCTGAAAACCATGGACGCGGATGCGGTGGTTGAAGAGGTGAAAAAATCGGGCTTGCGTGGCCGTGGTGGCGCAGGTTTCCCTACCGGGATGAAATGGAGCTTTTTGGCTAAACCAGAAGGTGTTGCCCGTTACCTGGTTTGTAATGCCGATGAATCAGAACCCGGTACCTTTAAAGATCGTTACCTGATGACCTATCTTCCTCACTTATTAATTGAGGGGATGATCGTATCGAGCTTTGCTTTAGGTGCCCAAACATCATACATATACGTTCGCGGCGAAATGATGCCGCAGATCCGCATACTTGAAAAAGCCATCGCCGAAGCAAAAGCTGCCGGATTTTTAGGAAAAAATATTTTAGGCACGGGTTACGACCTTGAGCTATATGTACAACCCGGCGGCGGCGCCTACATTTGCGGCGAAGAAACCGCTTTATTGGAGTCGCTCGAAGGCAAACGTGGTAACCCGCGCATTAAGCCACCTTTCCCGGCAATAGCGGGTTTATACGGCTGCCCGACTGTGGTAAATAATGTGGAATCAATAGCCGCAGTAGTGCCGATCATCAACGAAGGTGGCGAAGAATATGCCAAAGTTGGTGTTGGCCGCAGTACAGGCACAAAATTAATATCAGCCGGTGGCAATGTTAAAAAGCCCGGCGTTTATGAAATTGATCTTGGTTTGCCTGTTGAAGAATTTTTATACAGCGATGAATATTGCGGTGGTATAGCCAACGGCAAACGCCTTAAAGCGGTTGTTGCGGGCGGTTCATCGGTGCCAATTTTACCAGCCAACCTGTTTTTGAAAACCATTAACGGCGATCCGCGCCTGATGAGCTATGAATCTTTAGCAGATGGCGGTTTTGTTAGTGGCACCATGATGGGCTCGGGTGGTTTTATAGCCTTTGACGAAGACCAGTGCATTGTACGCAATACCTGGAACTTTACCCGCTTTTATCATCACGAAAGCTGCGGGCAATGCTCACCGTGCCGCGAAGGCACCGGATGGATGGAGAAAGTGCTACACCGTTTAGAGCATGGGCATGGCAAAATGAGCGATATGGATCTGTTGGTTGATGTATCGAAGAAAATAGAAGGAAACACGATTTGTCCGCTGGGTGACGCGGCAGCATGGCCGGTGGCCAGCGCGATCCGCCATTTCAGAGATGAGTTTGAGTGGCACGTAACACACGGCGCCGAAGCGGTTACAAGGAATTATGGAATAGCACATTACGCTGATCCGTTGCCGAAGGCAGAACCAGCGGCATAATAATATATGTCATTGCGAGCGATAGCGTGGCAATCGCACGTAAGCTAAGCGAATGAAAAGTTCGCGATTGCTTCGTTCCTCGCAATGACAAGAATGATAAAGATTGACTTTTGAATTAAAGATGAAGGTAACTATAGACGGAATATCTGTTGAAGTAGAAGCAGGAACAACCATCCTCAATGCCGCAAGAGTCATTGGTGGTGACATTGTGCCGCCTGCTATGTGCTATTATTCTAAGCTGAAAGATAGCGGCGGTAAATGCCGTACCTGTTTGGTAAAGGTGAGCAAGGGATCGGAAAAAGACCCGCGCCCTATGCCTAAACTGGTAGCATCATGCCGTACTACGGTAATGGATGGGATGGAAGTACAAAATATCACTTCGCCCGAAGTAATTGAGGCGCGTAGGGGTATTGTTGAAATGTTATTGATAAACCACCCGCTTGATTGCCCTATTTGCGACCAGGCCGGCGAGTGCGACCTGCAAAACCTGGGCTTTGAGCACGGCGCGGAAAGAACACGTTACGAGTTTGACCGCCGTACATTTGATAAGATAGATATTGGCGATAAGATACAACTGCACATGACGCGCTGCATCCTGTGCTACCGTTGTGTTTTCACCGCCGACCAGATAACCGATCACCGCGAACATGGTATTTTAAACCGTGGCGATCATTCAGAAATATCAACCTATATACAAAAAGCGGTTGATAATGATTTTTCGGGCAACGTAATTGATGTTTGCCCGGTAGGCGCTTTAACTGATAAAACTTTCCGCTTTAAAAACCGTGTTTGGTTTACCAAGCCAGTTGAGGCGCACCGCGATTGCGACCACCCGGGATGTAACGGTAAAGTAACCCTGTGGTACAAAGGCGAAGAAGTGTTACGCGTTACCGCACGTAAAGATGTTTATGGCGAGGTAGAGGAATTTATTTGCAATACCTGCCGTTTTGATAAAAAGAAAACATCCGATTGGGTAATTGAAGGCCCGCGCAAGGTATCAAACCAGTCGGTGATCAGCTCAAATCATTACGATACTTTAAAACCGCTGCCGGTTGTTAAAACAAACCTGGTGCTTAAGGAAGCCAACCAGGAACAATTTGAAAGGGATACACGCTTATAATGGAATTAGCAGATATTATTATAAAATTTATATTGATAGTGGTTATTTTCGCTATCAGCCTTGTTGTGGCCATGTACTCCACCTATGCCGAGCGTAAAATAGCGGCATTCTTTCAGGATAGGGTAGGCCCTAACCGTGCCGGCCCCTGGGGTATTTTACAGCCTTTGTGCGATGGCGCCAAAATGTTTTTAAAGGAAGAGATCATCCCTACAAATGCCAATGCGTTCCTGTTTATTGCAGGCCCGTCGTTAGCTATTCTTACCGCGCTCATAGGTTCTGCCGTTATTCCGTGGGGGCAAACCTTAATCATCGGCTCGCATGTTGTCGATCTGCAGGTGACCGATATTAACGTGGGTGTTTTATACATCTTCGGCGTGGTATCACTGGGCGTGTATGGTGTGATGATAGGCGGCTGGGCATCCAACAACAAATATTCGCTGCTGGGCGCTATACGTGCCGCATCGCAAAATATCAGCTACGAAATTTCAATGGGCTTGTCTATTATAGCTTTGCTGATACTTACGGGTACTTTAAGCTTACGCGAAATTGTGGAGCAGCAGCATAGCTGGCACTGGAATGTGCTTTACCAGCCACTGGGCTTTTTACTGTTTATTGTATGCGCTTTTGCAGAAACCAACCGCACACCATTCGATCTGCCTGAGTGCGAGACAGAGTTGGTTGGTGGTTATCATACCGAATACTCATCAATGAAACTGGGTTTTTACCTGTTTGCCGAGTATATCAACATGTTCATATCATCAGCAGTAATGGCTACGTTATATTGGGGCGGTTATAATTATCCTGGTATGGATTGGGTGTTTGTACACACCGGCCCCGTTGTTGGCCCTTTAATTGGAACAGCAGTATTATTTGCCAAGATATTTTTATTCATCTTCTTTTTTATGTGGGTACGCTGGACAATCCCGCGTTTCCGATATGATCAGCTGATGGATCTGGGCTGGAAAGTGCTGATACCACTGGCAATTGCCAATATAGTGTTAACAGGCTTGTGGAGTACGTATTTAAGTCCATTGTTTAAATAATTCAGGGGGATAAAATGGAATCATTAAGTAATAAAAGAAAGTTAATTGAATCAAAGCCGCTCAATTTTTGGGAACGGGCTTACCTGCCTGCTATTTTATCGGGCTTGTCAATTACTATGAAGCATTTTTTCAGGAAACCTGTAACCATCAGCTATCCCGAAGAAAAGCGTGAGTTCTCTGAAAATTTCCGTGGCATGCATTCGCTTAAGCGCGATGAGAATGGCAAAGAACGTTGCACTGCATGCGGCCTTTGTGCGTTATCATGCCCTGCCGAAGCCATCACCATGATAGCTGCCGAACGCCAGAAAGGTGAAGAGCATTTATACCGCGAAGAGAAATATGCCGCCGTTTATGAAATAAATATGCTGCGTTGCATTTTTTGCGGCCTGTGCGAAGAGGCCTGCCCTAAAGAAGCTATTTACCTTGACGGCGATATAGTGCCTGCGGATTATTTGCGTAAAGATTTTATTTACGGTAAAGACAAATTAGTAGAAGCGCCCTTAAATCAATAAAGAAGTTTTATACCTTTGCCCGGTACTTTTAAGGGTATAAGGTATTTTGTAAATATAAACATGAATACATTTTACTTCATCGCGTTTTTGTCCATATTCTTTTCGATACTGGTCATATCTGCAAAAAATCCGGTGCATAGCATACTTTATCTTGTACTCACATTTTTTACATTCACTATTCAGTATATTTTACTTAACGCGCAGTTTTTGGCCATTGTAAACTTTATCGTGTACATGGGTGCCATACTCGTGTTGTTTTTATATACGCTGATGCTCATCAACCTTAATAAGGATTCGGAGCCGGTAAAATCAAACATTGTAAAAATTGCCGCGGTTTTAGGTGGCGGATGCTTACTGGTGGTGCTTTTTGCCTGTTTTAAACAAGTAGGCATTGCCGATCCGGTGGTGCTGAAAGACCCTGGACTTGGGCTGGTAAAAAACCTGGGCAAAGTATTATTTAACGAATTTTTATTGCCGTTCGAGATCTCCTCATTATTGCTGTTATCGGCAATGGTTGGGGCTGTTTTATTGGCAACTAAAGACCCAAAACAAGCGTAATGGAAAGTTTAACAAATACATTAAGAACAGTACCGCTCAATCATTACATATTGTTATCCAGTATCATTTTTTCGATAGGGGTAATGGGTGTATTGCTTCGCCGTAATGCTATCATCATTTTCATGTCGGTTGAACTGATGCTTAACGCGGTGAATTTGCTGCTTACCGCATTTTCGGTATATCATGGCGATGCATCGGGGCAGGTGTTTGTGTTTTTTATTATGGCGCTGGCAGCAGCCGAAGTAGCAGTAGGTTTAGCGATCATCGTAATGATATACCGCAAC
>Ga0302303_10000354_pt1 | contig 40144 bp, 39 predicted proteins | sample III_Palsa_E2_1_FD_194542 | JGI IMG/M metagenome (GOLD analysis project Ga0302303, IMG submission 194542) | Peat permafrost microbial communities from Stordalen Mire near Abisko, Sweden - III_Palsa_E2_1 | ecosystem: Environmental > Terrestrial > Soil > Palsa > Peat permafrost | place: Sweden...
CTGCGAAGATGTTAGGACAAGGCAATCCCATAAATGATAAGCGTGAACCGTCGGTACCACCCCGGATGCTGCACAATTTGGCATCCATACCCGCACGCTTTATCGCTTCCATACCGTACTCCACAATTTTCGGATCTTTATCCAGCATACTTTTCATGTTGCGATACTGCGGCTTAACTTGTAGTGTGTATGATGAGTTTGGATAATCTTTCAAAACCTCAACCGCAATCCCACGAATCACATGGGCATGGTCTTCCAGTTTTTCTTCATCAAAATCACGGATGATAAAATCAATCGTCGCCTGCTCTACATGGCCTGCTATCCCAACCGGGTGAACAAAACCCTGCATTTTATCCGTGCCTTCGGGAGATAAGCTTAATGGCAGCTTAGCTACAATTTGCCCGGCTATCTTAATGGCACTTTCCATTTTTCCTTTCGCAAAGCCTGGGTGCGCGCTTATCCCGTGTATAGTAAGTTTGGCACCATCGGCGCTAAAGGTTTCGTTTTCCATATTACCGGCGCTTTCGCCATCAATGGTATAGCCAGCATAAGCCCCTAATTTTTCAATATCCACCTTATCTACCCCCCGGCCAATTTCCTCATCGGGCGTAAACAGAATTCTGATATTACCATGCTTAATTTCTGGATGATTGATCAAATGATAACAGGCATCCATTATTTCGGCAACGCCGGCTTTATTATCGGCACCTAAAAGCGTGGTTCCACTTGCAGTAATAATATCGTTACCAAATTGATTTTTCAAATCAGGATGATCACTCATTTTTAGTACCTGGGTACCGTCATCCGGCAAAACAAGGTCCTCTCCCTGGTAATTTTTATGGATGATAGGCTTTACATTTTCCCCGCTGCAATCCGGCGAGGTATCCATATGCGAGCAAAAACAAATTACGGGCACGTTTTCTTTAGCTGTATTTGATGGGATAGTGGCGTAAACATAACCATACTCATCAATATGGGCATCGGCTACGCCAATGTCCAGCAATTCTTTCACCAATAAGTTTCCTAAATTCTTTTGTTTGGCGGTTGAAGGGGTGGTTTTTGACTCCGGATCCGATTGTGTATCAATTGTTACATAACGCAAAAAGCGGTTGGTAACATTAAAAGCTAATTTTGCGTTTAAAGTCATAGCATTAAATTATTTAAGATGATATTTTACTTTTGTATCTTTCCAGCGGTAAATCCACATCAAAATTGGGAATTATTGAACTAATATTAAACTATTGAAAAAATACTTTTTACTTTTTGTTTTAGTACTTACTTCAGTAATTGTAAAAGCACAGGGCGATTACAATTTTAGCCCCTTTGGCATAGGGTTTGGTGCCAGCAGCATACGTGGTTATACAAACGTAGCCAAACAAAACAACACGCTTGCCGGCAACATTAACTTTACATATAACTACAGCCCATATATACCCATAACACTGGTTGTTGAAGACGGCCGTTTATGGGGAGGCAGCCGCGTTACCGACCCAAGTAAACGCGAGTACGAGAATAACTACATCGCAACTTATGTGCATGCCGACCTGCAGCTGGGCCAGATAATTGATTATGACGGCAGCTCGTTTAATGAGGCAGTCAAAAATGTTTACTTTGGCGGCGGCTTTGGTTTTATTGATGACAATGTACAAAATCAACGTACAAACCTTATAGGCAATTCCCAATACCCTGTTGGCACCTATGTTTTTCCCGGAACCGACAAGAGCATAAATTTAGCCATCCCGTTGCGTTTAGGCTACGAGGTAAAGTTTTATAACGAATACGACGAACCATTTATTAGGATTGACCTTGAATACGAACACAATATTGTTTTTGGCGAAGGATTAGATGGTTATGACGACCCGCCAAGCAATTTTAAAAACCAACACCCCGATCAATACCGCGAAATAAGCCTTATTTTAAAATATGACTTTGGTACCATAAGGGCATTTACTAAACGAATTAGAGGCACAGGTTTTTGAACGTAGAACAATTACGTGATTATTGCCTGCAAAAAAGCGGGGTAACCGAAGGGATGCCTTTTGGCGAGGACACGCTTGTGTTTAAAGTTGGCAATAAAATATTTTTACTCATAAGCCTTGATGCCGGTAACCGCTTTAATGTAAAATGCGACCCCGAACTTGCTATTGAATTACGCGATCGACATAGCGAAATTATCCCCGGTTTCCACATGAATAAAGTGCATTGGAATACGGTTTACATGGATGGCAACCTTACAAACAAGCAACTTTGCGACATGATAGACCATTCGTATACCTTGATACTGAAAAGCCTGTCAAAAGCGTTACAGGCCGAAATAAACGATACCAAATGAACTTGAATGATTATTTAATGAACACGCCTGTGGCGTCGATCATCTTTGTTATTACAATAATTACTTCGGTAATGGCGTTCAATAATGTTGAGCTGTTATCCAAACTGATACTACACCCCTATAGTGTAGCCCGTAAAGAGCGTACATATACCGTAATCACCAGCGGATTGATCCATAACGATTGGATGCACCTGGCATTTAATATGTTTTCGTACTACTTTTTTGCATTTCCGCTTGAGCGTGCAATGGGGCATTGGCAATTTGGATTGTTATACGTAGCCAGCTTAATTTTAAGCGACCTGCCAACCATCTATAAACATAAGGATGATTACTATTATCGTTGTTTGGGCGCATCTGGCGCGGTAAGCGCGGTAATCTTTGGTTATATTATGTATAATCCAACCATGAAAATGTTGATTATGCCAATACCCGTAGCCATACCCGCTATAATTTTCGGCCCTTTATATTTAGTTTATTGCTACTTCTCTTCCAAACATGGGCGCGACCATGTAAATCATGATGCGCATATGTATGGCGCCTTAAGCGGTTTGATCATTGTGATCATATTAAATACACAAGTGGTAAGTCATTTTGTTAATGAGGTAAGTCAATCGTATTTTCATTAACAAAATTGCCGGCGGCATCAAACAAAAAGCTCATTGGGTTTTCCGGGTTCTTGATAATCTCTAACAACAAGAATCCCCAGTTTTTCCAGAAACTTTCCAGCACCTGCCCAAAGGTTTTATTGTTCCAGGTATCGAATAAGGGTTTGCTGCTCATGCCGCGCAATGGCATTGCTTCGAGGTAAATATCCTCGCCGACAGGCAGAATATTATATTCAGGCAGGCGATTAAATAAGTAGGCCGAATAAAATACCCGACCGCTGAATTCTTCAAATTGTATTGGGTGTAGTATGTTGTCGCTTATTTTATCTAAAACTTCTTTGTGGTATGATTTATTGGCCCCGTTATCCTGCAGGCAGATCACCAAACCAAAATCCTTTATCCGCAGCGCAAAGGTCATGGTGTTGATCTCATCGCGGTAGCCAAACTCCTTTTCGTTATTATCTACCTTAAACAAAAAAACACTATAAGGTTTAAAGCCATCAAATTCCAATGGCAAATTAATGCTTTGCAACATTAAATGCAGGTGACTAAATTTATGGATGATGGATTGCGAAATATTAAACTCCTCTCCTTGCGAATGCTGAAGCTTAATACCGCTTTGGATCTCGTTAAAAATAATGCCGTACAACAGTTTGCCCGCCCATTGAAAAAGCTTTTGTTCGTCCAGGTTTTTTATTGCCTCGTAACCTATCTCAAAAGCAGTTGCAATTTCGTTTTCTAACGGCTCGAGCCACTTTTCGTTTACCTCTGCCGCGCAAGGGATCTTTAAGTCCTTATAGGTAGCCATACTTTCATCAAGCAGTTTAAAGGGCTGGTCTTCCAAAGCATAGCGGCTCATTAGCCATTGCGGGAAAACCTGGATCTTTTCTTCGGGAGATGATAATTTTTGTCCGGTTAAAAAGCAGGTGGTATTGCTAAAATTATTGCTTTCGAACGGATGATAGATTTCTGCGGGCATGGTGCAAAGATAGGTATGAAAATCGTTTTGAAAATTTTAGCTTTGAATTTAACATGGAACTGACTATTACCCTTGATCAATTATCGGATAACGAGCTTCAGATATACAATGAAGCCGGTTATCAGCAAAGATTTCCCAAGGCAAGGATATCTAATACTTCTGGAAACATGTTATTCAAAGACTATGATGGGATTCACAATGAATATTTAAAGCTTTACCAAGAATCAAAGGATAGTTTAATTAAGCTCGAATCCCTGAAAAGACTAATTTTTCTGAATTGGTATTTTGAAGTTGAACCGGCTTATTTTACAGGGATAAAATCACTGAATAAAACACCTGTTTTCGACGCTTATAAGGCTTTAGATTACTACATAAAAGAAAACTTGTTAGATGAAGAATTTACGTGGATGTTGTCATTTTATTCTTCGTGGGATTATTATATTCTTGAATACTCAAAGGATAAACTTAATGCATTAACTTATTTTGTAAATAATGCTGATACTTCAGGGAGTCTCCTTCCTGAAAAATCATTACCTAAAGGAACTATGAATAACAGAGGGCAAATGGGCGTTTATTTAGCAACAGTTGTAGAAAAAGATTAACATGGAACTGACTTATCAACCTTTCGAATTGCAGTTAAAGCACACGTTTACCATTGCCAAATTTTCGCGCACCTCAACACCCGTAATGCTGCTGCAAATAGCGCACGAGGGCCATATCGGGCACGGTGAGGCATCAATGGTACCCTACATGAGCGAGACTTATGAAACCGCTTTTGAGTTTTTGAAAAAAGTGGATGCGAGGCAGTTTACATATCCTTTCAATTTTGAGGAGATCAGCGCTTATCTCAACAGCCTGGCACCCGGCAATACCGCAATTAAAGCCGGGATTGATATTGCCCTGCACGATTTGGACGGCAAATTGCAAAACAAACCTTGCTGGCAATTATTGGGCAGCAACCCTGCCGAAATGCCCGTAACCAGTTTTACCATCGGTATTGACACGCCCGAAATTATGCGCCAAAAAGTGCAGGAGGCATCGGGCTATAAAATCATCAAAGTAAAATTAGGGCGGGATAATGATAAGGAGATCATTCAAACTATACGTTCGGTTACCGATGTGCCTTTATTTGTGGATGCCAACCAGGGTTGGAGTGATCTGGAGAAAAGCCTCGATCTTACCTACTGGCTAAAAGAACAAGGTGTTTTACTGATTGAACAACCCATGCTAAAAACCGATCGCGACAGCAATGCCTGGCTTACGGAGCGCAGCCCGCTGCCGATAATTGCCGATGAAGCCATGCAAACATTTGATGATGTGGAACGGGCCAAAGGTGTTTACCATGGTATCAATATCAAATTGATGAAATCAGCAGGCATGTATGAGGCGCACCGGATGATTTTAAAAGCCCGTGAACTGAATCTGAGGGTAATGATCGGCTGCATGACCGAAACCAGCTGTGCCGCGCTCGCAGGAGCCGCCCTGGCCCCGCAATGTGACTGGGCTGATTTGGACGGGCCGTTTTTAACCAGGAATAACCCGTTTGTACTACCTGATTTGGTGGATGGGAAATGGGTATTAGGTGAAGAGAATGGGTTGGGATTGAGGACGTTTTAATTTCCTTGTCATTGCGAGGAGGAACGACGTGGCAATCTCGTAGTCTTACATATTTTTGCTGTATAACTACGAGATTGCTTCGTTCGCAATGACAATCTTAAAAAATTCGATCTTCTATTTATCACTCAACATAATCGGCGTAGCCTTACCACCACCCATAATAATAATTTTGGTATTAGGAGATGTAGCAATAGCCTGCTGTGCTAAAATTGATTGGTATTGCAACTGTTTATCCGTTAAGCCGGTTGAAATGATCTTTTGGTAATCGGCTATACCTTGTGCCTCTACGCGTTTACGATCGGCTTCCTGGCGTTCTTTTTGGAGAACGAATTGCATTTTTTGGGCATCCTGCTCTGCTTGAATTTTTGATTCGATACTTTCACGAACGCTTGCCGGTAATGTAATATTACGTACCAATATCTGCTGAATTTCTAAGCCATTCTTAGCAAAATTATCACTGATGGTTTTGTTGATCTTGAACTGGAATTCTTCTCTTTTGGTTGAATAAAGATCAACCGCCTGGTAATTCACTGCGTTATCGCGGATGGCGGTACGGGTTACCGGGCGAACAATTTTGTCTTCATAATCCTCACCAATATTTTGGTAGATGTAAGGCGCTTTTGAAGGCGTAACCTTGTACAGGATCGACAGATCAATAGTCACTTCCAACCCATCGCTTGATAATACCCTGATGGCATCATCGCCCTGTACCTGGCCTTCATTGCTTTTAGAGCTCATGGTATAGTTTTGGGTACGGGTATCAAATATGGTTACATCAACCAAAGGGTCTATCACATGCAACCCGCTTTCCAGCACCTCATTTTGTACCTGCCCAAATAGGGTTTGTACACCCACTTTTCCGGGGTCAATTACTTTAAAGGCAGATGTAGCAACACCTATTAAAATCACGGCAACGCCTACAACGGTAACAATACCGCTAAAATGGCTGCCTGGTTCGGGCGAGCGTTTCATCACCATTCCTGCAATAAGAATAATGATACCTAAAATTGCAATAAGCATGGTTTTTGGGGTTTATGGTTTGGTTTTGGTCTTAAGTTTTACAGTAGGGCGAGGATCGGGCATTTTCTTAATTTGTTTCATGAGCTTTATTTTTTGCATCAGGAAAAAAATCAGCACAAAAATAGCCGGGAATATCAGCAAAAAACTTTTACGCTCAATTGCCAGGTAACCTACAAATATACTCCCGGCCATACCGAGATTATACATCAGGTTAAGCGCTGCTTGTTTAAACATGGCTTAGTATACGCTAAGTTCAAGATCAATTTCACTTGCCCAGGCTAAAATTCCACCGTGTAGGTTTGATAGGTTGGTATAACCTAATTGCTCTAACTGCATAATAGCTGCAGCGCTACGTTTACCACTGCGGCACATGATTACCACCGGCTTATCTTTTGAAATTTTATCAGCTTCAATAAGCACGCCACCTAATGGGATCGACAACCCGCCAAGGTTTGATACTTCATACTCAAAATCTTCTCTTACGTCTATTAATTGAAAATCTTCTTTGTTATCCAGCTTTTCTTTTAGTTCCTGTACACTTATTTCTTTCATGGTGTTTGTTATAATAAAAATCAAAGTTAGCTTTTTTCTGTTGTAATTTATTTAACCGAATATTTTGTAACATTCGCTTACTAAGAGCGTTTCATATATGTTTGCAGTTATAACACATCATATTTAAATGAAAAAAGTTACCCGCTTTTTCTGGTTTTGTTCAGGAGCGCATATTGATACATTAAAAAAATACCCTATTGAGCATAATAAGTATGTTGGTATTGGGGCCACTATATTTTTTACCGCCTTGTTTGCTTCGCTTTCGGGTGGTTATGCCATGTTCTTCGTTTTTAATGGCGGCGATTTTGCTGTGGGTTTTGCCATTTTATTTGGCTTGATATGGGGGACCGCTATTTTTAATATGGACCGCTACATCGTATCCAGCATTAACAAAGAAGGCAGTACCAATTCGCAGATATTGCAAGCTTCGCCACGTATTTTACTGGCGATTATGATCGGCGTGGTTATATCGCGACCTATCGAACTAAAAATATTTGATAAAGAGATCCGCAATAAGCTCAAAAACGCTTACATCAAGGGCCAGCACCGTAAGATTGACACACTGGAGAAAACCTACAATCAGAAGTACGCGATGGAATTAGGTAAGGATAACGACTACAAAAAAGAAAGTGATTCGCTTACCAAGGATATTAACCGCAGTCGTTACCAGTTAAACCAGGAGGTTTTTGGCGATAAATCAAACCAAACCTCGGGCATTAAAGGCTATGGCATTTATGCCAAACAAAAGGAAGCCGTTTTGCAGGAAAAGCAAGACCGGCTAAAGCTCGTCACCCAAAATCAGGATAAAATGGACGACTACCTTGCCCATCGCAAGGATTATGAGGGTTTAAATACGTTGCGGCTATTCTCGGACCACCAACTGGATAGCCTGGCCAACGTTGCAGGTTTCGCCGATAGAAACTGGGCACTGGGGCAATTGGGCTATAATGATGACGGCACCCGCAATTTAGATACCTACTTAGCCGAAACATTTATCAGCTGGTTATTTATTTTATTTGAGTGTTTACCGGTATTTGTTAAGCTAATGTCGCCCAAAGGACCTTATGATGTGGCGCTAGCCAAAACCGCGCAAGCCAACATGCACTTTGCCGAAAGGGATATGGAACGAGATGTGGCCGTTACAGATAATGTATATGATTATCACCTCGATGAAGATATCGCGAAGCGAAAAAAGCTAATATCCGGGCAATCGGAATACGACTTGGGTAAGCACCGGTATGATTAATTTTAGTTTGGAGTAAATCAGTATATTTGTATTACCATGCAACTATCAGCCAAAGACTTACAAATTGTCAGGGATTATTTCTCGGCTCAGCCGGTAATAAAGGCCTACGTTTTTGGCTCATATTCTCGTAATGAAGCCGATGAAGATAGTGATATAGATATTTTGGTTGATTTGGATTATACCCGGCATATCGGCCTTGGTTTTGTGAAGATGCAAAATGACCTTGAACAAAAACTTCAAAAAAAAATAGACCTTGTTTCAACCAAAGCTGTCTCTACGTTTATTCATCCTTTTATTGAGAATGATAAAGTACTGATTTATGAAAGGTAAACTTGGTGACCGCCAAAGGTTACTTCATATTTTAGAAGCGATAACTGAAATCGAAGGTTATACTTCACAAATAGAGATACAAGATTTTCTTTCAAACTCCATGATGCGCTTCGCATCTATCAAACAGATTGAAATAATTGGCGAGGCTGCAAATCTTATCAGTTCAGAAACAAAAGCAAAATTTTCTGATATTGAATGGGCTAGTATTATAAGCATGCGGCATATTCTGGTACATGAGTATTTTGGAGTAGATTTTGAACTGATATGGCAGGTGATAATTAACGATTTACCTGATTTAAAGGAAAAAGTCACTTCAGTATTAAATAACACCTTCTAATAAAAATTTTCTTTTAACTTCAGCTTTTCTTTTAACTGCATATGAAAAAGCTGTCTCTAATGATTGCCGCATCCTTATTCGCGGCCGGTAGTTTTGCGCAAACTACTACAAAATCTATCTACTATGCCATATCGTTCCCCAATGCGGAGCACCATGAGGCCGAAATCGTATTGACCTTGCCTCAGGCGCCAAGTGGGACATTGGATTTTCATATGAGTCGTTCTTCTGCAGGGCGCTACGCTACGCACGAGTTTGGCAAAAACATTTACAATGTAAAAGCAACCGATGTTGATGGCAATAAACTCGACCTGGTACAAGTGCAGGGTGATGTTTACGAGCTAAAAGATCACCCCGAAACTGTAAAAATAAGCTATACCTTATTTGCTAATTATACCGATGGCACGTATGCTTGTATCGATCCAAGCCACGCGCATTTAAACTTTCCGGCAGTGTTTATGTGGACCGCAGGTTTGGATTCCCGACCGATAACCGTTGAATTTGACGGCCTTGACCAACGTGGCTGGAAAGTAGCCACCCAGCTTAAACACAATGGCGAAAACATCTATAGTGCGCCCAGCCTACAGTACTTTTTTGATAGCCCTACCGAGCTTTCGAACTTTAAGGAAACCAGTTGGAACGTAGTAAATACTGATGGTAAAACAGAGAAGATTAACCTGACTGTACACTCTGACGATAACCAGGAAACCATTGATAATTTTGGCAAAATGGTGCAAAAAGTTGTGCTGGAAGAAAAAGCGGTTTATGGCGAATTGCCAACCTATGATTATGGTGAGTACACATTTTTAGATGATGTTTACCCAACCAACTCCGGCGATGGTATGGAACACCGCAACTCTACCTGTATTGTTGAAGAAGACAAACAGGTTGCAGGCAACGAGGTTGGCGAACTGGGCACTTTTGCCCACGAGTTTTTCCATAGCTGGAATGTGAAACGTATCCGCCCAAAATCATTAGAGCCATTTAATTTTGAACATGCAAACATGAGCAATGAGCTTTGGTTTGCCGAAGGCTTTACCCAATATTATGGCGAATTGCTTTTGGAGCGCTCCGGTTTTCACTCTGTTGATGATTATACACACACACTATCCGGTTTAGTTAACTCTATCTTGAATTCTCCGGGTGCAGCCAAGTACTCAGAAACGCAGGCTAGCCGCTACGCGGTTTATGCTGATAACGGTGTATCTATCGACCCGGTAAACACCACTAACATGTTTTTGAGCTACTATTACTACGGCGGTGCAACGGCAGTAGCGCTTGATCTTCGCCTGCGCAGCGAGTTTAACCTTACCCTTGACGATTACATGAAAGCTGTTTGGCTGGCGATGGGTAAAGTTCAAAAACCGTACACCATTACTGATTTGCAAAAAGTGTTGGGCAAATTGACTAATCCTAAATTTGCAGACGACTTTTTTAGCCGCTATATATACGGTATTGAGAAAAACAACTATGCAGCATTGTTGGATAAAGCAGGGCTAATATTACGCAAACGTGCGCCGGGCAAACCCTGGGCCGGGCCAATTGGCTATAATGGCGGCAGAATGCGTTCAGGTTCAGCGAATATTAATACCACACAAGGCCTTGCCCTAAGAACGAGTACCCTGATGGGTTCGCCGATATATAAGGCAGGTTTAGATGCCGGTGATATTATTTTAAAGGCTGATGGCAAAGACATCACCGATGCAAAATCATTTAACGATGTGGTTGATTCAAAACAAATTGGTGATAAAATAGTGGTTGATTATATCAACCGCACCGGCGCACACCAAACCACCATTACTTTAGAGGAAAGCCCATATGTTGAAATAGTTACCTATGAAAAAGCAGGTAAAACATTAACAGCCGATCAGCAAACTTTCCGTGCTAACTGGTTATCATCCAAAGTTAAATAATGACTGTACCGAAAATAGCGGTTGTAGGGCCGGAGTCAACTGGGAAGTCCACCATGTCGGCTTATTTGGCGAAGCATTATAACACGGTTTGGGTACCCGAGTATGCCCGTGATTATTGCGCTAAGTTAACCGAGCCCTGCACCTGGCAGGATGAAATCAACATGTTCTATGGCCAATTGGATCTGGAAGCTGAGATGTTGCCACTGGCTAACGAATTACTGGTTTGTGATACCACGTTTATCACCGTAAAAATTTGGAGCGATTATACCTTTGGCCGCAGTCCGCAGGAGGTTTTGGACAAATTGTCGCAACACCCATACGACTTATATTTGCTACTCAACATCGATCTCCCCTGGGAAGAAGATCCGCTACGCGATTTCCCGCATATGCGCGAGCATTTTATGGAGATATGGGTTAAGGAGTTGCAGGCATTGAATGCGAATTACACCTTGATTTCAGGCACTGGTGATGAACGTTATGCGGACGCGGTAAAAGCCATTGATGGTTTTTTGGTGAAGTAATTATTGTTGACAACACCAACAATGGCTGGACATCAACAATCACAAACTCCTGTCATTTTGAGCGGAGCGAAGAATCTGTAAACTGTGTTAGCCGCTTGCAAATGAGCAGAGAGATGCTTCGTTCCTCAGCATGACAAAAAAGGTAAGTATTTCAAAGAACGAATGTACCTGCCATTCTCAGGCACATTCAAATTTCGAAATTCGTATTGGATAAAGTGCTGACATAAACGTGTCAGCTTATGATTATCAATGGGTTAATTTTTAATTTTCACTTGTCATCCTGATCTTAGCGAAGGATCTACCCGGTATACAAAGCGCCGCGTATAGTTTACAGATTCTTCGCTTCGCTCAAAATGACAAAAAGTTCTATGGAGATTTTATTTCCTAGCCGAACAACTCACTACTCAAATACCTATCGCCTCTATCGCAACAAATAAACACGATTGTACCAGAAGTAAGCTCTTGAGCAAGTTTGATAGAGGCCGACATGGCACCACCACTGCTCATACCTGCAAAAATGCCTTCTTCACGGGCTAAGCGGCGCGACATTAGCGTTGCTTCTTCTTCAGAGATATCCATAGTGCGGTCAACCCGTTTGGCATCAAATATTTGAGGTAGATATTCCTTCGGCCAGCGACGGATGCCGGGGATGGATGAACCATCAGCTGGCTGGCAGCCCACGATCTGGATATTCGGATTTTGCTCCTTTAAAAACATGGAATTACCCATGATGGACCCGGTAGTACCCATCGCACTTACAAAATGGGTGATTTCGCCATTGGTATCGCGCCAGATTTCAGGACCGGTGGTTTTATAGTGAGCTAAGTAATTATCTGGATTAGCGAATTGATTTAACAGGAAATATTCGCCGCTTGCGCCTTTTTCTTCAGCGTAATCACGGCATTTTTCAATGCCATCCAGCTGAGTAACTTTCGCACCGAAAGCTTCCATGGTTAAAGTACGCTCACGGGTGGAATTACTTGGGAGTACCAGTTCAATTTCAAGCCCGTACATGCTGGCTATCATGGCTAAAGCGATGCCGGTATTGCCGCTGGTAGCTTCAATTAACTTGGTATCATTTTTTATATCGCCACGTTCAATGGCGCTGCGGATCATATTTAGCGCGGCACGGTCTTTTACACTTCCGCCAGGATTATTACCCTCTAATTTGGCAAAAATGCGCACATTGGGGTTAGGGTTTAAGCGCTGTATTTCGGCCAAAGGAGTGTTGCCGATTAAATCTATAATGCCTGCCATATTATACTTGAGTTTTATTAATCACATTTACCAGCGGCTTGTGATAAACAGTGGAATGCGGCTCAACACTATTGGTTAACCAAACATTGCCACCGATAACACTATCGTGCCCAATAACCGTTTCACCGCCTAAAATGGTAGCGCCCGAGTAAATCACCACATGATCTTCAACCGTTGGATGGCGTTTGGTAAAGGCCATGCTTTTAGCCACACTTAAAGCACCAAGCGTAACGCCTTGGTAAAGTTTTACATGCTTGCCAATTACGCAACTTTCGCCGATGACGATGCCGGTACCATGGTCGATATAAAAATATTCGCCTATCTCCGCAGAGGGGTGAATATCAATTCCTGTTTTAGAGTGCGCGTATTCGGTAAGTACGCGCGGCAGCAAAGGGATATCATGTAAACATAAAATATGCGCCAGGCGATAAAAGGAGATAGCGAAGAAACCTGGATAGCTACGGATCACCTCGTATTCGGTACGTGCTGCCGGGTCGCCGCTGAAGATAGCCTGGATATCGGTATTCAGGATATTATACAATGCAGGCAATTCTTCAAAAACCGACTTTGAAAGCTGCCGTTGATCACAATCCGCGCAAGCTTTGGTAGCCTCCATAATGTGGCAAAGCTCGTTTCTCAATCGTTCAAATTCATCCTTTAAGGATTGCACTGAACCGAATACCTGTTTGGAGTGTTCAGGGAACAATAAACGGATCACGTTTAAAGCCCACGACGTAATTTCTTTATTAGACGGAACGGCATCAACATTCTTGTGCTTATCAAATAATTCGTTGTAAAAATGCTCGTTCATTTATAGCTTTTAATTAATCACCTCAATAACAGCGCCATTTAGTGGCTGTTATACAAAGATGACCGCAATTTATAACGATTAATTTATTGCGAGAGTGAAACCGTAAAAAATGATATTTTGATTATCAAAGCTTAATCCCTGTCGCGACTTAATTTTGTAAAGGCAAGCGGGTTTTCATTCAGCACAGCAGTCTCGCGGCGATGCTTAACGATGTGTAAAGCTGCAAATAATGCTTCGCGGAATGATACTTCGGATGCTTTATTTTTCCCGGCGATATCAAACGCGGTACCATGATCTGGCGAGGTGCGCACAAAGCTTAGTCCGGCCGTAAAGTTTACGCCCGATTCAAAAGCGATCTGCTTAAAAGGAATTAAACCCTGATCGTGGTACATAGCCAATACCGCATCAAATTGCAGATACGTGCCATTGGCAAAAAACCCATCAGCAGCATATGGGCCCATTGCTAATATATCATTAGCACGTGCTTCTTCAATGGCTGGGGTGATGATATCTGCTTCTTCACTACCGATCAATCCATTATCGCTGGCATGCGGATTAAGTCCTAGTACAGCGATCTTCGGTTTACGGATCCAGAAATCTGTTTTCAAACTCTCGTTCATTAAACGCAGTTTGGACAGTATTTTTTCGGTGGTGATGCTCTCGGAAATTTTAGCTACCGGGATATGCCCTGTTACTACACCTACGCGCAAGGTATCGCTCACTAAAAACATCAGCGAATCTGCTGAATTAGCGCGATGTTGTAAATATTCGGTATGGCCGGGGAAATTAAACTCTTCGCTTTGGATGGTATCTTTATTGATTGGTGCAGTAACTAAGGCATCGATATCGCCAGCCAGCAAGTCATTAGTCGCACGCTCCAATGACATGAATGCGTATTTGCCAATTTCCTTGTTGAAAACGCCGGGTTCTATCTTCACATCCTCGCTCCAGCAGTTGATCATGTTGGCGCGTTTGGGTATCGCTTGTGAAGCGTGGGGGATAACGTTAAAGTTAAGCTCGTTAACTTCGGTGGCACGACGGTAGAACGATGCTACCTTGGTGTGCCCGTAAACTATGGGGGTACAGTAATCGAAGATTTTGCTATCGGCTAAGGTTTTGATGATGATCTCCAACCCTATTCCGTTAACATCGCCAATACTGATCCCTATTTTTAATTTTTCCATTATTTTATATGATTACACCGATTATGCTGTGATTGCACCGATTTTGGTAAATTTCACAAATTGCCCGGTGGTGGTTTTAATTGCTTCGCTTTACGCTTAATACGCAAATAAAAAGATTTGTTCCTGAATAAAGCGCAAATTATGATTTAATTTGCTTAAATAATTGTTTACGATGACATTGGTAAGGGCAAAAAAACATCTCGGTCAGCATTTTTTAACGGATAAAAACATCGCTGCAAAAATTGTAGAGAGCCTGCGCCCTGCTGATAAATATACGCAGGTGCTGGAAGTTGGCCCGGGCATGGGCGTATTATCCGATTTCCTGTTGCAAAAAACCGAGTACGAAACTTACCTGATCGACATTGATACCGAGTCGTACCAATTCCTCCAAAAAAAATACCCGCAACTAGGCAGCAAGCTGCTGAACGCCGATTTTTTGGAGATGGATTTCGCAGCCACGTTTACCGGTCCGCTGGGAGTTATCGGTAATTTCCCTTACAACATCTCGTCGCAAATACTTTTTAAAGTGCTGGATAATCGCGCGCAGGTGGTTGAGGTAGTGGGCATGTTTCAAAAAGAAGTTGCCGAGCGTTGCGCGGCAAAAGCAGGGAGTAAAGAGTATGGCATCCTCAGCGTTTTCCTGCAAGCTTACTATAAGGTCGAATATTTATTTACCGTGAAGGCTGGTGTATTTAATCCACCGCCAAAAGTGCTTTCGGCGGTTATCCGGCTAACCCGTAATGCAACGGCTGAGTTAGGCTGCGACGAAAAGCTGTTTTGGCAGGTAGTAAAAGCCGGATTTAATCAGCGCCGTAAAACTTTACGCAACGCGGTATCATCACTCATCAACAAAGAAAAAATGACGGAAGAACCCTTGCTGGACTTACGTGCGGAAAGGCTTACTGTGGAGGATTTTGTGAAGTTGACAAATTTGATAACCGCAAATAGATAACCTAATTTGAAAAACTCACCTTTTAACACAGTAGGCCTTTGTGGCGACGATGTACAAGCGCTCGAAGATTCATATAACGCGTTAAAATCCAAGTTTAATATTGGACTGCCCGACAGCAACGCCCATATTAACCGATTTGAATTATTTAATAACGAATCGGAGGCAAGCGTTATTGGAACTTATCTGATTGATAGCCCATCTGTGGATTGTTATTTGAATTTCGTTAAGATCCATTACAATTATTCTATTGGGCGGTCGCAGGTTAATAACTACGGGTGCCAAGCCTGGGCATTTGTTAATTTAAAGCATGATTTTGGCAGAGTAATTATTCGTAAAGAAACATTTACCGATACCTTGTTAAATTTGATTCAACATACCGAACTAAAATTCAAAGACGATAAAGTTTTTAACGACAATTTTTACGCGGCTGCGAACGACACTAACAAAGCTATTGCCGGTATGACAATTGATTTCAGAAATGTAATTAAACAAGGAATGTATCCAAGCTTCGTGATTGAAATTAATGGTAATGCTTTGGTTATCCGAAATAATCAACCTGTAGATGTTGATCAAACGGTTAAATTATTAGGGCTGGCAAATAAAATTGCTATCACCAATTCTTAAAACACCTGTATCACCGCAGGTTCCAATTGCATTTTTTTTACCATTTTGGCCATACGCTTAATGAACAGGTAATTGGTTGTACCGCCAATGGCCGCACCAACAACCGGGATCAAACGTTCGGCTGTGCGGGTACCGAATATTAACAGCATTTTTTCGGCTACGCTTTCCATCATGGTTTTGGTAATGGCTACGCTGGCTTCCACTTTTAGCGATGCCGCAACCAAGCTCATAAATTCGTTAAAGCCGATATTATACGCGCCCCTGGTACTATACATGATTGCCATCGTAACCCTAAATTGCTGGGTAATGAGATTCATAAAATCCAAAGGGATACCGATAACCATGGTAAACAAACCACCACTACCTGATATTATACCCGAGCCTGCTGCCAGGTAAGCGCATTGGTCTATGAATTTATCAAGGCCCAATTTATCCACACCCTCTTTTACTTTAAGCTGGTCGATGTGGTTAAATATCTGGTGAAAACCATCCTGCGATAAGGTTTTGGCGTACTCTTTTATATTGCTGGTTATATTTTTAAGCGGTTGCATAATCTTGCTATTTATTATTACTACAATTAAAACGTGGATAGGTTTATGAATATTATTACCTCACTCAACCTCTCCAAAGCAGGGGGCTTTAATGGCATTATCATTTAAAAGAAACATTTGACCTTCGGCATTCGCGCAACCGCCTCTAAAAGAAAGGGCTTTAATAGCAATTTATTATGTTTGCATTATCATGAAAAAGAACATTCTCATCGTTGATGATATCCATCCCATTTTTATTGAGCAGGCCGAGGCTTTTGGTTATACCTGCGATTATCGCCCTACCATTAAAGTGGATGAGGCTATGGAAATCATCAACCAATACGAGGGTATCGTTATCCGCTCAAAATTTAATATCGACCGCAAGGTGATCGACCTCGCAACGCAATTGCGTTTTGTTTGCAGAGCCGGGGCGGGAATGGATAATATAGACGAGGTGTATGCCGCCGAAAATAACCTGTTTCTGATTAATGCGCCCGAAGGCAATATGGATGCCGTTGGCGAGCATGCGGTGGGGATGCTTTTAACATTGATGAACAACTTTCGCAATGCTGATATGGAGATCCGCAATGGCATTTGGGATCGTGAGGGCAACCGTGGGTATGAGCTAAAAGGCAAAACCGTGGGTATTATCGGCTATGGTTTTATGGGCAAAAGTTTTGCACGCAAGCTTTCGGGCTTTGGTGTTAATGTGATTGCTTATGATAAATACAAAACCGGTTTCAGCGATGAGTTTGCCCGCGAGGTAAGCATGGAAGAAATTGTAAAGCATAGCGATGTGCTGAGCATACATGTGCCGCTAACTAAAGAAACCGATGGCTTTATCAACGAAGAATACTTCTATCATTTTAAAAAGCCTATTTTCTTCCTGAATACTTCCCGCGGTAAAACGGCCAAAGTAAGGGCAGTGGTTGATGCTGTTAAAAATGGTAAAATATTAGGTGCCGGTTTAGATGTGTTGGAGGTTGAAAAATTTCCGTCGCTGGCTGAACAAGAATGGTTTGATGATTTGCGCCAATCGGGCAAAGTGCTGTTAACACCACATGTGGCTGGTTGGACATTCGATTCGTACCGCAAGATCAGCGAGGTAATGGCGGAAAAGCTGGCGAAGTTTAGTTATTAAGGCCAATTAAACAGAAACGTTGTTTGGATCTTTAACCCGGTTACGAAAAGTAAGCGCAGTCATACCCGTTTCCTTGTTAAAAAATCGGGAAAAATAAGAATGATTTTCAAACCCGAGGTCATTGGCTATTTGCTTTACGGTCAAATCACTAAAACACAGCAACCTTTTGGCCTCAATCATGATTTTATACTTTATCCAGAATGAAACTGATGAGCCGGTGATCTTCTTTAAGGCTTCATTAAGGTAAGGCTCGGAGATATGCAGCATATCCGCATAATCGGATGGACTTTTATACGCCCGGATATTTTCATTGAGCAGCTTTTTGAATCTCATGGATAGTTCGGCCGGTCTTGAGTTATTCGCATCCACATTGGTTAAAACACTAATGTTGCTTGCTGCCAGCTCGAAAAACGAATGAAGCAATGCATAAAGGATATTTAAATTCATGCTTCGTTCGGACTGATTTGCCATTTTGCGATCAACGATACTCAGCAGTTTATCATAGTCGCCAATCTCATCTGGCGATAGCGTAACCGGCTCCTGGAAACCTAACCAGCTTTCGAACACATTTCTGCATTCGGGATCAACCAATGAGGGATCAACCGCGATGAACCAGCCTTTTGCCTTGTTTGTTTTTATCCGATAGTGGATTTGTTCGGGCAGGATATAATAAAGCTGGTTTTCGCTGACTGTTTTTTCTTCAAAATCTACAATTGTTGAACCCGAACCTCTCATCATGATAAAAAACATATAATGATCGTCCCGGTGTGCACCCACAAAATCAGATTGTTTGTAATCAATGTCCTCCTGGGTGAAATGCTTAAGCAAAAACCCGCGATCTGTTCTGTCCTGTAATTTATGTACCGGGATGCTATTCATTAACTCAAATTTAACTTTATTGCTTTACATTAGTTTAAGCAGTTTATCTGCATTTCTATGAGCTATTTTTTCAAGCTGATCAGCCGGAAGTTTAATCTCATTTAAAAAATCGACACCCATTTGGTTGGTGCTGAACGGATAATCTATCGAAAGCATTATGTTATCTATCCCAATGGTATCAAGCGCCAATTGAAGCGGTGGCTGGGTGAAAAAACCACTGGTGGTAATATACAATTGTTCCTTAAATGTTTCCTTAAGCGTTCGCTGATTTTTACCGCCTGCACCCGGCATAAAGGAGCGGTTTGAACGTTCCCACATCATCGGCAGCATTTCGCCCATGTGGCCTATAATTATTTTCAGCTTAGGATAAGCATCAAAAACACCTGCGGCCAACATTCGTAAAATATGAATAGCTGTTTCGGAGTGCCAACCCCAACCCCAGCAGGCAATCGCGTCGTAAGCACCAATGCTATCGCCAACATTGCTATAATAGACATCCACAACGCTTTGTGGCGGAAGCCCGGGATGGATATAGATTGGCACATCCAATTGTTCAGCCCTGGCAAAAATCGGCGCGAATTTAGGCGCATCCAAAAACTTGCCATTGGTATGCCCGCGGATCATAGCTCCTTTAAATCCATAAGTTTTTACGGTACGTTCCAACTCATCAGCGGCGGCGTCGGGTTCTGTCATTGGCAAATGCGCAAATGCCGTAAATCGATCCGGATGATCTTTGATCTTAATAGCCAGCAGGTCATTATATTTCGAAGCAAATTCTGCAGCAGGTTTACCGCTTAACAGGTTTACATCTGTATTTTCTACCGAGAGCACTTGCATGGTTACCCCCGTTTCATTCATCGAATTTAAACGCTCGCCGGTTATATCAGCAAGTTTTGGCATCATTTGCGCCGCAGCGCTTGATGGTTTTTTATCTCCCAATATAGCTGTAGGTATCAGACTGGTCATTTCCGGGAATGATACGTGCTCTTCTAATGTTACTATTCTCATTTTTTATCGCCGTTGATTTAAGCACAAATGAACAACAGTAAACTTAGACAATCAATGCCGAACTTGGGGTAAGCATAGCACAATTTGCGGTAACAGGCCTTCATCCTTGCAAACAAATGGTTTATAAATACATACGGCCTTCTATTTTACAAGATTCGCCTACTACATTAAACAAAAATTTGGATATTAAAATTTAAATCACTTATCTTCGTTTTACACAAAAGCAAGACTATGTAGGCAATAGCCCATATAGTCTTGTTTGGTTTTACAGATAGTCGCGTCCTTCCTTTGAACGGGTAGGGCGGTTTTTTTTGGTAACCATTATAAAAATAAGTTTTAATTAATACGTGCGTTATGGCAGAGGTATCATACTATACCAAAGAAGGTTTAGAAAAATTAAAAGAAGAATTACAAAAATTAAAAACGGTAGATCGCGCTAATATATCAAAGCAGATAGCCGAAGCCCGCGATAAAGGCGACCTTTCGGAAAATGCTGAATATGATGCCGCCAAAGAAGCACAAGGCTTACACGAGGCTAAAATAGCCCAAATGCAGGAGGCTGTAGCCAATGCACGTTTGCTAGATGAGTCAAAAATTGATACATCAAAAGTGCTTGCGCTTTCGATTGTAAAAATTAAGAACATTAAAAACGGCGCTACCATGAGTTACCAGTTGGTATCAGAAACAGAGGCCGATTTAAAAACAGGTAAAATATCGGTAGCATCGCCAATTGCTAAAGGCTTATTAGGCAAAAAAGTTGGTGATAAGATTGAGATCATGGTACCGGCTGGCAAAATGGAATTTGAAATATTAGAAATCACGCGTTAGTGAATGGTTGATTAAGTGAGTGGATTATTGGTTAACTACTCACTTAATTAACCAATCAACCCACCATGAGCATCTTTTCAAAAATAATTTCGGGCGAGATTCCGGCTCACGTAGTAGCCGAGAGTATTGAGTTTTTAGCTTTTTTGGATATTAGTCCGCTGGCTGAAGGCCACGTGCTGGTAATCCCTAAGCAGGAGGTTGATTATATTTTTGATTTGGATGATGAAACATACACGGGCTTACAGCTTTTTGCTAAGATTGTGGCTACCGGTTTAAAACAAGCTATTCCCTGTAAAAAAGTTGGTGTTGCCGTTATTGGGCTTGAAGTGCCGCACGCGCATATCCACTTAATACCCATGAACCGGGTTGATGATATGAATTTTTCACGACCAAAATTGAGTTTTACGCAGGAGCAATTAGCCGCTACGGCTGAGAAGATAAGGTTTGCGCTAAGAGGGTAGTTTGGATATGCAAATGTCTGTTTGATTAAATCATTTGCATTTGCATATTCGCACATCTTCATATTATTTCTTCGCCTTCCCTACACCAGCAACCCTACTCGTATTATCCTTTACAAAAGTTTCCCAACCCGAATAGGATTTCTTAGTGCCATTACTATTGGTTTTACTGCCCGCCGGTTTACTTACATTAATTTTTTGGAATGAATGACAAACCGCCACGGCCAAACCATCGGTTGCATCTAAAAACTCAGGTGTTTCTGTAAATTTTAACAGCGTTTTTAGCATTGCTGCTACCTGTTCCTTGGTGGCGTTACCGTTGCCGGTTATGGATTGCTTTATTTTGCGCGGCGCGTATTCCGCGATCTCGATATTGCGCGATAGCGCCGCTGCCATTACTACACCTTGTGCCCTGCCAAGTTTCAGCATTACCTGGATATTTTTCCCGTAGAATGGTGCCTCGATCGACAAGCAATCGGGTTTGTAGTTATCTATCAGGGCTACGGTTTTTTCAAATATGCGTTGTAGTTTCAGCATATGATCATCCAGGTTATCCATTTTGATGATACCCAGGCTGATCAATTCTATTTTGGAGCCAACTTCTTTAACCAATCCATACCCCATTACCGCTGTACCGGGGTCGATGCCTAAAATTATACGTTCTTTTTGGATGGGTTGCTGCATGTTTCTTACTTGCCACTCTATTCCTTTTGTCATTCTGAGCGGAGCGAAGAATCTATCCATAAGCTATTGCGCAGGTTAGCGGATGGATGCTTCGTTCCTCAGCATGACAATTAATGACAGCTATTTTTTATAAAGTTAGAGTTTCCTCAAGTATTATTGCGCAGCATCGTCATATATTCTTCGCGGGGTATCATTCGTGCACCCATAGATTCGAGGTGATCAGTATGTACCTGGCAATCGATTAACTCATATCTGCCTGACTGGCAAAGCCAAATGAGCGCTGTTTTTGATGCATTGCTTGCTTTGCTAAACATACTTTCGCCGCAAAATATATTGCCAACTTGTACGCCATAAAAGCCGCCAACTAAATTACCTTGTTCCCAAACTTCAACCGAATGGGCGTGGCCCAATGCGTGCAGTTGGCAGTAGGCCATTTTCATATCATTGGTTATCCAGGTGCCGTCCTGCCCGGGTCGTTCAATTTGCGAGCAGGCTTCCATAACTTTGGCAAAGCAGTTGTTTTGGGTGATGGTAAACCTATCCGAACGCAAAACATGGCGCATGCTTTTGGATACTTTTAACGCTCCGGGATAAAGCACAAAGCGCTCATGCGGCGAAAACCACAAAATAGGCGAATCATCGCTATACCAGGGGAATATACCACTACGATAAGCTAACAATAAACGTTCGATTGATAAGTCACCGTCGATAGCCAGCAGGCCATCCGGCTCGGCCAAAGCCGGGTCTGGAAATATCAACCGTTCATCAAGCCTAAAAATCATCAGGCAAATTTACGCCTTACGGCGTATTACCAGCTTTTTATTTTGCGCTTTGGCAACGGCATCCAAATACTCCTGCATCTCGTTATATTTTGCAGCAGGTATTACATGGTTATTCAAGTTAAACTTAGCAGTGCTTATTACCTGATTTTTAACTGCATCATAGGTATAATTAACCTCATAATTACCATAGGTGAATTTTAAAGATTGATTAGCCGGCAATGTTTCTATCGTAAACCCGGCCGGAAGATCAATCGTTGTTACACATGACCTTTGCATTGGGTAGTCAAAATAAAAGTCGTTTTTCCGGTGCTCAATAATAGGTACGGTAACTGTCGACAAATCAAACACGTGTGGATGATAGAACATTTTATCGCCCGCCGCAATATCACAAAACCGGTCATATTCCAGGTTAAGGTCCATCTCTTTTACGCCGTTGCTGTCCCCGGCATAATTAATATCAAATGCCGATGCCTGCTTAATATTTAGCTGGTGCAATAACCGCTCTTTTTGCTCATCTTGTTTTAAGGATGCATGGTAGATATATTCTTCGCGATACTCCCCGGTAGAAAAGATTTTCACTTTAGCTTTTGCCCCCCCTACTGAGTCGAGTGTAAGATGAACCTCGCTGTTAAATTGATTTTCCTGCGCCGTACTTTTAGGGGTGTTAATCAATCGCCCGCCATCTTCAGTAATTAATAATGCATTGCGGTTTTCGGTAAATGGACCAGGCTGCCCAAACTCGCGCGTGGTCATAGTGCAATCAAGCCAGGTTGTATCATTTTTAAAGGGGATACATAATATTTCATGATTAAAATTATTATGCGGAAAATCAATTAGCGACGGCTCCTCATTAAAGCCCGCAGTAACAACGGCCCAATACGATGGTATATTTACGGCCTTAAGCAAGGCATACATGTAATTTGCCAAAGCCTTGCAATCACCGTATTTCTTTGTATCAACAAAATTGGCATCAAATGGCTTGTAGCCTCCTATACCAAGCTGGATACTTACATACCGCGTGTTTTGCTGCAAATATTTATACAGAAACTTTGCCTTATCCTTGTCAGACTTTATGGAATCGGTCATTTTTTGTATTTCAGCAACTCTTTGAGGGCTTAATGTGCAAACATCCTTATTTAGCGCATAAACCCATTTACCATAGTTTTGCCAGCTATCTAAACTGCCGGGGTATCCATAACAATTAAATTGAGTGGTGCCAAATAGCACTGCCGGCATAATTGCGACAGGAAGCACGCCAACTTCCTTTTTTAATGCTTTTACATTACTTACAGACCATGAATAAACATCAAAATCATTAGCAGATGTTTTTACCGGCTTAACCAATGTATTTTTGTTGTAATACCTAAACCCAACTTCGGGCTTTGCCGAAATTTTATAGGTTTCATTCTGTACAGATTGATCAATGCCCTGTATGTACCAACTATCCGGATTTATAAAACTACTCACGTCCTCTTCATACTCCACTTCGATTGTTTCGGGATAGCTGGCAACAGTATGCTTCAACCCTAAAAAGCGTTCATCGCTAACAATCGTTTCGTTATCAATTTCAGCTCCATCATAAAAATCGCTTTTATGATATTTTTTGATCATTATACCATCCGCATTATATACATGCACATCAATAAAACTGTAGGTGTCGTACTTTTTATTGTAATTATATTCAACCACCGCCTCATTATCACCATTTTCATTTAATATGGTAATAAGACTATGGTGTTTAACAATTGCCTTGCCTGGCCCGGTGATGGTAATGTCATCATTAGAATACCTCAACACAGAATTTGCCTCGTCCTTTAAAGAATCGGGGATGCCAGTAGCCGTATAAAGTTCTTTAGGTATTACTCCCTGCCCATAACACATATTGGTTAATGCAAACAGCATCAAAAGCCCCAATAATATTCCACTAAAATCTTTCCTTGTATTTATCATTATGCTTTTTTAAGTACTATTTGTTCATTTAACATTTGGAATAATTGTTTAAAGAATTCATGAAAATCGGCATAATCCTCTTTAAAATAAATGCTTTTGTTGTACACAATGGTGTATCTCACTACTATACTTCCGTCTTGCTCGCCAACAATCCGTTTAAAGGTTACCCCTCTATCCGGCGTTGTCATACTTATATTTTTAGGCAGGGCATCAACTTTATAGCCTGCAGGCTCCTTAAATACACCATTGATGGTTAAATTATTAGGGCACCCAAAATCGATATTAGTGTTACGGGTATCATTTAAAAATGGATTTTTATATAATGAGCTAAACAGGTTGGAGTTAAAGTAGATGTAGTTATCGTCCGAACCGGCCAGGTCAAGATCAAAATTCACATTCTCGATTAATGGCAAGCTGTCAACCTCCATATTTTCAACTTTCAATGTGCTTATTTTTAGGTTATTGTCATCTTCCCGCAAATTATCTATATATTTTTTTTCTCCATCAAGATTATACCGGTGCGCCCTGTCTACTTTATTATAGCTTATGCTGCTTATTTGCGCAGTGCCGTTCATTTTACCGTCTGGTTTTATCTCTGCATTAATAAATATAGACTGCCTGATCGGGTTCTGCCTATCTAAGAAAATAAGGTCATATTCTTTAGTATCGCTATTAAGATAAAAACCCGAAGAGTTTAGCAGGTTAAACGGCACCTCGTTGTATACGTTATATTTATCAGAGGCATCAAGTATATATTTTTTTGTGCTATCAATAGGGATGTAAACTACAGCCCGGTTAAATTGCTCTATAAAAGTATAAATAGGGTTTACCTTACCATTATCACGTGTGCTAACCAGCATTGGCAACGCTTTGCTAACCCCCGATTTGTAAAGCAAGTGATATAAAATAAGATTGATCTCTGTACCTGTTCCTGCTTTCTTATTCCACGCTTCGCTTGTTCCGTCAATAATGTACCAACGGTCAAGCCCATCCCATTTCATGGTATTTTTAACCGTATTAAAAATGTAGGCTATTTTTTCATCATCTGTTTTTAATGATTTTGCATGTGCTATTATTTCATCCTCCCCTGTAAGTTTCCGTCGGAACTGAAGGCCGAAATCTTCAATCTGCATTAGGTTTTCACCCAGCTTAGCCCAGGTGTTTGAAAAATCGCGGATAAAGCCATTTGGTGGCCTAAAAGATGCAAGGTCAAAATTTATGCTTAATAAATTATCCCTTTCCGAGCTCATATAAGGCTCTTTATTTAATGAATGGATATTCACCAAAACCCTTGTTTCGTCATCGGTATTATAGTTTAATGCATCTGAACCTGTACCAATTGAGCCGGAGCCTGTTGAATGGGTATGCTGGGTATAAGGCACCAGCAAATTAGTTTGTGTTTTAAAAAAGAAGTATTCGGGTATCTTGGTATCATATTCACTGTATCTTACCGGCAACTCACCCTGAAAATCCCACCGGGGGATATTGCTCGCATTATTATTGGTTTTAGAGTATTTAATATCCAATATCGACCCGGGTTTTACATCGGGCATGGTAAATGTGATGGCACTGTAATACTTATCCAGCACCTGGGTGTAAACTTGCTTTTTATCAAGTTTTGTTACTTCCTGTTTCCCATCTACTAAGTTTATGGTTTCAGCTTGTAAGCCAGATATAAATTCCTCCCTGTTATAATTTCTATATACCAATCTAAAATCAGCATTGCCTTTTCCCTGGTCGTTAAAAACTTTTATACGCCTGTGGCTTTCTAACACTACGTTAAAATTATCTTCCACAAAAGAAAAATACACGTCGCCTTTGTCAATCAATACTTCAGCATTCGCGTCTTTTTCAAAATCACATGATTTCATTTCCAGGTCGGCTTGGTCTACTTTGCCAAAAGCTTCGTCTTTAGGTATAGGCGGCGCTTGCTGCTGTGCCCGGGCTGTTACGGTAATTACACACAAAGCCAGGAGCGTAAAAATTTTGTTCATTGTATAGGGTTTAAATTAGTTAGGTTAAATATTGTTATATTTTTTTCAATACGATCTGCTCATTCAGCATTTCATAAAGTTTTTGGTAAAAAGCGCTAAATTCAGGATAGTCTTTTCTAAAATACAGCGTTTTTTTATGGTTGATAACGTAACGTACAGTTATTATTCCATCCTGCTCGTTTACACTTCGCTTAAATGTAATGCTGGTATCCGGCATTACCATTGTTATGTTCTTAGGCTTCGCGTCAATTTTATAGCCCGCGGGTATGGTAAATGCGCCATTAATAACCAGGTTATCACGGTAGCCAAAATCAATATCCGACCATCTTTCGGTATTGGTAAAAGGATTTTTTTGTAACGAGGTAAATAAGTTGGGATTAAGATAGATATAGCTTTCATCCGAGCCCGCCAAATCCATCGAGAAATTTACATCCTGCAATAAGGGCAAGCTATCTACAGTCATGTTTTCCATTTTCAGGCTTTTGATCTGCAGACTATTATCATTGTTTTTAAAATCATCGGTAAATTTCTTCTCTCCGTCAATATTATATTTCGACAGGCTATATTCCTTATTATAACTATCGCTTATAACCTGTGCAGTTCCCATCATTTTACCACCCGGTTTTATTTCGGCAGTAATATTTACCGATTGCAAAACAGGGTTATCGTTGTTAATAAACACGGTTTTTGAATCATCGCCTTTATGTAGTAAAATGCCAAAAGTATTTAGCTGATCTTTAGGTATTACATTATACAAATTATATTTATTGCTGGCATCTAACAGGTAAAATGTGCTGCTGTCAACCTGTACATATACCATCATGTTACTTATCAAATCAAGGTTGGCACTAGCCGGGTTGATCTTCGCCTTTTCTTTTGATCCCATCATTATCAATTGGGCATCAACGCCGCTTTTATGCAGCAAATCATACAGGATCATGTTTATTTCTGATGTATTTCCTGTTCTTGTTTCCCATGGCTTCAGGATACCCTCAATGGTAAAAAAATTGGTTTGGCTGTTGTTGGCCATTACTTTTCTTACGGTATCAAACACAAATGCTATTTTGGCATCTACTGTTTTTAAGCTTTTGGCCTGGGCGATAATTGGCTTTTCGCCCGGTAGGTTTTTGTCAAACTCAACGGTAAAATAGGCACTTTCCAGTATCTCATTTACCAGTTTCGTCCATGAGTTTATCACTATTTCTGACATATTAATAAACTCCATCCTTTGCAAGTTAGCCGGCCTTGAGCTCATATAAGGCTCATTGGGTAGCGACGGGATGTTTGCCATTGCTTTAACCTGGTATTTATCTGTAGGATCGCCAACATCTTTTACATAGGGCTGGTGGATATGCGGAATCAGCCTGAATACTAAAGTGCCTGGAAATAACATATTTAACTCGCTATACCGGGTAGGTATATCACCCTGAAAATACCATATAGCGGGCATCCCTTCAGAATATTCGTATTCTATAATTGACCCGGCTTTTACATTAGGCATAGTGAAGGTGATAACGGTATTAAACTTATCCAACCCCTGTTTAAAAATGCTTTTTCTATCCAGTGGTGTAATGGTTATTTTTCCATCTTCCAGATTTATGGTTTCGGCTTTGATGCTTCCTGCTTCAATATTTAACATCCTGATATTAGCCTGATTTTCGCCATGCTCATTAAAAATTTTAACACGTACATGGCGCATATTGTCATCTGAATGATAAACATCAAATAAAACCTCGGCATTGGCATCTTTTTCAAAATCGCAGCTTTGTAATTCAAGATCGGCTTTATTTATTTTTCCATAGGGTTCATCAGCGGGTGTATTTTGAACTGGTTGCTGCCCTTGTACAGATAGTGAAATAAAAAATAAGGTTAACAGCGTAAATATTTTATGCATTGTGTGGGGTTTAATCAATCTAATGTAAATAAAAAGTTAAGATTTCTTCAAAACAATTTGCTCGTTAAGCATTTCGTACATTTTTTTATAAAACATAAATAAATAAGGGTAATCTGTTTTGGAATAAACGGCTTTTGAATAGCTGATAACATAGCGCGACATGATATACCCATCCTGTTCAAATACCGCTCGTTGAAATGTAATACTCTTTCCCGGGGTTACTATTGTTAAGCTTGGGGGTAAGATGTATGATTTATAGCCCGCCGGTATTTTAAACTTACCGGCTATGCTGTAAAGTATTTTTGATCCAAAGTCGATATCAGAAGCTCTCGACTTGTTTATAAATGGATTATCTTTTAGTTGCGAAAATATATTGGGACTAAAATAAATATAATTATTATCGGTAACTGAAAGATTAAATTTAAACTTAATTGTTTGCAACAATGGCAGTGAATCGACATCCGCGTTCTCAAATATAAGTGAGTCTATTTTTAAATTATTATCATCACCGGTCAAAAACTCTTTGTATTTCTCTTCATCAAGCATTTTATGCATTGCCATAAATGCTGATTTTTCATAACTATTACAATTAATTAGCGCAGTACCATTTAGTGTACCATCCGGATTAATTTCTGCATCAATGGTTATCCTTTTTCTTGACGGCTCATCAGCTTTGATATAAACTGTATAGTACTTGTTGTCCTTCCGGTCAATACATATACCGGCAGAATTTAATAGTTCATACGGTTTTTGATTATAAAACCCATATTTATCTGAAGCATCCAATACATAGTTTTTTGTGCTATCTACAGGCACATAGGCCACTATTTTATTTACCTGGTAGATATTGGGAAAGTTATTATAAATAAGGCCGTTATCACGAGTGCTAACCAATAGTGGATAGGCATTTACATCACATAAATTAAGCAAGTGGCATAATACCATATTTATTTCGGCAGCATTTGCTACCTTTTTTTTCCATGCGCTCCTTATCCCATCTTTCGAAAACCAATTCGTGTTTTCGACATCAACTCTCATGGCATTTTTTACCTGATTAAACAAATATTCAATTTTCTCGTCATTTGTTTTTAAGGCTTTAGCTTTACTTATAATATCGTCGGCATCACTAATATTTTGTTCAAACGGTTTATAAAATTCTTTATCCCCGGCAAGTTGCACACCTACGCTGTTCCATGAATCTGCAATATTTTGTACAAGATAAAAGCCTTGGGTCGATTTCACAATAAAGGAAATCCTTTGTAGTTCATCATTTGCAGATCGCATGTAGGGCTCATCTTTTGATGAAGGAACATCTTCCATTGACCACATATGCCCATAGCCATTAAATATTGATGTTATCGAATCTATTTTAAATGGCTTATTGGTGAACGTTAGCTGCGTAAGGTTAATATACCGGTTGGCCAACAGCACATTTACTTCACTATTTTTGGTAGGTAGTTCATTTTGAAAATCCCAATCGGGTAAATTCCATGAAGCATCACGCACCCATACATACGAATATTCAATTAACGAACCCGCCTTTACATTTGGCATGGTAAATATTATGGCATCTTTTTGTTTATTAGTATGCTGGTTATAAATAAGTGTTGAATCGAGCCGGGTGCGCACTAATTTACCATTTACTATATTGATGGTTTGTGCAACTATGGCTAATATGTGTTCGGCACCAAACCTGTTATTATATTCAATTTTGATGTTTGCCGCACTCTTACCTTCATCGTTAAAAATTTTTATCCTACGATAACGCGTAAGACCTATTTTGCTCCCGCCGAAAATAAAAACACCAAGGTCTTGCATTATCATTGCATTGGCACCCGGTTCAAAAGTGCAGGATTTTAAAGCAAGCTCCGTACTGTCTAACTGATCTGCTGTTATTGAATGGGTTAAATTCAATTTTCTAAAAGCACTGTCGTTATTTCTGAATTGTTCGGTTTGATTGGTAGATGGCGCGGTAATTTTTGCAGTATCGGTTTTAACTGGTGCTTGAGATTGTGCCGGGGTAATTGATGTAAATAAAAACAGGTTTACAATCAGGCCTAATAGTTTTTTCATTGAGGGGCTTAGCTCCAGCTAAAATAACAAAAAACCTTAATTAATAATTTTTATTAAACTAATTGCGTTTCATAGTGTCCTATAAATAACCATGAAAGACATTAAACAGATAAAGCACCTGTTTTCGAGAGCGGGATTTGGGATGCGCTTTGAGGATTTAAAGAAGTATAAAAATGCTTCGATAAATAAAGCGTTAAGGGAATTGTTTGAGCACAGTGAGAATGACGAACCGATAGCGGCTGTTACCCAAACGGTAGATCAGATGATGATGGCGAAGGCCGATGCCGATACCAAGAAAAAATTCTTTCAGATGGAGCGCGATCAGGAGAAAAACCTGAACATTGGCTGGATTGATAAAATGAGCACCACCGATGCCACCCTGCGCGAAAAAATGACTTTGTTTTGGAGCAATCATTTCGCCTGCCGGGATAACAAGGCCATCTACATGCAGCAACTGAACAACATACAACGTTCCAATGCCCTGGGTAATTTTCGTACGATGCTTATTCAAGTATCACAAACGCCGTCCATGCTGTTGTTTTTAAATAATCAGCAAAATCATAAAGGCCATCCAAATGAAAACTTCGCACGCGAGCTAATGGAGCTATTTACCATTGGCCGTGGCAACTATACCGAGCAGGATGTAAAAGAATCCGCGCGTGCATTTACCGGTTGGGGCTTTGACAAGGATGGCATTTTCCAGGTGCGGAAAAACCTGCACGATGATGGTGTTAAAACCTTCATGGGTAAAACAGGCAATTTTCAGGGTGAGGATATTATCGATATCATCCTGGCTAATAAACAAACTGCCCGTTTCATTAGTACCAAACTCTATAAGTATTTGGTTAATGAAGTGCCCGACCCATTGCATGTTAATACTATGGCGGATGTGTTATTTAACGGCAACTACGAAATAAAGCCATTGCTTGAATTTGTTTTTACCGCCGATTGGTTTTATGATGATAAAAATATTGGCAACCTCATTAAATCGCCTATTGATTTTATTGTGGGGTTAAACAGGCAGTTTTATATTACCTACCAAAAACCGGATGTATTGCTGTTATTCCAACGGACGTTGGGGCAGGAATTATTTTACCCACCTAATGTGGCCGGATGGCCCGGAGGCCGAAGCTGGATTGATAGTTCATCGCTCATGTATCGCCTTAAAATAGCCTCTACCGTTTTGGACCAGGGATTGATAGATTTTACCGGCAAAGCCGACCCCGAAGATGAAGCTTTTTTAGCAACCGTGCGTAAACAGCAACAGGTTGTTGATACCCGTGTACAGGCCAACCCGGATTGGGATAAGGTTTTTACCGATATTCCTAAGGATATGTCGAAAATGGAGATAGCTGATTTTTTATTGGAACCGCAGTTAAACGCTACCATACAAAATACAGTTAACGAGGATAATGATTTAAAAATAATGGTGGTTGAGCTGGTTTCAACCCCTGAGTACCAACTTTATTAAATGTTGAGATCATGAAGAGAAGGGATTTTTTAAGAAGCACAGCGCTGGCATCGGGCGCATTTATGGTGCCTGCATTTTTAAAACCGCTTGAAGCCATGGCCATGAGCGGGCTAACCGGCTATAAAAACCTGGTTATTATCCAACTATCAGGCGGCAACGACGGGTTAAATACCATTGTGCCTTATTGCAATGATATCTATTACAAAAAGCGCAATACCATTGCTATAAAAGAAACCGATGTTATTGGTTTAGATGATATGCAGGGGCTTAACCCTAATATGGCTGCCTTAAAAGAAATTTATGATCAGGGATGGATGAGTATTATCAACGCTGTTGGTTACCCTAATCCCGATCGCTCGCATTTCCGTTCAATGGATATATGGCAAACAGCAAGCGACTCCAACCAGTTTTTAACCAACGGTTGGATCGGCCGTTATTTGGATGCTACTTGCCAAACTAACAAGAACCCATATACTGCTATTGAGGTTGATGATACACTTTCACTTGCGATGAAAGGTGATAAAATGAAGGCTATTGCTGTACAGGATCCTAACAAGCTATTCCAGGCCACCCGTGAGCCATTCTTTAAAAATTTGGTACATAGCCAAAACTCCGAGCATTTAAATGAGGATAATTTAGGCTATTTGTATAAAACCATGATAGAAACCTATTCATCGGCAAATTATATACAAAGCACTTCAAAAACCTATAACGTAACGGCACCTTACCCTAATACTCAATTTGCTAATCAACTGAAAACGGTATCCAAATTTATTAACTCCGGTTTGCAAACACGGGTGTACTATGTATCGCTTAGTGGGTTCGATACGCACGTTGGCCAGCAGGATCAGCAGGGCCGACAGCTAAAAACTTATGCCGATGGTGTTGCGGCCTTTGTAAAAGATTTGAAACAAACCAATAAACTGGACGATACCTTGGTGATGACCTTTTCGGAATTTGGGCGCCGTGTTGAACAAAATGCCAGCAACGGAACCGACCATGGTACCGCTAACAATATCATGATATATGGCGGCAAGCTACAAAAGGCAGGCATCTATAACCCTGCTCCTGACCTAGTTACGCTTGATAACGGCGATTTAAAATACCAGGTTGACTTTAGAGATGTATACGCAACCGTGCTTGATAAATGGTTAAATGTAAATAACAACCTGGTTCTCAACAAAAACTTTGCGGGGTTGGATTTCATTTAAGTAATAAACTACGTGATGGGGCGTTTGTAATCCGTTTGGTAATTGGTGCAATTATTTATAATTTTATTGTCATCAATTATAGCGGTTTTAGTAAGCGTTAAACTATTATTATAATTGCTTGTCATATTTTCATACATCTGTTAGGTGTATAAAATAGTAATCTTAACCATCATGAAAAAAGTAGTTAAATCAATAACCTGCACGGCGTTAACCGGTATGTTATCCCTATGCCTTTGCGTAACCACTAATGCTCAACATCACAATGGCGGCGGCGGTGGCGGGAGTTCAGCACCAAGATCTGCACCAAGTGCTCCTGCCTCAAGAGGCTCATTTTCACCTCGGGCAAGTACAGGCGCTCCGCAACGATATACCGGCAGCAGGCAAACTACAGTTCAAAGAAGTACTACTACTGGTATAACACAACGCGCTTATGCCGGGCATGTTGGGGTTAATGCAACAACCCATTCATATGCAGGCGGCGGCTCATACTATGGCCATAATCATACCGGTGGTTTTGCCGGTGGTGTAAGTGTACGTGCTGGTTTCTCGGCTGGGGGCGGCAGCTTTTACCATTACAATCGTGGTTATTACGGCTCTTACTATGCACCAAGGCTTGGTTTTAGCATAGGCATATTACCTTACGGCTACTATCCATTCTATTTTGGCGATTATCAATATTTTTATAGCGGTGGTTTGTTTTATCAGTATGATAATGATCAATATACCGTGGTTGAGCCACCGGTTGGTGCCGAGGTAAAAACGTTACCGTCAAACGCGCAATCAATTGTGATCAATGGCCAGCAATATTACGAGGCCGATGGTGTATACTATGTTCCGATTACCAAAGATGATGGCACTATAACCTACCAGGTTGCTGGTAAAGACGGAGAGCTGAACACGGGCGATCAGTCGTCTGTTGACAATACACCTCCGGCTCCGCAAATTGGCGACATTGTGGGCCAACTGCCTCAAAATTGCAGAAAGATCAACGTTAACGGTCAACGATTATATTTATCGCCAGATGGCATTTATTATAAAGCACAAGTAGATACAAATGGTAATACCAATTACCAGATTGTAGGCCTGCCAGCTGATGATGACCAGGATCAACCGGCTCAAACTACTAACTAGCATTTTTTAGCTGATATTTTAAGGGCGATACTTAACGGTATCGCCTTTTTGCGTTTATGCCTAAACAAAAAATGCTTTTATGGGGTTGATGTTCAAAACCTCATTTATGAAAGCACTGGTGTTAAATTGTACCCTAAAACCATCTCCACAGGAATCAAATACCGAGGCATTAGCCAACATCGTTATCAAAGAGCTGGAGCACCTCGGCGTAAAAACCAGTTATATCCGCATAGCAGATCGTAATGTGATGACGGGCATAAAATCTGCCAGCCAGGGCGATGGCGACGGCTGGCCAGCCATTTTAGAAGAACTGTTAGCATCAGAAATACTGATCTTAGCCAGCCCAACCTGGGTAGGCACGCTATCGAGCGTTGCGATGAAAGTGCTGGAGCGGATCAACGGCCTGTATTCTGCAGTTAATGAGCATGGGCAACCCGTTACCTTTAACAAAGTTGCCGGCTTTGTAGTAACCGGCGAGGAAGATGGCGCCCGCCACGTAGTTACCGAAATGGCAAGCGCCTTAATGGATGTTGGTTTTACCATTGCGCCGCAATCCTATACCTATTGGAATAACGGGCCCGGGCCGGGCAAATCCTATCTAAAATCAGATTTCAGGAAAGATTGGTCGGCCGAAACTGGGAAAACCGCGGCGGCTAATATTGTCGCAGTAGCAAAAGCGCTGAAGAATACACCGATACCGTGGAAGAAATAATAATAAAAGCCAAACCCCATTAATTATAGGTATCTTTAAAAAAATCCACCACCTATATGATCCTGTTCTCAAAAAGAAACCTACATTATGCTGATTATAAGTGGAGTACCTACCCGCACAATGATCCGCATGTATATGGCAAGCCCGATACAACTGTTTTTGATAAGGAAGAAGGTAACGAAATGGTTTATCTTGTAAACCGTTTAATGGTGCTTTGGGATTACCGCTTTGCCAACAGTGGCAACAAAATCGAAAAATTGATCCACGATCAATTACCGGTCGAGATCCACTCGCAGGATGAAGTACAAAACTGGGTTAAGCTCAACCTTAAGTTTTAATTAAGAAATATTCCATACAAACAAAGTATTTTCATTATACATAGGGTTTAATTGTGTATAACCAATTTTATGCAATTGCTGTGTAAAAAACGTGTGCAAGCTAATTGTTATCAAACAATTGTGACCTTATTGTTATTCATATATTGTTTATTTGCCATTGGCATTAAATAATATTTTAATAACATGATTTATTATTAAAAATGTGATATTTGATTATCTGATCGCATCTGTCCTAGTAAATTCATCAACCTGTTCTAATGGAAAACACTTCTTCTTTAGCAAAAATCCTTTCAATTGACATTGGCGGATCACACATTAAAGCAACAATCCTAAACACCAAAGGCGAATTGCAGCAACAGTACAATAAGGTTGTTACCCCAATCCCCGCAAACCCTGCTAATGTGGTTATCGCCATAAAAAAATTAGTTAGCGCGTTTCCTGAGTATGACCATGTTTCTGTAGGTTTCCCGGGTTATGTACGCGATGGCATAATTAAAACAGCCCCCAATTTAGGGACTGAAGATTGGGCCGATGTTGATTTTGCCGAAAAACTATCAAGCGAATTAGGCAAACCAACTAAAGTGGTTAACGATGCCGATATGCAAGGCTTAGGCGTGGTAAGCGGTAAAGGTTTTGAGATGGTACTTACTTTAGGTACAGGTTTTGGAACGGCGTTGTTGATGAACGGCCATTTACTGCCACACTTAGAGGTTTCGCACCATCCGGTATCAAAAAAGGGGCTGATCTATGATGAATACGTTGGCGAAAAAGCTTTGGAAAAAGAAGGCAAAAAGAAATGGAACGAGCGCATGGAAAAAGTTTTGAAAGTTTTAAAAACAGTATTTAATTACGACACTTTATATATAGGCGGCGGTAATGCTGATAAGCTGACTTTTCAACTGGATGATAACATGAAAATTGTTACCAATGAGGACGGCATAAAAGGCGGATCGAGATTGTGGACGGTAGAGCATGAAACCCAAACAGCAAACCCATCAGCATAAAGCATTAAAAACACCTGACATTTACACTATAATATTTTTTAAAAATGGATACAATAGCAATTCCAAGCATTGAAGAAAAGGGCATCAATACAGTCCGCATTCTGGCAGCAGATATGGTTCAAAAGGCAAATTCGGGTCACCCGGGTACGGCCATGGCCCTTTCACCAATAGGGCACGTTCTTTGGAAAGAAACATTAAACTATAACCCTAAAAATCCACATTGGGCAAACCGCGACAGGTTTATCCTTTCATGCGGCCATGCCTGCGTGTTACAATACAGTTACTTACATCTTACCGGTTACGATGTGAGCATGGACGACCTTAAAAATTTCCGCCAGCTGAACAGTAAAACTGCTGGTCACCCGGAATATGGCTTGTGCCCGGGTATCGATGTAACAACTGGTCCACTAGGTCAGGGCTTTGCAAACGGTGTGGGTTTTGCTATCGCGCAAAAACACCTGGCATCCCGTTATAACAAACCTGGCTTTGATATCTTCAATTACAATATCTACGCTATCTGTAGTGATGGTGATATGATGGAAGGCGTTACTTCAGAAGCGGCTTCATTAGCTGGCCACCTGGAGTTAGGTAACATCATTTATTTATACGATGATAACCACATCTCTATCGAGGGTGCAACAGATATCACTTTTAATGAAAATGTAAGCGAGCGTTTCAGAGCTTACGGATGGCACGTACAAGAAGTTGACGATGCTAACGATGTGCATGCAATAGAGTTGGCTTTAACAAATGCTAAAGCAGAAAGACAAAAGCCATCGTTAATCCGTGTTCGCTCATTAATCGCTTATGGTAGCCCTAATAAATCAGGAACCGCAGGTTCTCACGGTGCTCCACTAGGTGCTGATGAAGTGAAATTGGTTAAAGAATTCTTTGGTTTCGATCCTGAAAAATCATTTGATGTACCTACTGATGTAGCAGAATACTACAAAAAAGTTGGCTCAAGAGGCGAAGACAGCGAAGCGAAATGGAACAAACTATTTGCTGATTATAAAGCACAATTTCCTGAATTGGCTGAAGAATATGAAACCGCTGTAAAAGGCGAATTGCCTAAAGGCTGGGACGAAAATCTTCCGGTATTTAAGGCTACAGACCCTAAAATGGCAACCCGTGTTGCATCAGGTAAAGCGTTAAATGCATTGGCTGCAAACATACCTTACTTAATAGGTGGTGCTGCCGATTTAGCGCCGTCAACAGAAACCAACTTAAAAAATTACGATTCATTCACCTCTGAAAACAGGGCAGGCCGTAATTTCCACTTTGGTATCCGCGAACATGCCATGGGTTCAGCGTTAAACGGCATGTCGTTAACTGCAGGTGTTATTCCTTTCGGTGCAACATTCCTGATGTTCTCTGAATATATGCGCCCGCCGATCCGTTTGGCATCCATCATGAAAATAAGTCCGATCTTCGTTTATACCCACGATAGTATTGGTTTAGGTGAAGATGGTACTACCCACCAACCGGTTGAGCAGTTAGCCGCATTACGTGTTATCCCGCGTATCACCGTTATCCGCCCTGCTGATGCAAATGAGACTGTACAAGCCTGGAAAACAGCCGTATCGCATAAAGACGGACCAGTTGTATTAGTGTTCACCCGCCAGGGCTTACCGATCCTGGATCAGGATAAATACGGTAAAGCAACCAACCTTGCAAAAGGTGCTTACATTTTATCAGAAGCCAGCAAAAACCCTGATTTGATTTTAATGGCAACAGGTTCTGAAGTTGCTTTAATTATGGAAGCGCAGGTTAAATTAGAAGCAGAAGGTATTTCAACCCGCGTGGTAAGTATGCCATCGTGGGAGTTATTTGAAAAACAAGATGCCGCTTACAAAGAGTCGGTATTCCCTAAAGCTTACCGCAAACGTTTAGCTGTTGAAATGGCATCGCCAATGGGCTGGCATAAATATACTACCGACGAAGGCGACATGTTAGGCATGGAAACTTTCGGCGAATCTGCACCGGCAGAAGAGCTTTTCAAACATTTCGGCTTTACAGTTGAAAATGTGGTTAAAAGAGCTAAAGCGTTATTATAAATTAGATACTAGTATCTAGTAGCAAGTATCAAGACAAAATTTCTCTGTCTTGATGCTTGTTTTTTATCTGGCTACTAGTTACTTGATACTAAATAAAAATGAATCTCCACAGCGACATACTTACAAACCTCGAATGGTCGGGAGCCATTATCAACCTTGAAGGAAAACAAAAGGTTGCTGATGAGATTGCCGCCCGGGTTAAGGATGGCGATGTATTGGGTGTTGGTTCCGGTTCAACAGTTTATGTGGCTTTACTCGCGATCTCCAAAAGAATAAAAGAAGAAGGCTTACAAGTTAAAGCCATCCCTACATCAATTGAGATTTCACTTTTCTGCAGCAAACTGAGTATACCATTAACTTCCCTCTACGAATACAAACCCGACTGGCTTTTTGATGGGGCCGACGAAGTTGATCCTGATAATAACCTGATCAAAGGTCGCGGTGGCGCGCTGTTTAAAGAGAAACTGCTCATCAGTTCAAGTCCTAAAAGTTACATTATTGTTGATGACAGCAAACTGGTAAAAAAGCTTGGTACTAATTTCCCGGTACCTATTGAGGTGTTCCCGATGGCTTTGCTGCACGTTGAAGAAGAATTGAAAAAAATAGGCGCATATGAATTGCTGTTAAGGCCTGCAAAAGGTAAAGACGGACCAGTAGTTACCGAGAATGGTAATTTGATATTAGATGCGCGGTTTAATGAGATCGGAAACGATATGGAAGTAGCCATAAAATCAATAACCGGGGTAATTGACAGCGGTTTATTTATAAATTATGATGTGGAGATTTTAATGGCATAGCATTGTGACATTAACCTGCAAACAATACCAATAGGTGGTACGCTTATTGAAGCTAAATATTCAAATTAGAACTAATTAATTTTAATACATATACTTACAATGGAAACTAATAAAGTAAAACAAATACACAGCTTTGGACAAAGCATCTGGCTGGATTTTATTGACCGCGAGATCATCGCGTCAGGTAAATTACAAAAACTGATTGACGAAGAAGGTATCAGGGGAGTAACCTCTAATCCTGCAATTTTCGAGAAAGCGATCACCAGCGGATCAGACTACGATAAAGACATTGTTGAATTAGCAAAAACTACTCCTGAAAACGAAGACATATTTTTTGGCTTAGCAGTAAGCGATATCCAAAAGGCTTGCGATATATTTAATCCTTTATATAACGAAGGTGTGGTTGGCGCTGACGGTTATGTAAGTTTAGAAGTTTCTCCATTTTTAGCATTAAAAACTGAAGAAACCGCTGCACAGGCAGTTGAGCTTTGGGAGAAAGTTGACCGCAAAAACGTAATGATTAAAATACCTGGTACACAACCGGGTTTAGCGGCTATCCGTCAATCAATCGGTAAAGGCATTAATATTAACGTTACTTTATTATTTGGTTTAGACCGTTACCGCGCAGTAACCGATGCATATATTTCTGGTTTGGAAGATCACCTGGCTGCAGGCCATAAAATTGGCCACATTTCATCAGTAGCAAGCTTTTTCTTAAGCCGCATTGATGTATTGGTTGATCCATTGTTAGACGAAAAAGGCTTGGGCGACCTAAAAGGCGAAGTTGCTATCGCGTCAGCTAAAAAAGCATACGAAATTTACAAAGAAGTATTCAGCAGTGAGCGTTGGAAAAAACTGGAAGCACAAGGTGCTAAACCACAGCGTTTATTATGGGCAAGTACCAGCAGCAAAAACCCTGCATTTAAAG
>Ga0302303_10000355_pt1 | contig 40141 bp, 36 predicted proteins | sample III_Palsa_E2_1_FD_194542 | JGI IMG/M metagenome (GOLD analysis project Ga0302303, IMG submission 194542) | Peat permafrost microbial communities from Stordalen Mire near Abisko, Sweden - III_Palsa_E2_1 | ecosystem: Environmental > Terrestrial > Soil > Palsa > Peat permafrost | place: Sweden...
GCGCAAGTCCGTAATTTCCTGACGCAGGCTGGTGAGGTGTTCCAATATGTATGGCATCGATTTCAATCATAACTCAGATTCCCCAAGCCGCCGGAATATTTCCTCCCGGCAAATATTTCTTTCGCCGATTCGGTCCTGCGGACGATTGTGTCTGCTTCCGGGATTCCGAATCATGCCTGAAAGGGGGTCACCCTACCCACCAGCGGTGTTCTGAAATCAGCCTGTTGGGGCGAAAACGGCACTTGATCCCCGAGCTGCAACAACTTGCGGGCAAGATCTTGAGAGCAAACGAGTTACCTCTCGATTTTCTCCGGGCTGCATTATCCGAATACACGGCCTTTGCTGGGACAAGGATGAACGAATCAGAACCGCGGCGCAAGGTTAGATGTCACATGGGGCTGTGGATTGAGGCGGGGCGCCGCCGGGGCTAAAATTCTGCTTTTGGCCGGGCCGGGCCCAGTTACGACTCGACCGCATTAAGAGCGAGCGTCACTTACCAGTGGGGCTTTTCAACTGGCGCAAACACGTAAACTCGCACCAAGCACTTGGTTTTGTGTCATATTCTTCCGTTATGCGTCACCGTCTTTACAGGTATTACGACAAACAACAATGGGCCAACGCTTTCCTTGATGGGAAGCTCCGTTTCCGCTCCCTTTCCTTTTTTCGTGACTATGAAGATGAGCAGGTGCGTGGTGACAAAAACGAAGGAAAGATGATTTTCAGTCCCGAAGGTGGGCTCGTGCTCAATAATCAGACTCAGGGCTACACCAGCACAGTCCCTTGGAGTTTCACCGCAACCGTACACTTAGAGGAAATCTTTGTCTTCTGCCTAAGCAGATCATTCACACAGGAGCTACGCGAACGTTTTAACGCTGTCGCTTGTGTTGAGATTTTCAATATTAAAGCATTCTGCGCGAGGCTCGAGTCTGCCCTACCAGCGATCGCAACATTTCCCGGAAAGCCCGGTAGGACACGTCTCGGGCAGACGGTTGAATATTATGAAGGACCAGATGGCTGCAATCCGACTTGGGCCTGTCCGGATATGATTGCAGCCTTGAAATTCAAAACCTTCGCTTGGCAAGACGAGTATCGGCTGGTATTTAGCCTCACAAATGCTCTAGCGTTTGAGAACGCTCAATACGCTCTAGTCCGCAATGGAAGTGCACAACAACCAAAGCCCGCAGAGCATCGACATTACGATCTTAACGCGGGAAACCTGCGTGATATTTGCCGAATCTATGAGTTTGAAAGACAAACAGAAGGCGGCAGTGCGCCTGCACATTGCTGAAACTCGGGGGGCTGGCTGCCCCCATTTCCGTTTCTTCCGCGCTTCGAGGTCGCTCGGGAGTATAATTCGGCCCGGAAAGCAGAACAGAAATTCTTGAGTAATTACTGATATGCCCGACAATCTGGCGCCCAGCGGTTTACCTGATCAGCAAACTAAGGACGCTTTTTCCAATGAGATCCGAGATGCGGCGGCGTTGCTGGAGTTCGCCGTCGCGCAAGGACGCTCCCTGGACCCCACCCTAATTCCGCGTATTAAGCAAAGTCAGGGTTACCTCGCGGAAGGCACCCCGTGGCCGAGCGACAAGGATCGGTCGGATTTTGAAGCGGCATACCGCGATTTGGCTCAAGCCATGCAGCCGGTCACAGCAGCCTCTCTCCGGGCGACGGAGTACCTGGCTTGGGGCTCTCCCGCGACCCACTTTTCCAGAAGACTATATCTCGTGGTCTTTCTCTGCGCTGCCGCGATTGTGGCCGCCCCGCTCCTGAAGGGCACCCGATACCAGAACTTGTCCAATGTCCTCCTTCTTCTCCTTCCGTTCATCTACGGGCTTGTCGGCGCCCTAACATACCTTTTGCGTTCGGCGCAGTCTTATATCGCCGACCGCTCGTTCGATCTCTACCGCCGCCCGGAATATTACAACCGGATGGTCCTCGGCTTTCTCGCCGGCGGGATTGTGAAGCTTTTCGGCAGCAAAGACCCCTCCACTAGCGATGCACTGTCGTTCCTGGTCGGGTACAACACCGACTACCTCTTTCAGTTGATCGAACGGGTAGCGCAGGCCATTTTCCCCAAGGATGCCAAGCAAGCGGTTGTGATCCCCAGTCTGAGCGGCCTGTCCCCGGTGAAAGATACTCTGACGGCAGGTGAAGCCGGCAACGCCACTGTCACCCTGAGCGGTAAGGCTCCCTCGGGCGGCGTGACGATCTCGTTAAGCGCCGACCCAGGCCTGACTCTTGCGTTCGCCAGCGTCAAGATCCCCGAAGGCAGCACCAGCGCATCCTTCACCTTCAAAGTCGACCCCGGCCAAGCTGCTGGAACGAAGCTACACATCGTTGCCAAGCAGGATGGCAGTTCAGTTACTGCCGCCGTTACCGTAGCCTGATTCGGAAAACGGACATGGGGGAATTCTGGGACAGAAGGGGGCTGGCCCACGCGTGAACTTAAGCCTTTGCATAAATCTCTACAACTGAGGCTGCCCCACCTGTCGCGCTTTTCGACAGGTGGGTACTCCGGACGATGGAATCAGGGGCTTGGCTGTGTGCAAATCAACTTCTGCGGGCCAGGCGTCGGTGGTGGCAGATGAACGAGGATTGAGGTCCGTGGTGCCCACTCGTCGAAATGCGCGACGAGTGGGGCAGCCTCTTCACTAGTTGCGCACGAATGAGTCAGCCCCTAGGGGCTGTTCGGATTTCGTAACATATAGAACTCGGCTGGCGAAATCCGGAATTCCCGGTGTAGGTTAACCGTAGCCCGTCCAGAGGAACCCTCGAAGCACCTCACACCTCTCGGAGACCCGGGACTCTCGGCCTACGTTCAGGAGGTCGCCATGAAGCGATTAGTTTCGCTGGCTTTACTGGCTCTAGCTTTGCCTAGCGCAGCACTTGCCAACAGCATCATCGATTACACAGGTTATGGCAGCTCCGGCAATGGAAATTCAACGTTAACTGTAAATGCAACTAACGGGGGCTCAATTGACTCAACCATGATGCTCATCGACATCAATGGGTCTCCCGCAACCGGAACCATCACGTGGGATACTGGAACCTTGTCGGGCGGCAACGGGAGCTTCACCTACACCGGCGGCAGTGTCACTGTTATCTCCGGCACTGGGACAACCTTATTTAGTGGCGTGTTTTCAAGTGGCACCGTGACCACGAGCTCGTCGAGTTCTGGAAGCTCTATTCTGATCACCGGATTCTTCGCAAATGGTGGCGGTACGGAAACGATTACGATGAACACGACGGGGGCTTGGAAAGGCAGCATCGATATCGGCATAACCTTCGGCAGCACCGTTCCCGAGCCGGGCACTCTCGGACTGCTTGGAACTGGTCTGGTTGGCTTGGCCGGAGTTGTTCGTCGCAAGCTGAAAGCCTAAGCGCAGTCGCGGTCTCTCGCGTTCTTTGGGAGCTGGCCCACACGTGGACTTCGGCCTTTTGCATGGATCACCGCAACTGAGGCTACCCCACCTGTCACGCATTTGCAAAGTCCCGGGACTTTGCAGATGCGCGACGAGTGGGGCAGCCTCTTCGGTGGTAGCCAGCCAACTCTAACAACTTATAACTGGCCGAGTAAGTAGTGTGGCGGCGCGAGTAGCTGGCGCAGTATAGGTTTGGGAGGCCGTTAGTCCTCTCACGATAATTTTCTTGACATCGTCTTTCATAGAATGGTAGTTAGAAAGCAAAGTTGGCTAACCGTCAATTTTCCGCGCCGCCCGCCAATCAGAAGACCAGGAGAACTTTATGAAAATGCCAAGACTCTTCATCGCACGTACCGCATTGTGCGTCGCGATGATCGCGTTGTGTGCTCAGGGGCAAGACGCCGGCAGGTCGCGTGCTTCCTCTGTTCCTTCGGCCGGCAGCTCCGTGATACTCTGCGCGCCCGGATTGGTCTATCGATGCACTCCCCTTGGATGTTTCTGTGTGAAACCCTGACGGTAAGAACGGGAACCCAAGGTCGGAACAAGAATGTCAACGTTGAATATGTGGAACCAGAAATCAGAGCCCCGCCGCGCGCGGGGCTTATTTTTCATAGATCTGACTCTTTCTTAGAGAGCGCCTCGCTCGTTGTAACTTATAGGGCATGACCTCGTCTAAGCCCCGACGAGCAGGTTCCCTTCGGCAAGCTCAGGGCAGGCTCTCACTGGGCCTTCAGCCCAATTCGGAATGACAAGGGCAGGAAAAGGCAGGACCCCCTTGACAACTCCCCACTCACATCTTATAATTAGCACTCAGTAGGCGAGACTGCTAACAGTACGCCGAATTCCCAGCAATTTAATAGGTTTCTGTTCCATCAACCTTCTACCCAACTTTTGAAAGGAGTTGCAAACCATGGCGAAATTTAGCCCGCTACATGACCGCATTCTGGTACGTCGCGTGGAGGAAGCATCGACCACACGGGGCGGAATCATCATCCCCGACAGCGCAAAAGATAAACCACAAGAGGGCATCGTGGTCTCGACCGGCAAAGGCCGCACCAACGATGAAGGCAAGACCTTCCCTCTGGCAGTTCAGGAAGACGACCGCATTCTGTTTGGCAAGTATTCCGGCACCGAAATCAAGATTGATGGCGAAGACTTCATCATCATGAAAGAAGACGAAGTGCTTGGAGTGCTGTCCGGAGCGGCTGCGCCCAGCGGCAGCAGCAAGAAGGAAACCGCCGGAGCGCGCAAGTAGTTCGGCTTCCGCTTTCCGGCTTCCGGGCTGGCAGTGGATTTGGCGGAGATCCTTCGCAACGCAAAAGGCGCGTTGCTCAGGATGACAAATTCTAATAACCAAGAACTGAATAGGAGAAAAGAATCATGGCTAAGCAAATCGTACACGGCGAAGAGTCCCGGCAGGCGATCCTGCGCGGGGTCAATCTTCTGGCCGACGCAGTCAAGGTTACCCTCGGCCCCAAGGGCCGCAACGTTGTGATTGAGAAGAAATTCGGTTCGCCGACCATCACCAAAGACGGCGTGACCGTGGCAAAAGAAATCGAACTGAAGGACGGCCTGGAAAACATGGGCGCCCAGATGGTTCGCGAAGTAGCTTCGAAAACCTCGGATGTTGCCGGCGACGGCACCACCACGGCTACCGTTCTGGCGCAGGCGATTTATCGAGAAGGCGTGAAGACGGTTGCTGCTGGCGCGAATCCGATGGCGATGAAGCGCGGCATCGAGAAGGCTGTGGCGTTGGTTTGCGGGTCCTTCGACAAGAAGACCGGCGAGCGCGGCAAAGGCGAACTGGATAAGTTTTCCAAGCCCGTTTCCGGCGAAATGATCGCGCAGGTCGGCACGATCTCGGCGAACAACGATGAGACCATTGGTCACATCATTGCCGAAGCGATGAAGAAGGTTGGCAAGGACGGCGTCATTACTGTTGAAGAGTCGAAGACGCTGGAGACGCAGTTGGAAGTGGTCGAAGGTATGCAGTTCGACCGCGGCTATCTGTCGCCTTATTTCGTCACCGATCCCGAGCGGATGGAAGTTGCGATCGAGAATGCTTACATCCTGATCAACGAGAAGAAGATCAGCTCGATGAAGGATCTGCTTCCGTTGCTCGAGCAGATTGCCAAGAGCGGCAAGCCGTTGCTCATTATCGCCGAGGACGTTGAAGGCGAAGCGCTGGCTACGCTCGTGGTCAACAAACTGCGTGGAACGCTGCAGGTCGCGGCCGTCAAGGCTCCGGGCTTCGGCGATCGCCGCAAGGCGATGCTGCAGGATATCGCAATCCTCACCGGCGGCAAGGCCATCACGGAAGATCTGGGCATCAAGCTGGAGAACGTGCAGATTGCGGATCTCGGCCAGGCCAAGAAGATCACCATCGACAAGGACAACACGACCCTGGTCGAAGGCAAAGGCAAGCATGGCGATATCGAAGGCCGCGTGAAGGAAATTCGCAGCCAGATCGATAAGACGACCAGCGACTACGACCGCGAGAAATTGCAGGAGCGGTTGGCGAAGCTGGTGGGTGGCGTAGCCGTGATCAAAGTCGGCGCCGCGACCGAAACCGAAATGAAGGAAAAGAAAGCCCGCGTGGAAGATGCCATGCATGCGACTCGCGCAGCCGTGGAAGAAGGAATTGTCCCGGGCGGCGGAGTGGCACTGGCGCGTTGCGCTGCGGCTCTCGACAAGCTGAAGCTCGAGGGTGATGAGCAGATCGGTGTCAACATCGTGAAGCGCGCCCTGCAGGAACCGTTGCGACAGATCGTTGAAAACGCCGGCCAGGAAGGCGCGGTCGTGTTGGGCAAGGTGCTCGAATCCAAGGACACCAACTACGGCTTCAACGCCCTGAGCGACGAGTATGAGGACCTGGTCAAGGCCGGCGTGCTCGATCCGACAAAGGTGGTGCGCACCGCACTCACCAACGCCGGCTCGATTGCGTCGTTGATGCTCACGACCGAAGCCCTGGTGGCGGAGATTCCGGAAAAGAAGGAAGCTCCCATGGGCGGCGGCGGACACGGCGGCGGCGGCATGGAAGGCATGTACTAAGAGGCGTTCACGGCTGATAAGTTATCAGCCGTCAGTAAAATCAAAGGCCCTGCTCGGGAGAGTGGGGCCTTTTTATTGGCTCGAGTCTCCGTTTTCAAGAGCCCAGCCCTCGGTTCGAGGGCACTGAGGGATTCCACTTACACAGCTACGGATTATTCCCACCACGCCTAATGTTTTCACTTAGACTGTCCCAAGCGATGAAAGAAAGCTACCCGTACATGGCGACTGCTTGCATCTAATCGACACTTTGTTCGTCAAGGAGTGAGCAGTTATGTGGTACACGCAGTTCAATTCGCGAATTAATCTTGCCCCGGCGACTATATTTGCCGTCGTTTGCATGCTTGCGGCCAGCGCTTTTGGTCAAATCACAGTTACTTCACCTACTAACAATTCCACAGTTGCGATGCCGGTGCAGTTAACGGCGGCGTTTGCTGGATGCGGCGGGGCGTCGAGCGGTTTCGGTTACTCAGTCGGAAGCAGCCCCTTCATCACTTGGGGAAAGACCAACGCTCAGATCAGTAACACGGATTACCGCCTTACGCCGGGCAGTTATGTCATCCACTTTAAAGGATGGACGGGCGGCACGCTCTGCGAAACCAATATCAATGTTACCGTGACCGGCCCGAGCACCACCACGGCTTCCAACATCGAGGACCAGCCGAACTCAGATTGGACGTGGGTGTTTGACACAGGCACCAGCGGTTCTGCATCCGGATCGACTGTCCTTGTGTCCGGTTCTCCCTGCCAGGACTCGCAATGCAGAGAGTTTTCCATGACCTACACCGATGGCGGAGGCATGCGCGGGTCTATCTCGTTTGGCAGCGACCCGACCCACGCGGCCACTCACTTCGTGTATGACACTTACATTTACTTCGATAGCACAAAGGACGTGCAAAACATTGAGCTAGACACAAACCAGGTTTGGGATGCGAGCAACGATGTTTTGATCTATGGCCTGCAATGTGCGAACGACGGTAAGTGGCAATACACGACGAAGGTAAGTGGGTCGGCGCATTGGAATGACTCAACGGTCGCTTGCCCCGTACCGTCGACGAAGTGGGCGGCAACCACATGGCATCACGTACAACTCGCGATGCATCGGGACAGTAGCGGAAATGCTTACTACGATTCCGTCACGCTCGATGGAACGACGACAAACTTCACCAGCGCAGATGGAGATTCATCGTTTGCACTTGATTGGGCAGCCGGTGACCTCTTACTCAACTTCCAATTGGATGGCCTTGGCGCGAGTGGGTCGATTACGGCTTATGCGGACGGATTGACGGAGATTTGGTGGTGAGGATTCAGCTACTAGCTTCTGGCCGCTAGCTTAAACCTGACCCCGCTCGGAAGAGCGGGGTTCGGCGGGCAGGACGCTCACCTTGCAAGTGAGCGTCCTAGTCAAAACAAGATATCGGATAACCAAGGCGAAAACCGCTACGGAGTTTTAGCGGCGGGAGCTCCTTGAACGTTGACGACCAGAGGGGCCGTCCCCGGTTTTGGCTCCGTATCGCTGGTAGCGGGCTTATTGCCTGCGTTCCGAATGTTCACTAACTTATTCAGAATGTCAAACCAGAAAGGTGCACCTAGCGAGACCGCAACCATGGTCAACAGCCATCCCAACACGCGTTGAATCCAATCTCCAGCGGTAAGATCCAACGAGTCTTTCCCCCATCCCAGAACTCCGCCCAGAGCAGTGTCGATATCGTTGTTGGACACTGCCGCGGTCCCGCCGTTTGGTTGTCCTGCACGATTCTGCGCCTGCTGCACCAACAAAGCCCGTTCCGTTGGATTTTTCCATAGGTTTCGGACGATAGCGATGGTATCGGCATTGGCGCACACGGTAAGAACTACGGCAATCACTACCGTCACCACTTGCGTCTTACGCTTGTACCAGCCCGAAACCCGATCCATACTGTCGTCGAACCAGGCTTCAATGTTTTTTTGCGCCTGGCCGAGATCGCCGTGGGCATTCTGAATCAGCGCCAGCAAGGCTCTCTTGACATCGCCATCCGGCCACGCCTTTAAACCCGACTCCAGATCCGCGAATGTGATCGCGCCGATTGTATTCGGGGTCGCAATGTCCATCACCGCCGTGGCAAACGTTCGCGATGGAATATAGACAGGGTGCGCATCGGTACCCGTCTTTCCGGGCCTGCACATTCCCGAAATCAAAGGATGGGCATAGAACATTTGCAGAAACGCATCCTCATTGCCGTCTTTTACTTCGGCTTGTTTATCTAATAGCTGCCTGACACCGGAAGCTAGGTTAATCGAGCGTGTATTCAGCACACCTGCCAGCCACTCGTTAATCGTCGTACACATGATCGCCAGCAAGAGATAGACGAACACTAATCCCAGGATTACATCCAGAGTAGTAGAGTTGAATAGTCCGCTCATTCCGCCTCCTTAACCAGTCGTCAATAGTCCAGGAATCCGATAGACGAGAAATACAGCCGCTAACTTTCACCTCTGACCGTGATCTTGTCAAGACAATAATTTGCCGACTTGTCTTCTTGCTCAATCCGACAGTCTCTTGGCTAGCCACTTAAGCACATGACTATCGAACCCGTCTCGCCAGACAGAATAAGGGCTTGCAGGAGCTATGCGGCAAGGGATTGCTTGGCCGCGGTGAGCGCGGCGGCGAGGTCCGCGGAACGAGGCAGGCCGCCTTGCGCAAGATCTTTGCTCCCGCCGCCGCGCCCGCCGAGCGGGATCATGGCCTTTTTCAGAAGCGCGGCCATATCGTAGGGCTGGCCCTGTGATTGGGCGAAGACCAGCGCGGGTTGAGGCGAATCGGCGGCAAGCAGGGCGACGACGGCGGGCGAGAGACGAGTGAGCTTCTGAGCAAGAAGTTTGGTATAAGCAAGGTCGCGCCCGGAGAGAGTGCGAACGATTATTTTCCGGCCCTCGGTTTCAGGAGTTTCGGCGAGCAAACCCGCGGCCTGGGCGGCGGCAAGATCTTCGAGAGATTGCTCGTATTGTTTGCGCAGAGACTTCACTTCGTCGAGAGCCTTGCGGGCTTGCTGGGGAATGTCGTAAATGTGGCACGAGAACAGGGCGGCGGTTGCCGTAAGAGTGGAAAAATCGCGGCGGGCGGTGGCGACGGCGCGCTGGCCTGCAACGAATTCAACGCGGAATCCCTGGCGAACTTTTTCGCTCTTGCGCAGAAGCAGGCCGCCGATTTGTCCGGTGTGAGTGACGTGGGTGCCGCCGCAGGCGCAGAGGTCGAAGTCGCGGATATTAATAAGGCGGAGTTGCTCGCGCTCGGCGGGGGGGATCTTGCGAAGGCCCAGGGACTCGGCTTCTTCGCGGCTTACGTAGCGGATATCGACGGGGCGATTCTCGAGAATGATTTCGTTGGCCAGGCGCTCGCCGGATTCGATTTGATCCGCGTTGAGGGATTGAGTGTCGAGATCGATTGAACAGTAGTCATCCGCCATGTGGAACGATACCGTGGGCATGTCGAACAGGCGCACGAAAGCGGCGGAGAGTACGTGCTGGGCAGAGTGTTGCTGCATGTGGTCGCGGCGGCGTGCTGAATCGACTTCGCCGTGCATGCGGGTTCCCGGTTGAACATCCTTAATGGGGGCGTCGAGATAGTGGATGACGCGGCCATCTTCGGCGTCCGCAACTTCGGTGACGCGGAATTTGGCGGCGGAATTATCGGCTGTTAGGAACCCCGTATCGTGAATCTGCCCGCCGCTAGTGGGATAAAAAGCGGTGCGATCAAGAATGAGCGCGGGGCGCGGAGTTTCGAGCACGGAGGAGACTTCTGCGTCAAAGTCGTAGAGAAACGAATCGTGATAGTAGAGCCGGTCGGTCATGGGGAAAATGACATTTTAGCTTACTTGAGAAGCGCGTGAGGCTACGAAGCTACCAAGTCAAAACCTTAAACACGGGGAGCACAGGGGTTCACAGAGTAAACCTGCTGGGCATAGAGTCTTTCGCTTCGATGTTATCGTTGGGTTTGCGGTAAATAGACAACTCTATGGACGTTCTCAAGAAGCTGTTTGAAGAGCGGTTTGGATCCGCGCCGGAGCGGATCCAGCCGCTGCAGGGAGAGCTGGGCGGATCGGGGCGAAAGATTATCCGGCTGGCGCATGGGCAAGTCAGCGCAATCGGCATTCTTTACGGCGTGCGCGAAGAAAATGTAGCCTTCCTCGAATTTTCTAAACACTTTCGCAAACACAGTCTGCCGGTGCCGGAGATCTATGCGGAGGATTTGGAGCAGGGCGCTTACCTCGAAGAGGACTTCGGAGACACGACTCTGTTTGAATTTCTCTCGAAGAATCGCACCGGCGAGAACATCGCGCCCGCAGCAGTGGCGGCTTACCGCAAAGTGGTCGCGACATTGCCCCGCTTTCAGATTGAAGCCGGGCATGACCTGGATTACAGCGTCTGCTATCCACGCGGAAGCTTCGACCGGCAGTCGATTGGCTGGGATCTGAATTATTTCAAGTATTACTTCCTCAGGCTGGCTGGGATCTCATTCAACGAGCAGGCGCTGGAAGACGATTTCAACAGCTTGACCGATTTTCTGTTGAGTGCGGACCGCGATTATTTTATGTATCGCGATTTCCAGTCGCGCAACGTCATGCTGCGCGATGACCAGCCATTTTTTCTGGACTATCAGGGCGGGCGCAAAGGGGCTTTGCAGTACGACATCGCTTCCCTGCTCTATGATGCGAAGGCCGACTTGCCTCCGCAGTTGCGCCAGCAATTGCTGGATCTTTATATCGAGGGGCTGGGCGGGTTCATAAAGATCGATCGCGAAAGTTTTCTGCATTACTTCTACGCTTACGTTTATGTGCGCATTTTGCAGGCGCTGGGGGCCTACGGCTTTCGCGGATTTTACGAGCGCAAGGCGCATTTCCTGCAGAGCGTGCCGTACGCGCTGAAGAATCTGCGCTGGCTGCTGCATAACGTGAAGCTGCCGATTGCGTTGCCCACGCTGATGGGCGCGTTCCACAGCATGCTGGCGTCGGAGAAGCTGCAAGGGCTGGCCTCCGAGGCCGACAACCTGACCGTGCGCATTTTCAGCTTCTCATTCCATCGCGCGATGCCGAAGGATGAGAGCGGGCACGGCGGCGGATTTGTGTTCGATGGCCGCAGCCTGCCGAATCCTGGGCGGGAAGAGCGATTCAAAGCGCTGACCGGAAAAGATGCGCCGGTGATCGAGTATTTGAATCAGCAGGAGAGCGTGCATCAGTTTTTAGCCAGCGTAATGTCGCTCGTGGATGCCAGCGTGAACAGCTATCAGCAGCGCGGCTTTAAGAACCTGATGGTGTCGTTTGGGTGCACCGGCGGGCAGCACCGGTCCGTGTTTCTGGCGGAGCAGGTGGCGAAGCGTTTGCGCGGCAGAAATGGAGTGGAAGTTGTGCTGCACCACCGCGAACTGGAGACACCCGCGCCATGAAAGCGATGATTCTTGCGGCGGGCCTGGGGACGCGACTGCGGCCTCTCACCAACGACCGTCCCAAGGCGCTGGTCGAGGTGGGCGGACGCACGATGTTGGAAATCACGCTTGCCCGCTTGCGAGATTTTGGCATTCGTGACGTGATTGTGAATGTCCATCACTTTGCCGATCTCGTGGTGGAGTATCTGAAAAAGAAAAATAATTTCGATATGCACATCGAAGTTTCCATCGAGGATGAGTTGCTTGACACCGGCGGTGGGGTGAAGAAGGCATCCTGGTTCTTGAACGACTCTGGCGGAAATCCCAAAGAAGACTCATTCGTTCTGCACAATGTCGATGTTCTGAGCTCGATCGATCTTGAGCGCGTGATTGTCGCTCACCGTAAAAATCAAGCGCTCGCCACCCTCGCCGTCCAGGACCGTGAAACTTCCCGCTACCTTCTGTTCGATGACCGGCAACAACTTTGCGGACGGCGCGCTGGCCGCGACCATGCGCCTGAGTTTGTACGGTCGACAACCCCAGTTCATGCCAGAGCATTTTCTGGCATCCACATTATTTCCGCGCGCCTGTTTGCGCTGATGACCGAACAGGGCTCGTTCTCGATCATCGATGCCTATCTGCGCCTCGCAGCCCAGGGTGAAAAGATCATGGCGTTTGACGCCGACCAATATTACTGGCGGGATCTGGGGCGTCCGGAAAATGTGGCACAGGCGGAAAAAGATATTGCGAACAAGCTTATTTCTGGATGAAGGACGAACGACCTAAGCCCTTTGCCACGGATTTGCGCGGATTCACACGGATAAAACAAGAAAGGCCACGACGCGAGTCGCGGTATCCCAAACCCTGGCTAGATAACCGTGTCGTGGTGTCTCAACTTTCTTTTTCCCAACAGGCGGCACTTACGCTCACGGTATTCTAAGCGGCCTTCTTAGGAACTTTCGCGCCCTTCTTGCGGGCCTCGGAAAGTCCGATGGCAATGGCCTGCTTACGGCTCTTCACCGTGCCGCCTTTACCTCCGGGGCCGGACTTGAGCGTGCCTCTTTTCTCTCGGTGCATAGCGCTTTTTACGCTCTTGCTCGCCGCTTCGCCGTACTTCCGCCCTCCTGATTTTCTCCCCGAGCCTTTCTTTTTCGCTGCCATGTGCGCTCCTCCTGTCATTTAGAGAGTAGAACTTGCACCCTGGGTTGTCGCGAATCTCCCGCGCCTACTCATCGTAAGCCAGGAAGGCACGATATTCAGTCGTGCCTATAACGCTCTGTCATCCTGAGGACCGGAGTCGCATGCGAAGCGAGCGACTCCCGAGGAAGAGCCTGGCCTGAGCCTGCCGAAGGGACCTATGCAGATCGCCTCAATCTCCCTGATCGCCAGTCCTTCTAACGGATATCGCTCAGAACCCGACGCCTAGCGAACCCTCTTAGACAATGCGGCAGGCGGACGACCTTACAAAACTTTGCGGCAACGCTCACTTTTATTGCGGCAATCCACCAACGTTAGCATCCGGAAAATCAGTTAGGTGATTTCGGTTCAGGCGACTGCGTCAGTTATTGTTCCGAAATCGTAACAAAATGTGGAATGCTGAGCCGTCAGTAACCTGTCGAGTGTATGGTTGGATCGTGCAGCAAGACGCGAGCTAAGATGCACACGCCTGTGATCGCAGGCAAATGATCATTGCCAATCTACAAATGGCACACGCCGCCTATCTCATCGGGCAGCCACTGTAAGACTTTCGGATCGGTTACTCTCGCCGCCTCCACTACTCTAGAAAATGTTGCCGAGATTTTGAACAGGGGATTAGCCCGTTCAATCCCCAGAAACGGAAGCCCAAAATGAAAACGAATCTCAAGTATTGCCACAAGCGACTTCGCGACTGGCAGAGTGTGATCGCCGTTAGTCTCGCGGCGATCATAGGAATGGCGATGTCACCTGCACGGGGCTTCGCCGCCACAGTAACCGTAAAAAATAACTGCAGTTACACGGTTTACCCGGGCATTTACCCGGCCACTTATGACAATGGCGGCTGGGAGATGACTTCCGGCAGCACAGTAAGCTTCACGCTTGCGAATGGATGGAATGGCCGTATTTGGGGCCGCATCGGGTGCAACTCTGCCAGTCCCGCCGTTTGCAATACCGGGTCTTGCGGCGGAACTGGCTTGCAGTGCGCCGGCACAACGGGCGTGGCTGGCACCTCGCTAGCGGAATTCAACCTTGATGCCTCCGGCACCGACTACTACGACGTGAGCTATGTCGATGGCTTCGACAATCCCATCGGCGTCTCGGTCTCCAACTCAAGTTGTGTTTCGCCGAACACTTGCACGGCGGCTCCCAGGACCAACTGCCCAAGCGGCGAGCTGGCCGATAGTGGCGACGATTGCCTGAGTCCTTGCACGGAGTACGGCACCGCGCAGTATTGCTGCACCGGCGCTTATGGCAGCAGCTCGACTTGCATCACGTCGAATTGGCCGCAGCCGGAGCAGTCGTATGTCACTAACATTCACAATTACTGTCCCAACGAGTACGCCTATGCTTACGACGATAGCGTCGGCCTGCACACCTGTGCGACCGGCGCCAACTACACGATAACTTTCTGCCCCAACGGAAGTGGCGGCAGCGGACCCGCTCCAATCGTAAACGGCGACACTTATACCGTGACCCCGCAGAACGCTACTGGATTGCGGCTTGATGACGAGGGTGACAGCACTCAAGACGACAACACAATCTGGGTCTACACGGCGAACAATACTGGAGCCCAGAACTGGGTCTTTAATAACACTGGCGTTTCGCCGTCCGGCTATTACAACATCGCGCTCGCGGGCGGTGCGAACTGCGTGACAGCTTCGGGAACCGGCAGCACTTCGCTGGTCAACTTACAACCCTGCACTGGCTCTTCGGGACAGGCTTGGGAAGCGGTCCCCTCGGGCAATTTCTACGTCTTCCATCCCGCCAACAACACCGCCAACTGCATGGATGTGCGCGGCGATGGAACCTCGTCCGGAACCCTGGTGCAGGTTTATACCTGCAACGGTGGAAACAACGAGCAGTGGGCGCTCACCGTCAATTAGTATTTTCTCGTTTGTGGGTCCGGGACGCTATCGTTCTGGACCCGCTTATCTATCCTTATCGGGGGGGCACTTATGCGTATGTACACTGCGATTTATGGGCGTTGTGCAAAGTCGCTGAAGCGTCTTTTGCTCGCCGGAATGATGGCCGCTTGCCTGGCTACGTCGGCAGCGACAGCGCAGCAATCGACGCAGAAGCAAGATGAAGACCTAACTGCCTTAAAGAACGATGTTCAGCAGTTGAAGGCGCAGCAGCAGTTGATCCTCGATCGCCTTGAGGAATTAAAAAAGCTTTTGAACTCACGAGTTGGCGGCAATGCCCCGCCAGCGCTCAGCGTGCCCGACACCATGAGCGTTGATGGCGAGCTCTTCCGAGGTGAGGCGACGGCACCGGTCGCCATTATCGAGTATGCAGATATCGAGTGCCCATTCTGCAGGCACTTCGAGCGCGACATTTACCCTCGAGTCTTCGACGATTACATCAAGACCGGCAGGGTGCGTCTCTATTACCGCGATATGCCTTTGCCCTTCCACGAACATGCGGTGCCCGCGGCTCGGGCCGCGCGCTGCGCCGGAGAACAGGGAAAATTCTGGGAGATGCACGACAGCCTGTTTATCGATAAGGTCGCAAACCCAGGCTCGAACGGCAGAAGCGCGGGTCTGGCCACGGGCGATATCGATGAACGCGCCGCGAAGCTGGGCCTCGACGCAGCCAAGCTGGACGCGTGCATGGCGAGCACGCGCTTCGCCGATGTAATCAAACGCAATTCCGAGGAAGCGGCGAAGATGAACATTGAAGGTACGCCGACGTTCGTGATCGGAACCATCAACCCGCATGGAAACACCGTGAGTGTGAAGAAAACAATCGTTGGCGCTCGACCATATGATTCGTTCAAAGCCGTGATCGACCCGCTGCTCGCGCCCGCGTCTGCCGCGGTTGGGCCAGTCGGCCAAAAGACGGATTAGTGATATGGAAAGGACTCGCTCGTTGTGGACGGTGCCGGAGTTTGTACAGCCGGCGCAATTGCGCCAATCACCAAGAATGTCAGAGAAATGAGGATTTCGATGAGGACAAAAGCTAGTTTAATCTTTGCCACAATATGTGCTGCCGTTCTGTTCTGTCTGGTGCGTGTCGCCTATGCGGCTGGAACCGGCAATTGCAGCGGCGTCTCCAACATCACGGTAGGGTCAACGACATATACGCCGACCTGGTGCCAGGAATTTACTGGTGCAGCGGGTCCCCCATCCACAACGGCGTGGAACTACAATCTCGGAAACAATGACGGCTGGGGCAACAACGAGGTGGAAGTTTACTGCGGACCTCCGGGATACTCTGGCAATCCCTCCCAGTGTCCCACAACATTCAGCACCTCCACCGCCCCGGTCTACATCGATGGCAGCGGACACCTCGTGATCCAGCCCAGAAATGTAGATGGAACGTGGATATCGGGGCGCATGACTACGGAAGGGATTCAGAACTTTGAGTACGGCATTTTCGAGGCAAGCATTCAGGCTCCCAGTACGGCCACTCAGGGCCTCTGGCCCGCCTTTTGGACCCTGGGCAGCGACATCACCACCGTTCCGTGGCCCACTTGCGGCGAAGCGGACATCATGGAGATCTGGAGTTCGCAAGTGGATGGCGGCCCAGGCACCGGAGGGAACAATTCCACGATTCACACGGAAAAGACTGGAGGTGACGGAATCGGTGAACGTTATACCTTCCCCAGGGGAGAAGCAAACGACACTGCCTTTCACACCTACGGAATCATTTGGAAGGCGAATGAGATGCAGTTCTTTGTGGATAATGCATCTTCACCGTTCTTCACCGTTACCCCCAGCAGCCTCCCGTCAGGGGATACGTGGCCCTTCAATGCCGACCTTTTCACAATCTTGAATGTGGCGGTCGGTGGCACCCTCGGCGGGTCGACCAGCGGCCTCTCGAATCCGCAACCCATGAAGGTGGACTACGTTCGTTGGTACACGGCTCAATAGAGACGCTTGCCAAGCGGGAAAAATTCTGGGAGATGCGCGACAGCCTGTTTACCGACAAGATCCCAACACCAGGCCCGAACGGCAGAAACTCGGGCCTGACCAACAGCGATATTGATGAACGCGCCGCGAGGCTGGGTCTCGATACTGCCAAGCTCGACGCTTGCATGGCAAGCACGCGCTTCTCCGAAGTAATCAAGCGCAGCTCCGAGGAAGCGGCAAAGATGAACTTTGAAGGTACCCCAACCTTCGTGATCGGAACCGTCAACCCGCATGGAAACACGGTGAGTGTGAAGAAAACAATCGTTGGCGCTCGACCCTATGATTCCTTCAAAATTGCGATCGACCCCCTGCTCGCGCCCGCGTCAGGCGCGGTTGGGCCAGGCGGCCAATAGACGGATTAGGAGGGCTCCGCCTTGTGATTTTTTGCTAAATACTATCTTGAGTCCGGCCGCCCCATCCGTCGCGGTTTTCGACGGATGGGCACCACGGCCGCGCGTACGCCCGGTTTGCTGTCACCACGCGCGACCGCTACGGTCTAAACGAATCCAGGGGAGCATACGTCCGCGGTACAAACACCGCGATCTGTATTCGCTTCACCATGTCATTCTGAGCGAGTGCGAGCGAAACGAGCGCGAGTCGAAGAATCCCTACCCTCCTCAACCTCATCCGTCGCCTTTGACTTTGATTTTGACCGGGAAGGGCACGACCTTCAGTCGTGCCAATTCCGTCTTGTCATCCTGAGGAAGCGGAGTCGCACGCGGAGCGAGCGACTCCCGACGAAGGATCTACGTAGCTGTCTTCGGGTCTCCCCGACTAGCGCCGCTTTCCAACGCATGTCATTCCGAACCGGGCCCGAGGCCGGTGAGGAACCTGCTTGGCAGGCGCGGTCTTAGCCATTTCTCTGCTAGAATCAAGCCCTCGACCCATGCGGTCCCCCACCGCGTCTCTGTCCGGTCGAGAAGCAGCCCGCAATCGATCCGCAGGAGCGCTCCCATGAAACTCGCAGGCCAGTTTTTCGTCATCACACTATTCTGCTTCTCGACCATACACATCGCAGCTTCAGATGCCAGAGCGACCAACGATCTATCCAGCATCCCGCCGGCCGCTCAGTCGAGCATCTCCGCCGCCCTCGGACGCGATCTCCCCGACTACCACGTGCGCACCACCCGCAACGGACTCGAAGCCGCCAACTCCCACGGAGCGCTAACCACTCGCTTCACCTCCGCAGGCGTGCAACTCACCACCGGCACGCTCCGCTGGGCAATGACCCTGCGCGGCTACGGATACGGCGACTCCATCAAATCCGTAGCGAAAGCCTCTCCGCAAGCAAATGCAAATCGCGTCGAATACCGCCGCGGCCCGTTGACGGAATGGTACGAAAACGGTCCAGTCGGCCTGGAACAAGGATTCACGCTCATCGAACCGCCGGGAAAACGTGATGGCAAAACTTTGATGATCTCGCTCGGATTGTCGGGAGACCTAACCGCAATATCTGACATAAGCCGCACGGGTTTAACGCTTGTGGATCGCAGCGGAAACACGGTGCTACGCTATGCCGGGCTGACCGCCCGCGACGCCGACGGAAACGATCTGCACGCATCGCTGGAAGTGCGAGGTGATGCACTCCTAATTCACATTGAGGACGGGAAGGGGTGCTACCCGCTAGTAATTGATCCCTTGGTGCAGCTAGCCGAGCTGACCGCCTCGGATGGAGTTCAGTCCGATAGCCTCGGATGGTCAGTGGGCAGCAGCGGGAACACCATCGTTGCAGGAGGAGACGGAGGCATATCGTATGGCGCTCCGGCTCACGTCTTCGTTAAGCCAGCGACAGGATGGGCAAATATGACGGAAACCGCAGAATTATCGCCTTCCGATGGGGTCACGTTCGGCCGTTCCGTTGCTATTAGCGGAAACACGATTGTCGTAGGGGCCATGAACGCAACCGTCGGGAGCAATACTTTTCAGGGAAAGGTATTTGTGTACGTTGAACCGGCAGGCGGCTGGACAAACATGACAGAGACGGCACAACTCACTGCATCAGATGGTGAGCAGGGCAGCGAATTTGGCTACTCGGTGGCCATCAGCGGGAATACCGACGTCGCAGGTGCGGAGCTTGATTCGGACAACAACGGCGCCGTCTACGTCTTTACTAAACCCGCAACCGGCTGGGCCACTATGACTCAAACGGCCAAGCTAACTGCTTCCGAGGATCCTTCCGGAGCCTTCCTCGGTTATTCGGTTGCTATTAGTGGAAATACAGTGGTGAGCGGCGCGATTTTCAGCGGTAGCAACTTTGGGGGAGCAGCTTATGTATTCGTGAAACCGTCGACCGGCTGGGTGAGTGCGACAGAAAATGCGAGACTGACGTCATCCGATACGCACTACGATGACGAATTCGGCGCCTCCGTCGCGATCGATGGCGATACCTTGGTCGTAGGAGCACTCGAACCTGACAATCCCCACCGCTATGGTGCCGCGTACGTATTCGCCGAACCCGTAACCGGCTGGGCCTCAAGTACCGAGAACGCAGAATTGAGAACGTCCGATGGAGCGGTCGGCGATTACTTCGGCTGGTCGGTTTCCATCAGCGGAAATCGAATAGCCGTTGGCGCCCCTGAAGCTACAATCGGAGCCAATCAGTATCAGGGAGCGGCATACCTATACTCCGAACCGACGGCCGGCTGGCGAAATACGTCGCACTTTAGTCAAAAACTCACCGCCGGGGACTGGGGTGCCGGCGTTGGCTCAGCCGTGGTTCTGGGCGGGAACGCATTAGTGGCTGGTGCTTCGGGAGTCGGCGGGAATGTCGGAGCCGTGTATGTGTTCGGCCCGTAACAACATCTTCGCGCAAATCCATTTTCCGCTTTCTTGTTAGCGACAGTGCGACTAAGAATGAGAAAGGCCACAATTCTCATCGTGGCCTTTCCTGTTTTTATCCGTGTGAATCCGCGAAAATCCGTGGCAAAAGAAGTTAGTGCCTTCCCCCGCCCGGCCCGCCGCGTCCGCCGCGATCGCGTCCGCCACCCCCAGGACGTCCACCGCGTCCGCCGCGTCCGCGATCTCGACCACCACCACCGGGCCTTCCACCGCGTCCGCCGCGATCTCCGCCATGCGGCGGACGATCACCGTGAGGACGGTCGCCGCTAACCCCAACCGGCGCCGCTCCGCCTTCGCGATTGAAGTTCGGCTCATCGTCAGGGAAATCTCCGCCGCCTTCAATCACCATGCTTCCAGTCAGCGCAGGCGCGGGAACCGCTTCCGTTTGTCCACTCGCCTCAGCCGGTGGTGCGCCATCGCCGCCACCCATTTTCGCTCGCTGCTCTTTCAAAATCGCTTTTCGCGATAGCCGGATGCGATTGCCCTCAACCGCCAGCACCTTCACCAGCACCTGGTCGCCTTCCTTCAACTCGTCGCGGACATCGGCAATACGATGCTCCGCCACTTCGCTGATGTGCAGCAACCCATCGGTACCGGGAATAATTTCGACGAACGCGCCGAAATCCGCCAGCCGCGTGACTTTGCCGAGGTAGGTTTTTCCTACTTCCGCCGTCGCAGTCAGGTCGCCGATGATCTGCAACGCCTTCGCCGCCGACTCCTGATTGCTCGACGCAACTTTCACCAAGCCGGAATCTTCCACATCGATCTTGACCCCGGTTTGTTCCACGATGCTGCGAATCATCTTTCCGCCCGGCCCAATCAGATCGCGAATCTTATCGACCGGAATCTGCACGGTGTAGAAGCGCGGAGCGAAATCGGAAATCTTTTCGCGTCCGGAAGTAATCACTTCTTCCATCTTGCCGAGAATGTGCAGCCGCCCGCGCTTCGCCTGCGCCAAAGCCTCGCGCATGATCTGCGAAGTAATTCCGGCGACTTTAATATCCATCTGCAACGCGGTGATTCCATCTTTCGTTCCAGCGACTTTGAAATCCATATCGCCGTAATGATCTTCCGCGCCCGCGATGTCGGTGAGAATGGCATACTGCTCGCCTTCCTTCACCAACCCCATGGCAACGCCGGCCACCGGGGCCTTCAGCGGAACGCCCGCATCCATCAGCGAGAGCGACGCTCCGCAAACCGTCGCCATCGACGACGATCCATTCGACTCCAGAATGTCGGAGACCACGCGCATCGCGTAAGGCCAGGATTCTTCCGAAGGCAGCACGCCAGAAATCGCGCGCTCCGCCAAGGCTCCATGCCCAATTTCACGCCGGCCAGCTCCACGCATAAAACCAACTTCACCCACCGAAAACGGCGGGAAATTGTAGTGGAGCATGAAGCGTTTTTTGGCTTCGCCTTCGAAGCCTTCTAGTCGCTGCATGTCGTCGCTGGTGCCTAGTGTCGTGGTGACCAACGCCTGGGTCTCGCCTCGAGTAAAGATGGCGCTGCCGTGAGTGCGCGGCAATACACCGGCTTCGATCCAGATGTCGCGAACTTCGTCGAAGGCGCGCGCATCGGGACGGCGTTTTTTCTCCAGCACTTCTTCGCGGAAGATGCGCTCGCGCAGCGTCTCGTAATACGTCTTCAACTTGGCGAGGGCTTTTTCATCGTCCTCGGGAATTTCCGCTTGCAGCTTTTTCTTGATGTCTTTTACTAGGGTGTAGCTTTCGGCCTTCGGATGCTTCTTGGTATCGAGCGCGTCCGAGAGTTCCGCTCCAGCTTTCTTTTTGAGCTGGTCGTAGTATTTCTGATCGAATTCCGGCGGGGTCACTTCGCGCTTCTTCTTGCCGGCCTTCGCGCGCAGGTCGTTGAGGGCGGCGCAGATCTTCTTGACTTCGGTGTGGCCAAACTCAATGGCGTCGACCACCACTTCTTCGCTCACTTCTTTCGCGCCCGACTCAATCATCACGATACCGTCCGACGTTCCGACGACCATGATATTCAGCAGGCTTTCGCGCATTTCGTCGTAGGTGGGGTTAATGACGAAAGCCCCACCAACCTGCCCCACGCGCACTGCGCCGAGCGGCCCGAGAAAAGGAATATCGGAAAGCGTGAGCGCCGCGGAGGCGGCGTTGATTCCGAGAACATCGGGATCGTTATTAGTATCGGCGGAGAGAACGAAGGCGATGACCTGAGTCTCGCACTTGAATCCCTCTGCAAACATGGGACGCACGGGACGATCGATCTGGCGGCTGGTGAGCACTTCGCGGTCGCTCATGCGGCCTTCGCGCTTGATGAAGCCTCCGGGAAAACGTCCGCCGGCGTAGGTGTATTCGCGGTAATCGACGGTGAGCGGGAAAAAATCGATGCCTTCGCGGGGATCGGCGTTGGCGGTGGCGGTGGCGAGGACGACGTTATCGCCCAATCGAACCACGGCTGCTCCGTGGGCCTGTTTGGCCAGTTTTCCGGTTTCAAATGAGAGTTGTTTCCCGCCGGCGAGGTCGACGGTGACGGTGCTGACTTCTGGTTTCATATTCATCCTTTAATTATTTTGATCAGGGGCGCGGTTGCGCTTTCCGGTTGGCTCGGCTGCGATGGATGGACCGACTTGTAGGGCATGGATGAGCGGGCGCCAATGAGAGCTTGGGGCCCCAACTTTCGCTTCCGAATGCGCACGGAGAATTCGACTCAATGCTGTACCGGCTTCGAGAGGAAGGCGGTGTGCTCAGAGATTATCTTTCGGAAAATATCCGGATGAAGGGCCTATCGTTGCCTTCCCCACTTCTCGCAAAAGACGCGAGAAATGGGGCACCCAGATTCTTCTAATTACTTGCGGATACCGAGCTTCCCAATGACAGTCTTATAGCGCTCGGAATCGTATCTCTTGAGGTAGTCGAGCAAGCGACGCCGCTTGCTGACCAGCATAAGCAGGCCGCGGCGCGAGCCGTGGTCCTTCTGGTGCGTTTTGAAGTGGTCCGTCAGTTGGCCAATGCGTTCACTGATGATGGCGATCTGAACCTCGGGACTCCCCGTGTCAGTCGCGTGCGTCTGATACTGGTCAATGACAGATTTCTTTTGCTCTCTGGCTAGCACTAACCTGGTGCACTCCTGTTCTAGTTTCGATTTATCTTGGTGACAGTAGTGAGGTTATCATGGGGGGGAAGTGGGTGTAAAGGCGAGAGGGTTAGCGAAGGCCGTCTTGGAATAGCTCACTCACCGCAAAGAGGCTACCGATCTCGTCAGCGTTTTTTTTTACTGGCTTTTGAGCCATTTTGCGGTCTTTCAAGAGCCCAGCGACAAGTTCGTTAAGTTTCCCCAGTTCAGGTAGGACAATCTTTCGCGCCGCGCTGCGCGCCTCTGCCGCACCACCTTCGATCTTCGATTTCCACTGCAGCATCTTCCCTCTCGCATCACGGGACGCAGAAACTATGCTGCGGTGTAAGTCGTTCTGCGGGTCAAAGAGCGGTATCGGGCAGACCTCAAATGGTCTCCTCGCGATGTCGCGTTCGCCCTTTAGTCCCTGGGTCTGCCAGGGCTTAATAGCATCGTTAACTACGGGGGCGTTGAGAATGCCGGTCAGGTAGAGAGCGTGGGCCTCAGAGTCTGCATAATAGCGATAGGTTACGAAGTCGGCGACGAAGCCCTGAATTGGCAGTGAGCCGATTCGCTCGCACTCCCCGGCGGTGATATACGCAGCGGTTAGATTGGTCGCGGACCTGTTGTACAGAACTATGAATCCCTGTTTTGGGTTTTGGTGGGTAAGGAGGCTGTCGTAGTCGAGCCGGTCGTAAACGGACTGGTTTTCATCCGTTCGCCGTTTGTCCCAGATTCGCTCTGCGGTCTTTGCCCAATCCGATGCCAGCGGCGCACCCTCCGCAAGTATGTCGTCCGGTTTAAGCGAAACCAGGTGACCGCCTTTTTCCAGCACTGGCAGCACTACGAGACGCAGCTTCCGGATTGCGAAGGGCAAGAGGTCTTCAGCCAGGGCGGTCCCAAAGAGGAACTCCCTTTCCACCTTCCCTCGAAGGTCAATCTTCTTCCAGGGTTTCTTCGCAGAGGTCTTGATTAATTTGGGCGTCCGCAGAAACGGGGTCTTTACGTTAATGGGCTGGCCGGAAGGCGGTTCCGCGAACCAAAGGGATCTGGGAACCAGGGACGCTCCCTGAAACACTTGGGCGTAATAGGGCGACCGTTCTGAATCGATCATTAGGGGGGACCATCGCGAACTTGTCGGTTTCAGGAGACCTCTCGCGTTCCGCCAAGGGAGATTCCGTCCGCTTTGCGTAAGATCACCGCTCCAGTGTGTGATGGGAACGTCTTGCAAGACCGCGTTGCCATCCCGAATCAGCACGCATGAGGGAACCTTGAAGAGGCCTCGCACTTCGCCGAAGTCGTGAATTTCACTAAAGCCTGTCTTCTGAAATGCCAGATGTTGTTTCGCTTGAAGTATGACGGACTTGGGCATCACGAAGGCCATTGTTCCGCCTTGCCTCAGAAACTCGTGTTCCGTGTGGGCGAAAAACACACTCGAAGTATCAATCTGCGTGAAGAGATTTCTTTCGGACTTTCCCAGCAGCTTGTAGCGGAATGTCAGTTCTTTGATTTTCGACTTGTAGGCGCGGTCCTTGATGTCGCGTAACGAGAGCCAGGGCGGATTGGCAACGATCACGTCAACCTTCTGGCGGCGCAGATAGGCTGGCCGATAGGCATTCTTTAAAATGAAGGCCCAAATAGTGTCTCGCTTCTGCGCAACGACGCGGACCATTACCTTAAAGTTCTCCCGCCACAAAAAAGTTTCGTGCTGAGTGTACTCGGCGAGTAGTTTCGCGAAGCCCTGTTCAGCTCGCGACTCGGCCTCGTCCGATGCGGCTCCGCGCTTGGCGAACTGCGCCATCTTGTCGATCAATCCGTCCAAGTCGCGTCCCTTCTCCAGCGTCTCCAGGGGGATGTAGAACTGGTCGCGCCCGCGCTCCCCCGCCTTGACCACAAGTGCTCTTTTCTTGGTGTCCTCCCCGGTCATGAGAGTGTCTGCAAGGTACACCCTGAGGTAGACGTCGTCCGGATAATCCGGAAGCTCTGCGGCTAGCGCCAACAGGATGTTCGCCCTTGCCATCAGTGCCGCGACAGGATGCACATCGATTCCTACAATCGACTCCAGCGCCGTCCGGATCAGCTTATTTCCTTTCATCCCCTGAGCGCGGAGGCGGCGAATGGCGCAAAAAAGGAATGTCCCAGATCCACACGCTGGATCGAGCAGCGTACCCCCCTTGTAGCCGATCTTTTCGAGCGTTAATTCAGCTAGCCAATCGGGCGTGTAGAATTCGCCGAGTAGCTGGCGGTCATCTGGGTCGACCAGCCCCTGATAGAGGGTCTTTAGAAGATCCTCGTCTACCTTCGACCAATCAAACTCGTCGAGACGGCGAAACAAGTTGCCAAAGAACTCGAAGAACACCGCTTCGGCCTGGGTTCCTTGCGCCCAGGAGAAGAAGTCGTCCTCTGCGAGGTTCTGGATGTTGCGATCCCGAAAAAACTCTCCGGTCATGAGGCCGCGATAGAGGGCTGTCTCTCGCCGGACCTCACGAAACAGGGCAAGTGTAACGACCGCGCGCGAAACCATTGTCAGGTAAGTGTGTTTGACAAACAGCTCTTCGTCGTCCGGAGGGCTTCCGTAAACTTTCGCCAGCAATGCGTTCCATTCGTGAAACTTGATCTTGACCTCCGAGAGATCCCTCACGGAATCAAAGGCGGCCCAAATCGCTTGTCTGCTCCGGTTGAACGTGAGGCTCGCGGAGCCGAATCGAATTACGACCTCGCCGGCGAGAGGAGGAATCTTGCGCCCGGCCGCGAGCAACTCGTCCAGTTGTTCGTAGGCAAGGTGGGGGGCTTGTGGCTCGAGGGAAAACGAGCGGATCGACTTTGGTTGCCCTGTCTTGAGGTCATAGTCGAATACCTCGAATTGCAGCCCGTCTGTGACCGCAGCCACATAGTCCGCAGGGCGCTTCTGTGACTCAAAGTACTTTTGAAGCTCGGTCAGAGCGTCGGCCCGTTCTCTATCCAGGTCCGTCTTGACTTCAAAGATGACGAATCGGTAAAAAGCGTCGATTCGCCCCCGGGCAGATGCGGCCTTCACCTTGTGTTCGAGGTCGATTTCTACTACCTCGATGCCGAAGGCCTTACGCAGGAAGTCCATGAGCAGAGCGCGACGCTGGTCGTGGTGCTTGTGCTCTTTGATCGCAGCTGAAGCCTGGTCGCAGTAGTCTTGGAGGTGCCCTGGAAATGCCTCGGGGAGGGGCGTGATGGGATTTATGAGCACACTCACTTCGTCAATGCAGCGACGATACAGGACTTCGGAGTTTCGGGTCAAGAGGGGCTCGCCCCATCGTTCCCTTGGCTGAATCGTCGGCGCTATCTTATGCTTGAGGCCGCCACGTCCGCCACAGTTTTCGGCGGGCGGGTGCCGGCTCGCTTGTCCTCTGCCCTATACTGGGCCACGTGAGGAGAATGTCATGAAGTGGACGACTGCCGTAGCGGGATTGATTCTGGTCTGCGCTACTTCTGCCTCAGCACAGAAACTGGACGTGAAGATAATTGACCGACAGGACAAGAAGATGAGTATGACTACGCTGCGGTCTACAACAATGTTGCGGTTGGAAAATCCTTCAAGGTTCAGGGTGCAACATTCACGCTACAGCTCCCCGATGGCCGGCTAGCGATTGTCAACTGCGAAAGCAAATTTGCGGAGCACATGGCTGGTCGTGTAGGGAATCGGAGGAGTTGCCGCATGCCTCTGGTGGATAGTATTCAAGCTGACTTCAATGGCGACAAGGCAAAGTTGATTTGGCCCGTCAGCATAGATGGCAGGAAAATGCAATCGGAAACATACAGGATTCTGGGCGTCTTGGACAGGCCAAAGGCCAACTAACTTGAGGCAGCCCCGTCCGTCGCGGTTTTCAACGGGCTGGTGCCGCTGAGCTCGATCATTAAGGTTCGTCCGAAACGAACAACAGGTTCCTCACCGGGCTTGCAGCCCGATTCGCAATGACATCCCTCGTGGTGCCCAATGAATTGTCGCCGAGTGGCCAAAACAGGACAGATTGGACGAGACCGTTCTGCCACACTACAGCCATGAGAACCCAGACGATTCCCGAATACCTCGAAGAAGAGCGCCAAAAAGCTACCGACACTCAGCTGCGAACGGAAGAAGAAGCTGCGCGCATCCAGCCGCTGCGGCATGGCCGCCATCGCACGGCAAAGCAGCCCAAGGTGGCATTGCTGCCTCCGGTCAAAGCTGCGACCCAAAAAAAGAAAAAGGCTGCTGCCGTAGCTCGCAAGAAACCACGCGCCTCGGGAAAGATGGCAACGAAAACCCGCAGGCGGGCGTGACCGGCCCCAACCGCATCGGAAAATACTGGGGCTGGCTCACACGTGCTTCCAACTCCACGACTGAGGCTGCCCCACTCGCCGTGATTTTCGACGAGTGGGCGGCGCTGAGACTCGGACATTAAGGTTATCCGCAGAGAACAGCAGGTTCCTCACCGGACTTTCAGCCCGGTTCGCAATCAAACGCCCGCCGACGCTTGCCATCATCGCGCTTTCCCCTTGACGGTGTTTTCTCCTGGTGACATGATGATAGCCTCCCCCGCGGTAAGACATCAGCCAACTCCTGGTGCAGATCCGGTTCTCGGCCCCGTTCGATTCGATACTCCGAGAGGTGTTCCATGAAAACCTTTTTTCTGTTTCTTCTGGCCGCTTGCGTTTCGCTGGGAGCGGTACGTGTTCACGCGCAAAGTTTCAGTTATCCGAATTTCGATTCGGTGGGCGGTCTGGTGTTGAATGGAAGCGCGGCGCAGGGAGTTCCTGTGCCTCCTGAGACTTCTATTGTGCTGCGCCTGATGGATGGTTTGGGCAGCCATGGCCAGGCGAGTTCGGCATGGTACCAGCCGCAAGTACTCGTCGCCAAGGGATTCACGGTTGAATTTGAATTCAACATTAATAGCTGTGTGGGGATCGGTTGTGCTGACGGTTTTGCATTCGTCATCCAAAACTCGGCGGAGCACACCACTGCGCTCGGCGGATTCGGCGGATACCTCGGTTACAGTTTGGCGCCCGGCGTGGCAGGGATTGAGAATAGCCTGGCCATTGAGTTCGACGACTTTCAGAACTTTACCCTGGATGATCCCAACGCCAACCATGTAGGCGCGCAGAGTTGCGGAACCGCGCCCAACACCGCCGATCACGCCGACTGCAACTTGTCCCTGGTTTCAGTTCTGCCCATTACCTTGTCCGACGGGGCAAACCATACGGTGGCGATCAGTTATATAGAGGGAAGTCCGGGAAGTATTAACACGTTTATTGATGGAGCACCGGTGATGCACACCGTGGTCGACCTCAGCACTCTATTGTCTTTGAATGCCGGGAAGGCGTACATCGGATTCACCGCGGGCGCGGGGTCCGGCGGACAAAATGCGGACATACTGAAATGGGCATTCACGATCCCATAGGGCAAAACCCGGGACAGCCGCCTGTTCCTGAGTTCTCTGTCCCCGGCTGCCCCCAGCGGCTAAAGCCGGGTTGATTTAGTAGCGCTTTTTCGGCGCGGCTGGAAGCCGTGCCCTTTCAAAGCTCTGCCTTGCGGGACGGTTGAGGCCGTGCCCTTCTCGATCATTTAGGCCCCATCTTAACTTGAGGCTGTCCAGGCGTCGCGGCTTTTGGCGGGCAGGCGGCGCTAGGCCCGTTAAAAGTCAAAGACAAAGTCAAAAGCGACGGACAAGAGTGTCCGTCCCACACGTGCCGATGAGTTCGATCGTTAAGGCTCATCCGCAGAGCCGGGCGGTGGTCGAGGCTAACAAAATCAGCTTTTCAGCGATTTCACTCCCGCGGCGATGTCTTTGAAGCCGCTGGAAATCACGACCAGGGCTGCGACGATAAAAGCCCATCGATCCCATGCGCTGGTATGCCATCCCTCCTGGCCTATCTTTCCGAGTTGGTACCAGTCACTCCACAGGGCTGCGGCAATCTTCAGGATGCCGAAAACGATGGCGAGCGAAGTCTTCGACGCCCCGTAATATACCCACGACCACATAAATAAACCGAAACAGATCAACACGCGGGTGGTGGGTTTTGCGAGAATCGCAGTTTGACCGCTGCCAAGCTTGATGATCAGAACGAGGGTGGCAATCAACAATAAAACAAATAATGGCTGGAGACTGTAGCCTCGCAACAGATCTCGCTTGCGGGCCTTACCTGCCGCGTTTTTCGAGGTTGTGGGCTGGGCCATCTCTCCCTCGCTATGCCAGCACCATCTTAACTTGAGGCTGCCCTGTCCGTCGCGGTTTTCGACCGGCGGGTGGCGCTGAGCTCGATTATTAGGTCCATGCAGAGAACAGCAGGTTCCTCACCGGGCAACGGTGCGGCAGCCCTCTCCGCCCTCTATTTCGCATGAAACGAAAACCCGAAGATCCTCACTATCTAACTGAAGGACTACCCTCCTCTTGCCTGAAGAATTTCGCGCAGGGCAGCGGTCCTCGATTTCCGCAGGAGTTTCAGAAATGGATCTGTTTAAGTGGTTCGAGCGAAAGATCGACCCGGATACTGCGGCTATCAAACCGGCCTGGAAGCCGCTCCCTGATTTTCCTCGAGCGGTTGACGATGCGCTGCGTCTGCTGGTGTATGCGGCGGAGACCGGAAAGAACGTCGATGACACCACGCGCAACGCCATCTTACATGCGAAGGCCGCCACCAGCTCCGGATGGGATGACACGACTTCCGCGAGTTTGCTGGCAGCTCTCACAAAACTAGCCGCCGATCTAAATCCGGTTACGGTCGAAAGCCTGGAAGCATCGTCTGACAAGCTGACCAAGCCTACCGTCACCACCTTACGGTGGTGGGCTTTCATCCTGGCCATTCCGATTACTCTGTTTTCGGTGCTCGGCTTTGTATCTTCTTCTATATCGAGTGCCATTCGCACGGACATCACAACCGCCAACGAGCTTCTCGTCAAGCTCAGGTCGGAACTCGGCACGCATGATGCGCCCTCGGACGGAACTCCCGATAAACCCAAGCTTCCTCAAGGACTCAACCAGGGGGATGTCATTACTCAACTTCAGCAATACGCCTCCACGGTGCGCGCAATCGACGCCCGAGCCCGGCAATTAAATTGGTTTGTGTTTAAGGCCGAACGCGATCCTTTTGCCGAATACCGGTGGAATCGCAAACTGAGTGACAAGGAACAGGAAACGAATAAAGCTAACCAGGAAATGCTCAAGGCTAAGTTCCAACTGCCGGTTGGATTGCCCAACATGCCCTACGCTCTGGATAATCTAACCACTACGTATCAGGATGTTCGATCGTTCGCCCAGGACGTTCTCGATCTTGTTTCTGTTTCCTACGGAGCGATTACCACCTGCCTGCTTCCGATTCTGTATGCACTCCTGGGTACCTGCGCCTATCTGTTGCGCTCCTTCGAAGAGCAGTTGAGGACCCTGACGTTCACGCCCTCGTCCCGGGCGACTTGGGCGCGCTTTCTCATCGCCGGCATTGGCGGAGCCGTGGTCGGCCTGTTTGGCAATTTCTCCATCACGGAGGGAGCTTCCATCTCTCCCCTGGCAATCGCTTTTCTTGTGGGATACGCCGTAGACGTATTTTTCTCCTTCCTGGAAGGTTTGCTCCAGTCGTTCACCAAGGCAAGGAACGGCACGGCTTCCAAAGCCACTGCAATGTAAATAACCTGATGCTGCCGCGTCCCTCGCGGCTTTCGGCGGTCGGGTGGCGTTGACCTCGATCATTAAGGTTCATCCGCTGGGTTGGGGGGCATCAGCCGCGCTGTCGGAGGCGAGTTGCATAGGTTCTTTCGACAGGCTCAATCCCCCGCCAGGACAGGTGGTGTATTAATTCCGTACCTGATCAATTTTGACCAGTCTTGCGCTTTGGACACCGCCTATTATTTCTGCCAACCAACCGGCGATGGCCGGCCTTGGAGGAAGTTATGGAAAACTACGCCGATTTGATGCAAAGGCTGCTTGAGATCCAGAATGGCGAAAGACGAAACCCAAAGCTGATCGAGGAAGATGAGCGATTGATGCGTAGTCTGCAAGAGAGAAGTCTCGCGGGAAAGCCCGCTCAAAAATTAGAGGCTAGCGAGCAGTAGTCTGGAGCGGGGCCCGCCTTTCCCCAGCTCCCTTGCCGGCACCATCTTAAGTTGAGGCTGGCCCGTGTGTCGCGGTTTTCGGCGGGTGGGTGGCGCTGGTCTCGGGCATTAACGTTCATCTGCGGCTAAAAGCGGCTTTGTGGCACGGCTAAAACCGTGGCCTACCCGATTAAAGTCAAAAGCACCAGGTGACTGACAGCGGCCGGTGCCCGCACCTGTTACGAAAAACGAACAAACTCACTTGGTGCTTGCCAAACTCCACGCCGACGTGTACAAGGATTCGCATTAGGAAGTGTTCGGTTCGGCTACGACGCTAAAAAATCAGGGATGGTGGATTGCCGATTCTCTGACAATCCGCTGGCGTCGCGTAGGCGAGTGCGATGGTGGTTGAGCGCACCAAGTCGGCTCCGCAAATCGCATTGATCCAGATGCCCTTTGCCGTAACAGCCTGGCCCTCGCTGGGATTGAGCCTTCTGCGCTCCGCGTTGGGCAAGCGTGGCATCAGTTCCACGGTGTACTACCTGAACCTCGAGTTCTTGAAGATGGTTGGGTACGAGATTTATCAGGATCTTGCTCTCGGTGCGCCGGCGAATACGGATCTTCTGGGCGAATGGATTTTCAGTGAAGCGCTATGGGGAGCCGATCCAGGGCGAGATGAAACTTACCTGCATCAAATCTTAGGTTCTGTTGACCGCACCCATTACGAGCGCTTTGGTACCGCGAAACTGGAGTCCCATCGTCAACAGGCGATCGACGCCAGGGCCCAGGTAAGCAGGTTTCTCGACCTATGCATGGACGCAGGCGACTGGGGTTCTGTACGTGTAGTTGGGTTCACTTCTGTCTTTCAGCAGCACATCGCGTCACTCGCCCTGGCCAAGCGGCTTAAGCAGGCATTTCCGGACTTGTTCATCGTTTTCGGTGGAGGCAACTGCGAAGACGAAATGGGCCCGGCTACGCTCCGCAATTTTTCTTTTGTCGATGCAGTTTGTTGCGGGGAGGGTGACCGCGTCTTTCCGGAATTCGCCGCATTGTTCCTGGCCGGAAAAGCGCTCACCGTGGAAGGCGTGATTACTCGACAGCCTGAGACTGAAGGGCAAAAGCTCGCCGTGACCGTTCCTACTGCGGTCAACGTTCCCCCCGTGCAAGATATGGACAGCCTGCCATATCCCGATTACGGCGATTATTTTGAGGAGCTCGGCAGCGTACCCGTTACGGGAGGAATGCCGGTGCGAATGATGTTCGAAACCTCGCGGGGCTGCTGGTGGGGCCAGAAACACCATTGCACGTTTTGCGGGCTCAACGGCGTGGGTATGCCCTTCCGCCACAAATCTCCTCAGCGTGCGCTGGAGGAAATCCAATGGCTGCTCGAAAAGTACGGCGCCTTCACCCGGAAATTGAGTGCGGCCGATAACATTATCCCGCTGGAATATTTCAAGTCGTTCCTGCCGCAGCTGGAGGCCATGCATCTTGAGCTGGATTTGTTCTATGAGACGAAGGCAAATTTGACGGAAGCTCAGGTTGCGCAATATAAGCGCGCCGGCCTGAATCAGATTCAACCGGGAATTGAGAGCATGAACTCGTCGGTATTGAAGCTGATGAGGAAGGGTGTTTCCGCGCTGCAGAATATTCAATTGCTGAAATGGTGCGCCCAGTATGGAATCAGCGCGTATTGGAACTATCTCTTCGGGTTCCCCGGCGAGGCGCCGGACTCTTACGGGGGACAAGAGGCCATCCTGCGCAGCATTGTTCACCTCCAGCCGCCGGTCGGCTGCGGTCCAGTCCGTTTTGATCGTTTTAGCCCGTACCATAAGACTCCAGCCGAGTTCGGAGTCTCCAATCTTGTGCCGTATCCCGCCTATTCTTACGTCTACCCTGGCTTGGATCGTCAAGAGCTCTCGCGGCTTGCCTATTATTTTGTCGGAGACTTCGCAGGCAAGGAACAGATTCCGGATTACACGTCCGGCATCGTCGATGCGGTCGCACAATGGCAGCAAGTCCGGAATGAGGTGACCTTATGTCACAGCTCGTACCAGGGGCGAACTACTGTGTTCGATGGGCGAGATGGAGTGGACATACGGGTACTGATTCTGGACGGCATCTACAGCAAAGTATTGGACTGCTGCGCCTCGATTTCCGCGGAGCGCTCGATATGCGAGGAGTTGGCCGGGGACGGCCACGCGCCGAAGGACACCATCGCTGCGCTGAAGAACCTGGTTTCGCGCGGACTGGTGATTTCAGAGGACGACCGATTTCTGACCGTCTCGGTTCCCCTCGGCTGGCAATATGTTCCTCCCGACGGGGCTTTGCGGAAGATTCAAGCTCAACTAAAGGCGGACGAACGAGCCAACGGAGGAGACGAGGTCCTGATTCCCGCGGGCATATGCACCACCATGCAATGACTTAGTAGATTCAAGGAGAACAATATGGCAGAACCGAAAAAACCCGAAACCTTAAACGTGAAGCCAAGCCACGTCAAGATGGAAACGACCGGGCACGTTACTATAACGGACCCGAAAGTTGCCGAGCTGTTGCAACGCGCAGCCGGTGTCAGCAAGGGTTCGCAGTTGAAGGACGACGGAGTTTCCGTGGGCGTGGTTGTAAGCAAGTCCTTCTGAACCGAACCCGTACGCAATGGATTGCCGATGAATTGGTGCGCTCGGATTCTGCCCCCGGCGGGATCGTTCGCATTTCTTTGCTCTACGGGCGGCACTGTCATAACTTGAGGGTGAGCCGTCCGTCGGTTTTTGGGGGATGGTGGCGCTGGGGGCGGGCATTGACGGCTGTCCGCTGGTGCCGTCCCCTTCGGGACTGGTTCCAGATTTCTTCGTCTACCCCGCACTTACGTGCGGGGCTATCACATGCCGTCCCTGCGGGACTGGCGTCTGATGGTCCATGGCGCTTCTTAACTTGAAGCGGGCTGGACCGGACTAAATCATCCCGAGGGTGACCCGCCCAAGCTTCGCTTGGGCAGGGAGTTTGACTTTAGCCCGGCCCTTCGATTCGGCATCGAAGCGACCCTGATCTTCGCTGGGCATCGCCCCGATAACCCTGCCATCCTTTATACTGCCTCGTTCCCCAGGAGGCTTAAATGTCCCGCACTTCCCACTCAATCCTTGAACCGGATGCCCTATCGAGGTTCGCTCCGGGCAGACTCCGTCGGAGGCTGTTACCCGCGCTCCTGCTCACCCTCACCCTCGCCGCGTCCGCTCAAAAACCTCGCGCCCGCGATCTTGGTGTCCCCTTCGACGGCACTCCCGGCCGCAACAACGCCATAACAGACGTCAAAGATGTCGAGGTCGGCCACACCACGCTGATCTCCGGTGAAGGCAAACTCGTTGTCGGCCAAGGCCCGGTCCGTACCGGCGTGACCGCCGTCCTTCCGCGCGGACGGGCAAACACCGCCGCGGTCTTCGCCGCCTGGTTCACTCTCAACGGCAATGGGGAGATGACCGGCACCACCTGGGTCGAGGACTCCGGCTTTCTCGACGGTCCCGTGATGATCACCAACACGCACAGCGTCGGCGTCGTCCGCGACGCGGTCATCGCCTGGAAGGTCAAGCACGGTCCGCCCGACATGGAGGGCTATTGGTGGTCGCTGCCCGTCGTCGCCGAAACCTGGGACGGTTGGCTCAACGACATCAACGGCTTCCACGTTCATCCCGAAGATGCCTGGCACGCCCTCGATACCGCGCACCCCGGCCCGGTCGAGGAAGGCAACGTTGGCGGCGGCACAGGGATGATCTGCAACGAATTCAAAGGCGGCATCGGCACCGCTTCCCGCGTGCTCGACGCCAAATCCGGCGGCTATACCGTCGGCGTGCTCGTGCAATGCAACTACGGGCGCCGCGACCAGCTCCTCATCGCCGGCGTCCCTGTCGGAAAAGAAATTCCCGAGCACCCCGCCTATGGCAACGCTAGCGATACCGGCTCCATCATCGTTATCGTTGCCACGGACGCGCCGCTCATCCCCACCCAACTCAAGCGCGTCGCCAAGAAAGTCTCTCTCGGCCTGGGACGCGACGGCAGCTACTCCGGCGACGGCTCGGGGGATATCTTCCTCGCCTTTTCGACGGCCAATTCCTCCGCCGACGGCCCATCCGGTGTGCACGTCCTCAACATGCTTCCCAACGACGAACTCGACCCCATCTTCCTGGCCACAGTCCAAGCCACCGAGGAAGCGGTCATCAACGCCATGGTCGCCGCCGAAACCATGAAAGGCATCGACGATCACGAAGTCATCGCGTTGCCCCACGACCGCCTGCGCGAAGTCCTGAAAAAATACAACCGCTTAGCGAAGTGAGTGGTCAGTGGTCGGTGGTCAGTTCGGGTTTTACTGGCCACTAGCCACTGGCCACTGACTTTCCCCGTTCCCACTTTGGAACTCCCCCCTCATTACCTTCGCCGCCCCACCCCCGTGCCTTTTCATTCCTCGCCAACCCTCATACACTTTGAATTGTGAAACGCCTCTACACCATCGGACGCATCAAGGGCGGCATGAAGTTCACCTGCACCCACTGCGCCCACCACGTCAGCACGCTCGATTTCGACGCCCGCGACGGCAACCTCCGAACCCAGGCCGCCACCGCCATCAACCAGCACGCCACCAAAGTCCACCACGAGCCGGTCATGTTCTCCTCGCTCGACGCCCAGCAGCATACCTGGCGCGCCTGACATCGCCGATATCGCGCCCCACTAATAATATTCTGCTCCGACCTATGTCCCTGTCATTCCGAGCAACGCGAGGAACCTTGGTTTTGCTCGTGACACGGCCCATGTAGGGATAGCCGCCCTCGGCTGTCCAGCGTCCCGGCCCCATCGGGCCGCGAGCCGTTGCCTTTAGTTTGTCATCCTGAAGGAGCGCGCCCTTTGCGCGACTGAAGGACCTATGCATTTCGCCCGCACCGACACGAGCGCATGCGCCCGCCCACTCCCCGTTGGGTTTCTTGCTCTCGGATCCGTTTGACATAGGAGACCACCTTCTGGGAAGTGTTTAGAATTCGGAAAGGGCCCAAAACAAGAGAACCTAACGCAAAGGGCCAGGCTTGTCACCATCTTTCTGGCCCGCGAACAAAAGATCGTTGCCGAATATCAGGCGACACGCCTGCGTGGCATCCAGCCTCCGGTCACAGTTCCCCTTGGAGGACGCTCGACAGGTTTTCCAGACTCCTCCTTTGACATCCAACCTTCACGCGTCATATAAACTATAAGTAGTATGCGGCTTCGAGAAACTTATCCTTGAGAAGCTATTCGGCGGCGACATGGGCCGTGTCACGGGCAAAACCAAGGTTCCTCGCGTTGCTCGGAATGACAAGGGATGGGGGTCCACCAATGACATCGGATATGGGTTCCAGCAGTGACAAGGGATATGGGTCCAACGAGGTGCTTTCTCCCACCGCAGACTGGCCCCATAATTCCGAATCCACCTCATCCGCAAATTTGATTGGACTTGCTCCCGCCCGCCGCTTAAAGTCCTAGAGTGCCGTCTAGCCGTACCCGAACCCGTGGTCTACTTCGGCGCATAAACTTGCCGGAGCCGGTTCAGGCATTGCTTCGCCCGCCCTTCCGCAACTACCAGTTCGATTCCGCCTACGACGAAATGTTCGAGGCCCCCGGCCTGCCCCGCCCGCACTATCGCGCCCTGTTTCAAACGCTGCTCGATCTGCCCTCCGAAGAACTCCGCAAAAGCCAGCAGGCCGCCGAACTATCGTTCCTTCATCAGGGAATTACCTTCACCATCTACGGCAATTCCGAAGGCACTGAGCGCGTCTTTCCCAACGATCTTCTCCCGCGCATCATCCCCAACGCCGAATGGCGCAAAATCGAGAGCGGACTCACCCAGCGCATCGCTGCCCTGAATTTATTTCTCGAAGATATCTACCACAACGGCAGAATCCTCGCCGCGGGCGTCGTCCCCAAAGAACTGGTCTACACTTGCCGCCACTTCCGCCGCGAGATGCGCGGCCTCAGCGTGCCGCGCGGAATTTACGTCAGCATCTGCGGCACCGACCTGGTCCGCCTACCCGATGGCAGCTTTGCCGTGCTCGAAGACAATCTCCGCGTGCCCAGCGGCGTCTCCTACATGCTGGCCAACCGCAAAGTTCTCAAGAGAGTTTTTCCTACGCTCTTTCGCGACTACGGCGTCTGCCCCGTCGATCACTACGCGCAGGCTCTACTCGCGACGCTGCGCGCTCTTACTCCGCCGAATTTTTCCGGCCGTCACGAGCCCACAGTAGTTCTGCTCACTCCCGGAGTTTTCAACTCGGCCTATTTCGAGCACACATTTCTCGCCCAGCAGATGGGCATCGAGTTGGTCGAAGGCCGCGATCTTCTCGTTCACGATAACGTCGTCTACATGCGCACCACCGCCGGACTCCGTCGCGTCGATGTCATTTACCGCCGCGTCGATGACGACTTCCTCGACCCGCTCTCCTTCCAGCGCGACTCCGGCCTCGGCGTTCCCGGATTATTCAACGCCTACCGCGCCGGAAACGTCGGCCTCGCCAACGCTATCGGCACCGGCATCGCCGACGACAAAGCCGTCTACGCCTACGTCCCCGCCATCATCCGTTATTATCTCGGCGAAGATCCCATCCTGGCCAACGTTCCCACTTACCTGCTCACCGATCGCTCGCAACAAGATTACGTTCTCGATCACCTCGAGGAACTCGTCGTAAAAGCCGTCGGCGAATCCGGCGGCTACGGAATGCTGATCGGTCCGCAAAGCACTGCCGAGCAGCGCGAAGATTTTCGCCGCCGCATCCAGGCCGAGCCTCGCAACTACATCGCTCAGCCCACGCTGAGCCTTTCGCGCGCTCCCTGTTTCCTCGACGGCGAAGCCCAGGCCCGCCACGTCGATCTCCGCCCCTACATCCTCTACGGTGAGAACATAACTCTCGTTCCCGGGGGCCTAACCCGCGTAGCTCTGCGCCGCGGTTCGCTGGTCGTCAACTCTTCGCAAGGCGGCGGCAGCAAAGACACCTGGGTGCTGCGCGCATGAGGACTGCTTGATGGAGAATAGCCCAATGCGGATCGCCGTATGACCGACCACCGCGAAACCACCATGCTCTCCCGCGTTGCCGACAACCTTTATTGGATGTCCCGCTATCTTGAGCGCGCCGAGCACACCGCCCGCCTCATCGACGTCGATCTCCAGCTCCGCCTCGATCAATCTCCCGAAGCCGGCTCCGGACGCTGGCTCGGCCTGCTGGAAGCCCTGCAAGTCCCCGCGCCCGAAGACGCGCCGCTCGACGCCGAGACGCTCACTTTTCTGCTCACCCTGGATCGTTCAAACGCATCGTCAATCATTTCCTGCGTCGCCGCCGCCCGCGAAAATCTTCGCCAGGTCCGCGAGCAGTGCAGCAGCGAAATGTGGGAGCAGCTCAACCGCCTCTTTCTGCAGGTAAAAAGCACCGCCTCCAGCGACTCCGGCCTGGCCGACTCTCACAGCTTTTTCCGCGCCGTTCAGGATGGCGCACACTTGTTCAAAGGCGTCACCGGTTCTACCATGTCGCACGGCGAAGCCTGGCATCACATCCAGGTCGGGCGCTTCCTCGAACGCACCGAAGCCGTCGCCCGCCTGATTGGTTCGCACTTCAGCCGCTTCCCTTACGCGCTCGATCAGTCGGTGGAAAGCGAAGAATATCTCGAATGGGTTGGACTGCTGAAGTCCTGCAACGCCTTCCAGGCCTACTGCAAAGCCCACACCGCCGAGCTTCGCCCGCTGCGCGTCGCGGAATTTCTTCTGCTCAACCCAAAGTTTCCGCACTCGGTCGCCTACTCCGTCGACCAGGTCCACGACGCCCTCACCGCCATCGCCGAGATAACCGAGCGCAAGGCCGAGCAGCCCGTCCGCATCACCGGACGCCTGCGCGCCACGCTCAGCTTCAGTCAGATCGACGAAATCATGGCCTCCGGCGCCATCGCCTATGTCGATAGCATCCGCTGGCAGTGCGCCCAGGCCCACTCCGCCATCCAACAAGTTTATTTCGACTATTCCGTAGAATCGGCCCTGGTCGCGTGAGAATTGAGCGATTGCGCCATCGGGTGATTGAGTGATTTAGAAACTCTTGATGACGGATTCTTCCGAAGGATTTTCAATCGCAAAATCACCCAATCGCAAAATCGCTCAATTTACCCGAAGCTGGAAATACTAGAGGGAGCATCCACATGATCTACTCCGTCCTCCACACCACTACATTCTCCTACCAGCCCGCCGTCCGCGAGAGCGTCATGGAGGTCCGCCTCCAGCCTCGCAGTGACGGCCCGCAGCACTGCCTCACCTTCGAACTCGAAGTCTCCCCCGCCGCCAACATCATGCAGTACCGCGATTTCATGGGCAACACCGTCCATCATTTCGATATTGCCGGTAAACATTCCGAGGTCAAAGTCGTCGCCCGCTCCTCCGTCGAAGTCCAGACCATCCCCGCTATCAACGCCCCCGACGCCGGCTCCTGGGACGATCTCGACCGCACCGTCGCTTCCCCTTCTCCCAACGACGATTACTGGGAGATGCTTCTTCCCAGCCAGTTCGCCAAATCCACGCCGCAACTCGAAGCCCTCGCCCGCGATCTCCGCTGCGAGCGCCGCGACACTCCGCTCCAACTTCTCACCGAACTTACTCAATCCATGTTCGAGACGTTCGACTACGTTCCGAAAAGCACCAGCGTAAACTCGCCCATCGACCATGCCCTCGAATCCCGCCAGGGCGTCTGCCAGGATTTCGCCCACATCATGATCGCCCTCCTTCGCCCGCTAAAAATTCCCTGCCGCTACGTCAGCGGATACATGTTCCACCGCGACGACAATGACGAAACCAAATACCGCTCCGTCGAAGGCGCATCCCACGCCTGGGTTGAAGCCGTCATCCCCAATCTGGGATGGATCGCCTTCGACCCCACCAACAACCTGATCGGCGCCGACCGCCACATCCGCGTCGCCCTCGGCCGCGACTACGCCGACGTCCCACCCACCCGCGGCGTCCACAAAGGCGACGCCCAAAGCGCCCTCAGCGTCGCCGTCACCGTCAGCCCCTCCGACGCTCCCCCGCCCATCCAACTCCCTCCCACCCTCGTCATCCACTCCCGCCCCACTCCCCGCACCAACCGCATCGACTACGAGCAACAACAGCAACAGCAACAACAGAAATTGCTCGTCGGTCGCACCGAAAAAGTGTTGT
>Ga0302303_10000356_pt1 | contig 39949 bp, 32 predicted proteins | sample III_Palsa_E2_1_FD_194542 | JGI IMG/M metagenome (GOLD analysis project Ga0302303, IMG submission 194542) | Peat permafrost microbial communities from Stordalen Mire near Abisko, Sweden - III_Palsa_E2_1 | ecosystem: Environmental > Terrestrial > Soil > Palsa > Peat permafrost | place: Sweden...
CAAACCTGCCTAAATGATCATTACAGCTATTTTAAAAACAGGATCAAATTAGCCGGGGAAGAAAACTCAATGGTTGTGATTGAAGATGCTGTCATAGAATGAGAATAAAGTTGAGCTCCGAGGGGGGCTCACTTTATTTCCCATTGATGTGTAAGCGTTTGCAATCACACCATATCAACTAATTACTCACTTATTAAAATAAAACAATGTACGAACAGATTAAAAACCCATACTATCAGCAGATACTAAAGCTCAATCCATTACTGGCAAATGCAATCCGTCCGAGGGACGTTGCTATATTTCATGCTTATGATCGGATCACCATGTCCTTACGTGGGATGCTAAGGGTTCATTATTCCAGGGAGATGCAAAAATGTGTTGAGTTCAAATACCCTGATGAAGTGATAGGTAAACCGTTCATAAGAGAGTTTGTGTGCCATTATTGCGCGGTTACACTATCCTTACATGGAGCTGATTATATCATCACCCTAACTATTGGTAAAGAAGTGCTGGATAAAGGTAGTGGCATGAACTCAACAGCCGTAATGAGGGTAGCTTTTAAACATACAATGGTGAGCGATACAGCTTTTACCATCGAGAACTGTTTACAGATCGTTTTGATCAATAACACCTATGCTTTATTTAAAAGAAAGGAGGAAGAAGCAGACCGGAAGAAAATACTTTGGAATGCTGGCATTGATGAAGCTTAAAATAATTAATTTAGTGCCTTAAATCAATGAAAGGAAACAGAGTATTATAAGAAAGTAATCATAATTACATATAGATATAAGTGTTAGCTTATTGTTCTGTCTCGGAGAATCGGGAAATTTAAAGAAGGCAGCAAGAGTAAATAAGTTCAGCACCTACGCAACAAGCGTAGGGTTGACTTATTTGTTGTTGCCTGGCTTTTCCCGAGCCATCCGAGACACATTTAAGTTCAGTCCTGCGCTTATTGTGTTTAAAAACCAACTGATGAGGGCTGCATCAGTACTTAAATCAATTCACTTTTATGAAAAAAAACTATTTTATCCTGGCCCTTTTAATGTTAGTCCTGTCAAGTTGTGGCGGTATCCGTTATCAGATAGGAGAATCTTCAGACGCATTCTTTAAACAGAATCATTCCCATTCATTTGATATGGTTAAATCCTCAAATGAATGGGCGGTTTATAAATGGATTAATAATTGGTCGTACACCGACCCGCCTTATTTCTTTTACTTCCGTGACGGTGCATTATACCAGGTTGACCGGGGAGAAAGAGCACCTGATGTGATCATAGAAAACAGATAAGCAATGAGATTTGTCGGGTGGCTTGTTTACTTCGTACTTGGTGCGGTAGTATTCTATTTTATATGTGTGTTTATTGAGAATGGCGCAAGTGTCGACAATTGGACTGCCTTTATGCGAGGGGTGTTTATAATCGGCCTTATAGGTTGGGGGGCATTTCTTGCTTGGTGGGTTAACCAGGATTAAATATATAGGGCTTGCTTACGCAGGCCCTATTTTTATTATACTTAAACTTCATTATGCATTGTTTTAAAGTAATAAAAAGTCAAACAAGACACATCGACCAATAATTGCTGTATGATCAAGAAGCTAATAATTTTAACAATTCTGTCGATTGCAAGTGTTAGAGTTTTTGCACAGAAAATTGATAAATCTGACAGACTTCCAGCTTATACAAGTTTCTATAATATAAATAAGATTGTACTCGAAGTTTATAAGATTGATTCTGTTGTAATTAATAATATCGACCAAACAAAGCGTTATCGTAATGCTTCAGCAGCTATCATCTTTTACACGCAAAGTAATTATACGATACATTAATGACATTAATAATGCCTGGGGAAGATTCGGAGAGTTGGGGTCAAGTTCGAAGTCTAAATGAATAAATAATTCCTACAACAAAAACTATTAACAAGTAAGCCCAATAATCAGTTTATATGGACTTTCACAAATACTGTTGATGGCTTATTTGGGATTGCCATAATTAATATAGAAAGAGAAACTATAGATAATAGTTCGGTAGTAATATTTAAAATCAAGGTGGACAATGGGATAACTTGTAAGTTTAATTGCACTAAACTCAAAAGAAAGCCAGAATAAACGATTACTCTTTGTAAAAAAGCTCATTAATAAAGGGCAAGCTACTGTTCATTATATAACTGAAGTGAATTTGATTATTTTCGGCATTATAAATAAATACAAATGCTTATAGAGGTAATTGAAAAACAAGAATATCTTATCACGTTAGATTATAACTAGTTGAAAAGGAACCCAATCCAAAAAGGTTTCAGATGTTCCTTCGTTACCGATACAAGTTCGCAATTATTGAAAGTTCCATCAGAAAAGAATCTAAAAACCCAAGCACTCGCAAGACACTAATTATTTACGACTATGGAAATAAATCAGTTATTATACTTTGTTTCTAAGAATTGGACATACAGTTTTATAACGGACGAAATTTTTGCCAATTCCAGAAATTCGACTCACTCTCTTATAGTACATAAATACTATAAAGGGAAAAAGCATTCAGAACACATTTGTGCATTGAACCCAAATTCGGTGGTTGATTTGGTTATGGATCTGAATAAAAAGTCAGAGATATTCTCTGAAGAGGATGCGGAAGATATTCTAAATCAGAATATTGATTCAAAATCAGAAAATTCAAGGTTAAATCAATCAATAATAGACTTCAAAAGCAAATTATCTCTTTTATAAGAAGCTTAAAATGTAATATTAACAATGAACGAAGAATTTGATTTCGGAAAAGATAAATTCACTAAAAGCCCTTTAGTAATACACATTGCGAAGGAAATTAGTTCCTATTATCTAAGAGTTAAAGAGCCTAACTTAAATAATCAACAAATAATAAAGTCGAAGTCTGAAATTTATTTACATGAACTAAATGACGAGTTAAGCGAAATTCTTAATAATCTTGACGACTTAGAATTAATCCGTAATTACCTTATAGACTTATCACCTCCAACCCACGATTATTACGATGAGAAACACGTTGCCAAGCATATAAGATATCATATAGAGAACTATATAATAAGGGTATATAAATTTAAGGATCAATTGTTATCATTAATAAAAACGATATTACAATTACAGATTACCCACCCAATGCGGTTGAAAAAGGAAGTTTTATCTTATATAAAGGATAACAACCTATTAATAGGAAACTATCTACATCTTATAGATCAACTGTTTGACCCTATAAAACCTCATAGAAACTCTTTAGCACACACTAGACGTCTTAAGTATTCAGATTTGTCAATGCTCGAAATTACTTATGATTATAAATTAGCTGATGATGAAAACCACCAAATGTTTATAGAAATGCAAAGAAGTATTGTTAGTAGAATCATAAACGACTTGGATATATATCTAAAAAACGTTGACACATTACTAAAGGTGACTTGTGTTACTTTACAGCCTTCGTTCATAAATAAGTATAAAGAATTAGGAGCTGCAAGTAGTGAGAATTAAGATAATCTATACTCAATGATTACAAAACAAGAATTTAATGGCTACTGGAATCTGCCTAATATTGTTAATCCTACACCTGGTTTACTAACTTTTGATCCATTTACCAATCCACAACTTCAATTAATAGGTAATTAGAAGGCGGTGACGAGTTTAATATTCTTAATAATGAAGAAGTTATTTTTGGATTTTCAACAAACGGAAAAAAACTCTCATTACTAAATAACAGAAATGGAGGAAACGCGATGTCTTTTCCCGGAATACCTTCAATAACATATCTTCCTGGTTATATCATTATTGGCACTCATTTATCTGAACCTAATAGTCCATTCTTTAATGCAATTGAATTAGAGATCGAGTTATTAACTAAATGGATAGATATTTGGGGATTCAAAAATACTGAAGATCGAAGTACTAATCATTTCAACATTAGATATGAACTTCCAGATGATGTTGAATTTATCATTAATGATAATGTTAAGGGCTGTTTTACATTCGCCGGGTCAAGTACACACAACTACGAAGAAGAGTTTTTGAGTACTCATAAAGCAAAACTAAAAATTACAAGCACAGAGAATTTAACTTTACATGAGATTTTGGAATATGGCTGGCATTTTAAAAAATTCCTCACGTTGGCAACCCAAAGTAACACTTATTTCAAAACAATACATTTAACATCAAAACATATCGTTGGTTCTGATGGTGATGAAGTCTTTCCACAAAGGTTAGAACTGCTTTACAGGCAACGGCAATTGGAGTTAAAGGTAGAAAACAATAATAAACTATACTTCTTATTTACTTTTCTAGACGTGGCCGAACAATTTCAAAGTTTAATTAAGAACTGGTATAATAAAAAAGATATTCTGCAACCCATAATTGACACGGCTTACGAAAGTTATTCTAAAACTCCTGCCTTTTTAGAGACATCATTCTTGAATAGTATACAAGCACTAGAAATATATCATAGAAGATTTAGACAGAAAACATATGAATTAATTGCCGAACACTCTATAATATGGGAAGGAATAGTAAATAACTTATCTGAAGAGCAGGTTAAATACATAAGTAAATTTGAATATGCTTATGAACCGGGATTAACAAAAAGACTAAAAGATCTTATAAAGGAATTTGACATAAGTACTATCCGGAGGCTATTAGGAAATACAAAACAAACTAAAGACTTTATATTTAAAACAGTTGCATCCAGAAACTATTATACCCACTATGATTTAAAATCTAAAGATAATGCGCTGAAGGGTGCTACATTGCTATATACAACAGAGAAACTCAAGGCTTTATTACTTGTTACAATACTCTTTGAACTAGGATTGAATCATCAGACAATTGAAAAGATGCTTACTAAAATTGAGCCTTATAAATATCAATTTTTATTACGTAATTACTAAACACTTATCACAATTATTAATATGAATAAAAACGAAAAAATTAAATTAGTCAGAGAATCCTTTAAGAATCTTGACACAAACTATTCTGAGAGGGCAGCCTTAGTTCTAACAGAGTTATATAACGATTCACAAGTGATAATAGAGAATCTAATCAAGGTAAAAACAATTAATCCTAACATTTTAAGTAGCATCGAAGAATTAGGTCATGACATAATCACCATGAATTCCAAAGACAGGGATATTAATGAAAAAAATTCCATTTACAGAAAGATTAAAGAAGACTTAAAAGATGATCTAGTGGATCTTTTGATTAAATTACCTAGTTAACAGAAACTGGAAATAAGGTGTTCTTCATTTCTAAGCTACACATACAATCACGCCAGTTTACGTTTGGTTCAATAAGCTTTCAGCACATTGAACGCTCACCGGCATAGCCGAACTGTCATGCTTGTTGTAGTAGCAAAGTCATTCATCACATTCGCTTTCTCTGTCTTTATCCAAGTATCACTTATGCTTCGCTTTTACTTGGCTTATCAGCCAGGTAACGCTCGTAACGTTCTACATTTATAAATCCAATCGCGAATCATAATTTTAGCTCACCAGCTAATCGCTCAGTCGGCACAAGCATCAAATTTGTTTTATTGCGGATGATTTGATGCTTGCTTGTGTGGTACATACTCCATATTGCTTTTCAAGCTTCTTTATGGAGACCTTCGCTCAATTCGCTTGGTGGGTGAGCTTCACAAAATGATGGACTAATTTAGTCATTTGGATTATGGTTATATTTATAATACTTTAGCCATTATTAAAAACCCAAACCTATCTAACAAATGTCAGAAGGAATAGCAAAAGAAGATCCAACTAAAGTCAAGGCAGATCCGTCAAAAAATTTCTTTATATCAATGCTGGTAAAAGATATTACTTTACGTGATGCAATTGGTGACTTAGTTGATAATGCAGTCGATGCTATAAAAGCTAAGGCGACAAATCCAGAATTATTAAATGGTTATCATATCGAGATAAAGCTTGACCCAAATGGGTTTTCAATAAAAGATAATGGCTATGGAATGGAAGCTGAAGTTGCACGAAAATACGCATTTAACTTCGGAAAGTCAGATGAGCGTCAGTTAACTAAGAAATCTATCGGCCAATTTGGAATTGGAATGAAGAGAGCTTTTTTCAAACTGGGGAGTAACATTCATATAAAGTCAGTTGCACCCACTTCTGAATTCCAACTTACCATCGATGTTAACAAATGGCAAAAAGAAACCGGGAATAACTGGCAATTCGAATTCGATAACAACACTCTAAGAGAGAATATTACCAATGAAGAACAAAGCTTAGGCTTGGAGATAACGATTACTCAACTTAGTGATGATTCTAAAACGAGCTTTGTCGATAAAACATTTATTGATCGACTTCAAAAAGAGATAGCGTTGGAACATATGCTAAATATTAATAAAGGGTTAATAATTGATGTTAATGGTGCAGATCTAACTGCGAATCAAATAACATTGGTGAATGATGACTTGATTAAACCTACGTACTGGGAAAAAACCGGAGACGGCGAATCTGTTAAGATTTTAGCTGGTATTTCTGCTAAAGATGGAGATGATGGCGGATGGTATATATTTTGTAATGACAGGTTAATTGTTGCAAAAGATCAAACATCAGAAACAGTTTGGACAGGTGCTAAAGGCGATGGGGTACCTAAATATCACGCCCAATATCATAGATTTAGAGGATATGCCTTTTTCGAAGCAAACGATTCATCTAAGTTGCCTTGGAATACAACTAAAACTGGCATGGATATGGATTCTCCGTATTACAAAGAAGTAAGGCAGAGAATGATAACCATGAGTCGACAAGTAATGGGCTTGCTCGATAAATTGAAAGAAGAAAAAGAAAAAGGAAATCCACAAGACAGTCAAAATCTAAACAAAGCTGTTGAAAAAAGTCTTAACTCACCTAAACCGGTGCTAGAGGTTTTAAAAGAAAGCCGAACGCTCAATAATAGCTTTCATTTCCCAACAGCATTGTTTAATCCCTTAAAGAAAAGCAATTCGATTAAGATTACTTATCAGGTTTCATCCGAAAGATATGAAGCCGTCAAACAGACTATTGGAGAGGAAAACTCCACAGAGGTTGGTTTAAAGACATTTGATTACTATTATAATAATGAAATTTAGTCATGTCTAGTAGTTTCGAAAAAATCAATTACAGTCTCCGGCCAAATAAAAGCATTGAAAGAAAGATGATGTGCGAAGCGTTTAGTAGATTGGCTCTTTTAGATCAGCTAAGTAATTATAGATACATTGGCATGGGATCTGCATATTTTGCTGATTTTACGCTATTTCATAAGGTTTTAGGAATAACAGACTTAATCAGCATTGAGAAGGAAGAAGCTAAGAAAAGTAGATTCGAATTTAATAAACCTTATTCATGCATAGAGATGAAATATGGCAACTCTTCGACCATCCTTCCTAACTTGGGATTAGACACAAAGAAAAACATTGTTTGGCTTGACTACGATGATAGAATTACAGACTTTATGTTTGCGGACATTAATACTTTCTTTGCAAATGCTTCGCCAGGCAGTTTATTTCTGCTATCTGTAAATGTAGAAGAAGAATATTTACCTCAAAAGCAAGACAGTGAATTCAAAACAATCACACTAAAAGAACATAGGTTAAACCAAATATTACAGAGGGTAGGTAAAGAGAAATTGCCAAATGAATTCATGGATATCAATTTCAACACTAAAAATACAACTGCCGTAACGTATGAAATGATAAAACGTCAAATAGATACAACTTTACTCACAAGAAATCTATCAACAGAGGATAAACTGGTTTACAAGCAGTTATTTAACTTTATTTATAGTGACAATGCTACAATCTTGACAGTCGGTGGAATAATTCACGATGATAATCAAGCAGAAAAGGTAAACGAAATGGCTTTCTCAAATTTAGAATTCATAAGAGATACATCAGATTTTTATAAGATAAGCGCCCCAAATCTTACCTTTAGGGAAATAAAGGCTTTAGACAAAGCACTTCCTGATAAATATAATGCTGAAGTAGAAGGGGGAAAGTTTAAGAACAAAACGCTACAGGAAATTCCAGTTATATTAAGCGATGTACGAAGTTATACAAAAGTTTACAGATACTATCCTAACTTTGCAGAGGCGTTAATTTAAAAATGAACAATCGGTTATATAGTGTTATAGATTTATTTGCAGGTGCTGGTGGATTTGGATTAGGTTTTACAGGAGCAGGAAACAAATATAAAATGATTTGCTCTTTAGAGACTGATAAATGGGCTGTTGAGACATTACAGGCAAATAATCATGACGGCCATCTAATTATACATAGCGATATAAGAAACTTTGATACTGCTGAAAAAATCAAAGCAGCTTGTACGCAAGCTCCCGATATAATTATTGGTGGGCCTCCTTGCCAAGGATTCAGTTTGGCTGGACCTGTAAAAGACCCTCATGATCCTCGAAACTCCTTATTTAAAAATTACGCTCAATGGGTTCAAGTTCAACAGCCGAAGATTTTCGTAATGGAAAATGTAAGAGGTATATTGACCAGACGGAATGATCGTGGAGAGAAGGTAATTGACATTATTATAGACACATTTGAAAAAATCTCATATACTGTAAATATTTGGAAGCTAAATGCAGCGCATTTTGGTGTTCCTCAAAGCAGAGAACGTGTATTTATTGTCTGTCATTATAATAATATTCTCATTCCCCCTCCGCAAAGAACGCATTTTCTTCCAGAAGAGGAATTAAAGCTGAATGGTTCTGCAAAAGATTTGAAAGCGGCCATTAAAGTAATAGATGCAATAGGAGATTTACCTGAATTAAACGCAGGTGAAGGGAAAGAAATTTCTTTTTACTCAAAGCTACCACAGACTGATTACCAAATTGCATTAAGAGGAAGTGAAACAGCTATCTATAATCATGTCACAATGTCTCATACTAAACGTATTATAAAACGCTACGAAGAAATCTTAAAAGGAGTAAAAATAAACAATCTGGAGGATGAGTTTAAAGTTAGAAAACGGAATGGGAATGGAATACTATCAAATACTGAATATAATTCAAATTACAGGCATTTACGGCCTAATATGATATCATACACAATTCCAGCTTCTTTCTATTCTAATTTTGTACATCCTAACCAACCAAGAAATATAACTTCCAGAGAGGCTGCCAGGCTACAATCCTTTCCGGATAATTATATATTTAAAGGCAAAAGAACTCAAATTTCATCCAAACTGCTAAAACAGTTAGGTAAGGACGACGAAAATCACCTTTCGCAGTACAATCAAATTGGCAATGCTGTCCCGCCACTATTAGCTAAAGCAATTGCTCTCCATTTAGTTAATTACATGGAATAAACTGACGGAGTAATACAAGTCTAATTGTCAAATTTTCACTTGAGACCACACTAAGTTTTATTTCAATCTGTAACTATTAACCTAATTAAAATGCTAATTCAGGCAGCATATCTCTTAATCTTTCATCGTTCACTTCACCTAACCCACGTAAATAATTCAATGTGACAATCATATTAGAGTGTTGCAATAGCTGTTGTAGTATATGTAAGTCCTTTGTCTTTCGATAAACGTTTATGACAGCGGTATGCCTAAATGAATATATTGTTTGATTTAGTTCAACTACTTGCTCTTTAAGCATCTTAGGCCTGATTTTTAACCACATTGTATTGAAATAGGTTTCGTTGTAAGGCTGAGTATTTAATGTAAATATATTAGTATCTGCATTAGTTACGTTTATCAATCGCTCTCTTAAAACTTCCTGAACATAGCCTGGAATATAAACGGTTCTGATACGTTTACTTTTATTTTCTGTTCCTGAAAGGTGAATTTCAGTAAAGCCTTTAACAATGTGCTTGAGCTTTAATAACCTAATTTCCTGGTGAGGCCTCAATAAGCATCCATAAGTTAAAATACAACACAGGTACAGATTTGAATTATGATCTTTCAGGTAGTTTAATACCTTCTTTAATTGTTCATCTGAATATGGTGCATGTAATGTTGCTTTACCGCGTGCAGGCTTAGTGTGTTTTACAATGTTTCTTTCAGCATATCCCTTTCTAACCATTTCATTAAAGAACATACCTAGTTGACGGCGACGATTAATATAATTGCGCTCACTCGTTTGAAAGCCATTAAGAAAGCTCTCGATAAGCTGCAACCCTATTTCGTCACATCTACCATTAAGTTCTTTGCTATTGAGGAAACTGGTAAACATGCGATGAATAGCCTTTAGATTCCGTTTATAAGCTTCGCAAAGGTTAGATTTCAGCTTCTCATCAAGAATGGTTTGCAACGCGACTTTAAGGCTTGGCTTTTCCAACTCCTTGTTGTAAGGGTTCCAACCGCTATTTAATGCTTTGGTAAACTCGTATTCTATTTGTTTAAGAATTCTGTTCCTATCAGGAACGCTGTCGAATTGATTAGGATTGAGATTTAAATTTAAACGCGATCCGTTATACTCCCTTTGACGTTTACCGTCATAATAGTAACTGATGTAAGCTCTTTCGTTAGTGTTTTTTGGAATACAAATCTTAGGTGTCGTAAACATGATATTTGGCGCATCTGATGGCGCAAAGACAAGTTTAAGACATCTAAGTAATTGACTATAAGGCGAGAATCGAACTCATATCTAGAGTTTAGGAAACTCCTATTCTATCCGTTGAACTACGGGACCGAATGGCGGCAAATATAGGGAAATTATTACAAGTATCCAGGGTAATTGCCATCGTTTTGCCTTTGTCGAAGCCTATAGCCTGTCAATTTTAATTAAACTTACTACTGGTATCTTTCCTGAATTTTTCAAGTACCGGCATTAACCGGGCTACCTGTTCGGGGTTTTTATCAATCAGGTTTACGCGTTCGGCAGGATCCCACGATAGGTTAAAGAGCTCTATAAGCACAGTGCCGTCTTTTACATTTTTAGTGCGCCTTAGTTTCCAGTCGCCATCACGTACTACCTCGCCACCCAGCGCATTCACATAAAAAATGATCCGGTGTGATTTTTTATTATTCGGATCGGTAAGTAATCCTGATATCGATTGACCATCAAGCTCGCGTCCTTTCGGAAGCGGAGCGCCTGTCCATTCAGCAAATGTTGGTAATATATCCAGGCAGGAGAAAGCCGATGTAATGGTTTTATTTTTCAGCGTATGTCCTTTCCAATAAATGATAAAGGGTACGCGGTCGCCGCCTTCATAAGTTTCAAATTTAGAGCCACGGAATATGCCCGGCGATCCGGCATGATACTGGCGCGTTACCCCATCTGCCAACATGCGGGCAGGTATATTAACCCAGGGGCCGTTATCGCTCGAGAAAACAAAAATGGTATTATCAGCCAATCCTTTTGCCTTAAGCGCATCCCATAGTTTGGCAAAGCTTTCGTCCAGTTCCTCTATTATATCGCCATACTCGCCACCGTCGGAGTGTACTTTTCTATATTTACGCGCTGCAAACGCTATTGGCAAATGTGGCATATTGTGCGCCAGATACAGAAAGAATGGTTGTCTTGATGATTGCTGATTGATAAACTTGATCGATTCATCGGTATAAAGATCAATTAAGGTACTATCCTGAGGTTTATAGATAACCGGGGTTCGGTTTCTGAATATCTTGATTACGGTATCGGTAGTTACATATGGTGCCCGGAAATCGTGGCTGTATAACATCCCATAAAAAGAATCGAAGCCCTTATTATTCGGCAGCGAAGTATCGCGGTCACCCAGGTGCCATTTACCTACCATACCTGTGCGGTAACCTATCCCTTTAAGCATTTGCGCAATAGTTATTTCGTTTTGCGGGATACCATGATCATCACCCGGCCCCAACGGCACAGGCAAATTCATCCGGTTAGCATATCGGCCGGTAAGCAATGCCGCCCGCGAAGGTGTACATATAGGCGATGTTACCACATAACTGGTAGCACGTATGCCTTCATGAGCCATACTATCCAAAAACGGCGTTTTGATGAGCGGGTTACCATAACAGCCTAAATCGCCATAGCCCAAATCATCCGTAAGGATAAAAATGATATTCGGTTTTTTTTGCCCATAGCTGAGTACCGAAAGTATCAATAGCGAAAATAAAAGCAGTATGTTTTTCATGGTAATGTGTGCGATTAAAACCTGCAGATAATGATAATATTAAAGCCGGTAATTTACATGATTTAAATTACCGGCTTTTTAGTTCCTTATATTGTTACAATAGGTGCCTGTTAGCGTATTACCGAGCCATTATGGAACGGATCAACCGGGGCTACAAAACTTAGTTTACCTTCCGAATCTTCGGCCATCAATATCATTCCTTGTGATAAGATACCTTTTATTTCGCGTGGTTCAAGGTTTACTAAAATGCTTACCTGTTTGCCTATTATGGCCTCTGGTTCGTAAAACTCGGCAATGCCTGATACTACTATGCGTTGATCTATCCCGGTATCAATCGTCAGCTTTAGCAACTTTTTGGTTTTGGCAACTTTTTCGGCAGTTAAAATAGTGCAGGTGCGTATATCCATAGCTGCGAATGATTCATAGCTGATGTTTTCTTTCGCAGGCACAATTGGCGTTTTTGTTGCTACGATTGCCGCTTGTTTTTTATCCAGTAATTTTTGTATCTGCACGTCAACCACCTCATCCTCTACCTTCTCAAATAATAAAGCAGCAGGGTTTAGTTGATGTCCATTCTCAAACTTAACCGCATCACCAAAAGACACGCCATCTAAACTATAATTCAGCATGCCGAAGATCTTAGTAGCCGTACCCGGTAAAAATGGCTGCAGACAAGTAGCTAAATTGGCAATAATAAATAAGCAATTATGCAGTGCCTCTTTAGCATCACCCGGGTTGGTTTTAATGCTTTTCCACGGCTCTTTATCAGTCAGGTATTTATTGCCTAAACGGGCAATATCCATTACGTTTTGCAGGGCTTGTCTAAATTTGTAATGCTCCAAATTTTGGTCAAGCTCATTATAATATTCACCTATCTGTGCGCTAAGCAAGTTGTCGGTTAGCACAATCTCACCGGTAGCGGTTTCTACTTTACCCTCATAAAACTTGTGCATTAGTATCATCACCCGGTTTACAAAATTGCCTAAGATGGCAACAAGTTCGTTGTTTACACGTGCCTGGTAATCTTTCCAGGTAAACTCGCTGTCGCTGGTTTCTGGCAATATGGATGTCAACACATAACGCAATTCATCCTGTTTACCCGGAAATTCTTCCAGGTATTCATGCAACCAAACTGCATGGTTGCGTGAGGTCGAAAGTTTTTCGCCTTCTAAATTTAAAAACTCATTCGCAGGTACATTTTGCGGTAAAATGTATTCACCATGCGCGTGCAATATCGATGGGAAAATAATACAATGGAATACGATATTATCCTTGCCGATAAAATGGATCAGGCATGAATCATCAGCTTCATTCTCTTGCTTTTTCCAGTAAACTTTCCAGTCTTTTCCTTTATCAATAGCCCATTGTTTGGTAGCTGAAATGTATCCTATCGGCGCATCCATCCACACGTACAGCTTCTTGCCCTTAGCTTCATCCAAAGGCACATCAATGCCCCAATCCAGGTCGCGGGTCATCGAGCGTGGCTGAAGGCCTGATTTTAACCATGAGCGGCATTGCCCAAACACATTAACTTTCCATTCGCCTTCTTTTGTATCGATCCAGCTTTCCAGCCATGGCTGATATTTATCCAGCGGCAAATACCAGTGTTTAGTTGGCCTTAAAACAGGTGGTTTACCGCTTAGTGTCGATACCGGATTGATCAGATCTGTTGGGTTTAATGATGTGCCACAGTTTTCGCATTGGTCGCCGTAAGCACGTTCATTACCGCAATTTGGGCAGGTACCTGTAATATATCTATCCGCTAAAAACTGGTCAAAATCCTCATCATAATATTGCTCCGAGTATTGTTCTACAAACTCATCCTTTTCATATAAATTCAAAAAGAACTCTTGCGAAAGATCATGGTGTATAGCCGAAGATGTGCGGTGATACATATCAAACGCAATCCCAAACTCTTCAAAGCTTTCTTTTATCTGGTTGTGATATTTATCAATTATAGCTTGTGGCGTAGTATCTTCCTTTTTAGCTTTTATGGTTATAGCCGCGCCGTGCTCGTCCGATCCGCAGATGTAAACCACATCCTTCTTTTTGAGGCGCAGGTAGCGTACAAAAATATCGGCAGGCAAATAGGCCCCTGCTAAATGACCAATATGTAGCGGTCCATTTGCGTATGGCAAGGCCGAAGTAACGGTAAATCTTTTAAATTTATTAAGTTGTGACATTAATGTGCGTCCTTAGTAATAACTTGGCAAAGATAATTTATTTTAGCGAGGAACCCGATCACCTGCATCAAATCGGGCCAGCTAATGTTTTTTATTGATGATGATGATAAATACCGGCCATCCCATAATTTCTGCAATACAACCGCCCTACCTTAAAAAGGGCGATAAAATAGCCATCACCTGCCCGGCTAAAAAACTACCCGGACCCATGACGGATGCTATTCAACTGTTAGAGTCCTGGGGATTAGAGGTTGTTTTGGGTGACACACTGAATTTGTCGTTTCACCAATTTGCGGGTGATGATGACGAACGTGCGCAAGATATGCAACGCTTTATTGATGATGATAGCATAAAGGCCATTATTGCTGCTCGTGGCGGTTACGGTACGATCCGAATGATAGACAAAGTTGATTTTTCGAAATTAAAAACCAATCCAAAATGGGTAGTGGGCTTTAGTGATATTACCGTGCTACACACCCATTTGCATAATAATTTCAACTTACAAACCATACACGGGCAAATGCCGGTGAATATTCCGGATGCATCTGCAAAATCTTTAGAATCACTACGTAAAGCATTATTTGGCGAGGAAATCCGTTATCAATTACACACTAATACTTTAAACCACGAAGGTGAGGCTAGCGGGGTATTAGTTGGCGGTAATCTTTCGTTGCTGGTAGCTGTATCAGGCTCTGTTTCTGATATAGATTATACTGGAAAAATCTTATTTATTGAAGATGTTGGCGAATACTTATATTCGGTTGACCGCATGATCCGCATGCTGGACCGCGCTGGCAAACTCAAAAACCTGGCAGGGTTGATTGTGGGCGGTTTTACAGAAATTAAAGATAATACTATCCCATTCGGCCAAACTATTGAGCAGATTATTATGGCTGTAGTAGCAAAATACAATTATCCGGTTTGTTTTGATTTTCCGGCAGGGCACGTGCCTGATAACCGGGCTTTAGTATTTGGGCGTTTATTAAAAATAACTACTGTTCACTCAAAAGTAAATATGGAATATGTGGTTTAATTATTTAAATAATCGCCCAGTTTAGTTAAATAGGCATCATCAATATCGTCGTTAGTATGCTCAGCCATAAACTTATTTACCTTATCAGCATCTTCACTAAAAATAGCTTTGATCGACTTTGATTTTAGCAATAATTTTTGTGGTTGCCCGCCTGTTTTAATAACATAGTAGGTAAACTCATCAACGTACGAGTCATAGTTATTGCCAGATGAGGAAACACCGTTAGTGGAGAAATCTGCCTTTTTATAATATGTTTTTACAGCTTTATAAATCGAATACTTATTTCCAGAGCTTAAAACTTCTACAAAATGGCCATTATCAATAGCCGGCACTTTATTAAACACATAAGGATTCCCACTATTATCAAATAAGGTAAATGATTTATATTGCCCGGCATCAACTTCCAGCGAGTTAGCTTTATCCTGCGTTATCACCAACGACCCTGTCATCTTATCATAATCATATAAATACGCCGGGTTTTGGGCAATCGAGTCTGACTGTTTTATGAAATAACCATGCAGCCAATTATCAAAAAAATAGTTGCTGCCTTGTGTGTCACCCCTGGGCTTAACAAAACTAGCTCCCGAAAAATCAAAGCTTTGATTAGAATAGCTAGCGTTTTGCCTACCGGTATTACTTTGTGCCTGAGAAGATGCACCTCCTGATTGCGCCACAGGGATTAAGGTTATTTGAAAATCTGAGTTACCGGCAACAGCTACAGTATTATCATAGTATCCAACACTTTTTATCAATAAATTTGAGTTAGGCGCTACCAGCAATTTAAAATTACCTGCTGAATCTGAATAAGCAGCATAATTAGATGGCCAATCTCTTATAAAAGCATATGCAACACCATTTCCCTTATCATCTTTTACAGTGCCCGTTGCTTTAATGGCCTGTTGTGCATTATCAAATTGAATGCCTGTAATAAATAGTACACAAATAATAAGGAGTTTTTTCATATAAATTAAAAATGATGCGGTAAGGTATTAATACTTAAAACAAAGTATTGAAAATAATTAAAGTTGCATTGTATTATCGTAAATTATAACGTAAATCTATCCTAATTATTTTAAATATAGAATAGTAAACATAAAAAGAGCCGCTCAAATGAGCGGCTCTTTGGGTAAAATACAATAGTATCCTAGATCAGGTCTTATTGTTCAGTAATATTTAATGGCAGTTCATTAAACTGATCAATAGTAATATTTGAACTAACTAATTTTATAGGTAAAATATAGGTAGTATTAGCAGTACCTATTAAGCTAGAATTAACATTGATGTTTAAATATGCAACGTTTTGGCCTGCCGGTACAGTAACTGTCCAATTAGATACGCTATAATAAGCAGCTGGAAGCAAAGAATAACCGCTTGGGAAAACATAAGCATTATCAACTGCTAAGTTAAAGGTGGTAGCAGAAGACAAAGCTTTTGCTACAGCCACATCTACTGCAACCTGTACAACCTGTGGTGTAGTTGATGCAGCTAATGAAATAGGCGCAAGGTTTCCGATTCCGTAATATTCTTCCAAAGGTAATTCAGCCAATGGCGGACTTTGGGATACATTTACATAGTTTTTGCTGTCTTTAAGGCAAGAGCTCAAGCTAAACATTGCCGTAATTGCAAGTATGGTTGATATTGAATATAATTTCTTTTTCATCTTTTTAATTTTTATTTAGCCCAAAATATTTTTGACGTAAATATATTAATCACGCCTTGCTGTGCAAGGCTGGTAGGGTTGTTATCAAGCTCGTCTATAGTGTACGGCAGCCTTGTAGGAAGCGTTTGTGAATTTGCTGCCACATCTGCTGATGCCGGGTTTTGCGGCAATACAGGGTATCCTGTTCTTCTAAACTCATTATATGCTTCAAGATTGAACAGTCCATTCAATGAAATATATTTTTGTGTTATGATTGCTTGTACCTGATTATCTATCGTTCCTGTTGTTGGATAAGCAACGTTAACTTGCGCTTCGTAAGTTGCTGCAGATCCCGCTCCAAGAGCAGCAAATGATGCATTTATACCATCTTTATAATAGGTTTCTGCTGCTGCTGTGCCACCTGAGATCCAACCTCTTGCAGCCGCTTCAGACTGAAGGAAAAAAGATTCATATGATGAAAAAACCGGAGCAGATTGTTCAGGGCTCTGTAATAATCCAGTGCCTATTGGGCTGGCTTGTTGTGGATTAGTATGCGTAGCACCTAATTGATCTGTAACGATTACGCCATTAAGAGGAGCGTAAAAATAATCTACACGCGGATCATTATAAGTAGCCATAATATTTACGGCAACAACATTAGCTACATAATATAAATAACCAAACACTGGGTTACCGTTTTGATCTGACCCAAAAGTCACATAAAATGGATTTTCTTTTCCAAGCGCGTCTGTGTAGCCCGGTTGAGCATCAGCTTCTGATGTTGCATCAATATAACCAATGCTTGCAGTTGAAGCTAAATCTGCCTGAGCTGCATTTGTAGTTAAATTGCTTTGATGAATAGCTAAACGCAATTTTAATGTATTTGCAAATTTTGCCCAGTTGGTCATATTACCACCATAATAGATATCAGAAGTACCTGGATTGGTAGCACTACCACTTGCGCCTATTAATGTAATAGCAGCATCCAATTGTTTTACAAGATCATTGTAAATAGATTGGCCTGTATCATAAGCTGGGAACAAGTATTTACTGGCGTTAAATGCCTGGCTGTAAGGCACATTGTTAAAATTATCAACCAGCTCTTCAAAATCATAAGCTTTCATGATCATTGCAATAGCCTGGAAATTACCGTCAGCAGCTACACCTGTAGAAATTGCTTGTAAATTATTAAAGTTGGTTAAGTTACCATACAAATCGGTCCATGCATCAGGAGAAAATCCGTTTGATACCGTAACGTTAAACTCTGCCAATTGTGTATTAGGAACATAATCATTGGCATTACACCAGTAACCGCCCCAAACTGCATATTCTGGATAGTCTTCTTCTTGTATTGATGCCGCTTGTTCCAAAGCACCTGCTAATGTATATTGGGGCGTAGTAACCGAAGGTGAATTGGGGTTAACCTCTTGATCAAGGTACCCTTTTTTACAACCAGCTATCCCTATAGTAAGGGCAGCTGCCGTTATAATTGAAATATATTTTTTCATTGCTATATCTTTTTTAAAAATTAGAATGTTACTTTAACACTACCACCAAACACTCTGGTGCCAGGTAATTCGTTCGCATCGTTATATCCTCTAGTGCTACTGCCTGCACCTGTATCAGAGAACTCAGGATCGGTATAAGTATTCTCTTTAGGTGTCCAGATAAATAAGTTTCTTCCTGTTAATGCAACTGAAAGCCCCTTCATGTATTTCGTCTTTTTAATGAATTGGTCAAGATTAAATGTTAAATTCAATTCTCTAAGTTTCCAAAATGCACCGCTGGTAACCCATGGGCTGGTGGTACCTGTAAATTGAGATTCTTGCCAGAAACCATAGTTACCATCTTGAACTGCTACGTTAGTATTTTTTGTGTAAGTAGATCCAGTTTGGATAACTGAGTTAGGATAAATAAATGATTGACGACCATTTGAAGCAGAGTAGTAAGATGATCCTGCGAATGTAAGGGTCTGACCAATACTGTTGTACACTACGTCACCACCACGGTATTCAAATACCGCACCTAAAGTAACAAATTTGTAGGTCCATGATGAAGTGATACCCAAATCATACTTAGGTGTAGTTCTTCCAAATTCTGTTAATGCGCCAGAAGTAGTAGGGTAACCTGTTTTTGCGTTAACAATTACTTGCCCTTGTGCATTACGTACAAAGTCGGTACCTTCTAACATTGGGAAAGGCTTACCTACAACGGCATACTCGTCATCACCCAGATATAATTGGCCAGAAGAGCCCGGAATCAAAGCAATTACTTTAGAATTATTGATAGAGAAGTTACCACCTAATGTCCAGCCGAATTTATTAGCAGCTTGAGTTAATATTTGGCCTGTTAATTGAAACTCATAACCTTGTGATTGAGTTTCGCCAATATTTACCAGCTCTGAACTATAGCCGGTAGCAGTTGAAGTATTAATAGTAACGGTTTGGTTTTTATCGAACGAATTGTAATAAGAGAAATTAAAATCGATACGATTTTTAAGGAAAGACAACTCAGTACCTATTTCTGTTTCTGTAGTGATCTCAGGTTTTAAAGTAGGGCTGTAGTTTTCAGTGCTTGCAGTTAAACCACCTAATGACCCGTAAGGGAAGCCATTAGCAATACTATATGTATTGTTTATTTGGTATGGGTTTATGTTAATATTACCAACCTTACTTAATGAACCATAAAATTTAGCATAAGATAAGATATCATTATTTTTTAAAGCAGGAATGATATCAGTTGGCACAAATGAAAGTTTAGCTGACGGGTAGCTGAAAGAACGCTCTGCTGCAGATAACCTTGAATCATGCTCATTTCTGTAAGTACCCTCTAAACTAAGGTAGCCTTTATAGCTAATGTTTAAATCACCATAATAAGAAATGTTACGTATCAAATAATTTCCTTCGGCAGCAACTGGTTGGCCGCCTATGGTATTCACATTATAAAAATTATCAACCAATAATGCATTGCTACCAGTAATTTCATATTTATCTTGCTCCTGGTAAATAGAGTTACCTAATAACAAGTCTGTTTTAAAATCTTTTGAAAGGGTTGGGTGAAAATCCACTAACGCATCGCCTTGTATACGTGCATAACCTGGATTGTTGTTTGTTCCATCACCATATTGATAAACGTCATAAACGCTACCTAATGATTTACCTGTTGTTGCAAAATCAAGCGGCGTACCTCCGTCATTACCAGCAGCAGCAATAGAATATGGCGTAAAATCAACCTCAGCTTTCGTGTAACGCTCTTGGTCAATACCATAGTTATCAGAAAGGTGATAGCTTAATGTTAACCATTTTGTTGGGTCGAGTGATAATTTTAATGAAGCTAATAATACATCACGTTGTTCATTTCTCCTGGCATCATCAACAATCCAGTATGGGTTAATAGCATAAGCATCATAAAAATTGCTTGCATTACCCTGATCGCTGTTCGGATCTTTATATGCTGATAAATTTAAAAATGCTGGCAACTGTAAAATTGAAGAGTACAAATCATTGTCACCTGCAGTTGTAACATAGCTACCTGGCACTGTGATGCCGTATTGACCTAATTGGTTGTTATTGGCAATATAAGTACTGATCGTAGTACGGCTGTAACCAACAGAGTAATCAGCACTAAATATGCCATCTGTGTGGTGACCTCTAACGCTGAACGCGTCTCTTACGTTTTTATCATTAGGAACGATACCTGTTCTGTCTGCATTTTGAGCAGAAAGGAAAATACTGTTTTTGGCATCACCTTGCGAATACGAAACATCATTTTGCTCCGTAATACCAGTATTAAAGAATTGTTTTATAGGGCTTACAGCATCTGCTTTGTAAGGCACCATTATTTGTGTGCCATTAGCACTATCAAGCGGAACGCCCAGTGGCACTAATTGACCATTGTAGGCCGGCCCAAATTGCTGGTTTTCCCATGGTACATAGTTAGCGAAACCTGTAACAGCATTATTGCTTGGCTCACCACCATAAATGCCGAATTGTGTTTGCAATTTAGGATAAAAAGCAACTTTTTCTGCCTGGATAGAGTTTTCGTATACTATTGTTGGTTTACCAGAACCTTTTTTGGTTGTGATCAAAACCGCACCATTTGATGCCTCAGAACCGTAGATCGCAGCTGAACCAGCACCTTTTAGGATGGTTACGTCAGCAATGTCATTAGGGTTAATTGAGCTTAAAAGCGCGCCCGGCATCGGAGTACCATCCAATACGATCAACGCGTTGTTGTTTCCCTCTAATGAACGGTTACCACGTAAAACAATTGCAATGTTAGGGTCGATACTGTTATCCAACTCGTAAACCGCCAAACCTGCAACTTTACCTGTTAAACCATTAGCTACGTTTGTTGCAGCTGTTGCGGTAAGTTCTTTTGGTGAAACGCTGGCTGTTGCGTAACCCAACTCTTTTTCTGAGTGTTTGATACCCAAAGATGTTGTTACCACAACCTCGCCAAGCTCACCGCTTGCAACTCCCAATACAATGTTTGCAACCGCACCTTTAGCAGCCACTGATTGTGACGCGTAGCCTACGAATGAGAACACCAGGGTAGCTCCGGTTGGAACATTATTCAAGGTGTACTTACCGGCACTGTTGGTTTGAGTACCATTAGGGGTGCCTTTTACCTTTACTGTTACTCCCGGGATGGGTAGGCCATCATCTTTGGCCGTAACCGTACCAGTAACTGTACGGTTTTGTGCGAATACCTGTGTAATGCTTAACATCAGGAAACACAAACTTACTAGTAGAAGTTTTTTCATTTTGTTAATAATAAGATCAGTTAATAGTTAATTAATTATAAAAGTAATGTTAGATTTTCAAATAGTCAAGTAAAAAGTCATTTTTTTTAAAATAAATGCACTTTTTATAAAAACAGTAAAATATTTAGTACTATGTATTACATAATACAATCTTAAACATATATCTTTGTTTTATGATTGTCGAAAATACACAAACCCAAATGCGGAAAGGAATATTGGAATATTGCATTCTTTCCATCATAGCTAAGGGCGAAACATATGCCTCAGATATAATTGCTGAGCTAAAAAAAGCCCAACTGCTTGTTGTTGAGGGCACTCTGTACCCTTTACTCACCCGATTAAAAAATAATGGCCTGTTAACCTATAACTGGGTAGAATCCACATCGGGGCCGCCACGTAAATATTATGTGCTGGCCAACGAGGGCCGCTTAGTGCTTGAGCAACTGGATAAAACATGGAAAGAGCTTGAGTTTGCGGTACATATAGCAATTGGCGACAGGATACCGCCACAAGCCGCCGAACCCGGCAACGAGTAAATATTAACAAACTAAACCGAATAAATTAAGATATCATGAACAAAACTATTATCATAAATATAAACGGCATTGTTTTTCATATAGAAGAAGATGCCTACGAGATATTAAAAAATTACATGACGGATGTAAAACGTCATTTTTTAAACTCGGACGACAGCCTGGAGATCACTACAGATATTGAGAACCGTGTTGCCGAAATGTTTTCGGAACTTTTAGCTACTGAAAACAAACAAGTAATTGTAGAGCAGGATGTAAACACGGTTATAAACCAAATGGGGCGCGTTGAAGATTTTGATGCGATATACGAAGATAACAGCTCAACTACTATTGATGCCGATGTTTATAATAACACCGGCGGCCGCAGGTTATTTCGCGATCCGGACGATCACTTAATAAGTGGTGTATGCGCCGGCATTGCCGATTATTTTAACATTCAGCCAATCTGGATCCGTTTGGCGTTTGCTTTATCATTCTTTTTCTTCGGGTCAGGCTTGTTATTATATATCATATTGTGGATAGTGATACCGCAAGCTGTAACCCGCGCCGATCGCATGGCGATGAAGGGCCAAAAACTAAACTTACAAGGTTTTAAAGATAATTTAGAAGAAGAGCTAAGTGCTGTTAAAAACAACTTAAGCAATATGCACAACCAGGCACGCCCAACGGTATACAAACTCCGTGATTTTATTGGCGACCTGCTAATGCATATCCATTTGTTTTTTATGGGCGCGGGTAAAATCATCATCAAAATAATTGGCTTTGCCGTAATGCTGGCGATGTTTGGCGCGGCAATCGCTTTAATTGCTTTCCTGGTGGCTGTTACCGGTTTTCATCAAGTTCCCAACGGGTTGTTCCCTTTCAGCATAATTGCCAATGAACATGCAGACCGGATATATCTGGCTGCTTTTATAACTGCCTTTTTACCAGTAGTTACTATTATAGTAGTTATTATTTCAGTACTATTTAATACCAGATCAATAAACAGAACTGTTGCAGCCTTATTGTTAATAGTTTGGTTATGTTCTGTTGGATTTTTGATTGGCTTCGCGGTAAATGTGGCCAGCCATTTCAGGTCATCAGGAAAAATTAGTCAAATAGTTAATTTAAAGGCTACGCCAGATAATATTTATTATTTAAAACTGAGTGATGTTAAGTATTTAACCCATGATGACAGTTTACGTCTGGATGTTAAAAACAACTTTCATAACATGATCATCAATAATGATGATAACCACAGTGAAGAACCTAATAACGTAAGTATTAGCATTGTAAAAAGCGATGTGGATCATCCTGTTATGCTGGAAACATTTATGGCACAGGGTTACGACGATGCCGATGCATTATTAAATGCACACAATACCAATTACATATTTAATCAAAAAGCTGACATATTAAGCTTTGACAATAGATTAAGACGACCGGAAAACTCGCCATGGCACGATGAACATGTGGATATTACTTTGCAGGTACCGCTAAATGCCAAAGTAATTATTGATCAGGAACTGAGTTACCGTGTTCAACTGAATGGCGTTGATGTAAACGGGTGCAAAGATCTAAATAAACAAGAAAATGCCACTTCAGCAACATTTATTATGCTTGATAATGGCTTACAATGTAAAGTTGATACTGTAGTTATCACCAAAACACCTGCTCAAATTGATTCGATCCGCAGGATTAATAATGCTAAAACCATCGCCCGTTTGCAAGCCCAGGTTGATTCGGCCCTAATGGCAGACAGTGTGCAGAAACACCGGTAATGAAACACGTTATAATATATATAAGCCCGCTGCTGTTGGCCGGGCTTATATATCTATCCTTTAACAACCTAACTCATCACCAGGCGCATATAAAAGCCCATTTTGCACTTCTCCAAAAATCCGTTACAAAAAAGCATTCGATTAACAGCGTTTTTACAGCTTTAGCCAGCTATTATATTGGGCATTAAATTTTTTTTAAATTAAAGTGTAACGCGGCTTACCCTTTTCGCATCTTATATACAAAACAACAACATTACTAACAGCACCGGGTAAAACCAATCCCCTAAATTATTGAGAGTAATAAAAAAGATGTTAAAAATCTTAATGGGACAGGTATTGCCAAAACTTTAAACAATGAAACTACAACTACTTAAATCAGTAATCATATTTATACTCAGCTTCGGTTTGGTAAACGCGGCATTTGCGCAAACGGGCAAAGCCCAGGTAAGCGGCATTTTGCAGGACATTAATGGCAAGCCAATGGATTATGCATCCGTAAGCTTAGTAACCGCCAGGGATACAGCAACAGTGCAAGGCACATTAAGTACCGAAACCGGTGTATATAATTTTCTAAATATAAAAGCCGGCACTTACATGGTAAAGGCATCAACAGTAGGTTATCAAACAGCATTGAGCCAGCCTTTTGTGGTTACCGACTCTACGAAAAGTATCACCATCCCAACATTGCAGGCAAAAGCAGATATCCGCAATTTAAATACGGTAGTTATTACTGCAACCAAACCTTTAATTGAGCATCAGGCCGATAAGACAGTAGTAAACGTTGCTGGCAGTGTTTTAGCGGCAGGTAATACCGCAATGGATATTCTGGAGCGTGCACCAGGCGTTACTGTTGACAAAGATGACAACATCAGCCTGAAAGGCAAACAAGGTGTTACGGTAATGATAAATGACAAACTTACTTATTTATCGGCCTCGCAATTGGCTACGCTTTTACGCTCAACAGATGGCAGTACAATACAATCTATTGAGTTAATCACCAATCCTTCAGCAAAGTATGATGCAGCCGGGAACTCGGGTATCATCAACATCAAACTCAAAAAAAATAAGTTGAATGGCACTAATGGGTCTGCATCAGTAACAGGGGCCGTTGGCACATACCTTAAAAGCAGCGAAACGTTCAACATCAACCATAAGCAAGGCGATTTAAATGTTTTTGCAAATTTTAGCCGCGGCGATATACCACAAGGCAGAACAATTGATATTAATCGCACCGTTGTTGATACAGGCAAATCGACCTATTTTAAGCAAAAATCGTTTATGCCATCTATCAATCACTATAACAATTATAGTTTCGGTGCTGATTATGACACCTCACCAAAAAACACCATTGGGTTTGCCGTGAACGGTTATTTTAATACTTATGATCAAGGCAATACCAATAACACGAATATTGCTTCAACGCCGAATGGCAAACCAGACTCTACCCAGCAAACACTTTCACAGGTAAATCAATCCTATAAAAATTATACAATTGATTTAAACGATACCTACAAAATTGACACATTGGGCCAGGAACTGTCATTTGATGCTGATTATTCGCAATTCAACAATAACAGCAATGCCTATTATAATACTACTTTTTCTAACCAGGCAGAGGCTCCGGTTGACTTAAGGCAAGTAACACCATCAGAAATTGACATCCGCGTTGGCAAGGTTGATTATGTTAAACCGCTTACCAAATCACTTAAACTGGAAATTGGCGGCAAGTACAGCGATGTTAAAACTAACAATAACCTGGAAGCAACCACATTGCAAGGTGGCGAGTATGTAAACGATGCTACACTTACCAATCAGTTTATTTATGACGAAAAAATAAGTGCCGGCTATGTAAACCTTACAAAAACCTATAAAAACACCTCTATAGAAGTTGGTTTGCGCGGGGAGTACACTACATCAAGAGGTGATTTAGTTACCGAGGACAGTGTTGATCAACGTAAATATTTCAATTTATTCCCAAGCGCTTTTTTCCACCATACCTTTAATGATAAAAATGAGATTGGCTTATCATATAGTCGCCGGGTTGACAGGCCCGACTACTCAGATCTAAACCCTTTTGTTTATTATCTGGATCAATATACCTATTCAGAAGGAAATCCCTTTTTAAGGCCGCAATACACTAATAACTTCGAGTTTAACTATACTTACAATAAAACATACAACCTGAGCTTAAGTTATAGCCATACTTATGATGCGATTCAACAGATCATCCTTACCGATGACGCTACGGAAGCATCTTATCAAACAAGTGTTAATTTAAGCTCGCAAGATTCATACAATGCAAGTTTAAGTATCCCGGTAACGGTAACTAAATCGTGGTCGATTAATTTTGACGCGACAGCCTTCTACCTGAAATTTAAATCGGATACCTTATCAGGCGGGATGCTTAACCGGGGCAAACTGGCTTATGTAGCTAAGATAAATCAAACATTTACTTTCGCCGGGTTTAAAGCTGAATTGTTTGGCAACTACCAATCGCCTTTAACTTATGGCTTATACGATATACAGGCCCGTTACAATGTTGATGCGGGTGTAAGCCGCTCGTTTGACGATAAGAAATTTAATGTTAAGTTTTCTGTAGATGATATTTTCAATACAGAACGTAATAATTTGTCTATAAACTACCAAAGCGATAATTTACAGATTATGCAAAAGCAAGAAAGCCGCATTGCACGCTTAACGCTTACCTACAATTTCGGCAACAGCTCTATCAAAGCCCGTGACCACAAAACCGCTATGGATGAGGAAAGCCAGCGAGCGGGTAGCCATTAATGTCTGAACCATGATTTTCAGGATTTAAGGATTGCCATAATAAAAATCAAATCATGAAATCCTCAGATCAAGCGAATCATGGTTCAGATTTTTTTTGCATTTTTGTAAGGATGACACCTATACAGGCCTTACAAAAATATTTTGGGTACAGCGAGTTCAGGCACCAGCAGGCGGCTATTATTCAGCATGTGCTGGATAAAAAAGATGTGCTGGCGCTGATGCCTACCGGTGGCGGTAAATCATTGTGTTATCAACTGCCCGCGGTATTATTGGATGGGCTGACTATTGTCATCTCTCCGCTAATTGCCTTGATGAAAGACCAGGTTGATGCGTTAAATGTTAACGGTATCCCCGCAGCTTTTTTAAACTCGGCACAAAACCCGGATGAGCAATCGCGGTTAATGATCCGATTGAAGAACAATGAGATTAAACTGCTATACCTCGCTCCTGAACGTTTATTCGGATCAGAAAATAAACTGGTTGATTTTTTAAAATCGCTATCGGTATCGCTTGTAGCGATTGATGAAGCGCATTGTATTTCACACTGGGGGCATGATTTTCGGCCTGAATATTTAATGTTGGCGGGGTTAAAAGATTATTTCCCCAACATCCCGGTAATTGCCTTAACCGCTACCGCCGATAAATTGACTCAAAAAGACATCCTTGAGAAATTAAATTTAAAGACCCCCGCCATATTTATATCTTCCTTTAACCGGGAGAATATCACCTACACCGTTTCGCCCAAAAGGGACAGCTTTAACCAGCTACTTGATTTTTTGGAGGAACGAAAAGACGAATCGGGTATTATTTATTGCCTATCCCGCAAGTCAACCGAATCATTGGCTGCAGACCTGAAGCAAGAAGGCTTTTCTGCCGAGGCTTACCATGCTGGCTTGAACAATGAAACCAAAGCTCGTAACCAGGAAGCTTTTTTACGCGATGATGTAAAGATTATCGTGGCGACCATCGCCTTTGGGATGGGCATCAATAAATCCAATGTACGCTACGTGGCGCACATGGATATGCCTAAAAATATCGAGGGCTATTACCAGGAAACTGGTCGTGCCGGGCGCGATGGTTTGGCATCGGATGCTATCTTATTTTATTCGCCGGGCGATGCCATGAAGCTGAAGGGCTTCGCGATGGTGGATGATAACCCTGAGCAAAGCAAGATCATGCTAAAAAAGCTGGATGATATGGTGCGCTATTGCCAGCTGCAAACTTGCCGCCGACAATTTCTCTTAAAATATTTTGATGAAGACTCGCCGGAAACCTGTGGCTCATGCGACACCTGCTTAACCGAGTTTAAACGTTTTGACGGCACATTGATCGCCCAAAAAGCGCTTTCGGCTGTTTATCGCCTGAAAGAAAGATTCGGCAGTACTTATGTGATCGACTTTTTACGTGGATCCAAAAGTGAAAAGATACGCGAAGAGCACAAACAGTTAAAAACCTATGGCGTAGGTGCCGATATTAGCAAACCCGACTGGCAGCGCTACCTGCGCGAGCTAAATACCATGGGCTATTTACAAATTGATGGTGGTGAATACCCCGTTTTAAAATTAACCGGGTTAAGCGAAGCCGTATTAAAAGGCGAGCAAAAGGTTGAATTTATCGAATCGGAAATTGTTGAAGAAAGGCACAGCCATGCCGAATTACCATTTGAAGCTGAATTGCTGAATGAGTTAAAAACTGTTCGTCGTGATATTGCTATTAATGAAAATGTTCCGGCGTATGTAATCCAATCGGATGCTACGTTGATGGAGATAGCCACCTACCTGCCGCAAAGTTTGGATGAGTTGCGGATGATTTCCGGCTTTGGTGACATTAAACTGGCAAGATATGGCCGTGAGTTTTTAGTCCCCGTTAAAAGTTTTTGCGAGCGAAAAGGCTTGGCTTCCAAAATCGCCCAAAAGAAACAAAAGCGCGAACGCAAAGCCAAACCGCGTGGCGAAAAAGGTAATGATAGCCGCAAAGAAAGCTTTGAGCTATATAAATCAGGTAAAACTATTCCGGAAATTGCCGCATTGCGGGATTTTTCGCCGCTTACGATTGAAGGGCATTTAACCTATTTTATTCAAACGGGAGATATTGATGTATCAAACTTTGTGAGCCGCGAGAAGTTAATAAAAATACAAGATACTGTTGAGGCATATGGTGATGACAAGTTATCACCCTTGAAAGAAATATTAGGCGATGATTACAGTTATACCGAGATTAAAGCAACTATTAGCTGGATGAAGGGGCAAATGGAACAATCCTCCTAATTGTTTGTCATTGCGAGGAACGAAGCAATCTCGTAGCAATGCATTCGACGAGATTGCCACGTCGTTCCTCCTCGCAATGACAATAGGGTTGACTTATTTATAGATATAATCAAATGACTACCAATAAACTATACCAAATATTCCTGCAACACCCGGTTATCAGCACCGATACTCGTAAGATAGCAGCAGGCAGTATGTTTTTCGCCCTGAAAGGCGATAAGTTTGATGCCAACACTTTTGCAGAGCAGGCCATAGCAGCAGGCGCGGCTTATGCAGTTATTGATAACCCGACTTATAAGTTAGGCGAAAAATATATTTTGGTTGATGATGTATTAACCACTCTGCAGAATTTGGCGCGTCATCATCGCAGGCAATTGACCATCCCTGTTGTTGGACTTACGGGTACCAATGGCAAAACTACCACCAAGGAGTTGATCAACGCCATACTATCGCAAAAATTTAACACGCTGGCTACGCAGGGTAATTTAAACAACCATATTGGTGTGCCATTGACCATTTTAAGCATAACTGCCGGGCATGAAATGGCGGTTATTGAAATGGGGGCCAATCACCAAAAAGAAATTGAGCTGTTAAGCAGTATAGCCCAACCATCGCATGGCTTAATAACCAACATCGGCAAAGCGCATTTAGAGGGTTTCGGCGGTGTGGAAGGTATTAAAAAAGGCAAAGGTGAGCTTTACGATTTTTTGAAAGCAAGCGGAGGCATTGCATTTGTTAACGGCGACGATACTGTTTTAATGGCGATGCAACAAGCTCGCTTATTAAGCAAATTAGTTTTATATGGCACTGCTAATAAAGAGAATACAATAACAGGTAAACTGACCGAAAACTCGCCATTATTGGCTTTGGAATGGACAAATAAATTATCCGGCAAAAGCTATTCAGTTAAAACGCAACTAACCGGTGCTTATAACCTGGACAATATTTTAGCAGCCATTTGCATTGGTATCTATTTCGAAATAGATGCAGAGGAGATCAATAAAGGCGTATCCGGCTATCAACCGCAAAACAACCGCTCGCAAATAAAACAAACAGAAACCAATACGCTCATCTGCGATTATTACAACGCCAACCCAAGCAGTATGCTGGTTGCTATAGAAAACATTGGCAAACTGCAGGCTGAGCGCAAAGTGCTTATTTTGGGCGATATGTTTGAGTTGGGCGAAGAATCGCCGGCTGAACATACCGGGGTAATTAAAAAAGCGCTGGATACCGATGTGGCCGAGCGAATATTCATTGGAAAAGAATTCAAGAATCAAGAATCAGGAATCAGGAATCAAGATTTTAAATCTACTTTTTACACTACTGCCGAAGATGCTATTGAAGCATTAACAGCCCATCCTATCAAGAATTCAACGATATTGATCAAAGGATCAAGAGGGATGGCGTTGGAAAGATTGGTGAAATTATTTTAACATTTTGTCATTGCGAGCGGAGCGCGGCAATCTCGTAGAATACAGGGCGAACATGCTTATTACGAGATTGCCACGTCGTTCCTCCTCGCAATGACAAAAAATTGAATCTATCTCAATTTTTCATTATTCTTATGCCTATCCGCATCGCGGATGCTTTTCTTTTCCATATTCTTTTCGAGCGCTTCGGTCAGATCAATACCGGTTTGATTGGCGAGGCATATCAGCACAAAAAGCACATCTGCCATTTCATCTGCTAAATTTACTTCAGTATCCGATTTTTTGAAGGATTGCTCGCCGTATTGTCGTGCCATGATGCGCGCTACCTCACCTACTTCTTCCATTAAAATAGCGGTATTGGTTAGCTCATTAAAATAACGGATGCCGGTAGTTTTTATCCAGTTATCTACTAATTGCTGTGCAGCTTTGATCTCCATGGCGTAAAACTAATGATTGTCTTTATCTTTTGTATCCATTACGATGGTAACGGGTCCATCATTTAGTAAACTGATCCTCATATCAGCACCAAAAATACCAGTAGCTATCTTTTTACCGGTTAGCTTATTCAGCGTATCAATCATCTGCTCATACATTGGGATAGCTTTATCCGGCTTCGCCGCCCTGATAAATGACGGTCGGTTGCCCTTTTTAGTCTGGGCAAAAAGGGTAAACTGCGATATCAGCAAGATATCCCCGTCAACATCAACTAAACCTTTATTCATCAACCCCTTTTCGTCACCAAACACGCGTAAGCCGGTGATCTTTTGTGCTAACCATTGAAGGTCTTCATCAGTATCAGCATCTTCAATACCTAATAAAACCAGGAACCCGGCATCAATTTTACCGGTAAATTCACCACCAACTGTGCAACTTGCCTGGGTAACCCGCTGTATTACTGCCCGCATAATATTATATGTAAATTGTAGAATTTGTAGGCAATGTATCAAATCTTGCTTAAAAACTCATAAGTTCGCAATTTCAATATTAATAAGAATATAATGACTGTTAAAAGAGGGTTCACCACTACATTACTGCATTCCGATCGTTTAGGCAAACCAGAGCACGGCGCTTTACACAAGCCAATCCATACTTCGGTAACTTTTGGTTATGATGATGTGCAGGATTTGGTGGATGTTTTCCAGAATAAAGCCAAAGGCTACGCTTATTCCCGCCAGGGAAACCCAACTGTTACCGCATTGGAACACAAGGTTACCCAAATGGAAAAAGGCATGGCATCAGTAGCCTTTTCAACCGGTATGGCGGCTATAGCGGCAACTTTTACAGCATTAATCCGCCATACCGATCACGTGGTTGCCAGCTCATACCTGTTTGGTAACTCGCGCAGCATTTTCTCTACTTTTATGGAGATGGGCCTGGATTTTACTTTTGTTGATCCTACGGATGTGGCAAATGTTCGCGATGCGATTAAAGAAAACACCAAGCTGGTTTTTTTAGAAACCATTGCTAACCCGGCTACGCAAATCGCTGATCTGGTTAAAATTGGCGACCTCTGCGAAGAAAAGAATTTACTTTACGTGGTTGATAATACCATGACGAGTCCGTACTTATTCAACCCTGTTGATGTTAAGGCTACGCATGTGATCAACTCATTAACCAAATATATTGGTGGCCATGGCAATGCTTTGGGTGGCAGCGTTACAGATACCGGTCGTTATAATTTCGAGTATTTCCCTAATATTTACGACACCTACAAAAAAGGTGAGCCAAAAACATGGGGCATAGCCCAGATCAGGAAAAAAGGCTTGCGCGATGCAGGTGGAACATTATCGCCTGAGGCTGCACACTCGCTATCCGTAGGATCAGAAACTTTGGCCCTGCGCATGGAACGAGCCTGTAACAATGCCCAAGCAATGGCCGACTTTTTTGAATCGCACCCGAAAATTAAAAAAGTATTTTATCCCGGCGTAAAATCTCACCTACAGCACGAATTAGCTTCCCAACTATTCAAAAAGAATGGTGGCTTAATGAGCATCGAACTGGATGAAAGCGTGGATTGCTTTGCCTTTTTAAATAAACTTCAACTGGTTGTAAAATCAAGTAATTTGGGTGATACCCGCACATTGGCTATCCCGGTTGCGCAAACTATTTTCAGCGAGTTAGGCCCTGAGCGCCGTGCCGAAATGGGCATATCTGATTTTATGATCAGACTTTCTATCGGTATTGAAGATATTGAAGATTTGCTGGCTGATTTTAAGGCGGCGCTGGAAAATTAGAATCAAGAAACAAGAGTCAGAAATCAAGATTGAAAAACAACATTTCTTATCTTAATTTTTGACTCTTACATCTTTTATGCCCTCGTGTCATTCCCATGATAAATGCTCAAATAACTATCATAACGGGATAATTCTATTTCCTCATTTTCTAACGCTTCCAACACCGCGCATCCTGGCTCGTTAATATGGCGGCAGTTGCTAAAGCGGCAATCGTGCATGCGTGCCCTCATTTCGGGGAAGAAGTGGCTTAGTTCCTGTTTTTCTATATCGATAACGCCCAATTCGCGTATGCCGGGAGTATCAATAATAAACCCGCCTTGTGGTAATTCAAATGCTTCGGCAAAGGTGGTGGTGTGCATCCCTTTTTCGCTCCAGTCGGATATTTGATGCGTGCGCAGATCAAGATCAGGTAACAGGCGATTGATCAGGCTTGATTTCCCTACACCCGAGTGCCCTGAGAATAAAGTCACTTTATCTTTCAGCAATCCTTGTACAATATCAATATTTGTCCGCTCTAAAGCCGATACTTCAAAGCACGGGTAGCCTATTTTTTCGTAAACGCCCTTGTAATAAGATAAAACTTCCAACCCTTCATCACTAAACAAATCCAGCTTATTAAATATCAATCGTGCGGGTATATCGTAAGCTTCGGCAGTAACCAAAAACCGATCAATAAAACCTAAAGAAGTCCTCGGCGAAGCCAGGGTAACAATTAACAATGCCTGGTCGAGGTTGGCGGCAATCACCTGCGCCTGTTTACTCAGATTGATGGATTTGCGGATGATATAGTTTTTACGCTGTTGCAGGTTGGTGATCACTCCGCTCTCCTGCTCCGGTTCCATATCAAAATCAACTATATCGCCAACAGCTATAGGGTTGGTGGTAACAATTCCTTTAGTACGAAACTTTCCTTTTATACGGCAATCTATTATCTGTCCCTCCGGGGTTTGCACCTGGTACCAGCTACCTGTCGACTTTGTTACTAATCCCTGCATTCCATGCAAAGTTAGAAATTTATGCTTAGTTCGGCTTGAGTCAATAAAGCTATTTATGTTCAGTTGTAATTTGTTTTTTTATACTTTTACAGCATATATATGCTACATGCCTAAATCATCACACAACACTTCAAACCCATCAATAAATTACTTTTTCATTTTAATCGTACTATTTGGTTTCAATTCTTGTAAAAAGGGTTCTATATCTTCAACCGGCAAACAACCTGTAAAAACCGGCACAAGCGTAATTATTACCGGAAATGTTCTTGCGGGCAATCAAAATCCAGTTGCAGTATACTGGAAGGATGGAGTGATACACAGGCTTGTAACTGATACTACAGGAACTTCTACCGCAACAGGCATAGCTATAAATGATACCGATGTATATATATGCGGTAATGTAAATGGCTATGCAACCTATTGGAAAAACGGTATAGCAACAATAGTAGCTAATGGTGCATCAGCTACTGCTATTACAGTTAATGGTAATGATGTATATGTGGCTGGGAACAGATTTATTAATGGAAATCAGGTTGCCGCATATTGGAAAAACAATACGCTATTCAGTATTGGCGACACAACAGAAATGTCGACACCAAGTTCCATTTTAGTGAATGGATCTGATGTATATGTGGCTGGGCATGATTTTAGTCTACCTAAAAACTTTTATTCTTTAGCATTATGGAAGAACGGCGTAAAAAGCGTGATTAGTAGCATTAATGTAATTGGATATGCTACAAATGATTTAGCTATAGATAGTAATAAAATTTATATTACAGGCGATTTAGGTTATGCAACCAGCTTACATACACAGGCTATTTTATGGGAGAATGCAACCCCCCTTTATCTAACATATATACCAACAACAGGAACCTCTGGAACTAATGCAATTGTAGTAAACAATGGTAATATTTATGTTGCAGGATATTCAAACAATATGGCTGCATACTGGACTGTAAATGGTACTTCTTTTACAGAACATGATTTAACTTCTCCCTCTCTACTTTATTTTGCAACAGCAATTGCATTTAATGGCGCTGATATGTATATATCTGGAAATCAAGAGTCTTTAAATTTAAGTACACCATACGAAAATGCTGTATACTGGAAAAATGGAACAATTGTAAATCTTGCTCCAAACGGAAGTACAACAGGTATTGGAGTCGTAAAATATTAATTCCGCATCGCCTTTTTAAGCGAAGCGATGCAAATGCGCACATTGGCATCAATATTTGCCAGGTAATTGGCTATCATTTTACGTCGTTCGTCCGTTACTTCTAAAAAATGATAATGTTTTTGATGATACATCTCCACCAATGTTTCGGATGAGCCGCTAAAGCAATCTGAACCGCTTTCTTTTGGTTTGATGTAGATATAGGATATTTTATAGCTATAGGTGTTGTCCTTGCAAACAATGTCAACATTGGTTATCAGGTAAAAGGTTTTCTTTTCATTCTCCGGAACCATGTTAAACTCCATAATACCCAATTCGGATACACTGCTTTTAGGATCTACTACTCTTTGACTCAGATTTGGCTTATATTGTTTAAAATAGCTGTAAAACCATTTTTTTGCCACGGCATCAAGTTGGGTACGATTGTGGTGGGCTACGGTAATGCTATCCTGGTAAACTATCTTGTTATTGATAATGGGGATATAGTATAATGTGGTATCTCTTTGCGCGAAAGCCACATTCCCTAGCAACACCCAAAAAATAACAATCACCCTTTTAGCCATATTCTGCGTAATATTATTAATTTTTTGGCTTTGTTTTATTCGTAATATGTGTAAAAAAAGAAAATAAGTTTTGCTATTTCAAAAATTAAGCACTTAATTTACACCGTGTAAACATTACACGCTGACACAATGATATATAACGGCACCATTATTACAACAATTATTACCACCGGCATAATACCCGGAGGAAGATAATCGTATGGTGTAAAAAACATAAAAAAACCACATGAAAGCCTTCCTCCGATAAAGAGGAAGGCTTTTTTGCTTTACAAACGAATATGAAGATTTTAAAATTTGGCGGTACATCCGTAGGATCGATACAAAGCATCCAAACCTTGCTCAACATCTTAAAAACAAATGCTGATGGCGAAAAACCAGTAGTTGTACTATCGGCCATGAGCGGTGTAACAAATTTGTTAATATCAATGGCAGAGGATGCCGCGATGGGGAAAGACTTCACCGCAGGCTTAGCCGAATTGGAGCGCCGCCATTTTGAAGTGGTGAAAGCATTGCTCGAAATTCAAAATCAAAACCCTGCATTTACCCGCCTTAAAATAAATTTCAACCAGCTTGAAGAACTGCTGCAAGGTATTTTAGCCTTACGTGAGCTCACTCCAAAAACCCGCGATATGGTTTTAAGTTTTGGCGAACGCTGCTCAACCTTGATGATTAGCAAGATTGCCGCACAATATTTCCCTGAAGCTATTTTTGTGGATGCCTCAGAGATCATTAAAACTGATAGCAGCTTTAACAACGCCAAAATAAACATGGAATTAACCGAACAATTAGTGCGCGGTTTTTATAGTGAGAACAGCAGCAAAATGCTTTTTGTAACCGGCTTTATTGCCAGTAACGATGCTGGCCAGATAACTACTTTAGGTCGTGGTGGCAGCGATTATACTGCAGCGATATTAGGCTCGGCTTTAAATGCTGAAGAAATACAGATCTGGACCGATGTGAACGGTATGATGACTGCCGATCCGCGTTTGGTTAAAAAAGCATTCTCGCTACCCGAGCTTACTTATACCGAAGCGATGGAATTATCCTACTTTGGCGCCAAGGTGATCTATCCGCCAACCATGATCCCGGCTTTTTTAAAGAAGATCCCTATCGTGATCAAAAATACTTTTGAACCACAATTTGAAGGTACCGTTATCCGCCACGATTGTAAAGCATCGAATTTGCCGATCAAGGGTATCTCTACCATCAACAATATCAGCATACTAAATTTGGAAGGTAGCGGCATGGTAGGTAAATCCGGCTTTAGCGGAAGGTTATTCTCCTTATTGGCCCGTGAGCAGATCAACATTATATTAATTACCCAGTCATCATCAGAGCATAGCATCACCTTCGCGGTGCAACCTGCGGATGCAGAAAAAGCTAAGACTTTAATTGAGCAGGAATTTGAATTAGAACTATTAGCCAATAAGTTGGAGAGCCCTGAAATAGAAGCTAATTTGGCAGTTTTAGCCGTAGTTGGCGAAAACATGAAACAAACACCTGGTGTATCCGGGAAATTATTCCACGCACTTGGGCGGAATGGGGTGAATGTTAGAGCGATAGCGCAAGGATCATCAGAGTATAATATCTCGGTGATCATCTCCTCACACGATCTGGCAAAAGCGCTGAATGCCGTGCACGATGCATTCTTTGTACAGCTAACCAAAACTTTACACGCGTTTTGTTTAGGTACAGGTAACATCGGCAAAACGTTATTTAAACAATTGAATGCGCACAGCGAGTTTTTGCAGGAGCATAATGGTATACAGGTTAAAATTGCCGGCATCAGCAATACCCGTAAAATGGTATTTAATGCTGAGGGTATTTCTTTAGATACCTGGGAAGCCGATCTGCAAGCCTCTGATGAGCAGGCAAATTTGCACGAGTTTATCCAACGTATGAAAAGCATGAACCTGCCTAACTGCGTATTTATTGATAACACTGCGAGCCCAGTACCAATCGCCTTTTACGAAGAGGCATTTAAAGCGAATGTATCGGTAGTTACTTGCAATAAAATAGGTAATTCTGCTTCATACAGCCAGTATCGTAATTTTCATGATACGGCGAGAAGGCATGGTGTCGATTTTTTTTACGAAACCAATGTTGGTGCAGGCTTGCCGATCATCCGCACACTAAAAGATTTGATGAGCAGCGGCGATCGTGTGCAATGCATCGAGGCTATTCTTTCGGGTACAATATCATTCATCTTTAATAACTTTAAAGGTGATGCTAATTTTCATGATGTGGTTAAAACCGCGCAGGAAAAAGGTTATACAGAACCTGATCCGCGCGATGATTTGAGCGGTAAGGATTTTATGCGAAAGATACTCATCCTTGCCCGTGATGCGGGTTATGCGATGGAAGAAGCTGATGTAGAAATTGAAAACATGCTGCCGCAAGCATGCCTTGATGCGCAAAGCGTTGATGATTTTTACGCCGCGCTAAAGGCTGAAGACGAATTCTTCGCCAACCTAAAAAACAAGGCCGCTGCCGAAGGCAAAGTATTGCGTTATATAGGTAAATTAGACAATGGCAAAGCATCCATCACCCTGCAAATGGTTGATGAGAGTCACCCATTCTTTACCCTATCCGGCAGCGATAATATTATTTCGTTTACAACAGATAGGTACAAAGAACGCCCATTGGTGGTAAAAGGCCCGGGGGCAGGGGCCGAGGTTACCGCCGCGGGTGTATTTGCTGATTTAATAAATGTAGGAGCTAATTAACATGGAAAATAAGATACAAGAAATAAAAGCACCAGGCATACTTGCAGCTGCAAGAGAAAGCGTTCACGTATTTGCGCCTGCTACGGTTGCCAACGTGGTGTGTGGTTTTGATGTGCTTGGCTTCGCGGTAAACGAGCCTGGCGACGAAGTTATTATGCGCCTTACCAATAAGCCCGGTATCACCATAAGCAAAATTACCGGCGATGACGGCAGGCTACCACTCGATCCCGCTAAAAATACTGTAAGCGTGAGCGTACAGCACTACCTGCAAAGCGTTAACCGTACCGATGTTGGGTTGGATATCGAATTACATAAAAAAATGCCTATCGGCAGCGGTTTAGGTTCAAGTTCGGCAAGTACTGTAGCTGGCTTGTTTGCGATCAAAACTTTATTGGGTGATGAATCTGATGCGGCCAAACTATTACCTTTCGCTATGAAGGGCGAAGAAATGGCTTGTGGTCATGGTCATGCTGATAACGTGGCGCCTGCTCTGCTGGGTGGCTTTGTGCTGATCCGCAGTTATGATCCTTTGGATGTGATCCGCTTGCCGCACCCGGCAGGTTTATATTGCGCTATCGTTTTCCCGGATGTGGATGTACCAACCCGCGAAGCACGGCAGATCATCCGTCAAAAAATAAATATGAAAGATGCCGTTACCCAATGGGGCAATATTGCCGGCCTGGTAAGCGGTTTGTTTATGCAGGATATCGACCTGATTGGCCGCAGTATGACCGACATACTTGTTGAACCCGTTCGCTCCATGCTGATTCCCGATTTTTACAAAATGCGCGAGATCGCTATGGGTATGGGCGCGGTGAGTTTCGGTATTTCCGGCTCTGGTCCGTCAGTTTTTGCGTTTACAAAGGATGAAGAAACAGCAAAGCTCATTACGCAGAAATTACAACAGCATTTAACCAGCATTAAAATAGGCTCGAATATTTATGTATCTACGATTAATGATGCAGGGCCTATGGTGTTGGGATAAGTGAATGTGCAGGTGTGCGGATGTGCAAATATGCAGATGCCTTAAATAAAATTGTCATTGCTTCGGTCCTCGCAATGACAGGAGTAGACTAAACCCGGTTGAAGCGGATACCGGCCCGGTGCCTAAGGCCTGTGCCGTATGAGCGGAAAACGGGGCTGCCGAAAATAGCAGCACAACAATTGGTTTTCAAAAAATAAAAAAACGTCCTTCACTGGATCTTCTAATACAAAAATGGAATTATACAGCACCAACAACACAGCATCGCGGGTATCATTTAAAGAGGCGGTTTTTAACAGCATGCCGCAGGACAAGGGCTTGTACATGCCCGTAAGCATCCCGCGATTAGACGATAAGTTTATTAGTCACCTGGATGAATATTCGCTGCCTGAGATCGCTTTTCATGTGGCTAACCATTTGCTGGGTGATTCGATCCCCGCCGATGACCTGAAGGCGATTATTTACGACGCGATAAACTTTTACGCGCCAATAGTGGAGCTGGAAAAGGAAGTTTACGTGCTGGAGCTTTTCCACGGGCCTTCGCTGGCATTTAAGGATTTCGGTGCGCGGTTTATGAGCCGGGTAATGAGCTATTTTTTGCAGGAAGGCGAAAAACAACTCGATGTATTAGTTGCCACCAGCGGCGATACCGGCGGTGCCGTAGCTTTAGGCTTTTTAGGGGTACCCAATACCCGGGTAACAATCTTATACCCCAAAGGCAAAGTAAGCGACATACAGGAGTTACAATTAACCACCCACGGCCAAAACATCCGCGCCTTAGAAATTGATGGCACTTTTGATGATTGC
>Ga0302303_10000363_pt1 | contig 39267 bp, 22 predicted proteins | sample III_Palsa_E2_1_FD_194542 | JGI IMG/M metagenome (GOLD analysis project Ga0302303, IMG submission 194542) | Peat permafrost microbial communities from Stordalen Mire near Abisko, Sweden - III_Palsa_E2_1 | ecosystem: Environmental > Terrestrial > Soil > Palsa > Peat permafrost | place: Sweden...
CGTTTTTGTGAAACTGGACAACGGCCTGCACAAGCTTCAATCCTCAAGCAATAACACCTGGACCTACCACGATATTACTGTTAAACTCAACTATGAAGGCAATGCTTTACGAGCTGAAGTCCACTCCCCAAAAGATGCGCTTCATTCGGTTCAGTTAGAGTGGAATGTTAAAACTTCTGCCTCCAGCCTGGTTTTAAATGATGCTTTTGAACGTACCTATGGCGATGTGCATTTCCAGCATCCCACAGCGGAAGTATGGTCACCGTGGTATTATATTGCGCATGATAGTAAAGGAAATACTTTTTGCCAGGGTGTAAAAACAGGTTGTAACACGATGTGTTTTTGGCAGATAAAAGAAAACGCTATTCGGTTGGTGATGGATGCTACCACCGGCGGTACCGGGGTTAATTTAGGCGATCGTGTTTTGCATTGTGCCGATATCGTCGCCACAAAAAATAAACCTGACGAAAATACATTTTCCACAGCCCACCGCTTTTGCGGGATGATGTGCCCTAACCCACGATTGCCTAAACAGCCCGTTTATGGCATTAACGATTGGTATTTTGCCTATGGTAACAGCTCTTATGATCTCATTATTCAGCATACTACTTTACTGGCTGATCTGGCAACCAACACCAGTAACAGACCATTTTCGGTGGTTGATGATGGGTGGTCGGCATATACCAATAAGGAGAAAGGATACCGCAACGATTATTCGCAGCCTAACGATAAGTTTAAGGATATGCATAAGCTGGCCGATAATATTAAGCAATTAGGCATGCGCCCGGGTTTGTGGACAAGGCCATTAAGCGCGAAAAACAATACCTATGACAAGTTACTTGCGCCCACCATCAGGGGGAGGGATGATGTAAACCAACCAACGCTCGATCCAACTATTGAGGAAAATCTCGATTACATCAAAAGCAATATCGCCCTGTATAAACAATGGGGATTTGAAATGGTGAAACATGATTATAGTAGTTATGACATCTTCAGCAGGTGGGGTGTAAATATGAAAGATGAGTTGACTATACCGGGCTGGCATTTTAACGATAATACAAAAACCAATGCCGAAATTATACTTACATTGTATCGCGCCATCCGCGAAGCTGCCGGCGATATGTATTTGATCGGTTGTAATACGATGAGTCATTTATCCGCAGGATTATTTGAACTGAACAGGATAGGGGATGATACCAGCGGTACAGAGTGGGATAGAACCCGCAAAATGGGCGTAAATACCTTAGGTTTCAGGATGGTGCAGCATAATAAATTCTACGCTGCCGATGGTGATTGCGTAGGCGTTACCAGCAAAGTGCCGTGGGACAAAAACAAGCAATGGATGCAATTACTAGCCGAAAGTAGCGCACCGTTATTCATATCCGCCCAACCGGATGCTTTAGGCGCAGCGCAAAAGCAGTTTATAAAGCAATGCTTCACCTCCGCATCAAACGTACAACCCATTGGTGAGCCGCTGGATTGGCTTACCAACCAATGGCCTGCGAAATGGAAATTAGATGGCAAGGTGAAGGAATTTGACTGGAGTTGATTTTTGCTTCTACACCTTATTTGTCATTCTTCACTCCGTTCAGAATGACAAGGTGGTAAAAAAATCTATTACAATTTCCCCGTCCTTGATGGCACTTCAGAAGTCACATATGTAAAGCTTTGCGTTAAACCGCCAACCATCACTTTAAACTCACCTGCTTCGGTAACGGATTTACTAACATCGTTAATAAACGCCAGGTCTTTTGATGTTAACTTAAAGGTAACTGTTTGCGTTTCGCCGGGTTTAAGATTGATCTTGTCAAAAGCCCTTAAGCGCTTGGTATCAGGTGTAACGCTGGCGTATTCTTCGCGGCTGTATAGCAAAACACTTTCCTTGCCTTCGCGGTCACCGGTGTTTTTAACATCAACGGTTACGGTTAGGGTTTCGCCTTCTTTTAATGTTGGTTGACTGATTTTTAAATTGCTATAAGTAAAATTAGTATAACTTAAACCATAGCCAAATTCATACAGCGGGTTGTAGCCATGAGCGTCGTCACTATTTCCATTCTCAATATTTTTGCGGTAATAATTTATCAGCGCATTTGCATGGCGGGGGTAGGTGTAAGGCAATTTGCCTGATGGGTTTGCATCACCAAACAATATATCAGCCAAGGCATTGCCACCTTCGTTACCCGGTAAATAAGCCATAATGGTAGCCGCAGATTTGCTTTCGATATCAGTAATAATGCGCGGGCGGCCTTCAGTCATCACCAAAATAACAGGTTTGCCGGTTGCTGCCAACGCATTTGCCAGATCTTGCTGTGCTTGAGGTAGATCAAGATCATCAATATTTCCCGGATTTTCCGCGTAAGAATTTTCACCCAAACATAAAACAATCACATCCGATTTCTTCGCTGCTTTAACCGCTGCATCTACATCTATAACAGCATTATAATCTGATCCCGGCTCAAATTCTACATTATCCTTGCCGATTTTTTGCTGGATAGCCTTAAAAATCGTGTTTTTATCGGTCGTATATTGGTTTGTAACATCGCCTTGCCAGGTATAGCTCCAGCCGCCATCCAGGGCACGCATACTGTTTGCACCGGGACCTGTAACCAGCACTTTCATATCCTTTTTAAGCGGTAGAATGTTGTTATTATTCTTTAATAAAGTGATCGATTCCGCAGCCGATTTTAAACTTACCGCAGCAAATTCAGGCGACCCAAATTTTGGGTAATCATCAGGGTTGCCAACCGGGCGGTCAAAAATACCCACCATGTACTTCATTTTCAGGATTCGCCTAACCGATTCATCAATGCGGCTAACCGGTACTTTGCCTTCTTTAACCAATTGCGATAGCAGGTCGTAAAAAGTATAGTCCAATGGTACCATACTCATATCAACACCCGCGTTTATCGCAATCAGTACCGCGTCTTTTTGGGTTGCGGCAATGTGATGGCGGGTATTCAGGTATTTAATATCCATCCAATCGGTTACTATTACGCCTTTAAAGCCTAATTCGCCGCGTAAAACATCAGTCAGCAAATAATGACTTGAGTGCACCGGAACGCCATTAATTTCGGATGAATTCACCATGACCGACATTGCACCCGCATTAACCGCCGCCCTGAATGACGGTAAGAAATACTCGCGCATATAACGGTCAGGTATCCAGGCTGGTGTGCGGTCTTTGCCATCCAGCGGAAAACTGTAACCTAAATAGTGTTTCATGCAAGCCGCTACGTTGTATTTACTGCCCGGATCGCTGCCCTGATAGCCTCTTACAACTGATGCGCCCATGGTTTTGGCGAGATAAGGGTCTTCACCAAAAGTTTCATAGATACGCGGCCAAAGCGGGTTTCTGCCTAAATCAAGCACCGGCGAAAAATCCCATGGGATATAGCTGGCGCGCGTTTCGTAAGCGGTGATCGCGCCTTCGCGCTTAGCTAATTCAGGGTTAAAGGTTGCGGCCATACCAATTTCCTGCGGGAAAAGCGTGCTGCCCTGTACATAGTTTTGCCCGTGCATGGCATCAATACCGTAAAGCACCGGTATTTTTAAGCGGGTTTGTGCCGCCTCGTTCTGTATGTCGCTGATAATCTTGTACCAATGCTCGCGGGTATAGGCCGCGCCACTCACGTTCAAAATTGAACCTACGTGGTATTTTTCCAGCGCTTCTTTTATCTTATCTGCATCAATTTGTGTGGGTTGAGTAGCTTTTCCGTCGACGCTTTGTAAAACAACGTCAAGGGTAACCTGTGTCATCTGGCCAATCTTCTCATCGATGGTCATTTTCGATAACAGGGCATCAACTTTTTTGTCGATATCGCTTTTTATGGTTGCATGCTGTGCTTGCGCATAAATTGCACTACCTATCATCGCGGCAACAAGTACGAATTTTTTCATGGTATTGTAAGGTGTAAATTGGTTTTAATGCCTGATAAAAGCAATTGCTAATATAACCTATGTGCAAAAAATATCACCTTAATGGTAAAATAGTGTCAATAATTGCGATAAAAATATAGGTCGTGAAAAGCGCATTTTCTATTTTTTTTAGACAAATACTAATGCCTTTAAAAATTATTTAAACTGAAAAACAGTTTGCTAAATCATATTAACGACGTATTACCAACCTTCCAGTGCTTTTAAATAACCCGATAGCTGGTCGGCGATCAGTTGATGCTGGGCCATGTCGGGGTGACTAACGCAGCCGTTATTATAGCCGCCCGGGAAGAAAAAATGAGATACTTTTTTATCTCCGTTAGCATTCATGTATTGCTGGATGCCGGTAATATAGTTGATAAGCACAGTGGTTAATTGCGGATTAGCCATCGGGCTGTTGAGGCAAACAATATCTGCTTTGGGATAATGCGACCTGATTGTTTTGATAAAGTTTACGTAAGCGCTGCAAAATTTCACAGAATCCTGTATGCCATCATTTTGCCCAAGGCAAATGGTAACTATATCAGGTACGTATTTGCTGAAATTCCATGCAATCGTATCCGCACGGAGATCTATTTTATCAAATACCTTTGGCATGGTGATCTTTAGGTCGCAACAGCTGTATATCAAACCAATACCTGATACTGATGTCAATTGCCATTCGGCATCTAATGATCTGGCTGTAACAGGGCCATAGCTCATGTAGGCATTGTGCTGATCGTACCAGTTACCTTTGCCACATGGCGATACCGAAAGATCAATCCCGGTGCCGCAGGTGATGGAGTCGCCAATAAATTCTATTTTTCTTTTGGGCTGATGAACTGGCATAAGCTCCTCGCATTGCATCCCCACAAACTCAATATAACCAATGCCCGATTCGGTATCCTTGCAAATAGTTACCGTGTGCGCGCCCGGCGATAAATTGCTTGCCACCTGTAATACGCTGGTTTTGCCTGTAGTTGCTATGCGGAATGGTTTATCATTGTCGATGGCTATCTCTATATAATTATGGGTTACGCCGTAGAGTGTTTCATCATTTACTGTTATTGATAATGAAGTGCCTTTAAATTTTGCCTGCACATATACACCCGGGTTCCAAAAACGCGGCGCCAGCGGATTGCTGAAATCAACCCGGCCAATGTATTTGATGTTGGGGTTATTGGCTTTAAAAAATATGGGTTCTTTAGGTTTTACAGGTTTTGCCGCTACGCAAAACGAAGTAAGGATACCAACAGCAAGGCAAAAAAGATACTTCATTTAATTGTGTTGAATGGACAGGCGTATTCTGGTAAACCACTAAAGTATTAAACAGATTTGAAATAAGGCGGATTGATTACAGCTAAACTTTTTTAAATAGGTTTAGCGCAGACTTAAAGAGACCTGGGTTTTTGTTCGATTTAGCGATTTAAAACATTCATTATAACCTGATACCGATTGGGTATGGCCTATTTTTATTTTGGTTTTGATCTCAAAAAAAGTATAAATTATTATAAGTTTACATCCGTAAATAAAAAAGGATTATTAAATTTAATCCAATATAAACCATTGTTTTTTCCAGGATAATATGATGAAGTTGATGCGGCCGCTGATGTTTGTTCAGGTAATTTTGTTGCTTGCCGTAACAACCTATGCCCAATCAACAACCGACAGCCTATTTAATAAACTGAACACCGTGTTGGATAATAAAGATGTTTATGTAAAAAATAAGCAGGATGTTATTGCCGGTATTACACAACGGTTGAGGTATGCCCGCAACAATGATGAACGTTACGCGGTGTACGATCAGTTGTTTGAACAGTATAAATCCTTTATTCATGATTCAGCTTACGTGTACTGCAAAAAGCTGAATGCGACCGCCTATTTGTTGAAAGACGAGAATAAGATCAATTACTCCAGGGTAAATATGGGCTTCATTCTCGTATCGGCAGGCATGTTTAAGGAAGGTTTGGATACCCTGAGTAAGGTAAATGTTAAATATCTAAACGATAAGCAGCGTTATGACTACCTGTTTTTACAGGTGCGCAGCAATTTTGATCTGGCTGATTTTGACCGGATTAACGATTATTACAATAAATACAGCTTTAAAGGGTTGGATTACTGCGATTCGATATTAAAACAGAATAAGCCTGATTCGTACGAATATCTCTCGGCATATGGCTTAAAATTATTACGCAGCGAAGATTATAAGGGAGCGATAATACCATATGAAAAACTGATCCGGTTTAAGCAGAGTTATCAGGATAGCGCTATTAATTACAGCTGCCTTAGTTTCCTTTATTTTGAATTGAAACAGCCGGCAAAAGGATTGCCATTGTTAATTGAATCGGCAATTATTGATAATATGCATTCTACTAAAGAATCGGTTGCATTAACCAATCTGGCAACGCATATTTTTCAGGAAGGCGATATCAGAACAGCATTCAACTACATCAACAATGCCATTGTTGATGCTAACTTTTACGGAGCCCGCCATCGCGAAGCACAAATCAGCAATATTATGCCCATTATTGAGCGTGAGCAAATTGAGGGGATAGAAAAGCAAAAGCGCTCGCTGATGATCTATGCATCAATCATTACCGGGCTCGTATTTTTGGTTATTATATTTTCCATCATCGTGTTAAAACAGCTTAAAAAACTGCGTATTGCCGATGAGATCATCGTTAATAAAAATAACGATCTGAATGTTGCCAATGCCTCACTTACCAAGGTTAACAAGCATTTGGATAATGCCAACCGTACGCTTTCGCAGTTTAATTTGAAGCTCGACGAGGCTAATATGATCAAGGATGAATACATTGGTTACTTTTTCAACACGCACTCTGATTATATTGAAAAACTTGACCGGCTAAAACGCTCGATAGAAAAAAACATGCGCGAAAAGCGTTATGAAGAAGTATTGATGGTTGTTAACCGGCTGAATACCGGTTTTGAGCGCGAAAATTTATCACATAGCTTCGATAGGGTGTTTTTAAATATTTTCCCACGGTTTGTAGAAGATTTTAACGCTCTTTTTGATGCCGATCATCAGATCCATTTGGCAGACGGCCAATTGCTGAACAGCGAACTGCGTATTTTTGCCTTGATACGACTGGGTATACATGATAATGAAACCATTGGCAAGATCCTGAACTACTCGGTTAATACCATCTATACTTATAAAACTAAGGTTAAAAATAAATCCCTTATCGCCAACGAAGAGTTTGAAGATAAAATTATGCTGATAAAAGCGGTTAAAGAAACCGTAGACCCGGTTAATCAGCCAGAGTAAAAGCAACAAAAAAGCCCCGGAAATTCCGGGGCGCTTTACACTAAATTATTACATAAACTAATTCTTCAATACTAGATATTGGTAAGGATTAAGCGTAACAGTTGTACTTAATTCTATTTTATTACCCGTAAAACCATCTTTCCATTTAGTATTAGCCAAATTTAATGGTAAAGAATAGCTTACTGTTTTATTCCTTAGGTTCGATAATACTAAAACCTTTTTATCACCGATAGTTTTGGTAAACACACAAACATCATCACTGCTGTAAGAAACTAATTCACCCCGACGGATGGCTTCGCTACTGTTTCTAAAGGCAATCACCTTTTTATATTCGGCAGTAACATCAGCGTTTAACGACCAATCAATTTTTGATCTCGTAAATGGAAATACAAGCGCATAGGGTAGGCCGACTTCTTGTCCATCATATATCATTGGTACGCTTTTCATGTAAGCAACCACTACAAATGCCGCCATTGCGCCTTTTTTGCCACCAAATAACTCAATTGGCGAGCCATCGGAGCTATTTACATCGTGGTTGGTGATGTATCTTACCATTTGTTGCCCGTTTGTGGCATGGATGTATTCTTTATGGTTTACAGTATCAATTGATTTAACTGATTTACCTCTTTTATAGATCCTTTTCAGATTCTCATAAAAGCGGAAGCCAAAATTATAATCAAATCCGGCATCAAAATTTGTTGAACGTGTACCCTCGGCCAAAAACAATAATTTATGGTTAGGGATATTTCTTAAGCTATCAATAGCTTGTTTCCAGAAATCGGCAGGCGGTCCATCGGCATAATCACAGCGGAAACCATCAACGTTGGCAGTCAGCACCCAATACTTCATGTCCTTAATCATGGTGAGGCGCATATCGTTATTCTTAAAATTTAGCTGAGCAACATCGCGCCAGGTTTGGGCGTATTTTATATTACCGGTTGAGTCCTGCTCATACCAGCTTTTATTTACTATCCACGGGTTATCCCAAGAGGTATGGTTGCCAACCCAATCAATAATAATAGCCATGTGCCTTTTGTGTACACCATCAACTAAAGCACGCAAATCATCCAATGTGCCAAATTCGGAATTGATGGCCCGGTAATCTTTAACCGAATAAGGCGAATTTTGCCCTTTCAATTCACCTACAGGATAAATAGGTAAAACATATACCACATTAACGCCCAGTGCTTTTATCGAATCTAAACGAGCTATAACGCCTTTAAAATCACCATTCTTGCTAAAAGAACGCATGTTTACCTGGTACAAGGCAACATCCCTGTTATCGGGCACAGCATTGTATGGTTTGCCATATTGCGAAGGATCTGGATATGATTCTACCTGCGCGGTAGATATTTGGGTAATAAGCGCGGAAATTATGGTTGCAGCAGTTAAGGCAAATAGTAATTTTCTCATAGGTATATCTTACAGTTTATTTTAGTTGATGATCACTTGTATTAACAGAGGATGATCTCCTGTTAATATTACATGAAAACAATATTTGGTTTATTAATCGGCCATTTATTGGCATCGCAATACAAATGAACTATTCGCCGGGGCAAAAATCAATACATCCGGATGCTTATATAGATTTTTTAAAAATTCATTTATCATAACCATTTGATTTATAAATAATTGTATGGTTATTACGCTGTTTTTAATATTAATTTTATTTATGTTAATAATACATTTAAAACCATAAATATAACCGGTATAAATTTTTTATGTCGTGATATTTAACGACCGTCTCATTTTTAAATAACTCAAAACTCATATATTTTTCCATATAACCCTTAATAATAATCTATATATCACGTTAATAATATTTAATATAAAGTATTGATTATTAATTATTTGTATTAAATCTATTTTTATTTTTTTTAATATTGGCTTTCATATCAGTTGTTTTTCGCTCCTAAGCGCATTTACTTTGACAATCCTAACGCTACAGCTGTGTTAGGCTTAACCAATTTTTAAAACCAATATTAAATGAAACAAGTTTACTTATTTAAGTATGGCCTTACCGTACTATTGTTAATTTGTGCAATAAGTGTATTTGCGCAAAACAAACCTTTCACTGGTAAAGTAGTTGACGAAATAAACCAGCCCCTTCCTGGTGCTACGGTTCGTATCAAGGGAACGTCCCAATCTACTACTACCGATACAAAGGGCGTATTTAGTTTCCCTAACAATGGCCAATCGGCAATTGCAGTTGTAATTACCTTTATTGGTTATGATGAGATGGAAAAAGTAATCACTGCAAACGAGGCACAAAGCATTATTGCATTGATTCCTAACCAAAAATCATTATCAGAGGTAGTTGTAATTGGTTACGGTACAGTTAAAAAGACTGATTTAACAGGTTCGGTAACTAATCTTTCAAACAAAGATTTAAACCCTGGCCCAACAACCAATCCTTTGGATCAGTTGGAAGGTAAAGCAGCCGGTGTAAACATTACCCAAACAGGTAATGAGCCGGGCGTGCCGCCAACAGTTCGTATCCGTGGTATAACTTCTTTAAGCGGTGGGAACGATCCCTTAGTGGTTGTTGATGGTGTACAAGGCGATATGACCTTGCTAACCCAGGTACCCCCAAGTGAAATTGCAAGCGTAGATATTTTGAAGGATGCATCTGCAACAGCAATATATGGTTCGCGCGGTGCGCCGGGTGTAATTATCATCACCACTAAAAAAAATGCTGCTGGCAAATCAACAGTTGAGTATACCGAAAATACCTCGGTTGATCAGATCGCGAAAAAACTGGATGTGCTAAACGCTGCGCAATGGTCAACCGATGCCAGTACTTTAGGTGTTGATGCATCAGCAAATCATGGTTCAAATACCGATTGGTTTAATTTGTTAACCCAAAACGGTGTTACTCAAAACCATTCACTTGCATTTGGTGCCAGCGCTAATAACTTTAATTATCGTGCATCATTAAGTGCCGTTGACGAAACAGGTGTTGTTATCCGGTCGAATTATAAAAAATACATTGGTAGTATAGTTGCAACGCAAAAAGCTTTGGATAATAAGCTTACGCTTACCATGAACTTAAACGATGGTATAAACACAACTAATTATAGCCCAACAGGCATAGGTAATGCTGCATTTACATCAAATACAATTACCCAGTCTTATTTGGCACGCCCTACCGACCCGGTGCTTAATACCGATGGTAGTTATTATACCGATCCTAATGTGTTTCAATACACAAACCCTTACGCGGTAGCTAAAACAGTAAGTAATATCGATAATATCGATAACCTGTTCGGCAGTTTAAAAGCCGACCTGGATATTTACAAGGGCTTAACCGCAGGTTGGTTTGGCAGTTGGAGAAAAGTTGACGAAAACACAGGTTATTACTTACCTGCGGCATCACAAAATACAGCAGCGGTTGAATATAATGGTATCGGTAACATCAATAATAATCACTCTGATGAAAAATTGATGGACGTTGATTTGGCCTACAAACATGATTTTGGAAAAAGCCATTTCGACGCGTTGGCATTATATGAGTGGCAACAACAAACCTATAACGGAAACTTTACTCAAATGAGGGATTTCCCGAGTGATTTAACCACTTACAATGCTTTGGAGCTAGGCAATATTGCTGATTATCAGTCAGGAGATATTACATCTTACAAAAACCAACGAACATTGGTTTCATTTTTAGCAAGGGCAAATTATTCCTACGATAACAAATATTTATTAACCGCGAGTATCAGGCGAGATGGCTCGACCGTATTTGGGGCAGATAATAAATTTGGTTATTTCCCTTCGGCATCAATAGCATGGCGTGTTGATCAGGAAGATTTTATGAAAGATCAAAGCGTAGTAAGCTCGTTTAAAATACGCGGCGGCTATGGTGTAACGGGTAATCAACAAGGTTTAAGCCCTAACAACTCAATAGGTTTAGTGGGCCTGAACCCTAACAGCCCAACTGTATTTTTTGGCGGTCAAACTATCCCCAACTATTCTGCTACCCAAAATAGCAATCCTGATTTAAGATGGGAAACACGCGAAGAAACCAACGTAGGTGTTGATTTTGGATTATTTAACGATAAATTGACAGGTACGTTTGATGCTTATACATCAAAAACCACTAATATGCTGTTTAATTATACCGTTCCGGTTGAAGGGGAATTCCTGGTGAACACCGATTTCGGAAATGCGGGAACCATTCAAAATCAAGGTCTTGAGTTATCGTTAAACTATGTAGTTATTAAAACGGATAAGATCACTTTATCATTAGGGGGCAATGGCTCATTAATGCAAAACAAAGTGTTAAAACTTAGCGGCATAATTGATGGTAACGAGGTAAGTACCAATTACCAGGCATGGGGCGGCGGCGGTAACGGCTATTTAGTAGTCGGCAAGCCTATCGGAACTTACCTTATCTATCATCATACTGGTGTGGATGCTAACGGGGTTGAAACTGTTGCAGGTGTAACCTCAACTACGCCATTAGATCCGGGGGCTCAAAGCTCACAACGTTACGATGCCGGGCAGGAATTACCTAAATATAACTATGCGTTTACCCCAAGCTTTAGCTATAAAAACTTTGATGTATCAATGGTTTGGCGTGGTGCTGGCGGTAACAAAATATTCGATGGCATAAGAGAAGATTTAAGTTTATTGGAAAACATTGGTAAACAAAATGTTTTAGCCAGCGCAATTCCATTAGGCATACATTCTACCTCTGTTGCTTCGGATGAGTGGTTAGAAAGCGGTAACTATTTAAAGTTTCAAAACTTAACGTTTGGCTATAGATTCAATATCCCTGCAAATAAATATATAAGCTCGTTACGGGTAACCATTACAGGGCAAAACCTGCTTACCATTACTAAATACACAGGCGAAGACCCTGAGGTTGATGTGAGCGGCGATAGTAGTTCAGGTGCCGATTATGGGATTTATCCTGAGATCAGGACCTTTTCTGCAGGTTTGAACGTGGTATTAAAATAATTGGATTATGAAAAAATTATTATTTGGTATTTTAATAGTTGGCCTTGCTGCTCAAAGCTGCACCAAGGTTAACGAAAATGTATACGATAAACTTGCGGCTACCCAATTCTATTCAACAGCAGCAGGTGCTGATGACGCGTTGGCTACAGTTTATGGAAGTATCTCCGGCACATGGAGCAGCAACTATGCCGGCCGTGATAACTGCTGGTACGATCTTAACGAGTATTCATCTGATGAACAGGTTATCCCTCACCGTAACACCGGTGACTGGCAACTGGATTTTGCACAATTGTACACCCGTACCGAGTTACCAAGCTTAGGTATTATTGATAATACCTGGAAATGGGCTTACGGCGCGATTTACCAGGCAAACCAGGCAATTGCCGAGTTAACCGCTGCAAAAGCCGATCCATCAAAAATTGCGGAAGCAAGGGTAGCACGCGCATGGTTTTATTATTTGCTGATTGACGATTTTGGTAACGTGCCGTTCTACACAGACAACAACACGCCAATATCTAAAATTCCGCAAAGCCCGAGGGCCACAATTTATAACTTTATCGTGTCGGAGCTTAAAGTCAATGTCGATTTGCTTTCTACCACCCGTGGCGGAACTTATTATGGCCGTTTTAACAAATGGGCCGGTTATATGATCCTGGCTAAAGTTTATTTGAATGCCGGCGTTTATACAGGTACGCCTGATTGGCAGGACGCGCTTACCGCGTGTAACGTAGTAGCTTCAGGTGGGTATACACTGCACCCTGCAACCTCAAGCACTACATCGCCGTTAGGCAATACTTATTACGATTTGTTTGGTGATGTATGCCCTAATGATGAAACCATTTTCGCCATTTATTTAACAGAAAATGTGATCAGTGGTAACGTGTATACCATCAGGAGTTTAAATACACCTACAGGTACGGCGTTGTTTGGTTTTGCCGGCTGGAATGGTACTATTATTCCGCAAGAGTTTTATAGCAACTTTAGCTCAAACGACATCAGGACACAACAATTCCTGGTTGGTCAGCAGCCTGATGGAACAGTGTATACCCCAACGGTATCATCACTTATCGATCCGGGTGCGGCGCCTAATGAAGGGATACGTGACGTTAAATTTTATGTGTTGGATAATGCCACCAGTGCTAACAAGTTTGGTGGTATTCATGATGCCAGCGGTTCATCAAACGATTTCCCGGTTTACCGATATGCCGACGTATTGCTGATGCAGGCAGAGTGTGAGCTTAGGTTAGGTAATACTTCTGCTGCTGCCCCTTATTTAAACCAGGTTAGGGAGCGCGCTGGTTTGGCTGATATTGCTGCACCAACACTTACTGATGTTTATAATGAAAGAGGATTTGAATTAAATATGGAAGGCCATCGCAGGCAGGATATGATCAGGTTTGGTACCTATCTTAACGCGCATGGTTTTGTAACCCAGGGGCAGGCTTATATGGAATTATTCCCTATACCTTCTGCTGAGATTACAACCAATCCTTTATTGAAACAGAATCCTGGTTATCCAACTAATTAATCATTATGAAAAAATTAATCTATTTTACATTAATAGCAATAGCCAGTTTGGCTGTTGCTTGTCATAAGGATGCAGCGTTAACCACTTTGGCGTCTATTTCGTTCAAATCGCCGTTAACAGCTACAACGGCTAATGTTGATATTATACCATCTGATACCTCATCAAATGTAATAACGTTTAACTGGCCGGCTGTTGTATATCCTTATAAGGCGCAGGTTACCTATACATTACAGGTGGATTTGCCTGCAGATACCCTGGGTTCAACTCCTTGGGCAAATGCAACCAGCATTACCGTTGGGAACGACGTTTTAACTAAATCTTTTACCGGTACTGCTTTTAATAACCTGGCCATTACTGCTGGTATCGCGGTTAATGATACCGGTAAGTTAGTATTCAGGGTACAGGCGTATCAGGATCGTAATGCCTATTCAAAAGCGGTTACGGTTACTGTAATCACCTACAAAAAAATAGTTGTACCGCCAGCGTTTACCGAAAACTGGCCTGTATTATATGTTCCGGGTGCTTACCAGGGTAATTCACCTGCATCTGCAAGCACAGTAGCTGCCGAAGTTGCAGGCATATACGAAGGTTACATCTACGTACCGAGTGCCAGTGCTAATACCTTTGCGTTTACCAGCGCTGCGGATCTGAATCATATTATATATGGTGCGGGTGCTTCTGCCGGTACACTGTCGGTAAGCGGAACTGCAAATAGCTTATCGGTACCGGCAAGTGGCTATTACGAGCTGACAGCCAATACCAATACTTTAACCTGGACGGCAACCGCGGTAACATGGTCAATTATTGGTGATGCAACACCAGGCGGTTGGAATACGGATACGCAGATGGCTTATAATGCCAATACCAATACCTGGACGGTTACGGCGGTAATGCTTACAAGTGGTTCGTTCAAATTCAGGGTTAATGATGCCTGGAATATTGATTTTGGTGTTGATGCCAACAACCACCTGCAGTATGCGGATAACCCTGTTTACCCTTACAATGGTTCACTTAACAATTTAACTGTTCCGGCAAATGGAACATACAAGATCACGCTGGATCTGAGTAACCCTAATTATTACAATTATACTGCTGTATTGCAGTAACACATTAATTAATAAGGCAGTGCTTTACGCGCTGCCTTATTTAAAATTATATATGAATTTAAAACTGCGAAATATATGATTGTAAGTAAACTATACTGGCCGCAATACGTGGCTTTTTGCAATCGTACTAAAACTATTATTAAACAATATGTACTCCTGCAACCAGTAGTTGTAATGCAGTATAAATTCATCCCTCTTTTTATTCATGAAATTAATTAAGATCACACTTATGCTTGCGTATGTTTTAAATATGCCTCGCGTAATGGCGCAATCTCCTGTTTCAACAGCAGGAAATGTGGAATCTGTTACCATTGGCGCGCAGGATATAACATTTAAAGCAGGTAATGCTTACGGAAAAATTACGGTTTACAGTCCTTCAATTATTCGCGTAAGGTTGGATCAAAAACCTATTGAAGGTAATTTCTCCTACGCCGTTGTGGGCGAACCGCAGCAAACCAAAACAACCATAACTCAAAATAACGAAACCATTACACTGGTAACCGACTCGGTTAAAGCTATTATCCAAAAAGAACCATTCTCTATCGCGTTTTATACGCTTAATGGCGAATTGATTAATGAGGATGAGCGCGGTTTAACCACATCATGGGTTGGTACAGCAGTTACAACATATAAAAAACTACAGGATGATGAGCACTTTATTGGCCTTGGCGAAAAAACGGGCAACCTTGACAGGCGCGGAAACGGTTACACCAACTGGAACTCGGATGTTTACGGTTACAGTGTAACGCAGGATCCTTTATACTCAACTATCCCGTTTTATATCGGCATCCACCACAACATCAATTATGGTATCTTTTTGGATAATACCTATCAAACCGATTTCAACTTCGGCGCAAGCAACAATCGCTTTTCTTCGTTTGGCGCCAGGGGAGGGGAGATGAACTACTATTTTATCTATCACAAACACCTTGCTGATATAATAACCTCGTACACTTATTTAACCGGCCGTATGCCTATGCCACCACTGTGGTCTTTAGGTTATCAGCAAAATAGGTACAGTTATTATCCGCAGGCAGAAGTAATGCGTATTGCGCGTACCCTGCGCGAAAAACGCATCCCGGCAGATGGCATTACGCTGGATATTCACTACATGGATCAGTACCAGTTATTCACCTGGAACAGTAGCCGCTTTCCCAACCCGGTTTTGATGAATGATACACTGAAGAAATTAGGATTTAGAACTACCGTTATTGTCGATCCTGGTATCAAAGTTCAAAAAGGTGCTCCGGCTTATGAAAGCGGATTAAAACAAGATGTATATATTAAATATCCGGATGGCGAGCCTTACACAGGCCAGGTTTGGCCGGGCTGGTGTAATTTTACCGATTTTACCAGTCAGAAAGGTCGCGATTGGTGGCACAAGCAAGTTAAATTCTTTGCCGAGTCTGGCGTAAGCGGTATCTGGAATGATATGAACGAAATCTCAACCTGGGGCCAGAAGATGCCAGACAATGTTTTGTTTGATTATGACGGGCATTTAACCACGCATCTGCAGGCGCACAATGTTTATGGCATGCAAATGGCACGTTCAAGCTACGAAGGTGCTGTTGAGCAATTTAAAGAACGCCCGTTTATTTTATCACGCTCAGGATATGCTGGTTTACAACGCTATACCGCAATTTGGACGGGTGATAACCGTGCTGAAGACGATCACATGCTGCAAGGTGTGCGTTTGCTTAATAGCCTTGGCTTAAGCGGTGTATCATTTACAGCAATGGATATTGGTGGCTTTACCGGTAACCCATCTATCCCGTTATACACCCGTTGGATTCAGCTAGGTGCGTTTATCCCATATTTCAGAAACCATACCAGCTTAAATTCAAAAGCATCAGAGCCGTGGACTTATGGCGAGGATGTCTTGGATATTGCCCGCAATTACATTAGCCTGCGTTACCAGCTTTTACCATATTTATATTCTACATTTTATGAGTCTACCCAAAACGGTTTGCCGGTAATGCGGTCATTGGCTATCAACTATACTTTTGATCCTAAAGTATTGTATGCTGATTATCAAAACCAGTATGAATTTGGCGATGCATTTATGGTAGCACCGTTCGAAAGCGAAAAAGACTACGGTAAAATCTATTTTCCAGAGGGAATCTGGTATGATCTGTATACCGATTCGGTACAAGCAGGTAAACAAAATAAAGTTATACCGCTTAATATCAGTAAGCTACCTGTTTACGTTAAAGGCAGTAGTATAATACCAATGCAATCGCTGGTACAATCAACAGCAATATTGCCAACCGATACGCTAACCATTCATATTTATAACGGTAAAAAAACCAACAGCTTTATCTATTACGAGGATGATGGCAAAAGCTTTGAGTATCAAAAGGGCGTTTATTATAAACGCAAAATAACTTTTGATCCGGCTAATCGTAATATGGTGTTTAATGATGCAGAAGGTAACTATACTTCGCACTTTAAATACATAAAGCTGATACTGCATGGGTTTGAACAAGCAGATAACCTTACGTTAGGAAACAGCCAGGTGAAATTGCAAGCTGCTAACTACGCTTTTTTAAGTGCAGCGGCAAGCACCGATCCTCAGGGCAGTGCTTCAATAACAGAGTCGTGCAGTGTTAAGTGGGCTGTAATCAGGAATAACTCAAATAAAATAAACATAAACTACTAAATCAGGGAGAAATTGTGAATATGAATATCAAAAGATCAAAATTTAGAACAAGCGCTACACTATTATCGTGTATATTAATATTACTGATTACCAGTTGCAGCAAAGCAAGTAAAGGGAGTGGGGGCACAACACCTGTAAAAACCTCATCGTCAGGTAGTGGCGATCCGGCACAGTATGGCACTCCCTACGCTAGTGTACCCAACACGCAGGACATGGTAATATATGAAGTAAACATTAAAACCTATACTCCGGCAACTTTGGCCGGTGCAATGGCCCGTCTCGATTCAATTAAAGCACTTGGGGTTAACGTTATCTGGTTAATGCCAACTTATCCTATCGGTGTGCTAAAATCGGTTGGTTCGCCTTATTGTGTTATGGATTATACAGGTGTAAATTCTCAGTTTGGTACTTTGGCTGATTTGCAGGCATACGTTGCCGCGGCACATGCGTTGGGTATGGCCGTAATTATGGATTGGGAAGCCAATGATACTTCGTGGGATAACCAATGGATAACCGCAGACCCATCATGGTACGTACAAAATTCATTAGGGCAAATTCAACAACTTTCAACCTATACTGATGTGGCTGCTTTAAATTTCAGTAGCCAAAACATGCGTTTAGCTATGATTAAAGATATGAAGTATTGGATATTTGCCGCTAATATAGATGGTTACCGTTGTGATGATGCCGATAATGCACCTTCTGATTTTTGGGCGCAGGCATTGGATACTTTAAATACGATTAACACCCACAAACTCATCTATCTTGCCGAAGGTACAACCAGCGGCGAAATATCTTCGGGTTTTCAATTGGATTACGCGTTTAACTATTATAGCTCTATTAAGGCATTATTCGCGGGTACTTCATCAGTTAGCTCGTTATTTGCAACCAATACCAGCGAGATTGCTTCAATACCAGCATCCGGAACTAAGTTAAGATACATAACCAATCATGATGATGCCTCATCTGACGGAAGTACAATAACCGAATATAATGGCAAACAAGGTGCTTTGGCTGCTTTTGCAATGGTGGCTTATATGGGCGGCGTACCTTTAATATACGATAGCCAGGAAGTTGGTTACCCAAGCGCAATAAACTTTTTTAATGATGTACCTGTTGATTATACCGCTAACCCGGATATGGTTGCAGCTTATAAACAAATCCTGGCATTCAGGGCAGCTCACATAGCGGTTAAAATTGGGGCCTTAACTCAGTATCCTGATCTTAACATTGTGGCATTTGAGAAAACCTCTGGAACAGATGATGTTTTAATATTAGTTAACAGCAAAAACAGTACTGAAAGTTTTACAGTGCCAGCTGCCTTACAAAATACAACCTGGATTAATGGTTATACAGGCGGCAATATTACATTTTCAACCCAATATAGTTTAGCGCCATATAGCTATGTAGCTTTACATCGGTAGTAATCTATTTCAACTGGTTAATTTAGCCCACACGGGTATATTTTAAAAGGTCCTTATAACTAATAAGGGCCTTTTTTATTGTAAAAAATTTGATTTAGTGTATAATTAACAGTTAAAAAAAGTAGCTAAATATTGCTAAACCGTTAAGCATTTTGTATCATAAAATTGTAAATACTAGCACTATTTACTGCTCTTACATCTCAATTAAGCATATCATATGCTTTTAAAAAGAGCTCATACGCGCTTTAAACGCTATTTTTTTAATTTTATGATAGCTGGAATAAAGCGTATCATTTTTTTTACGCTAAAAGCCAAAATCTGCGTTTTTAGCTGATTATCAAGTATAATATTTTTTACCTCATTGTGATTGAAGCGTTTCAAATTGTTGTTAAACTACTAAAAATCAACTATTTATGTAAAATAATTTGTTTTTATATTTCAAACTTTCATAAGTTTGGAGCACCAATACAGGAAAAACCTAAGTAACAATCCTGTGAACTTTAATTTAATTAAACCTAGTAAATGAAACATCCTTTTTGCTATTTAACTAGTTACGGCTAGTTGCGAGTGTATGTTCTATTTTTATCTAAAATATGAACTTGTAAACCCTCCATTCTTAAACCAATTATTAATTTTTTATTCATGAGAAAAACAATTACAATTTTATTTATTTTCCTGTTATCGGGCATCTCAGTTGCCTTAGCACAAAACATCACTGTTAAAGGAACAGTTGTTGATAAAACAGGAGCGAGCCTACCAGGCGTTACTGTAACGGTAAAATCAACTACCATAGGTACAGTAACTGATGCTAATGGCCACTATTCAATTAGTGTTCCATCAAACGGAACCTTAAGATTTACATTTATCGGTTATACAGCACAAGATGTTAATGTAAACAGTCAGGCTATTGTTAACGTAAGCCTGGAAGATAATACGATGGGCTTAAACGAGGTAGTAGTAATTGGTTATGGTACGCAAAAGAAAGCAACTGTTACAGGTGCTATTTCTGGCGTAAGCGCAGCCGATCTGAAAGATCAGCCAAACCTTCGTTTGGATGATGCACTAGAAGGCCACGCAGCAGGCGTAACAGTTACTCAATCTTCAGGCGCACCAGGATCATCTCCAAACGTATTGATCAGGGGCGAGGGTTCACTTTCTAATAGCACTCCATTGTATGTAGTTGATGGTCAGGTATGGGATAACGGCGGATACGACGGAATTAACCCAAATGATATCGAATCAATGCAGGTATTGAAAGATGCATCTGCTGCAATATACGGTTCACGTGCATCAAACGGTGTAATTTTAATTACAACTAAAAAAGGTGCTATTGGTACACCAAAAGTTACTTATAATTTTTACTACGGTATACAATCAGTTGCTAAAAAAATAGGTTTGGCTGATGCATCACAATATGCACAGTTAAGCGATGAAGCTGCGGCTAACGATGGTACTACTCAGCCTTTTACTAACCCAAGCCAATATGGTACAGGTACTAACTGGCAAAACCAAATATTTGGTAACGCGCCAATTATGCAACAAAATCTTGCTGTAAGCGGTGGTACTGATAAATCAAACTATTTTACTTCAGTAAGTTACTTAAACCAGGGAGGTATAGTTACACCACAGTATTCTGATTACAAAAAGGCTACTATTAGGATAAATACAAATTCAAAACCTAAGAAATGGTTCTCTTACGGCGAAAACTTCAACTATACTTACATCCAAAGCACAACTAATTTTAATACAAACAGTGTGTTTGGTGGTCCATTATCAGATGCGCTTAACCTTGACCCGCTTACGCCGGTTGTTGTTAACAATGTTGCTTCACAGCCTAACGCTGCGATTTATGAAAACACACCTGGTAATGCATCAATTTATCCCTACTTGTTAAAAAATTCACAAGGACAGTTTTATGGTGTTTCTAACTATGTTGCTAACGAAATAACTAACCCAATTGCCGCAGAGCAATTACAAAACGGTAACTATAACTGGTCGCACAATTTATTTGGCGATGTATTTGCGCAAATTACACCAATTGAAGGTTTAGCAATTAAAACCGAAATTGCTGCCAAACAATCATTTTACGGTAGCGATTCATTCACCCCGCTTTATTATTTAAACACAAACACTAAAAACACCGGTACTAACAACCAATATGTTCAGTTTAACCGTGGTTTAGAGTGGAACTGGGATAATACAGCAACTTACACCCGTCAACTCGGTAAGCACAACTTCTCAATTTTATTGGGTCAAAGTGCTGAAGAAGAGAGTGGTAACTTAGTGCAAGATACTAACTATGGAGAGCCTATCAGCTCATACAAGCAAGCTTCTTTTGACTTTACTTTACCACAAACAAGTGAATATGGTTATGCTAATGAAACCCAAGATGTTACACACGCATCACTTTTCTCTCGTTTAACCTATAACTATGATGAGAAATATTTATTAGATGCAACCCTGCGTCGTGATGGTTCATCAAGGTTTGGTAGTGATAATGTTTATGGTACATTCCCTGGCGTATCAGCAGGTTGGGTTATTACTAAAGAAGATTTTTTCCCAAAAAATACCTTTGTTGATAACTTAAAACTGCGTGCATCATATGGTGTATTGGGTAATGAGGAAGCGTTAAGTCCTTTCTTATACTCGCCAATTGTAGGCCCACTTGGTAGTTATGTATTTGGTACAGGAGCTAACCAGGTATTAAACACTGGTTACGGTCCAAACTCACTTCCAAATCCTACATTGCAATGGGAGCGTGATAAACAAACAGATATTGGTTTAGATGCGGTATTATTTCATGACTTTACTGCAACAATTGATGTTTATGACAAAGTATCAGATAAGTTATTATTAGACGTACCTCCACCATCATACGCTGGTGTTAGTGGTAATGCTTATGAAAATGCTGGTGGTATCACCAATAAAGGTATTGAGTTACAATTAGGTTATAACAAACAAGTTGGCCAATTTAAACTTAACCTAAGCGGTAATATATCTTATAATAATAATAAAGTTACCAGCTTAGCTCAACTTCCATACATAAATGTAGGTAGCTGGCAAGGTGCAACTTATTCACAAATAGAGCGTGACGCTGTTGGCCAACCATATGACGCATTTTATGGTTACAAAGTGTTAGGTATATTCCAATCTCAAGCACAGGTTAATGCTTATAAAGATAAAAGTGGTAACCTGATTCAGCCAAATGCAAAACCGGGTGATTATATTTATGCTGATCCTACAGGTACTGGCCCTATTGGCCCAAGCGACCGTGAGTTTTTAGGAAGCATTGTACCACCATGGAACTATGGCTTTAACTTTGGTGTAAACTACAAACAATGGGATTTAGCCGCATTTGCTCAAGGTGTTTGGGGTAATAAATTATTACAAGAGTATCGTCGTTTAGATATTTCTTCTGCTAACTACCCAACTTCAGCTTTAAATGCATGGACACCTACTAATACAAATACAAACGTGCCAAGATTGTCAAATCTTGATCCTAACGGTAACTACAACACCATTTCAAGCGGTTTATTACAAAGCGGTGCTTATTTCCGCCTAAAATCATTACAAATAGGTTATACTTTACCTAAAGATTTGATGACTAAACTTGATATGAGCCGTGTACACGTATATGTAAGTGGTGACAACCTATTTACAATTACAAAATACAACGGATATGATCCGGAAGTTTGGGGTGGTAATAATAACACAGGCGGTGTAGACCAAGGTGTTTATCCAACAGCCCGCACATTTAGAGTTGGTGTTGATGTTACCTTATAATTATTAATTATTAAAAAATATTTTATCATGAAAAAAAGATATATAACATACACCGCGGTTTTTTTGATGGGAATTGGTGTATTCACATCTTGTAAAAAATCATTTTTAGAGCTTCAGCCTAAAGGCGAGTTTGCGGAGTCAAATTATTATGCTAATCCAGCCGAAGCATTTGCAGGCCTTGTATCTGCTTACGATCCATTGCTTACTGAAACAGGTGGCATTGATCAAACTTATACTGATGTTAGAGGTCCGTTAAATTGTGCATCTGACGATTGCTACGCAGGTGGTGGTGGTTCGAGCGATACACCGGATTGGCAATTGTGGAACGATTACCAGTTATCATCAAGTTCTGGCCCGCAAAATGGTTACTGGCCAATTAACTTTTTAGGTGTTAGCCGTTGTAATACAATTTTGTCTAAACTTACTAGTGTACCTGGTTTAAGCGCTGCAACAGCAACAGAATATGCTGCTGAAGCTATGTTTTTACGTGCGCATTATTACTTTGATTTAGAAAGGTTGTTTAAAAATGTTCCTTTGATCACAGCGCCTATTACACCTGCTCAAATTTATAATGAGCCACAAGCTACACCAGCAGCTGTATACGCACAGATAGAAACGGATTTAAAAACAGCTATTCCAAGCTTGCCAATAACTATCCCTACTACTGAAGATGGCCGCATTACGCAAGGTGCTGCCATTGCATTATTAGGTAAAGTGTATTTGTACGAACAAAAATATACCCAATCTGCGCAAGAATTTGCAATCATCAATGGTACACCGGGTGGTACAACACCTCAGTATGGTTATGCATTGCTATCTAGCTACGAGGCTGTATTTGATCCTAATAATAAATTTAATAGCGAGTCTGTATTCGAAATTAACTTTACCAATAGCCAATCTTACAGCTGGAGTAACTGGGATGCATTTAAAGGAAGTGTTTATTCAGAACAAGTTGGTCCAAGAAACTGGTCTGATGCTACTTACGCAGGTGGCTGGGGCCAGGATATTGTTACTACACAGTTAGTAGCAGCTTTCAAAACGCCATACTATGGCGGCACCACAGTAGATCCAAGATATGGTGTAACCATATTAAATATGGACAGCCTTGCAGTAGTTGAAAATACTACCTACCAGGCAAGCTACCAGAACACCGGTTTTTTCGCTAAAAAATACATGGGATTAACCAAGGATCTGTCATCAACAGGTACTAACATCTTGAATTTCCCTAACGATTACATCGAAATTCGTTTAGCTGATACTTACCTGATGGAAGCCGAAGCTTTAGTTCAAGGCGGTGGCGACGTAACAAGAGCTGCTGCATTAATTAACGCAGTACGTGCAAGGGTTGGTTTGGCTCCTGTATCTGCAACTTTAGCTAATATAAAAGCTGAACGCCGTTTAGAGCTTGCAACTGAAGGCCACCGTTGGTATGACTTGGTTAGATGGGGTGATGCGCCTACTGCATTACAATTTAAAGGCTTTACTGCTGGTAAAAATGAGTTATTGCCTATTCCGCTTAACGATCTTGCTGCCACTAAACTGGTGCAAAATCCGGGTTACTCTAAATAATTAAATTAATAATAAAATAAACTGCCGGGTAATACCGGCAGTTTATTTTTATAAGGAATCAGCAAGATTAGATGAGATTTAATTTTAGGTTACTATGTATTGGGACATCATGAGCGTTTACATAATATCTCGCTCAAAAGCCAGCGATAATAATAGTAAGCTATATGTTTATTCATTAACGGCCCCTGTAAATAGTGATTGCAGTTTTGATTCAAATCCCGATTGGTCTGATAAATTTACCATTAATGGGATGCCTTATACAGTATATGGGCCTATGATTTAGGTGGCGGTGACAACAGCGAATTTAAAAATTATTTACCAACCAGCTTTAGTTTTTATACAGGTATTTTATCTGTAACTGCCCGGAGGCAAAGCCTGGAAAACGGAAATTATACAGCTGCAAGTATCGTAACAAAAGGTACAGCAAACGTGTATGTCGCCATGCCAAATTCAGGCGAAGATGGTATGATGGAAATGGTTGGATTAACACCCAGCATAGTGCATTTTAGTGCACATAATGCCTTGTTTTATGTTGCTGACAAAGCCTGTTCTTGTAAAATGGCAATTGCTTCAGTAGCATATTATTTATATCGAGAAGATTGCACATCCTATGTAATAAGAGGGTACAATCGTGTTTTTGCTTATGTAAACCCTTGTACTATGGGGCATGCATGAGCTTATGATCAAAGTTTTATTTGCTCATAAATATTGCAATTGACAAAACCCAGGGTGAAATAGACGGTGTAAATAATACCGCGTTCCCTACTAATATATAAGTTGATTATGTGCGTTTTTTAAATATGATACATAATAACCAAAAGAGAGTTTAATTGATGTTACGAATTAATGATTAGTGTTACGGATTAAATTATACCTTATGAAAATCAAACAAAAAATTGCACCTGTACTTATCACAATATTTTCGTTTTTAATACTTGTATTTTCTGGTTGCAGTAAAGCGCCAAGTAAAGGTGGCGGTGGTGGCGGCAGCACGGGTTCTACCGGCAGTACCGGTACCAGTACAACACCGCTGCCAACCGATGTTAACATGTGGTTAACCAATCCCGATCAATCTCAGCTATTGGCTAAACAAAACGTATCGTTATTATTTAATACAACTACCAATAGCAACATTACTATCCACGTAGATACTACCACAACTTACCAAACTGTTGACGGATTTGGATTTGCACTAACTGATGGAAGTGCACAGGTAATTAACGGCCTTAACGCACCTATAAATGCGGCATTGCTTAAAGAGCTTTTTTCAACAGATAGCGCTTGTATAGGCATTAGCTACCTAAGACTGACTTTAGGTGCATCAGATTTAAGCGCGGCTCCATTTACTTATGACGATGTTCCGGCAGGATCAACAGATGTAAATCTGTCGCAGTTTAGCCTTAGTCCGGATATGGTTGATCTGATCCCTACATTAAAAAAGATCCTCGCCATAAATCCAAACATAAAAATCCTTGCCTGCCCATGGAGCGCACCAGCATGGATGAAGACTAACGGTAATCTTTCAGGTGGTAGTTTATTGCCACAATATTATAGCGCATATGCCAATTATTTTGTAAAATATATTCAGGGCATGGCAGCGCAAGGCATAAATATTACAGCCATTACGCCGCAAAACGAACCTTTAAATCCATCTAATAACCCAGCGATGGTTGAGCAGGATACAGCCGAGTCTGTATTTATAGCTAATTATTTAGGCCCTGCTTTTGCAGCTAACAATATCACAACTAAAATAATTTGCTACGATCATAATTGTGATCGCCCGGATTATCCAACTTATGTACTTAACAGCGCGGCAAATCAATATGTTGATGGTTCGGCCTTTCATTTTTATGCAGGAAATATAACTGCACTTTCCCAAGTACACAATGCGTTTCCCAACAAAAATATTTATTTTACTGAATGGGCTACTATTGCCGGCGACTCCTTTAGCAGTGACCTTAGCAATCATGTGGGTAGTTTAATTATTGGAGCGATGATAAACTGGAGTCGTAACGTTTTGGAATGGAACCTGGCATCCGATCCTTCTTTCGAGCCGCATACCACTGGTGGATGTGGTACTTGTATGGGAGCGATAACAGTTTCGGGCGGAACTACATATTCTCGCAATGTGTCATATTATATAATCGCCCATGCTTCAAAATTTGTGAGGCCAGGTGCCACCAGGATCGCATCTGTAGGGACTGACAATTCAACAGAATTGCCAAGCGTAGCATTTAAAAATCCTGATGGCTCAAAAGTACTTATCGTATTAAACGTGAGCGGAAGTACACAAGCATTTAATATCTCGTTTAATTCAAAAATTGTAACCAGCACATTAGAAGCAGGCGCAGTGGCCACCTACAAGTGGTAAAATAAAATACATACTATTACTAAATGAATCCTAATCTGAAATTTGCACTATTATGCTGTGTTGCCGTTTGTTTTTCGGTTACCAGATCAAACGCACAAACTAATTATTCTGACGAGCAAGTAGCTATTAAATCTGATAGTTTAATAAAGCTGATGACTTTGCAGGAAAAGGTAAATATGATCCATGCAAGTTCATCATTTACATCAGGAGGTGTACCGCGTTTAGGCATCCCCGAACTAACTACTTCAGACGGCCCGCATGGTGTTAGGGTTGAACACGGCAGGGGTTGGTCGGTATTACAAAATGTGCTTGACTCCGGTACCTATTTACCAACAGGTGTTTGTCTTGCCTCAACATGGAACCCTAAATTGGGCTACGCGTTTGGTTCGGTATTAGGTAGCGAAGCAAATTTTAGAGGTAAAGATGTGATTTTAGGCCCTGGTATCAATATTATGCGTTTGCCTTTAAACGGGCGTAACTTTGAGTATCAGAGCGAGGATCCATATTTAGTATCGCAAATGGTTGTTGGCTATATAAAAGGGGTGCAAGACCAGGGAATATCCGCTTGCGTAAAACACTTTGCAGCTAATAACCAGGAAACTTTAAGAAACAGCATCGATGTGCAGATGAGCGAACGCGCTTTGCGCGAAATTTACCTGCCGGGCTTTAAAGCGGCAGTACAGGTTGGCGGCGTAAATACGCTAATGGGTTCATACAATAAATTCAGGGGCGAGTGGGCTACGCAAAACAACTACCTGATTAACCAGATTCTGAAAAAAGAATGGGGTTTTAAAGGTTTAGTAATGAGCGATTGGGGAGCAGTACACAGTACTACCCAAGCGGTTTGGAATGGCACAGACCTTGAAATGGGTACTGATCTTAGCTTAGGTGCACACCCTGATTATGGCAAATTTTTTATGGGCGATACTGTAGTTACGCTTGTAAAAGAAGGTAAAGTGCCTGAGTATATTATTGACGCAAAAGTGCGCCGCATATTATATGTAATGTACAAAACCAATATGATGCCCGGCCAAAAACGTCAAAAAGGAGAATACAATACCCGCGCGCATCAGTTAACTGCCGAAAAGGTTGCCGAAGAAGGTATCGTATTACTTAAAAACCAGGATAATATATTACCATTAGCAGCAAGTGTAAAATCTATCGCTGTTATAGGTTACAATGCTGATAGAAAACAGGCGTATGGTGGTGGTAGCTCTCAGATCAAAGCATTTTATGAGATCACACCTTTACAAGGGTTGAAAAATATCGCTGGCAAAAAAGTAAAAATCACCTATTGCAAAGGTTATAATATTGAGCACAATGCAGGTCCTGATCAAAATTTAATTCAACAAGCGGTTGATGCTGCTAAGAAAGCCAATATGGTAATTGTAGTTGGTGGTTGGACACATGGTTATGACTATGATGTTTGGGCAGATAATGCCTTTGATGCCGAAGATGTGGATAAACCTAACATGGATATGCCATTCGGCCAAAATGAATTGATCAAGGCAGTTATTGCGGCTAACCCAAAAACTGTAGTAGTTTTAATGGGCGGCGGCCCGATAGACATGACCCAATGGGTTGATAATGCGAAAGGTATTATTCAAGCATGGTACCCGGGGATGGAAGGTGGTAATGCTTTGGCAAAGATCATATTCGGGCAGGTTAACCCATCAGGTAAATTGCCGGTAAGCTTCCCTAAAAAGCTGGCTGATGCTCCGGCTATCAAATTGGGCCAATACCCGGGTGATGGTACAACCGTGAATTATTTGGATGATATATATGTAGGTTATCGTTATTACGATACTTTTAATGTTGAACCCCAATTCGCTTTTGGCCATGGCTTATCATACACAAGCTTCAAATACAGTGATTTGCAAGTTAATGCCGGTAACAAACAAGCTACCATTACCTTCACTATAAAAAACACAGGTGCTGTTGCCGGTGCCGAAGTGGCACAGTTATATGTAAAACAGGAGAAATTAAACCTGCCTCGCCCTGATAAAGAGTTAAAAGGATTTGAAAAAGTGTTTTTAAATCCGGGTGAAGAAAAGAAGGTGACCATAACCTTAAACGAGGATGCCTTTAAGTATTTTAACGATGTTAAAAACGAATGGGAAATGGACCCTGGCATGTTTGACTTTATTGTCGGCAGCTCATCACGCGATATCAGGTTAAATGGTAAAGCACAGTTATAATTAAACTATTGATTCAATCTAAAAAACAAAATATAAATGAAAAAAACTTTATTACTGGCGCTAATATGTTCATGCTCGGGTTTAGTAAACGCGCAAACTAGTAAGGCAACATTAACACCACATAAAAAGGTATACAATGCAGCAAATAAATCGGTATCGGTTTATACAACAGCACAAAATACCGATTATCGTATAACAAAAACCGCTACGCTTAGCTTTAAACCGCTTAACCAGCCGCTTGAAAAACAAGTTTGCATCTTTGTTGATCCGGCAAAAACTTTCCAGTCTGTACTGGGAATAGGCGGTGCATTAACTGATGCTTCGGCCGAAACCTTTTATAAATTACCAAAGGCTAAACAGGATGAAATTTTAAATGCTTATTATAATAAAACTACAGGTATAGGTTATACATTAGGCCGTACCCATATTCAAAGTTCTGATTTCTCCAGCGAAAGTTATAGCTATGTTCAAGATGGAGATAAAGATCTGAAGACTTTTAACATCGATCATGATCGTAAATATCGTATCCCGTTCATCAAACAGGTTATTGCAGCCGCAGGGGGTAAGTTAACCCTGTTCGCAACACCGTGGAGCCCACCGGCATTCATGAAAACCAATAACGATATGCTGCACGGTGGTTCACTTAAACCTGAATACGATCAGGCATGGGCCAACTTTTATGTGAAGTTTATTAAGGCTTATGAAAAAGAAGGTATACCTATCTGGGGCTTATCGGTACAAAACGAGCCAATGGCTAGCCAAAAATGGGAGTCGTGCATTTACACTGCCAGCGATGAGCGTGATTTCATCAAAAACTTTTTAGGCCCAACATTGCATAAAAGTGGCATGGCCGATAAAAAGTTATTTATCTGGGATCATAACCGAGATTTGATGTATCAACGTGCAAGTACAGTATATGAAGACCCTGAAGCTGCCAAATATGTTTGGGGCATGGGCTTCCACTGGTATGTGCATGATGATTTTGATAATGTAAAACGTGTTCATGAAGCATTCCCTGATAAAAATCTATTATTTACCGAAGGTTGCAGCGATACATTCGATCCGGCTAAAATAAATGATTGGAAATACGGTGAATTGTATGGAAAATCAATGGTTAACGATTTTAACAATGGTGTTGTTGGCTGGACAGACTGGAACGTATTGCTTGATGAAAATGGCGGTCCTAACCACGTTGGTAATTTCTGCTTCGCACCAATACACGCTAATGTTAAAACGGGTGAGCTAACTTATATGGATTCTTACTATTACATTGGCCATTTTTCTAAATTCGTACGCCCGGGTGCTAAGCGGATCATCGCTTCATCAAACCGTGATGAATTAATGACCACAGCTTTTATCAACAGTGATAATAAATTGGTAGTAATTGTGCTAAATTTGACAGATCAAAACATACCCTATAATCTTTGGATAAAAGGTATGGCTGCCAATACAACCAGTTTGCCACATTCAATTACAACACTTATAGTTCAATAACCGGCTATGCCTTTGGCGTTTATGGTTTGTTAAATTATACGTTACCTGTAAAATACTGATGAAAAAGAAACGGAATATTTTTTTAATAGGGGTTTTTATTGTTCCGCTTGTACTTATTTTTTCACAATGCTTAACAATAAGTGCTAAACCCGACCCGCGTGGAGATGTCTTCGCGGGTTCATCAACCTGTATTAAATGCCATAAAGATGTTTATGACAACTATTTGCATACAGCGCATTTTTCTACAACGCGCCTTGCAGATATACATACCATAGGCGGTAACTTTAACGGGCACGACAACACATTTTATTTCAGTAAAGATTTAAAAATAGTGATGGAAAGCCGGCCCGACGGTTTATACCAGGTTGCTTATAATAAAGGAAAAGAAGTAAAAGCAGAACGTTTTGATATAACATTTGGTGGTGTTAAGGCCGAAAGCTATCTATCATGGCAGGGTAACCAGATATACCAATTGCCTATGTCGTATTTTAAAGCTTTAAATGGATGGACTAACAGCCCCGGGTTTGACTCTACTTATGCTGATTACAGCAGGACGATAGGGCGGCGGTGTTTTGAATGCCATAGCTCGTACATAAAGGACTTGCCATCGCAAAATCAAAGCTTTACAGCTGTATTGTCTAAAGAGGAGTTTGATAAAAACTCGTTGATATTAGGCATTGATTGTGAGCGCTGCCATGGGCCTGCCGCCAATCACGTAAATTATCAAACACAATTTCCTGAAGAGAAGAAAGCTAAATACATAGCAACGTATGCATCTTTATCGCGCGAAGCAAAGATCAATATGTGCGCGGTTTGCCATTCGGGTAATAAAAATCATATTGTACACACTGTATTTGCGTATAAACCAAGTGACAAGCTTTCTGATTTTGTAGAAACACCGCCTTATCAATTACCCGGTGATTCTACCAAATTAGATGTGCATGCCAATCAAAGCCAATTACTAGGCAGTAGTAAATGTTTTATCAACAGCAATATGGATTGCGCCACCTGTCATGATGTACATCATAACGAGCGACAAAACCTGGCCTTATTTTCACAAAAATGTATGAACTGCCATACCACGGCTAATCATAACTTTTGTCCCTTAGCGTCAAAATTAGGTGCGGCAATAAAGAGTAATTGCATCGATTGCCATATGCCGGCAAAACCGTCGAGTGTTATAGCTGTGGAAACGCAGGGGAGTGGCAAAAAAGAGCCATATTTGGTTCGTACGCACCATATAGCCATATACCCCGAAGAGTCGCAAAAGATTATCGAATACCTTAAAAAGAACAATAAGCTAGCATCAAAATAGATATAATAAGTCCCCGTATTTAATCTGTACACCTATGAAAATCATTAACAAAATATACACCATAGCATTTGCCTTGGTATTACTTTTATTGAGCGCCAATTTAAAAGCGCAAACAAAAGGTTTTATAACCACGCGTGGAAAAGAATTAATAGGACCTGATGGCAAGCCTTTCGTAATGAAAGGTACAAACCTGGGTAACTGGCTGATACCCGAAGGTTATATGTTCAAGTTTTCGAAAATCAATTCACCCAAATTGATCAACGAAGCAATTGCCGAAATTTTAGGTCCCGAAGATGCCAAAGCTTTTTGGAAACAGTATTTGGCTAATTATATTACTAAAGCCGATATCCATTATATCAAATCAACCGGGATGAATTCTATCCGCATCCCATTCAACTACAAACTTTTTACTGATGAGGATTATCTGGGCGAAAACAATCCGAACCGTGGGTTTGAATTGTTGGATAAGGTGATTGGTTGGTGCCATGAAGAAGGGATTTATGTTGTTTTGGATATGCACTGCGCTCCTGGCGGCCAAACTGGTGATAATATTGATGATGGCTATGGTTACCCATTCCTTTTCCAAAGCCCGGAATTAAGGCAACAAACAATTCAAATATGGACAAGGATAGCAGCTCACTATAAAAACGAATCTGCTATTATTGGATATGATTTGTTGAACGAGCCTATTGCGCATTATTTTAAAGCGGATAGCTTGAACCAGTATTTAGAACCTCTTTATAAAGAAATAACCAAAGCAGTGCGCACAGTTGATAAAAACCACATGGTGATTTTGGGTGGCGCGCAATGGGATAGCAATATGAAGATGTTCGGCCCGCCGTTCGATCCAAAGATCATTTATACCTTCCACAAGTACTGGACTAAAACCACTCAGGACGTGATACAGGAATATATTGATTACCGGGATAAATATAATGTACCTATCTATTGCGGTGAAACTGGTGAGAACAACGATACCTGGGTGCATGATTTCCGTGTGCTGCTTGATCAAAACAATATAAGCTGGCATTACTGGCCATATAAAAAAATGACGAATAAAGCAGGCATCATCACATTTACTACGCCAGCCAATTACGATAAAGTGATAGCTTATGTTGAAAGCCCACGTACAAGCTTTGAAGATATACGCAAAGCTGCACCCGCAGATCGGGCAGAACTGAAGAAAGCTTTGTTTGACATGCTTGAGAACTGCAAGTTTGAAAACTGTACACCTAATGCGGGTTACATAGAAGCTTTAGGGCTTTCTGCAGGGAAATAAATCTTTAAATATGAATTGATCACAAAAAAAAGTATAATTGTATTAACTGCGATACCAATTATACTTTTTTAAAAGTACCAGTGCAGCAAGAATTAATTTTATACGTAGGTAGGAGTATGGGTAAATATTTACTAAGGGTATTATTTATTGGTGTTTTGTTTTTTTTGTTTACCGGCAGCAATGCCCACGCGCAAAAAACAGTTATTTTAAATGATACAATTACCCAGCACTATTTTTCTTACGGTGAAATAGAAACCCTTGAGGACAAAAGTGGTAAATTAACCCTCGATCAGGTTGAAAATAATCCTTCAGTTGCTGCTGCGTTTAAACCAAGCCAGATCTTCAACCCCAAAGTAACTGATCTGAATACGATTTATTGGTACCGCATTAGCATCAATCATGATAAAGCGACCAAAAATAACTGGTTGCTAGAGTTTTTTGATCAAACTACAGATGACATCGAGATATTCTCACCCAATCCGGATGATACTTATTCCTCAACACGGATGGGAAGCAGTTTGCCATTTTCGCAACGTCTGTTTCAGCATAAGAACTTCAGCTTAAACATCAACAATAATTTATATGGTAAGCATACTTACTATATACGCCTAAAATCGCACCAACCGGCAAATGTTATTGTGGTGCTGCGTTCGGTAAGTTGGTTTGTGCATTACGCGTTGGATGAATATTTCTTTTTCGGCGTTTTTTACGGCATGCTGCTGGTATTCAGTTTGTATAACCTGATGATGTTTTTTGCCATAAGGCAAACCCAGTATTTATACTACATTATGTACAACCTGAGCATTGGTTTGTACGAAATGTGTGCCGATGGAATCGCTTATCAATACCTATGGCCAAATTCGCCGATATGGAACCAGTATGCTTATGGAGTGGCCCTGTTTTTTGCCAGCATATTTGGTATGCTGTTTACCCGGAGTTTGTTATATGTAAAAGCAAAGGCCCCAAAGTTAAATACAGCTATATGGGTAGTGATTGGCTTGCGTACCGTGTTTTTCCTGTTATGTTTAATTGTCGACAAAAACTGGTTTAATTATCGAATTGTTGAGATTGTGCCTTTGTTGCTGGCTTGCTACACCGGCTATTATATCTTAAATAAAGGATACTGGCCAGCGCGGTTTTTTGTAGTAGGCTATAGTTTTTTATTTATTGGGTTTTTGATCAAAATACTGATCGCGTTTGATGTTTCGTGGTTGCCGTTTGGCCCTGTAACGCATTATAGCCTTAGTTTTTGTTTTATAATGGAAATGTTATTTATATCCTTCGCGATAGGTGAGAAGGTGCGCATCCTTAAAAAAAATAAAGATTACGCGCAGCGCCGTATCATCAGGCAGATGAAGCTCAACGAGGAGTTTAAAGATAACCTTAACCGCCAGCTTGAGGCGCAGGTTCGGGAACGAACACGCGAGCTGGTTGAAAAAACTGCTGTGATAGAAGAACAGAACGATGAGCTTAAATCGGTTAACGTTTTATTAAAGGAGCAAGCCGAAGAAATATCGCGCATAAATGTATTGCTCGAGAACGATAATATTACGCTGCATACCAATATAGAGAAGGTTACGCATGATAGGGTAATGTCGGCCCAGGTTGATTTTGAAGAGTTCAGCAGTATTTATCCAGATAGAGAAACCTGTTTTAAGTTTTTATCTGATCTTAAATGGGATAAAGGCTATAACTGCCGTAGATGTGGTAATGATCATTACAGTAACGGGCATTTGCCTTACAGCAGGCGATGCTCAAAATGCGGTTACGAGGAATCGGTTATTGCTTACACGATATTACAAAACACACGTATCCCTATTAACAAGGCATTTTACATGATATTTTTAATGTACTCTACCAAAGGCAAAATATCATCGCACAAACTATCCGAAATTGTTGCTATACGGCAAAGCACTTGCTGGGCTTATAGTACCCGCATCAAAAAGCTAATGGATAATAAAAAGAAGGAACTAAGCAATGCCGGCAGCAAAGGCTGGAGCATGCTGGTAATTGACGAGCAATAATACCTTCTTTACGCTTAAATTAATATCGCAATAATTAAACACTTTCATTTTGGCATGGTGTTCATTTAACCGAATTTTCGTTAAATGAGGCTTATTGTTTGATGTTGACATCTGTTTGGCACTATTTGGCAGGTTTTATTTAAGTCATTATGTCTTATTTTGTAATTATGTAACAAATATGACAAAATGTCAAATAAATTATGGAAAAACGTTTTCCATAATTTATGGCTGGTTTTTATTTAACAACCAATTATAAAATAGCTCCTGGCATTTTATTTTTTGAGGATATGTCTTCGCGATAAAATTCAAAAAAAATATTTACTGATTTTTGTGTTTTATTGTTCCAGGCAATCAATTTGCATGAAATTTTTGATGATAATTTTTTTTGGAGATCTATTTTAGGCCTTATATCTAGTTTTTTAAGGTGCAGGGCGTTGGAAAAGGCAATTTTTTTTAAAATAACCCAAATATGCTGGTGATTTTTGTTTTTTGTTAATTTCAAAAATTCGCTATTTCTCTCATATTACTGTAACTTTTTTGATGGCATGTTTTTAGACGTAACACTGCCAGAAGAATATGATCGTTCTTACATTTATCACCCGGTACGGGCCATAACTGCAAGAGTGATATATTCTAGAAAATATTAATCACATTGTTAAAAATTTAAATCCAAACATCATGCAAGTAGTATTAGAAGTTGCCGTTTTAATCGCTATCATCCTTGTTCCGTTAGTGCCTGCAAAAAGCAGCCGCGTTGCGAAATAATTAGATAAGCAAGCAACAATAAGAAATTAAAGGGATACCGATATGTTCAGTGTCCCTTTTTTGTTTTTTTTTAATTAATAGTAAATCAATTTAGCATGTGTGCGTGCGGGTAAACACACCATGATTGTATAATTTTACAACGCTGCTGTTTAAAATAGCATATTTATGTAATATTGACATTACATATAACAACCAAGTAAAGATAAAAACCGTAATATGTAAGGTATTTGTTGGGGATTTGAAGTGATGGGCTTGGTGTAGCAGGATAAATACGATGTACTATTAAATTACAGGCATTGGATACAGTATTACGTTTTGTTGGATTAGACCTTGAGTTAGATAAAGAGTTGCAGGAAATAACTGATCTTGCGGCAACGGTTTGTAAAGCACCTACCGCGGTTATCTCATTTTTAGATACCGATACCCAATATTTTAAGGTTAAAAGAGAGTGTAAAGAAATTGTAGGTGAGGCAAAAACATATCCCCGTAAAGATACATTTTGCTCACATGCCATTAAGCAGGATGATATAATGATCATTCCTGATACACTTGCAGATGAACGTTTTTGTACTAATGATGCCGTAACAGGCGGAGCCCGTATCCGATTTTATGCAGGTGTATCACTGGTTACTTCGGATGGCCAAAAAGTTGGAACCATTTGTGTGCTGGGTACTGAGCCAGGCGATTTGGACGATCATCAAAAGCAATTATTTAAGATCATAGCTAAACAAGCTATGAAAACTATTGAGCTTAAGCTAAAGGCATTATCGCTGCAGGAGAAATTGACAGAGGTTGAATCACAGCAGGAATATATTCATGATGCCTCAATCAGGTTGCGTTCATTTTTTGAAAGCTCAACCAACTTCCAGGTATTGTTAGGCAAAAGCGGCGAGGTTATCGATTTTAATAAAACTGCCTTTAACTTTGTTAAAAATGCCCATAAAACAGATATGCAGCGTGGCGATATGTTTGTTACTTACATTGCCCCTGAATTTGTAAGCAAATTTATTGATGGATTTAATTTAGCTGTATTAGGTAAAAGGCATGTAGAAGAAGGATCGACAGATTATGGTGAGATGGGCGTAATTTGGTGGGATGCAGCTTTTGAACCCGCCCGCGATAAAAACGACGAAATTATCGGCATTTCTTACCTGATCAGAAATGTGACTGAACGAAAAGTAAGGGAGCAGAAGATTATTCAACAAAACGAATCGCTACTGAGCATTGCGCATATCCAGGCACATGAATTCAGGGCGCCGCTTACAACTATTATGGGTTTAATGAGCCTGATAAAAGACGATAATTATACTTTGGCAGAAGGGTATATGCCTTACCTGGAAATGGCGGTTAATAATCTTGATGAAAAGATCAGAAATATTGTGATCGACATTGAAAAAAATGTTGAAAACCTTTAAAATCAGTACCCTTTCTCTTTTAAAACAAAAAGCAGGCAGGCCTTACGCTATACCTGCTTTGAATTGACTATTAGCCGATCGATCTAAAATCCATTAATAGCTATAATCTATATGATATTTAATACAATTAGGCTATTGTACAGGTGGTATTTATGATGTTGCTTTTTATTATCGTTATAAATAATTATTTTGCACTTTACTAATTAAGATTTCTCGATTTGACTATTATACAAGAATCCATTCAATCAGATATCGATGCTGTAAACAGCATTGATGTAATACCTACTATTTTAGAAGTTATTTGCCGCACAACAGGTATGGGATTTGCCGCCGTTGCCCGGGTAACTGATGAGAAATGGGTAGCTTGTTGTGTACTTGATGAAATAGAATTCGGCCTTAAACCAGGCGGTGAATTAAAGCTTCAATCTACAATATGTGATGAGATACGCCAAAGTGGCGAAGGTGTAGTAATTGATCACGTAAAATTTGATGACGATTTCCGGGATCATCATACCCCTGCTATGTATGGTTTTCAAAGCTACATATCCATGCCTATCAATCGCAAGGATGGTTCATTTTTTGGTACCCTTTGTGCGATAGATCCCCGCCCTGCACGGTTAAAAACGCCCGAAGTAATTAATATGTTTAAGCTATACAGTGAGCTTATATCATTTCACTTAGGTGCACTTGAACAATTGGCAGATACAAAAATCAAGCTTAAAGAAGAATTAGAGATTGCTGGTTTGCGTGAACAATTCATAGCCATCTTAGGTCATGATCTTCGTAATCCGATAGGTGCTATCTCTAACAGTGTACAATTACTAGAGCGTTCGCCTTTAGATGAACGCATGAGCCGGTTAACTAATATCATCAAAAATAGCTCCTTCCGCATCCGCGGATTGATAGATAATATGATGGATTTTGCCAGCGGTCGTTTAGGCGGTGGCATTTCTCTTAATCGTTTTAAAAATGAACCGATTGAAGATATTTTGAACCATGTAATAACCGAATTGCGGTTAGTATCACCCGAACGTGAAATAATAAAGAACTTTGAATTGGCAGAACCCGTTAATTGTGATGGAAAGCGCATTGCGCAATTGTTCTCAAACCTGCTTGGCAATGCATTTACGCATGGTAAGGCTGATGCTCCTGTAAGGATTGATGCCACAAGCAAAAATGGCGAATTTGTATTATCTGTTGCCAATGGCGGTAAAAAGATCCCGGATTCGGCAATGAAAATGCTTTTTCAACCTTTTTCACGTGCTGACGTTAAGCCCGATCAGCAAGGGCTTGGTTTAGGGCTTTACATAGCTTCCGAAATTGCAAAAGCGCACAACGGAACACTTACAGTTATCTCAACCCCGCACGAAACGCAGTTTACATTTACTATGCCATTAGTTTAAAATCTGCTTGGTGTAGTAGCCTTAAAGGGGGTATATTGTCTTAATTTTACCTTGATATTAGTAATTCTTTATTCCTGATAAATTATTTTTTTGATTTTAGGGCTAAACAAAAAAGGGGTAAACATTTAATGTTTACCCCTTTAATATATATAAGCTGATATTTACTGATCGTTTGGATCCTCTGAAGGTAAGCCTACAATTTTATAAGCTACGTTGTTATTGTTATCACGTGTTTTTTTGTAATACACATCATCTGGTGATACAAATAAACGTTGTCCGTTAACAGTTACACCTCTTGAATTTGCTGGTAAAGATTGTACAACATCACCAATTTGTAAATCTGCAGAACCGTTTCTTGGAGCAGGTGCTGGTTGTTGATCTTGAGGAGCAGCAGATTGATCTGGCGCATTGTAACTTTGATTATTACCTGCTGGTGGAGCCATATTTCCCTGGTCGCCGCCACCATCTGTATTTAATTCGCCGTCTTTACCTGCAATCTGGTAGGCTAATGTACCATCATCTTTAGTAATGGCTACATAGTATACACCATCTAACTCATAGTATTGCTGGCCATTGATTACAATTGACTGCGCTTTAGCAGGCAAGTTGTTTAATTGCGCACCTACAGGTGGCTCAACTACTGTATATTGATCATCATTATATTCGTAATAGTAACCATTGCTATAGTAGTATGGCAAACCTCCCCAATAAAACGGGTAGTAACCGAATGGAAGGAACCCTACACTAAAACCAAGGCGTGGAAAATATAAG
>Ga0302303_10000366_pt1 | contig 39247 bp, 30 predicted proteins | sample III_Palsa_E2_1_FD_194542 | JGI IMG/M metagenome (GOLD analysis project Ga0302303, IMG submission 194542) | Peat permafrost microbial communities from Stordalen Mire near Abisko, Sweden - III_Palsa_E2_1 | ecosystem: Environmental > Terrestrial > Soil > Palsa > Peat permafrost | place: Sweden...
TTTCGCAAGTTCATCAACTAGTTTTGGGTCTATATTAAATTTAGTTTCCATGCTTATTCCTTACTTTTTAAAACAGATACTTTCATATCTTAAGAATAAGCAGTTACACAATTTATTTTACAGGCTCAATGGTTCGGCCGCCTCTTTGCCTCCAGAAGAACCTGACGCTGCTTGAGACTGGGCAGAACCCGGCAAATACCTCTTATTTTCTGTGAAGACAGACTCGCTTTCTTCTGCTGATGGCTTAAGCGCTCTCTTAGCAAGCGCTTTTTCATGCGCTTTTTTGGCTTCTTTGTATCGGCGACCAGCTTCGTCGTATTGGGCTGAGACTTCTTCGCATTGGGCGTGGGCTTCCTTGAATTGGGCGTGGGCTTCCTTGAATTGGGCGTGAGCTTCCTTGTATCGCGCATTGGGTTCGTCGAATTGAGCCTTAGCTTCAGCGAGTTGAGGGTAAGCTTCGTTAATTTGAGCTTTGTTGACTTGCGCTTTGGCTGCGCTGTATTGGGCTGTTAGTTCCGTATACGCATCTAAGGATTTTACTGAAGCATCTCGGTGTTTTCTATTAGCATCGTTGAATTTTTCATGCGCATCTCGGAATTTTTTCATCGCCTCCCGATATACTTGAGCACATTTCATCTCAGCCTGTTCCAGCTTAATCATTTCTTGTGCGTCTGCAACCGAAACGCTATGTTGAGCCAAGTCTTCAGACGTCATTTTCTCTATATTGTCAGCTTCCTTTTTAATAATCGCATGAACAGCAGGCATCTGGCTCTCTTGTACGATTGCCATATCGGGGCCTATATAATCTAATACGGCTTCAATGCATTTTTTACCAAACTCTGTCACAACAATATTGGGATCAATAATAAAGCGGATCGCTTGAACCACTTGCTCTCTTTCAGCTTCATTCGCCATCACTATCTTGCGAATCCGATTCACCAATTCGTTTTCAATAAGAGATAAAGATCTGATAACTTCGTTCGCTTTGTTCAGATCTGATTCTGACTCAATTTTCTCACCACAAACAAGTGCCGTAGCCAATTCATAAAATTCCTGACGTTCAGACACGTCTGTTAATGTATTTAAATAATTTTGAAAGAAATCCATAAAATCAACAACAATACCTTTAATATCCTCTCGTCTATATTCCCCCACAGCATCCACTTTTTTGTCTAAATCAGCCCAAACCTCTTTTCCATTAGCAAAATCATGTTCTCCAAAAATCTTTAGAATGCACCCATACGCATTTTTAACTGTGTCAAAATCATCTCCCGTACCTTGGGGAAACCACTTTAAATAACCTTTCAGTTTATTTTGAATATCGGCAATCATTTCTTGGTCGGGCATGCATCCTCCAATGCTTTGGGGATAAATAAATTTAGAAGCGCGATGCTAGCTTTTTCAAAAAAAATTAGCAAGCACAATGACTCACGTTAAGGCATGTCAGAAATGATAAATCGTAAATAGCGTATTTCAGAATATGTGTAGCGGCACATTGTCATCGCGCGTGCCTTATTTGTATGGATTACCACGCCGAAGACGCAAGCCATGACAAAGGCTGTGCATGGGTGCAACGATGCCTACAAAAACCCTTCTGCTTTTAACTTTTTCTTTGCAAAATCCTGATGTCGGGCTAATTCTGTCTCATCCGCCATAATACACACCATATCAGCGTAGGCAGCCTGCGCATGCCCCGCCTCGATATGCGATGACGATGTCTTTTGATCAATTTCTAAACTCAGGCGTGATTGCGATTGCGTCATCGCCACATAGACTTTTGCCAACAAGGTTGAGTCTAATAATGCGCCGTGTAAACCGCGCACACTTAAGTCCACGTTATATCGTTTGCAAATTGCATCTAAGCTGTTTTTTTGACCGGGATGCTTTTGTCTGGCCACCGTCAAGGAATCAATCACGCCACAAATCGATTCAATTTTAATTTTGGCGTATTTTCCGCCCAGTAAATTCAATTCATGATTTAAAAAACCCAAATCGAAACTGGCATTATGAATAATCAACTCTGCGCCCGAAATAAACGCCAAGAAATCATCAACCACGTCAGTAAATCGGGGCTTGCCTTGCAAAAAAGCATTGGTAATGCCGTGCACCTTGATGGCTTCTTTTTCAATTTCGCGATCGGGTTGTAAATAATGGTGAAAATGGTTTTGCGTAATACGGCGGTTGTTTAATTCAATACAGCCTATTTCGATCACACGGTGTCCCATGGCAGGACTGAGACCTGTGGTTTCAGTATCAAGTGCAATTTGTCTCATGATTTTACGACCTTTCAATACTTAACGTTTTCAGAAATGGTGATTTTGGCCGAACGCTCTAATATAAAAGGGTCTGTTTATTGGCTCTCTCACAAACAACCCCCCGCCTGTCTAGGCCGGCCAAAGCGCCGAGCCTGACAGGCGGCCCCCTTTGCCAGGGGGAAGTAAAAGGCAAGCAATCTATTTTGAAAAACCCAGTGAACCGTTTCAAGATTATTGATACGAAAAGGCTATCCCTTCACTCTTTTTCTGGCTTCTTCGTCAACGCGATTGTTTTCAACATGATCAGAATGGCCTTTTACCCAAATCCATTCAATTTGATGTTGCTGCGCCAATAAATCCAATTCTTGCCATAAATCTTGATTTTTAACAGGCGCTTTGGCGGCGGTCTTCCAGCCCCGCTTTTTCCAGCCTTGTACCCATTCGGTAATGCCCTTTCGTACATATTCTGAATCGGTATATAACTTAATCTCGCAATGCCGTTTTAATTCGGACAGCGCGGCAATCGCAGCCATCAACTCCATGCGATTGTTCGTGGTCGCCGCCTCATGGCCAGAAATCATTTTTTCGGTGTCTTTATGACGCAATAAAGCAGCCCAGCCACCCGGGCCAGGATTGCCGCTGCAGGCGCCATCTGTAAAAATCTCAATCATATTGGCCATATCCCTGTAGCATGGAACCTTCTTAAGAGATTAAGGTTTACCCACTTTGTTTTTCTGGCTTATTGAAAACCCCGTGGGCTGCCAACCTGGCAATAACTTGCGTTTTGCTGTGGCTTTAAGCGGAATCGGCGTCAAAGTAGAAACCCGTTTTTGGGCGAGCATCATATACACTGCCCCACCATAAGGCCATATCTGCGAAAGCCGCGCATCCACTCGATCAGAAAATTCGCTGTTCGCCACACCGGTAATGGGCACACGATAAAACAGTGTTTTCGTTTGTATCAGCGTAAAGCCCATCAATTCTAACCAGTCGTGCATGCGGTGTATCGACAAAAAATGTCCTGCCCAAGGTCCATTTTTTTTATCGATATAACGTCGCAGCCCCCATATGCTGTGGGGATTAAAGCCTGTGATGAGCAAAGTGCCTTCTGATATCAAAATACGGCTGACTTCACGCAACACCATATGCGGATGCAGGTGAAACTCTAAAACATGCGGCATGACAATCAGATCCACACTGTCACTTTTTAAAGGCAACTGATCCAACTCCGCACGCAATGAGTAAGCGTACGGTGCATCAGAAATAAAAACAGAATGAGGAATGCGTGATTGCATCAAGCATTGGGTAGCCGAATCACCCATATGGACGGCATGATAACCAAAAACTGTTTCTAACCATTGTTTGCTGATCGTTTGTTCTGAAATCAATAGCTTTTCTGCCAGAGGGGTTTTTAGCCAATCACTAAATTGCACTTTTCACCTCATGCCTTTTTTGATGATACGCTTCACTTTGCATTTCAATCAGCCGACTGTGAATCCGCCCCCACTCAGCTTCAAAACGTGTGCCTTCATAAAGGTGATCTAAAGACACTTCAGCGACTAAAATTAAATGCACCCCGCGATCATAAAACGCATCCACCAACATCATAAAGCGTCGTACGGTATCGCTGTGTTTATCATCCAATGGCGGGACCCGTTCAATCAATACAGTATGGAACAAATTCGATAATGCCAAATAATCACGTGGCCCCCGCTGCGCCCCACAAATGACATTAAAATCCAGCCAGACTGCATCATTGGCTAACGCGATGGTGGGAATCGCCCGATCATCCAACCATAAGTTCACATTTTCTTCTGGCAAGCAAGGCGAAAGCCGTTTAAAGCACGCCAGCATTGCTTCGTGCGACACTTCACTGTGTTGAAAATAGGCTTTATCTTGCCTTAAGGCGCGCAAGCGATAATCCTGCGCGCTTTGTAATTCAATGATTTTAAAATGATCTTCAATAAATTGAATGGCCGACAAGAATCGACTGCGTTGTAAGCCCCCTTCATATAATTTGCCAGGCGGCACATTCGATGTGGTCACCAGCGTGACCCCCACTTGCTGAAAGGCTTGTAATAATTGCTTTAGCAGCATGGCATCCACAATGTCATGCACCATAAATTCATCAAGCACCATTACAAGCAAATCTTTCCCCAGACTCTGGGCATATTTTAAAAGTGGATCCGCCTGGCCTTGGCTTTCTTTCATCGCAGCGTGAAGTGTTTGCATAAAGGCATAAAAGTGAATGCGCTTGACTTGATGGGCTGGCAAGCTTTGCACCAAACAATCTACCAGTAAGGTTTTGCCCCGCCCCACTGCACCCCATAAATACAGGTTGAAGGGTCTTTGGCCAAAAATACCTGACAGGACACCCCGCTTGTTTATCAAGGAACGTTGTAACGCATTAAGCACCAACAATATAGACAGCTGAATTTCGTCACGTAAAAAGCCCTCTTTTTCGATCAGCTTTTCGTAACATGCCAGGGGGTTTTGCGAATAAGATGTCATATTTTCAGGAGTTTCCTTGAGAAGTCATGTATCTGATTTATAATTATCTAGAAGCCGCAAGGATCACTCTATGATGGCGCCCTTTAATCACCAAAATTTTACTGCTTTTGACGCCATTAACATTTCAATGCTCACTGTAGACACGCATTTTCGTATTTTATACGCCAATAAAAAAGCCTGCGAATTATTATTGCTCAACAAAACGCCCTATCAATTGGATAACTTGTTTCGTTATGCCAAGTTTATCCGCAATTTACCCGAAAATGATTTACGCGACACGTTCTCTGATAGTCTAGAAAAGCAAAATACTTTAGCCCTTTCAGAAGATGTGCAGTTATTGAATGCCGAAAATCAACTGTTCAGTATAGATCTCACCCTTTCCCCCTTTCTGGACGAAAGCCAGCACACCTTAGGGGCGATTTTGATTTTTAATGACGTTTCAGGGACACAAGTTTTATCGCAAAAACTCCTGTTTCAGGCCAATCATGATGAGCTTACGGGCTTATCCAATCGCAACCTCTTTTTAGAAAACTTAAAGAACGCCTTGAGTGCAGGGCAAAGTTACAATCAAAAGTTTGCCCTATTGTTTGTCGACTTAGATGGCTTTAAAAAAATCAATGATACCTTGGGGCATAATTATGGCGATATTCTGCTGCAACAAGTGGCAGAACGTTTAAAAAAATGCATACGGGATTCAGACAGTTTGGCACGCCTTGGGGGCGATGAATTCACCATTTTGTTACATCAACTCGAAAAAAATGCGCAAGCGGCACGTGTGGCAGACAGCATTCTCAATGAATTGGCTTCTCCTTTTAATTTAATGGGGATAGAAGCCTCTGTGAGCGCCAGTATTGGTATCGCGCATTTTCCTGAAGATGGAAGTGATAAAGACACGCTTTTAAAAAATGCCGACTCTGCCATGTATCATGCAAAAGAACACGGCAAAAATAATTATCAATTTTATACCAGCTCAATTAATGATAAATCATTAGAAAAACTACGCCTCAGTAATGATATGCGTCGCGCCATCGAGTTAAATGAATTCGAACTCCATTATCAACCCCAATATAACGTGGTTGAAAATACCATGGTGGGCGTAGAAGCACTCCTGCGTTGGTATCATCCCGTGATGGGATTTGTTCCCCCTTCTGATTTTATTCCCCTGGCTGAAGAAAGCAGCCGCATCAAAAATATTGGCGCATGGGTATTAGAAGAAGCCTGCAAACAAATTCAAATTTGGAAACGCCATGGCCTTACCCCACCCCCTGTGGCGGTAAACCTTTCAGTGAACCAAATTGAACCTAAACTGGTTAATCATATCTTGGAAATTCTAAATGAATTTAAAGTTCACCCAAAAGAAATAGAGTTCGAAATCACCGAAACCATTTTTGCGCAAGACACAAAACAAATTTTAGCCATTTTATTCGAACTAAAATCTCACGACTTTAACATTGCCTTAGATGATTTTGGCACCGGTTACTCATCTTTAAGCTATCTTGGGAAAATGCCCATCGATATTATTAAAATCGATCAAAGTTTTATTCGTGATTTAGATGAAAAAACCAACCAATCGATTGTCAAAACCATTTTGGCCATGGGTAAAGAATTGAATAAACGCGTGATTGCAGAGGGCGTGCAAACCAATGCACAAAAAGATTTTCTATTAGAAAATGGATGTGTATTCATGCAAGGCTTTTTATTTTCAAAGCCCATTATGCCAGCAAAGTTAACCATTTTAATGAAACAAGGGATATGAAAAAAATGGGCAAACCCATTACAGAACGGATGCTCGACTTGGTCACACTGTGGCTCATGAGCGAGCCCAAAACAAAACCTATCCCCTACATGGATTTTGATCGCATTAAACACGATCTAAAACCGGGCGATGTGATTTTGATTGAAGGTCGAGCACGTGTCAGCGAAGTGATCAAGATCATCAGCCAAAGTTCATGGTCGCATGCCTGCCTCTATTTGGGCCGTTTGGATGAAATTGAAAATCCGATTTTGCGAGCTCGGGTGCAAGAATACTATAAAGAGGATCCATCAGCCCAATTGTTGGTCGAAAGCGAATTGGGTCGAGGCGTCTGCATCACGCCCGTTGATTTTTATGCAGAGATGCAAATTCGTATTTGTCGCCCTAGGGGGCTGTCGCAACAAGACGCCCAACATATCTTGGGGTATGCGATTGGTTTATTGGGATCGGAGTATGATGTGCAACAGGTGATCGATCTGGCCCGCTTCTTATTGCCTTGGGGAGCCTTACCGAAACGCTGGCGATCCAGTTTGTTTCAAATGAATGCCGGCACCAATACCCGTGCCATTTGTTCATCCATGATTGCCGAAGCCTTCACCGCCGTTAATTTCCCCATCCTGCCTCACATCAAAAAAACAGAACATGGTTTTGAGTTGGTCAAACGCAACCCCAAATTGTACGCCCCCCGGGATTTTGACTACTCCCCTTTTTTTGACATTATTAAGTATCCTTTTATTGAAGTGCATGAAGATTACAACAACTTACCCTGGACCAAAGACGAAGGGTACAGCCAAGATCTGCCCTTGAATCAGCCAGAAAAGGACTTTAAAGTGCTGGAAGCCAAAGAAAGGCGAACGGCAAAAAAGCGCAAACGCAATCAGGCGATCTCGCGTTTGTTTAAAAAATCCTCTTTGGATAAAGAGTGACACCCAAAACACGTAACCCTTGTCATGATTGCAAGGCCTACAGCGCGCAGCATACATAAACGTATGTGAGCCACGTATCGCAGAAAATCGAGGCGTTTCATCCAAGACAGTAGAAATGCCAACCGCCCCTAAGGCGTGCACCCACACTTGCCCAGCACTCTTTCTCTTGTTAGCATCCACGCATCGATTCAATATCAATGTGTGGCTGTACTCTTAATCAGCATTAAAAAACAAAGAAGACTTTCTTTTTTAGTGTTCTGGGGCAGTTGACCATTCGCTATATCGAGACGGAACGTCTTGATTTTCACGAAACGTAGCGCAGTGAGCAACGTATTGCAGAAAATCAGGGTGTTACACCCGAGATAGTAGAATTGTCAAAAGCCCCGTAGCGGCCCACTTGTAACCAACATAAGGTTTAACAATGGCTGCTATCACGCACCGCGCTTCGTCTTTATTATGTCTTTTCTTTTTAGCTGCCTTGGCGACATCGAATCAAGCAGTTGAAGCCCCTTTAAAAAATCCCCTTTCTTATAATGCATTCAGCCTACAAAGCTTTAATGAGAATGTGGCCACACGCTTATTTGTCAACACCCAGACACACAAAGATTTATGGCGCCGCATTCGAGATGGCTTTTCTTGGGAAACGGCTGCACATAATCCACGTGTGAGAAAGCAGATCCAAGCCTTTTTAAATAATCCCGGCGCAGTCGAAAAAATTGCCAAAAATGCGGCCCCCTTTTTATATTTAATTGTGGCGGAAATTGAGCGTCGTGGCATGCCCATGGAGTTGGCTTTGTTACCGATGGTCGAAAGCCGTTATGAGCCCAATGCCAAATCCCCTGTGGGTGCATCCGGTTTGTGGCAGATTATGCCGGCTACCGGACGCCATTTAGGCTTAAAACACACGGCTTGGTACGATGGCCGCAAAGACATTCAAGCTTCGACCGAAGCCGCTTTAAAATACCTCGATTTTTTCAATACCAATAATGTGTTCGATGGGGATTGGTTGTTGTCTCTGGCTGCCTACAATGCCGGCGAAGGCAGTGTGCGTAAAGCCATGCGTCGCAACTCGCGCACGGGCAAGCCAAAAGACTATTGGAATTTACCTTTACCCCAAGAAACCAAAGACTATGTGCCCAAGTTATTGGCCTTGGCCACGATTCTGTCGAATCCAGAAAAATACAATTTGGATTTGCCGCATTTACCCAATCACGCCCATTTGGCTTCAGTCACCGTAGACGCGCACACAAAACTGACAGAAGTCATGAAGTTGGCCAATATGTCAGCGGAACAGTTTTATCAGTTAAACCCAGGCTTTACCCGTGCAGCACGCCCCAATCAAGATTATGAAGTCTTGTTACCCATTGAAAACGCACGGCTTTTAGAACTGAATTTAGGCGTGTAGGGGGATTTGCCGCTTGCCTGCGGCGCGCCCAGCTTTGCCCCGGCCCTTCGCAATCTCAGGGCGTTGCGGCCAAGATAGTAGTAATGAGGACATGCTCTAGTGTATCATCCCGCTAAATGACGCTCCGTCATCTAAGCTTAAACATAGGAAAAACCAGTTTGGCCTTTAGATGATCAGGGATGATCGCAATGATAGTACGACTTTATTCTCGTTTTCTTATTTTGGCTTGCCTTGGCATGATGCTAACGGCTTGTGGCACCTTATCACCTGATGAAGATGACGCCTTCCACAAAGAAGTCGCGGTAAAAGAAATCAAGCCCGCTCCCCGTAAAAAAGAATGGTCTAAATCCTGGTTCAAGACCCTCTCCTTCAATAAAAAAACCAATAACTTATGGGAACGTTTACGCAGCCGTTTCAGTTTAGATATTGATACGGGTAACCCACGCGTCGCGCAGTATATTGAATACTACCAACAGAACCCTGAACACATCCGCCGCATGACAGAACGCGCGCAACCTTACCTTTATCATGTGGTAGAAGAACTCGACAGACGCAATTTACCCGCTGAACTCAGCCTGCTCCCTATTATTGAAAGTGGTTATGATCCCTTTGCCCTTTCACGCGCAGGCGCGTCTGGTTTATGGCAGATTATCCCCAGCACCGGACAACACTTAGGCCTAATCCAAAACCGTCAATATGATGGTCGCCGTGATTTATATGATTCCACTCATGCTGCCCTGAACTATTTAGATTCGCTCAATACCTTGTTTGAAGAAGATTGGCTCTTGTCTTTGGCCGCCTACAATTCTGGCGAAGGCACGGTGTCGCGCGCCATATCCAAAAACCGCTTACACAGTAAACAGACAGACTATTGGTCTTTGCATTTACCGCAAGAAACGCAACATTATGTGCCGCGCTTTTTGGCCTTATGCGCCATTATTCGTGAACCAGAAAAATACGGCATCAATTTGTATCCCGTTAAAAACACGCCTTTTATCACCACCGTCTCTTTAAACAAACGGGTTAAATTGGCCAGCGCGGCCAAGTTAGCGGACATGCCTTTGCCCACCTTACAAAGATTGAATGCCGGGCATACCCAAGCAAAATCAGCGCAATCTGTTTTGTCTGCTTTGCGTTTGCCCGCTGAAAAAGCCGATATGTTTAAGACCCGTTTGGCTGCGTTTACTGAAGCACCGGAGCCTGTTGTACTGGCCTCAAAACACAAAACCACTGTATTGAAAAAACAAACTGTTGCCCATAAAACCAGCAAAAAACCCTGCGGCCGTTATGGTACCCCATGCGAAAAACCAAGTTATCGCGCCCACCTGATTGCAAAAAATGACAAAACAGTGACGGCCCATGCGTTGCGTAAACATACGGTTAAAAGTGGCGAATCCCTTTGGAGCATCAGCAAATTGTATGGCATCAGTGTGCAACAACTACGGCGTGCCAACGCCAACCTACGCCGCGCATTGAAGCCAGGCGACAGGATTAATTTGGTGGCCTTATAAAGAGGCCGAAAGACTTCTTGCTACATCGCAATGGCGCCTGTTTTTAAGCCCTCCGGCTTGCTTTAGCGCAGCTACACTTATACACTCCTGCTGTTTTTATGTGTGTATGCTCAGTTAAGGTAGCACTACGATGGGCACTATCCCAAATGAATCTGGCCTCAGGCAAATTTTTCAAGAAGATAAGGCCATTTCGGACCTTTTGAAGAGGGCACACTCAGATTACGTCCTCAACTTCATCGCGCTGTTGCATCCCGATGCCTCGCCAACGCCCCCTTCTGAAGCACTGATTCAGGCGTTCTATTCACTGGTGCCTACTTTTTCGCAAATTGATGAACTAAAAAAACCCTTGTGGATAAATGGCCACTATAGCCAAAACCCTGGCTCTTACATTCCCATTGTTCAGTTCTTCTTCCGCATTCCGCTGAAATTTACACTCAAGGATGGGACTGTCATAGATAAGGTGCCCTTACTGAATTTGGCTGCCAATGCCAATTATACCGGTAAAAAATTGGCAGACTTAGTGAAAACGTTTTTTGATTGGGGTGTGCCCGGCAATGATCAAGATTTGGAGGGGAAAACGCCCCTCCACATTTTATCGCAACGAGGTGAGACAGAAGCCTTTGATGCTTTATTAACGCGTCTTATCGGGAACGATTACTTCAAATTATACAAGCAAGATGTTAAGGGAAATACGATTGTTCATGCCTGCCTTAACAGCCCGCATGCGCATCGCGCTGCACTTTTACAAACGCTTTTAAATATATTTTCGTTTTACCCAGAAAAAGCGTCAGTCCTCAATCAGCACGATCAAGCAGGGCTGCCTCCCCTTTACTACGCCTTTTCTAATTTTGATTTTCCCAGCATTTTTGCGCTATGCAATGAGCCAAATATCACATTCGATTTTTCAGTACCTCGTCCTGATGGCACAACTGAACCCTTCGCCAATAAAGCTGCAGCTGATCTCATCGAAAACTGCGAAAACGCCTTTTCTCAAGGTGATTTTTCGATTTTTGGATCCACACCTGCCGCAATACAAGAAAACTTGCAAAAAGTATTGTCGCTTATTGCGCGTTTAAAAGCCGCGGCAGATACAGATAGAAAAAATGACTTGCTCACACTTGAACAGGCAGTTCAAGCGCATATCGCTAGACTCGCTGCGTCGATGCTTCCCATGGAGGATTCCACACCCGATCATACAAGCTCTGACGACATGCAAACCGCTCTGTTGCCGCAGTCGAGAACCGCCACTTTTTCAGGTCCAGCGCTTCGAATCGCACCAACAGGAGGTCGCGCAGAAATAGGCCACGCAGAAGCAGGCCCGCCAGCAATGGGCACGCCACCAAAACGTCTACGATTTGGTTCGCCAACAGCAGAAGGATTGTGAAGAAAATGCCAGCGACTTATCCGTCATCACAACAATTGAACGACCACATCGCTGAATTGGGGCCCGCTGTTGAGTCACTGCGACTCAACGACGGTTCGTTTCATATTCCAACGCCGCCAAGCCATGCCCCAGCAACGCGCACTTTTCCTGATATCAAGACATTCTTGCAAGGCCTCACTCGCGCTTATTCAGACATCGAGAAAACAGCTACGCTTACCGTCATGATCCAAAATTGGGCAGACATGACGGTACTCTGTGGACAAAGGATGGTGACGACTTTATTAGAGAAAATGGCAGATCCCTTGCAGAGTATACACATCAAACATGCAGGTGAAACGCTCAGCTTAGCAAGCGCATTGATCACCCACACCCAAGTAGGCATCGTTCCATATTGTCAAGAATTGATGCGTCGACCAGGCTTTTCAATGCTTTCACCTTTGCTCAGCGATCACCAAAACTCACACAGTTATCTTAGAATCATTTTAGCGGATGTCTTTTCTTTGATCCAAACTTATCGACTCCCAACCCGAACACTGATCGCTAAGGTCATAGAACACTGCAAAACACCTCAAGAAAAGCAAGCGTTATGCAATTTGCACCAAAAAGAAAAAGCAGCGTTGATTCAAGCATTTCTGGCATCTTATCAAGATATTGCTCACGCTGAAAAAAGCCTAGCTATTCAGCCGCTCATTTTAAAAATGCTACTGCAATGTTTTATATTTGATATCGACTTAGGCTTATCCCCATCCTTTTTACATCTTGTGGATGCTACAAAATCGCAAAGTGCAGCTGAAATTTTAGACTGCCTGATTACGTTACTTAATGAAAATATACAGAGGGACCCAACATCACCGTATTTTCATTCCATGTTAAAGCAGACACATGACGCTGTGCTTGTGCCAAATAACAATGGCGCACCCAATCTATTGACACAGATCAGCAAACTATCCGATCCTGCTGCGCAATATAGACTGTTACTAAAGATACGCGACTTGCTTTGCTGCGTTGGCGAAAAAAGCCATGACGATTTATCGAAAGACTTGGCTTTGATCAATAAGCTGATAGAAAAAGCCAAATCTGGTTTATTTAATGACGCCAGTATGCCAGGACACTTAGGGGTGATTGCGCGATCGGGCAAATCTCCCCACTACGCCGAAAGCCGTTTTGCTCCTCCGACAGAAGCGGGATCAACGCTGACATTGGCAGGAAAAAGAGGGCAAAACGTACTTCCCATTCAAATGCCGCCAGCCGGCCCCTCGCTCACTTGTCCCTATGCCGGTCAATTGACTCCCGCTGACACGCTTCACATGCGATCGCGTCGTGCTTACGGTGTCACAGTCACCCGGGCAAGCACAAGCGAAAGGCTTGCCGGAAAGATTGATTTATATTCCCCCAGAACAGGCACAACGCCCCCGATCGTGGCCCCCATTCCACCACGTGATGAACTGGTCCACACTAAAGTTAAACGCCAGCGCCTTGAGCCCACCATTGTTTACAATCAATCCCAAAATAGCGAACGCAGTGTGACCCAAATCGATTTAAAGGGTAAAACAGCCCGAAGCGTATTTGAGCATGATCTACCTAAAGCCATAAACGATTTAAGAAACGATGTCCCTGCTCATCTCTCACCAGCAGACCAACAAGCGTATCTCGCATTCTTAGATCAGCTGACAGCAAATCTGCAGCTCGGCACAGCACCTTATCATAATGAATGGTTACACATATTTGCACATTCGTTGGTAGGGGATGCAATGGCGCAACAAAGCAGTAATTTGGTCGCCGGTTTAGCTTGGAACAATACAGAAATGTTGGTGCTAGAGCGTTTAGCAAATACCTTGGCCTTAATTGCGTACAATTATCCTGAGTCAGGTTATGCAGTGGACATTGAAGTTCAGACTCAAACGCTTAAAGCCTGCCCAGAAGTGATGGCAGAAATGCAATACACTGTGATTGTCACAAGAGGAGATCGCATCGTTGAGATCACGCAGACCTTTAATCCAAGTGAGCCTGCCCAGCGCCCCACACGCATCAGTGATATTTATCTTTTACTCTGGCATGTGCATCAAATGACAGAATGGGCTTTGCCTGCAGTCAACCCACCCCCCATACAATTTTCTTCACCTGGCAAATCCGCACCTAACGCACTCAAACGAAAATGCACAGAAGAAGATGAGGAGAATACTGTACCGCAAACTGAAACACCTCGCCGCTCTCTCGCTGCGGGGGCGTGATGCATTTCAAAGCATTACATCAAAAGCTCTTGGCATGGTTCCCCACCCATGGGGATAAGATCGTTTATTCATTTGTCAGTGAAGCCTTGGATCGGATCGTTGCTGCAGCCCAAGCGTTGGCTAAACAAAGCCATCCTGAGTTCGCATCGCATTTTTCTCAAGATCTGACTTCATTCACAAAAAATGCTGCCGCGGATAGCTTAAATCTGGATGGGCAGCCCTTAGCGCCACTCCCCCTGCAAGACAAATTCGATAATCCTAAATTGCGTGATTATATTCTCGCCTTACCACCGCCTGTTTTGATACAACTGTTGCGGCAGCCATCGCCATTATCATTTTTTTATACAGGCGCGAATGCACTCACACGAGAACAACAACGCATTGCGCAGCATATTGAGCGTTATATCAGAACGCCCGATGATGTTCGCAGCCTCTTTCACCGATTGCCCGCTGCAACCCTCATGGCCTTGCATTTATTGGCACCCGAAACAGTGATTCGACAATTTTTTGGTGAACAGGGCAAAACACTCACAGCAGAACAAGTGTCGCATTTATCTCGCGTCCGTATCGTGATGACCGGCCCTGAAGGCGCGGGGATGTATCAATATAAACACAGCAACTCCGCTGAACCACGCAAACGCGCCATGATTCAGCTTTCACTCAGCGAATTATTTGCTTTATTACAATGGGGTCTTTTCTATCACACCTATGCCGTACCTCACTCAACCCAAGCGGGCACATGGGAGTTTTCTGGCGCTATTCGAAATACCCTTAAAACACGCGCCAAAGAAATCAAAATTGCGATCGTGCCGTATCCAGGAGATATGGGGCAATTTCTTAATTCCCAATTTAAAAAAGAAATGGATGAAATTTGGCAACACTTTTCTACCGCAAATCTCTTCGGCCCGCATGGGCCCCTCACCGAATCAGGAATCGAGCTTGCAACATTCCATCACGCTGTATCTCACGCTGCCCAATCATGCGTTTCGAAAATTGATACAGCGATTGCGAGCCTCACGGCAGAATGGGCCGAACACCAACGGCGGCAGTCGGTTGATCCCGATGACTTTCTCTCGTTGCATACTGAATCGCCGCTACCTGAAACCTTCGCACACGCAAGCCCAACCCTATCGCCTGAAGAACGCGCACGCTATCTCACTTATCAAAACATTGCAGTCAATGCCTCACAAATCGCGGCCTCAGCGCAGGCACCCAAAGATGAACACACAGGGACAGGCGCGATTTACAAACACGATCATGTGAGACGAGCCTTTAGCATGTTTGTCAGCAACGTGATCAGTGATGGGCCAGAAGAGATAGCGACAGCGTTGCTTCAGCCCATGTTTCAGATGACACAAGTGACAATGGAAGGGGATCCGGCTCCGCCCGCTGACATCGCCCCAGTTGAAGCACAAAGTAGCCAGGACTTAATAAAAGCGTACTTACGCAAACCGGATGCCTTCGCTTTGGTGCGTAAATTTATGACTCGGCCCGCGGAGCGCAAAGATCTGCCTTTCGATGGTCCTTTTGATCAACCTTATTTTCTCAACAATGATCTCACTGTTGCGCGCCTCTGTATTCCACACACGCCAGCTGCGCCTGCCAACGCCTCCCCACCGCCTCTTACGCGACCGATGCCAATGAGGCCTATCGTCCTACAGAGTGTTTTATCTCAGCCCAAAAATGTTGGCGTAGGGCCCCATCTCTTTGCTACAGGCTCGGCGGCCGCAACAGGCGGCAGATCGGCGGCGCTCGTGGCATCACCTCGGCCAGCCTACTTTCCCAGCCCAAATAGCAGTGCTGTGCCCACTTCTTTCATGGCATTGGCCAATACGTATTTTGAAACACCGGTTATAGCGCTGCCGCATGCAAAGCCCACTACCCCATGGCAAATTGGCATTCAGGCTATTTGTGATGCCTTAGAGGGAATTGAACGCGGCTATCAATTGCCTTTTACAGCCCATCCCGTAGGCGTACCCACCCCGACTTATCGTACCCATTGGGAATTAAGTTCTGGCATTGTCAGCCTGGGAGCAGCGTTTCCTTCACTTGTTTTAAAGCAGCCTGGGAATAGCAATCGCTTAAAAAGAGCGCAAGTGAGCATAGACAACCCCGATGGCAAAGCAGCCATTGCCACCTTATTAAAAGATCCATGGACAGGCGGCCCAGGTAGCGGTAAGCCGCAAAGCAGTGTTCATAAACTTAAGGTAAAACTGTTAGAAATTTTGTATCGCTTATCAGGGGGCGAGAACAAAAGCACGAAATATATTATTGCGGATTTCTTAGCAATTTATAAAAACTTCAACTGTAAAGAACCTGATGCCCATTTGAGCGCAGAAGACGAAGGTTCCCTTCATGTGCAATTTAAAAACTATTTAAACACGAAAAAATACCCTCCGCTTGTTGTGGATGATTTTTGTGAACAGTTGGCGCAAAAAATAGCCCAATTGAAGGCCCACTCGCGCGGCATGCTCACTTGGGGCAACCTCTATACAGCCCTGATAATCGAAAAGCCTGCGCATCTCGCGCCAAAAGTATATAAATTTGGGCAACCCAACGAATCGATTGTGATCCCAAGTTTTGATCCCTATTCATCTAAAATAACGAATGATCCCTTACTGCTTGAATTGGGAAAGCGTGGTTTTTCAGGTATCCTCGGTGTGTTTGTGAATACGTTGAATGCAGAGGGTGTGCGGCAAGCACGTGATATTCATTTGTTACTTTCGCAGCATTTAGCACAAAAAAATAACGTCAACCCTGCTGAGGTGCCTTATTTTACCTATGATGCACTGCGTGGTGAATTCACCGCTATCACGCCTAAAATATTGGATGCTTTGTATTTTAATGTGTTACTGCCTGCTGAAATATATCTGCAATGTTACAGTCAGGTGTTTAGCGCTGCGCCCAAGCCCACGGCACCTGCACCGAGCATACCCCTCGCTGTCGCCAAGAAAAGAAGCCCCCCTAAGGCGAGCCCCCAACTGTTCAATGATATTGACTTGCAAGACATGAAGAGAGTCATTCCATTTTTTGAAACGCTGTCTCATGAAACCAAACAGGAATACCTCGCCCTATTAAACCGTGCGCAGGCGAGAGCGGGTGGAGAGCCTCTTGACAATCAGATGAAAAAATTCAAAAAAGCACTGGAGCAAAAAATGCCAAGACGGCATGTGGCCGTACTGATGCATCTTTTAAAAGTGATAGAAGAAATTAATCTGAATACCTACAATTTAGACTCGGCCCCTCCAGATTTCAAAAAAGAAAAATTGGATGCCTTATTGGCCCTCGTCGAAACCCTTCCTTCTGTGATTAACAGAAGCATGACTCAAATCCATCTGCCGAGTGGTCGCGCCTTTAACAACAGCGATCGCATTGATATGTTTCGTGAAATGCTGTTAACCGTGGCGCATCTGCTTTCTCCTGATTATATTGAATCGCTTAAGAATGCCTACCCGAAAAAAGCAGATCAAGTCCGCTTTATGAGTGTCTTAATCCAGGTGCTGCATGAGACTTTTCGCATTCCGTCTAAAATGTTGGCTTTGCAGAGTACCGATCATTTCCTTGAGTTTTTAAAGAAACAGGGCACGTTAGAGATTGCAAAAATAGGAGAGGACACGGACGATCCTTATCGCAGAACAGCCCAAGCAATCCTCACCTTTATTCAAAATGAATCGGCCCTTCATGCTTATTTCAGCGACATGATGACGACGGCCATTCAGACTTATTTCAGCGGCATGCCGGATCTTCAAGCTTATTTCAGTGCCATAACAGAAAAAATGGCAAAAGAATACCTGGTATTGAGAGAAGCTTTATTGAGTCGCATTCGATTACTTGAAATCAACAATCCGACAGAAGCCTCATTGATTGAATTAATTAAAGCAGCCACAAATGCAAAAAAACCGCCCGAGAATCTGACGCTTGCTGAAAACAATGCGCTGAATGCTGCCACAGCCGGCAAAAGAAAGTCAGCAGTGATTGATGATGCCAGCAGTGATGAAGGCAGCGACAAGGATGCAATGCAGGTTGTGACGGCAGTGCCGCCCATAGTGAAATTTAGTGGCGAGAACGGTTCGCCGGCAGCACAGGAGCCAAAAACTAAAAAGCAGAAGACACGCCCTGCCAGCCCGCCCATTTCCTAAAATTCAGCACACCCGTATCTAAAATTAAATATTGTGCTTTCATCCCTAATAAAGTTCCTTTAATGGGGGCTTTATCTATGGCCAACGAAACCACTTTGGTGGGGTAACGCACAACCGGATAGATAAAGTGTGCAGGTTCAAAACCTGAAGTCACAGCAAAAGCCGCTTCCCCTTTTTCTTTTTTAATCAGGCTCAAATCTTGTTCGGCCAAAGCCAACAATCGGATGGCTTCTGCTTGTAAATCCATTGTCTGTGCATCGCCTTTTAACATGGCACGCCAATCTGTTTTGTCTTTCACATGTTTGGCAATGGCCACTTCACATAAGCCGGCAATCAACCGTGATTGGCATTGCAGAATCGGCAAGGCTTGGGTCGCCCCTTGATCAAGCCATCGGGTGGGAATATTTTTTTCACGCGTGATGCCGACTTTCAAGCCACTGGTATTGGCAAGGTAGACATAGTGGTTTTGCATACAATGCCGCAAACCCCATTCAGGTTCACGACAGGTATTCAAATGAAAATGGCATAACTCTGGTTTTACAATACACAAATCACAGCGTGCCAACGTCGTGGCGCAAGGGAAGCAATATCCATTTTGATAGGTTTTTTTTAACTTTTTACCGCAATGAACACAATGAATCTGATGTGACGTGCTTAAATCAATTGGCTTTTCTAAATAATCATTTAAACAAATTCGCTGCTCAGGATTCAGGTTTAAATAATACCGTACTGATTCTGCGGGTTCGATGCTTAATTTATCAAATACAAACTGCGTCAACTTCTCACTCCATTTTCTCTTTTTGCACAAGCGTATTATTGCGTTAATGCGGGGTAGCAAAATACCGCCGATCTGTCGTCCCGGAAAATAGCTGCAAGCAAATAAGTAGAAAAGCAACGGTAACGAGACAGCTATTTATCCGGGATCCAGGTTTGGTTGCTTTGCTGACGAAGATTTTTCCATTAACCCATTTTTTAGCCTGGACCCCGGATAAATATCTGCTTCAGATTCAGTGCGCCTATCGCTCTCAGCGTGCAGATATTTTCCGGGGCGACGGATCCTTGAAACTTTCTACTTCTTACGTATTAATATCTTCAACTTTCACTTTAACATAACTGCCTGGCGCATCCTCGATGATTTTTAATTTCCCCTCGCCTGGCGCACGCGCTTTTATTTTTTCACCGGCATAGGCTTTAATCCATTCAGCCCAATGCGACCACCACGATCCTTCATGGGCCACACTGTCCTTTAACCATGCTTCAGCGGTGTCAGGTAAATCATCATTCGTTTTATAACCATATTTGGCTTTACTGGGCGGATTGATGACCCCTGCGATATGGCCACTGCCCCCCAACACAAAAGTCACTTTGCCCCCATGCACACGTGCCCCTTTGTACACACTTTGCCAAGGCGCAATATGGTCACGCTCTGCCGCCACACTGTAAACAGGCACAGAGATTTCACGAATATTCAAAGGCACATCATAAAACTTCACAGCATTGGCTTGAATCAACTGATTGTTAAGATACATGTTCCGCAAATAAAAGGCATGCATGGCGCTGGGTAAATTGGTGCCATCAGAATTCCAATACAATAAATCAAAGGGAATGGGCTCTTTTCCTTTTAAATAATTTTGCACATAAAATGACCAAATTAAATCATTTGATCGTAGCATATTGAATGTCTTGGCCAATAAGCGCCCATCCAATACCCCTTTTCTTTCCATACGTTTTTCAATATTTTGAATTTGTTGCTCATCAATAAACACACCCATATCGCCCGGTTCACTAAAATCCAATAAGGCTGTGAAATACGTGGCAGATTTCACCCGTTTATCTTGTTTTTTGGCCATATACGCCAAAGTGGCGCCTAACAGCGTGCCGCCGATACAATAACCAATCACATTACATTCTTTTTCACCGGTGGCTTTTTCTATGGCATCTAACGCTGCCAAGGCCCCGTCCTTCATGTAATCTTCAAAATTCATGTGCGCCAGTGATTGATCGGGGTTAACCCAAGATGTCATGAAGACGGTATGGCCCTGCTCCACCAAAAAACGCATCAATGAGTTTTCGGGGCGTAAATCCAGGTTGTAATATTTATTGATCCAAGGCGATAGCACCAACAAAGGGGTTTTAAATACGGTTTCTGTCGTGGGCGTGTATTGAATCAATTGCAATAAATGGTTTTGAAACACAATTTTGCCAGGCGTGGCGGCGATATTTTTACCAACCGTAAAGGCATTTAAATCTGTCATTTTTAAAGACCAAATCCCTTTGCCTCTTGCCAAATCATCCATCACATTTTGCAGGCCGTTCCCTAAATTTTTCCCGCCCGTTTGAACGGTTTCTTGAAAGACTTCTGGGTTACTGAAGATAAAATTAGAAGGTGAAATCGCATCTAAATATTGGCGTGTGAAAAATTCGACTTTCGCTTTAATGTGTTTATCCAGACTGGGCACATCCTGAACCATCGCCATGATGTGTTTGACAAAAATCAGATATGACTGCAACACAAATTGAAATCCAGGTTGTTGCCAGGTTTCATGTGAAAAACGGCGATCTTCTGGTTCAGGCTTGATAAAATTCGGGGCGGTATTGCCCATCCCTGCTAACGTTTGTTGCCAGAGTGAAAACATATCTTGCCAATAAGACAGCTGCTGTTGCTGCATGATCTCAGGGTGTTGAACGAGCTGCCCCCAATACGTTTGAAACGCTTCGCTGATATACGGCAAATCCATCGTGATCATGGATTGATGCTGATCGCTGTAATGTAAAAAATGTTTAAAAATTTCTTGAGACTTCGCAAAGAGCGATGCAGAATTGGCCATCCAATCGGCCATATCAGCAAAATCTTTAGACGTTTTTTCGACACTCATATCAGGGCTCCAAACTTGTAGGATGGGTAAGCGTACTGGCGTAACCCATGGCTTTGATGGCGTAACTGTTCACCCAATGGCGTCAACTTAAGAGCGTCTTGTAGGGTGGGTAAGCGTACTCGCGTAACCCACCATAGCGGATTGTATGCGGAATCGCTTGTTGGGTTACGCAAAGCCTTACCCAACCTACGAGAGACTCGAGCTTAAGTTGACGCCATTGGTTGAATGCTTACTTGATGGCTTACGCCAGTACGCTTACCATCCTACGTAAATCAGGACGAATCATGTTAAGCGAATCCAGTATATGCATCGAAGTCATCCACGCCTTTTATGCGCTTTACGAAACACTTGATGACTTTAGCCAAAACTTACAAGCAAGCAGCTTGCCAATATGGTTGGGTGACTTACATTCAGCCACAGATCTACCTCAAATTGTAGATCATAAAGCACGTGCCATATGGTTGTTCCAACAATTAACGTACCTGCCTGCGCAAGACCCCAAAGCCGTCTTGGTGTGTCCGGGACTCATTGCCGCAGATGAAGCTTTGGTGCAAGCCGCTTTGGCGGTGAATCACAGCAAGGATCGCTTTCAAAAAGCCATGGCGGCCCTCAAAGAAGCGAAAATTAAAAAAGATCACCCTTTGCTGTGTGAACCCCTTGATGAATGGTTTCATAAACGGCACCCCAATATGGGGTTTGCCTTAAAACGGGCTGGCTTGGCGCGTTTGCAGCTAAAACAATGTTATCGGCACATCCCAATATTGAGCGCACACCCTAAAAAAGTGAGTTGGACTTGGGCAAACACGACGTCTGTCAAACGCATTGATATGGCCGAAGCCACACGTCTGCTATTAAAACGCGGGGATGATATGGGCATTCAATTGCAATTAAAGAAATTGCAAACGCTGCGCGAGTTTGAACAATTGGCGATCATTCAAAAGTTGGTGCCCCACTTACGGGCCAATGTGGTGTTTGAAAATGAGAATGCGGTTGATAGAAAAATGTTAAGGGCAAACATCCCTATTTTATATCCGTACGAAGCTTCTAGGCCGCTGCCTTTTTTTCGACAACCTAAAGCAAAACCCGCAAGCGATGCCACGCGTACGCGTCGTGATGATAAACAAATTTCAGATGAGGTTTTTTTACCGGCGATTCGTGCACATCGGTACACGTGACGGTGATCGCAACTTCTCGATCAATACCCCCTTCAAATCCTGCAGCGCCGCTTCTGCACTGACAAGCGGAGCGCGTGCCGCACGCGCAGAGGCACTGTTCACCTGCTCTGCCCCATGCTGTTTTTCTGCTTCTTTGGCATAACGCACCGCCAAATTCATGGTTTCATCTATTAAAATTTTCACCACGGGAATGACATTCATTAATACCATCCGCCAATAATGGTAAATAGGCCCAGTGCCGTTTAAGTCTGCCAAATGTGGCACGCTGAGTGTCACCTCACGCGTCCAATTCACGGTTTTTAATAATATTTTTTCTGCGTGATCGAGCCGATTGAACATCACGTGTTCACGCGCCCCCATAGCCTGCAATCCTAACAACGCAATGTGATAGAACAAACCTGCCAGCTCGCGATTATCAGCAAACCCGTTTTGATAGCTATGCCACAAGGCCCGCAGTTTTTCTGTGCACGCGTCTTTGGCTTGAAAATAGATAAACTTTGTTTGTGCATTCAAAGCCAAATGCTGCTGAATATTTTGAATGTTGTATGCCGAAAATCCCGCGCGCATCATTTTAAAATGCGCCAGCCAATCTGCATACAATTGAAAAATGCTGCTCCGCTCGACAGATTGCAAATGTGACATTTGCGTCTGCTGTGCTTGATGGTACATTTGCCAAACATACGCCAGTTCCGCTTGCCAAGCATCAAAATAGGCCATCTGCTGCGCATAAGGATCGATAAGGCTATTATTCTGTTGCTTCTGCGGCGCATCAAAAAAATAGTTTTTTTCTGAATGGGGTGAACTTGTGCTTGAACTGCTTGAAGAGCCGCTTGTTGCATCAGAAAGCATCAGTGTCGGCGACAGTGTGTCTAAAGCAGGATGAGAATTATCAACAGAAGCCGTCGCTTGCGTGCTTGGCACCTCGTCGTTCACAGAGGCTGCTTTTTTACCTTTGTCTTTCTTTTTAGGCCCAACGCTACCGACCACCGTCTGCACCACCTTTGCTGCCACGTGTTTTGCAATGTTAAATAAACGTGCGCCGACTAAATAACCGACTGGGTGTTGCGTGACAGCTGAACTGCTTGATGATTGAGTGGTTTTAGGCGGCGTGGCCGTCTGCTTTGCTTTGGGCGGAGCGGGTTGCACCGAAGCAGAAGAAGCAGAAGAAGCAGAAGAAGCAGAAGAAGCAACAGACGCACTGTCTTTCGCCGCAGGCGCGGTTTCCGCTGTCAGTGTTTTGGGATCATTCGTTTTGGTAGTGACCACTGCTTTTTTCTGTGCTGGCTTATTGTTCTTCTTATCCCCTTTTTTGACAGACTTCGAATTCGACGACTCATCATCAGATGCTTCCAATGCTGCAAGCAACGCCAAATATTCTGGGCTTAATTTTTCAGGCGGGGCCTTTTTTGCTGCTTTTTTTGCTTCAGCCGCTTCTTTCTTTTGGTACACCGGCTGCATTTTTTCTACTTGAGAACGTATCTCTTTCAACGCAGAGACGGCTTCTTTCACTTTGTTATAAAAAGGCTGTATGGAGCAGAGTGCCTCCCGTACCACCCTTCGCTTTTGTAATCCCTCTTGGCATCCTGTCAGCAGCGCTTGAATCGTTTCTGGGGTAGCGTCCGTAAGTGCCAAGTCATTTCTGCCATCAAAAGACCCTGGCATCCGGAAAACACCCCAAATATTGGTTGTATCAATCACAGGCTGACTGGATTGTGCCCTAAATTGCGAAAGGCAAAGACCGTGTAACGTCGTTCCAGACAAAGCCTCTTGAAGTGACCATGGGTCCTGCACCCTCCGCCTTGATGAATAGGGCATGACATTGATTAACATAGAACTAATAGTTTGCTTTGTGATATAGCTTTCTTCACTCTGGATCAATTCGTTCAGAATCGACAGGCTCTCTTGAACAGTTTTTTGAACTTCTAATATTTTTTCGAGCGGGAGCAAAGCGATAGCCAAACTCTTTAAAACCACAGTGCACTCATCAGCAGATTCAGGCTTTGAAACACTCAGATGAAATAACACGGCATCCACATAAGGCAAAAATCGCTGCTTGCCTTCTGGTGTGAATTCATCAGGGACCGCATTAGGATCGACGACCAAGGCCGCGCCGTAGCGTACAGTTGCGGGAAAATCTTTTGTGACGATGGGTTTTCCTGTAAAAAACCCGGATTCTTGCGTGAAGGTAAAGGGCATGGTACTGAAACCCTGATTAAATTGTTGGTAACTGTTCACCCTGTAGCCAGGAACGTTCCCAGCCACAGGGGTGAAGTGTCATCGCTTATTGTGGCCGATATTCCCCATAGGTTTCTTTCAAAAAGAACGCCACAAATAAGGCGCCCAATACCAACATCACCGGCAAGGCAGCCAAAGCAATCATATAATCATGCGATCCGTACACCAAAATGCCGTTGACCATGTTGCCTTCAGACACCCAATCTAACAAGCTGCCCACCAAAGGTTGAAACACCACCCCGCCCATCATCACGGCCATATTGGTAAAGGCCACCGCTGTGCCGACTAAAGCGGGTTCGTTGTTGTCTCTGCCTACCGCAAAAACAATGACCTGACTGCTTGCAAATAAACCCGCCAAAAATAATAAAACCGTCACCGCAAAGGCATGCAGATACGGAATGTAAATCACAGCCGTTAAACAAACGGCCGATGCCAATGCCCCTAAAATCATTGGGAGGCGACGACGGCTCATACGATCAGAAAGCCAACCCATCAACGGCCCGCCAATGGCAAAGCCTAAAAACACAGCTGAGTTCGCCATGGCTGCCGATTGTGGGGACAAATGGCGCACATCTTTTAAGAAAGGAATGCCCCATAATTCGGCAAACGCCGAAATAATCATATAAGCACAACAGCCATAAAACCCATTAATCCACATTTGGGGATTTTTAATAATCTGCAATAAGCCTTTCATCAAGGATTTACCCTGAGGCTTGTCTTGCGAAATCGGAATTTCTTTAGAAGAGCGTTCTTGCAATACCGCCCACAAAATGGGGGTCAAGATTAAACCAGCAATCGCGGAATAGTACACAGTGGCTTGCCAACCAATCAGATCAACCAATTGGGTCATGACCAAATCCCCACTGATGGCCCCCACCATACCCAAGGTGGTCGCCAAACCACTGAACATGGCAAACAGATTAGACGGTAACCATAAGGTGGTGAGTTTCAGCACACCCACATACGCAAAAGCAGAACCAAAGCCCACTAAGAAACGCCCTGCTGCCGCTACCCACAATTGATCTGTGGCACAAAATAATAACGAGCCCACGGCGCAACAAAAACAGGCCAAGGTCAAAATCTTTTTGGGGCCAAATTTGTCCATTAAAATCCCAACGGGGATTTGCATTGCGGTATACGCATAGTAGTAACACGCAGCCAGATTGCCCAAGAGTGCCGCATCCGCGTGATAGGCCAGCGCCAGATCGGATGTCATCACGCTGGGTGCCACGCGCAGATAATATTCGTAACAATAAAACACTGCGCCCAATGTCCATATTGCGCAGGCAAGCCATGTCATTTTTTTAGATTCGTTCATGGTATTAGACGTTTCCCTCATTCCCATTTCAATTGATTTGGTCGTATGAGTCCGCATGTTTTCGCCTCTTTACTCAATACGCAAAAAAACAGCACAAGGCTGCTTTTTCGCTATTTATATTAAGAGCATTTTTTGATGCATCACAAATGGTGCAGTGCGGCAAAAAAAGCCATTAAATTCAGTGGTTTCAGTTAAGAAACTTGGGTGGCGCATTACACCACTTTGCTTGCGTACTTGTCAAAAATGGATCGATTGCTTGTGAGAAATGGCTCACAACCTCATAAAAATTGTGTAGGGTCTATATAAAGCTGGTCTAGGGGCTGTTGAGAATTCGCTATATCGAGATGAAACGACTTGATTTTCGAGAAACGTAGCGCAGCATACATAAACGTATGTGGGCAACGTATCGCAGAAAATCCAGGCGTTTCATCCAAGATAGTAGAAATGTCAACAGCCCCTAGCTATCCCAACGCTTCCAGCCCTACCTCTTCAGGCGGCGTGGCATCCTTCGGCATCATTTCTTCTAGCCAACGTGCCAAGGTGCCGTCTTCTTTCCAATCCCGTAATCGCTTTTTTAAATACGCTGCATAAGGCAAACAGGGGGAGTTTTTGACAAAAGCCAGATACACATCATCTTGTTCATTCGGATCGCTTAACAACAGCAAGAGTGAATCCAATCCCGTTTCATGGCTCACATAACGGATTTGATAACGGCTCCCCACCGCATACTCGTATTTGGAATCTCTTAAAAAAGTTAACAGATCGTCTGCGCTTGATTCTTGGCGAATAAACAAATACTGCTTGGCAAACGGCTCGAAGGATGCGCTTTGCACAAAGCTGGCTGCTTTGCCCCCCACTGCCCCCGTTAAATCAGACCAAGTGATGCCTGTGGCATTTGTTTCTTTACGAAGGGCAATGCCCAACCTGTCAGCGGCATAGGCGGGCTCAATAAATTGCAGATCATCCAGCCAATCTCGACGACGATACGTGGCGGCAATCACATCCACATTTTGAAATTTAAAACGTTTTTCTTTTTCAATAGCCAAATTAATCGGCACAAATGAAACCGGTATTTCTAATTCACCAAAACTGACATTTAAAATATGCGGCCCCACCCCTGCAAAGCCTGCCCCAGAAGTGCGGCTATAAGGTGGCCAGGCTGTGTCTGCGCCCACGCGTAACAGCTTGCATTGTTCTGCAGAAAGAGAGGTAGACAATAGAAAGGATAAAACAAATAAGAGGGATTTCATGATGTGAAAACTCCGTTTTCAAATCAGATGAATTGGTCGGGACGAGAGGATTTGAACCTCCGACCCCATGCACCCCATGCATGTGCGCTACCAGGCTGCGCTACGCCCCGAGCACGCGATTATACACGACTAGCACAACCTATGCTAGTAGCTCCGCTTCATCAACATTTTGTACTTCTTCACGTAATTTTTGCCCAGCATGAAAAGTGACCACGCGCCGCGCTTTAATTGACACCCGCTCGCCTGTCTTTGGATTGCGTCCAGGACGCTCACTTTTATCACGCAAATCAAAATTACCGAATCCAGATATCTTGACCCGTTCACCCTGTTCCAATGCCGTTCGAATCTCTTCAAAGACCATATCCACAAGCTTTTTTGCATCCTGCTTGTGCATGGCCAGGTTGTCGGCAAGACTTTCTGATAAGTCTGCTTTCGTAAGCGCCATGATTTCCCTTACTCCCTTAAAGTCGCGCCAAATTGTTCATACAGCAGCGTTAAAATGGCTTTTTGCGCTGCATTCACTTCTTCATCCGTGAGAGTGCGTTCATGCAATTGAAAATGTAAAGCAAAGGCGAGACTCTTTTGGCCGCTTGGAATGCCTTTGCCTTGGTACATATCGATTAACTGAACCGATTGTAACAGAGGCGTGACCTGCATGGCACGGATCAGGGCTGCACTTTCTATCTCGCTCGAAACAAGGATAGCAATATCTCGACGAACTTCGGGAAATTTTGGCAAAGGTTTCAAAGATTTCTTATTCTTTAGTGAAAGCTGACTCATATCCAGTTCAAATCCAAAGACCGGATTTTTAATATCACAGCGCTTTAATACGTCAGGATGGATTTGCCCCACGCAACCTAACACTTTATTTTCATAAGTGATTTCAGCACATTGATTAGGATGATAGCCTTTGATCTGTTTTGGAATAAAATCAATCTGCGCAATCTGAAACAGATTCGCCAAAATACTTTCCACTTCCCCTTTTATGTCTAAAAAATCCACCAACACGGATTGTGTCGCATCAAAATGCGCGGCATGTCGCAAACCGGTTGCCACTGCTGCAATATGCGTGGTTTCTTTAATATTTTTGTCTAGACCTGAAAAACACGTGCCTTCAGTAAACAATTTCATGTTCGTTTGTTGACGGTGTTGATTGTAGGCAAGCATTTTTAACAAACTGGGCATCAATGCCGGACGCATCACCGATAATTCTGGCGAGATCGGATTTTGTAAAACCAATAAAGGATTATCCGAAAAAGACTGTGCTTCCTCTGCCGCAATAAAACTGAAACTGATAATTTCTGAATACGCACGCGCTAACAAATGGCGCGCAAAAATATGTTTCACATTGGCTTTTGGGACGCTGAAGTGAAGGCCTGAATCCAAGCCCCCTTCTGGAATCGCATCAAACCCCACCAAGCGCAGCACTTCTTCAATTAAATCGGCTTCAATCGCAATATCAAAACGATAAGAAGGCGCTTTCACTTTTAATGATTGTGCTGTGCGTTCTAAAATTTCAAAGCCCAATGCATGCAATTTGGCTTCTGCTTGTTGTATGGGCAGACTGAATCCGCATAAACGTTTTAATTTTTCTGCGGTTAAAAGAATGGGTTTGATAGCAGGCAAAGCAGACGGCTCTTGCACCACGTGAACTGGCCCCAACTCACCGCCTGCATGAGCAATGATCAAGGCACTGGCCCTTTCAATCGCCACTTGTGCTAAAGCAGGGTCAACGCCTCTTTCAAAACGATAAGCTGAATCCGTGACCAAACCATAACTTCTGGCAATGCCTGCAACAGACTCTGGTTTAAAATAGGCACTTTCTAAAAAAATGGACTGCGTTTTTTCGCTGGTGCTGGCTGCTAAGCCCCCCATCACACCCGCAATCGCCTGCGGCCCACGTTCATCTGCAATCACCAATGTTTTGGCAGAGAGTGTCACTGTTTGCTCATCTAATAGCGTTAATGTTTCTTCTGCTTCAGCAAAGCGTACAACCACATCACCCTGGAATTGATCTAAATCAAAAGCATGCATGGGTTGACCCAATTCAAGCAAAACATAATTGGTGATATCGACCACAACATTGATACTGCGTGTGCCGTTCTGCTGTAGTCTTTTTAAAATAAAATCAGGCGTCGCTTGATTGATCTTGATGTTTTTAATCACACGCCCTGCATATAAAGGGCAGGCGATTTTATCTTTTAAAATCACATTGCGTTTGTCGGCTATTTTAGCAGGCAGTGCTTGAATCGGCGCCGCTTCAAAACGTTTGTCATACAGTGCGGATAATTCTCTGGCCAATCCCAATGCACTTAAACAATCCCCGCGATTGGGCGTCAGCGAAATTTCCATAACGGATTCATCCGCATCCTTCACCACGGCTTCCACTTCAAGGCCTGCGCCATTGAATTTATATTCAATGTCTTGTGGGCTGCACGAAAGTTGCGTCAGACTTTTCAACCACTCTGCACTGATTTTCATAGTAACGGTTCACCCTGTAGCAAAGAACCTATTCTGATAAAGGCGGGAATTGCTTTAAAAAACGCACATCGTTTTCAAAGAAGGATCGTAAATCGGATACGGAATAATACAACATGGCCAATCGCTCAATGCCCATACCAAAGGCAAAGCCTTGATAGCGGTTAGCATCAATCTGACCCCGAGCCAAGACACTGGGGTGTACCATGCCACAGCCCAGCACCTCTAACCAGCCCGTCTGTTTACACACACGACAACCCTTGCCATGACATTGCACGCAGGATACATCCGCTTCTGCAGAAGGCTCAGTGAAGGGAAAATAAGATGGGCGGAACCGTACTTTTAAATCGTCCCGCTCAAAAAAGGCTTTTAAAAAGCCAATAATCGTGCTTTTAAGGGTCGCAAAACTCACGGTTTCATCGATACACAAACCTTCGATTTGATGAAACATGGGGGAATGGGTCACATCTGAATCGCAGCGGTACACACGGCCAGGCGCAATGATACGAACAGGCGGTGTATTGTTTTCGATATAACGGATTTGAATCGGCGAAGTATGCGTACGCAGTAACAAACCTGATTCTAAATAAAACGTATCATGCATGGCACGCGCAGGATGATGCGAAGGCACATTCAAAGCTTCAAAATTATAATAATCGGTTTCTATTTCTGGCCCTTCTGCCACCAAAAAACCCATCAATTCAAAAATATGTTCAATGCGACGCAGGGTTTGAGAAATAGGATGCAAGCTGCCCAATGCCGCGTTACGCCCAGGCAAAGTGACATCAATGGCATCCGCCGCGAGTTTTTGGTTTTGCGCTTGTTCGCTTAAGGCTTCTTTTTTCACATCGAAGGCGCGTGCAAAGGCATTCTTTAGTTGGTTAATCTCATCGCCTGCAGCAGGACGTTCGGCCGGGTCGAGTGTAGACAAGTTTTTTAACAATCCGGTGATATGGCCTTTTTTACCAAGATAATCAATACGGGCTTGTTCTAATTCAGCAAGGGAATGTGCAGATTCAATGGCCTCAAGACTTTCCTTGGCAATGGTTTGTGTGGTCATGCTTCCCTCATCATAAAAGATGTTGTTGCATAAATGCTTCGACGGCTGAGCATTCTCTGAGCGTCATTGCGAGGGAGGTCTTGCGACCGTGATCCATCATGGTCCGTATGGATTGCCACGCTGAGTACAGCTCGCAATGACTGAAGCTGGGCATTTATGCAACAACATCCTCACAAAAAGGGCGCCTTATAAGGCGCCCTTCTTTTGGGTCATGCTCCTAAAGTGCGCTTTTGCCACTTTAAAAGGTATGACCCACCGCAACAAAACGAAAGTTTTTACACTAATGCGGCTTTGGCTTGTTCAACAATCATGGCAAAAGCCGGCTTGTCGTTCACAGCCAATTCAGCCAACATCTTACGATCGATGGCGATTTCTGCTTTGATTAAACCTGCAATCAAACGACTGTAGGTTAAACCGTGCGTTCTGGCACCGGCGTTAATACGCACGATCCACAATTGACGGAACTCACGCTTACGGACGCGACGGTCACGGTAAGCATATTGAGAGGCTTTAACCACAGCTTGCGCTGCGGCGCGGTAAACACGACTCCGTGCACCTTGATAACCTTTTGCTGCTTTCAGCACTTTTTTGTGGGCGCGACGCGCGGTCACACCACGTTTGACTCTGGCCATATTCTTTTACCTCTAAGTTAGTCACTCTGTAGCTAGGAACGTCCCTTTTTGGCCAATCTTGCCTCTAAAATCATCCTCAAAATACTCACATACTGATGTATGCTGCGTTTTTTCGTCGACTTTATATGCAACCTTGTCTCAAAAATGTACGTTCTTGGATATTGCTATACCAGAGCGAAGATTTATCTCTTAAGCGTGTGGGAGCATTTGATTGACGTGACCCACATCACTTGGGTTCACCAAATTCACACCACGTAATTGACGCTTACGTTTGGTGCTTTTTTTGGTGAGAATATGACGTGCATGCGATTGCTTGCACTTCCAGCCGCCTGCTGACTTAATAAATCTTTTGCCAGCACCGCTTTTGCTTTTCAACTTCACTTTGGCCATTTATAACTCCGCATTGTTTTGCAAGCGTTCTTGAGTGCTATCACTCTCAGACTGAACGTTTACACTTTGCTACAACCCTTATTGAGCTGTAGTGGCTTCACTCGCTTTTGGCTTTTTGGTGGCACCCGGTTTTGCTGACAACATCATGATCATTTGCCGACCTTCCATTTTAGGCATTTGTTCGATGATGGCTGCATCGCCGATGTCTTTTTCAAGACGCTTCAATAGCTCCATGCCCAGCTCTTGATGCGCAATCTCACGGCCCCTGAAACGAACCGTAATTTTGACTTTGTCACCTTCTTCTAAAAAGGACATCAGGTTGCGTAGTTTGACCTGATAATCCCCGATATCCGTACCAGGACGGAATTTGAGTTCTTTGACCTTAATTCGCACTTGATTTTTCTTAGCAACAGCTTGCTTTTTCTTTAATTCAAATTTGAATTTGCCAAAATCCATAATGCGGCACACAGGGGGTTCCGCATTAGGAGAAATTTCTACCAAATCTAAGCCGTAGTCGGAGGCTTTTTGTCTGGCTTCGTATAGACGCATCACACCCAAGACTTCACTTTCTGGGCCGACTAGACGCACTTCTGGTGCGCGAATTTCGTCATTGATGCGTGTTTTAACCGCACCTTTCTTTTTGTCGGTTTTTTCGTTCTTATCGATACTAATGCTCTGTTCCTCCGAGTCTTACAGGGATGATGGGTTATGCACGGATACGTGCTAACCCATCGCTATCACAATAAACCATTACCTAGGACTCGCCTTAAGCCTTTTGGGCTGTAATGGCTTTCAATTTCTCGATAAATTCAGAAACCGGCATGACACCTTCGTCTGCGCCATCACGGGTTCTCACCGATACTTCTTGATTTTCTCGTTCCCTTTCGCCAATCACCAGCAAATAAGGGACACGCATCATAGAATGTTCGCGGATTTTAAAGCCTATCTTCTCATTTCTCAAGTCAGCAATCGCTCTAAACCCCATTTCGTTCAAAGTTTTTGCTACATTTTCAGAAAATTCACGCTGACCATCGGTAATATTCAGGATGGCCACCTGAGTCGGGGCCAACCAAACCGGTAATGAACCCGCGTGCTCTTCTAATAGGATGCCGATAAAACGCTCTAACGATCCTAAAATAGCACGGTGCAGCATCACTGGAACGCGTTTTGACGAATCATCTGCGACATATTCCGCGCCCAACTGCAGCGGCATTGAAAAATCGACCTGAATCGTACCACATTGCCAAACCCGACCTATACAATCTTTTAGCGAAAACTCGATTTTAGGTCCGTAGAAGGCCCCTTCGCCAGGGAGTAAGGCCCAATCCAGCTTTTTGCTATCTAAAGCGACTTCTAACGCTTTTTCTGCTTTGTCCCAGATTTCATCACTGCCCACACGCGCTTCGGGGCGAGTCGATAATTTCACTAAAATTTGTTTAAAGCCAAAATCTTCGTACACACGATACAAAAGATCTATAAATTGGCTGACTTCATCTTGAATTTGATCTTCAGTACAAAAAATATGCGCATCATCTTGTACAAAGTTACGCGTTCTCATGATGCCGTGTAAGGCACCAGAAGGTTCATAACGGTGACAGGAACCAAATTCTGCCAAACGTAAGGGCAGATCACGATAGCTGCGCAAACCCTGATTAAAGATTTGTACGTGACAAGGGCAATTCATGGGTTTGATGGCGTAATCCCGCTCATCAGAAACCAACGAAAACATGTTCTCGCGGAATTTGCCCCAATGCCCAGAACGTTCCCACAAGGTCCTGTCTACCAACATCGGTGTGTTGACTTCTTGATAGCCATTTTTGCGGAAAATTTTTCGCATATAAGCTTGAATGGTCGTGTAAACAGTCCAACCATTGGCATGCCAAAACACCATACCTGGTGCCTCTTCTTGCATGTGGAAGAGATCCAGTTTTTTTGCAATTTTACGGTGATCGCGCTTTTCTTCTTCTTCAATGCGTAAAAGATACGCTTGCAGCTCTTCTTTTTTAGCGAAGGCTGTCCCGTAAATACGCTGCAACATTTCGTTTTTGCTGTCGCCACGCCAATACGCGCCCGCCAACTTCATTAATTTAAAGACTTTTAATACACCAGTACGGGGCACATGGGGCCCACGACACAGATCAATAAAAGTGCCTTCTTGATAAAAACTTAAGACTTCGCCCGCTGGAATGGCCGAAATAATTTCAACTTTATATTTTTCACCCATCTCGGTGAAACGCGTGATCGCTGCTTCGCGGGTGATTTCATGGCGAGCCACACTCAGATTTTCAGCCGCAATTTCTTGCATTTTCTTTTCAATGGCTTGCAAATCATCCGGTGTAAAAGGACGCGCAAACGCAAAGTCGTAATAAAACCCATTTTCAATCACGGGGCCGATAGTGACTTGCGCTTCTGGGAACAAAAGCTTCACGGCATGCGCCAAAAGGTGCGCTGTGGAGTGACGAATCACTTCTAAGCCTTCTGGGTCTTTGTCGGTAATGATTTGTAAGGCGGTATCATTTTGAATAAGGAACGAAGTATCCACCAACTTGCCGTTGGCTTTGGCTGCCAGTGCGGCTTTTGCCAGGCCTGCGCCAATTGTCTCAGCCACTTTTGCGGCGGTAACAGGCGAATCAAAACTTAGGGTGCGACCATCCGGCAGAGTGACGACGGGCATACCTCATCCTTAAAGTCATTGGCTAATGGGAAGCGGGAATTGGTAGGCGCGAGTGGGATCGAACCACCGACCACCACCATGTCAAGGTGGTGCTCTACCACTGAGCTACGCGCCTAGAGGTTGCGGATTCTACAAAAGCCTGAGACTCCCCGCAATGACTATTTTGCTTTAGACTATCTACCATAGCTTTATTTAGAAGGACTGGGTTCATTTTGTAACCCAACCAGCAATTTTTGCATGGGTTACGCGCCAAGCAGCGCGAATCCATCCTACAAGACGACAAAATGTCCTTAAGTTGACACCCTTGTCTGAAAGTTACTTTTTTTTATGTGTTCAGGAGTTCTTATGCAAGCCATTCGCCGTGAAATTGAAGCTGCCTGGGAAGACAGAGCCGCCCTCACCCCACACAATGCCCCAGGTTTACTAAAAGAAGCCGTGATGGCAACCATTGATGCCTTAGATAAAGGGCATATTCGTGTGGCAGAAAAAAAATCGGGCCAATGGGAAACCCAAACGTGGATCAAACAGGCTGTGCTGCTTTATTTTCGCTTGCAAGAAAATAGACTTATTAAAGATCAGGTGGGCACCTTTTATGACAAAGTCCCCTTAAAATTTACGGGCTACACAGAATCTGATTTTGAAGCGGCAGGGATTCGCGTGGTACCACAGGCCTTGGCCAGAAAAGGATCCTTTATTGGATCGGGCACCGTCTTGATGCCTTCTTATATCAACATTGGTGCCTATGTGGACACAGGTTGCATGATTGATACCTGGGCCACGGTGGGCTCCTGTGCGCAAATTGGCAAACGCGTGCACATTTCTGGCGGCGTGGGAATTGGAGGCGTATTAGAACCGCTTCAAGCCAACCCCACGATTATTGAAGATGATTGTTTTATTGGCGCCCGATCAGAAGTGGTAGAAGGCGTGATTGTCGAAGCCGGATCCGTTTTGGGAATGGGTGTGTTTATCAGCCAGAGCACCAAGATTTATGATCGCACCACAGGTGAAGTGTTTTATGGTCGTGTGCCGGCCGGATCAGTCGTGGTGCCAGGCAGTCTTCCCTCCTCTGATGGCAAAACCCATTTACAATGCGCAGTGATTGTGAAAAGAGTGGATGCGCAAACCCGTGCTAAAACCAGCCTCAATGACTTATTAAGGGATTAAGATGCAACAAACGACACTTGATGTGGCGATGAATTTAATGGCGCGGGTTTCTGTCACGCCTGAAGATGCCGGCTGTCAGGCGTATTTGGCATCACTTTTAAAACCGCTTGGTTTTAAAACGCTCACCCTACCTTGCGAAGAAGTTGAAAACTGTTTTATTTCTTTTGGCGAAGGTGCGCCTTTTTTTGTGTTTGCAGGACACACAGATGTGGTGCCTTCAGGTCCTGTTGAAAAATGGCGTTTTCCGCCCTTCACACCCACAATTCATGACGGTCAATTGTATGGTCGCGGGGCTGCCGACATGAAAGGCAGTGTGGCGGCGATGACAATGGCCTTGATGCAATTTATTCAAAAACATCCAAACTTCAAAGGCAGTGTGGGTTTATTGTTAACGAGTGATGAAGAAGGACCCGGCATTCACGGCACCAAATATGTTATGGAAGTGCTGCAAGAAAAAAAAATTAAATTGGATGCGTGCTTGGTGGGCGAACCTAGCAGCGAAAATCATTTTGCCGATATTATTAAAATTGGTCGGCGCGGATCTTTGCATGCGCATGTCACGTTTCTGGGCAAGCAAGGTCACGTGGCCTATCCAGACAAAGCGAGCAACGCCATTCATTTAGGCATGCCGGCTTTATTAAAATTGATCCAAGAAAAATGGGATGAAGGCAATCAACACTTCCCCCCCACCACGATGCAGATTCCCAATTTAAATGCCGGAACCGGTGCAGGAAATGTGATCCCAGGCGAAATGAAAGCGCAGATCAATTGGCGTTTTTCACCTGAATTAACAGTAGAAGCCATTCAGGAACGTGTGATAGCCATTTTTGCCAATTTGAATTTGAAATATCACATTGAATGGGAAATTTCAGGCCTGCCTTTTATCACGCATCCAGGAAAATTATTAGACAGTGTGCAAGCCGCGTTAGCCGAACAAAACATTCATCCCACATTGGCGACACATGGTGGCACATCTGATGCGCGTTATATTGCCCCTTATGGAACAGAAGTATTAGAGTTGGGTCCTAATAACACGACCATTCATCAGATTGATGAATGCGTGCCAGTGGCAGAATTAGAAAAATTAACTGCAGTTTATTGTCGTATTTTAGAATTGTATTTTCAGATGCCGAATTGACGTTCGCTGTCATAACCAAAGGAAAAATCAAATGCAACACACGCAAAGTTTTATGGATCTTGTCCAAGACGCCTTAAAAACGGTACCCGAAGTCACGGTTGAACAGGTCAAAGATTTGTTAGAAGCGCACCATCATTTTGCGTTGATTGATGTGCGAGAAGAAAGTGAGTTCGCAATGAACCGCTTGCCCCACGCTGTGCATTTAAGCCGTGGGATTATTGAAATCAAAATTGAACAAGTGATCCCCAATAAAGAAACCGAAATTGTCTTGTATTGTGGTGGCGGAAATCGCTCTGCTCTCTCTGCCCAAAATTTACAAAAAATGGGATATAAGAACGTTAAATCCATGAAGGGAGGATTTAGGGCTTGGGCAGCGATGGTAGGGTAAACTTCCTCGTAAGAATGATGCCAACTTAAATGCGGTAGGGCTATACGAATGCGCTTATACGAATGCGCAATGGGAGGACTTCTTGAGTGGTGGCAAGGCTCTGATGCAACTACATCTCTAAAAGGGGCTTGACCTGGTAGAATAACGGGATTAGCTTTTTAGCCGGTGTCTTTGTTTTTTATAAGGGTCGAATCATGAAAGATGTTATTAAGTTTGCAAGCAACTCTTTTTCGAATACCACTTACCGCATGTTTCGCGCGCCGGTTGTTTTAGGCCTTTCTCTTACGGCAATGGCGCTGGCCATTCCAGTGAGTTTTGTGGCAGCGCCAATTTATGCGACACGCATGGCGAATGCCAATCTAATGGCAAACAAAAACCCCATAGGCTCCTCCGAGATAATAGAGTCCGTACCCCTACACGGCAAATCCAAATCCATAGATCCCAAATCTATTAATTTCTTACCTCCTTTAATCAGCAACCGTATTCTGGGATACGATCAATTGGCAAAGGGTCACGTGGGTGCATTTTTAGTTGCACACCTTAAAGAGCTGGCTTGGCTTAGCATTTTGGGTGCAGCGGGTGTGGGTGCTTATTTTGCTGTCCCCCTCTTGTCTGGGGTGATCGGTGTGGCTGGGGCGTCTGTTGTGGCAGCGGCAGTAGCGTTTGGTGCAGTGCAAATCGCCGCCCTGATCGGTAAAACAATCAAGGGACCGAAGCCACACAATGACGAAGACGCTGGGGATCTGCATCAACAACACTATGCAAAGGAGAAGGGCTTTTATGAAAATTTGGCCTGGAAGGAAGAAGCATACTTGAAAATGACCGCCGCGGCTGATCGCCTCTATCTCCAGCCCCATTCTTTGCGTTCTTTAATTAGCGGCGGTAACCGCCTTCCTGAAAGAGCACGGGACAGAACTTACATCGACACAAAGAATCGCATTTAATTCTACGCCCTATTGCGTTTCGCTATATCGAGATGGGGCGCCTTGATTTTCAAGAAACGTACGCACATACATTCCAGTATGTGCGTGACGTATCGCAGAAAATCAAAGCGTTCCAGCCGGGGCAGACTGCGAATCATTTTTTGATAGTGAACGTGATGCTCTTTCGTTTGAACTTTACCCGCCCCCTTTTTTCCACTTCTTTCTGGTCAAAATAAAAAATGCGCTATATAAACCTTAAACCCATGAAAGAGAGATTTATGGTTTGGGTGCGATAGTAGAGTGAACTTCCCCGTAAGATAAGGTTTCACGATAACTTCTAGCGGGGTTATATTAATTCTTCCTTGTTTAATCCTTTCTTGTTTCTTGGGTTCCATTAGGAGTTTCCATCATGAAAGATTTTTTTAATTTTGGATTCGAATCCGTTATAAATACCACTTACCGTATGCTTCGCGCGCCGTTTGTTTTAAGCCTTTCAATTGCGGCGATGGCCTTGGCTTTTAATCCGCTGAGCCTTATCGTAGCAGGCCTGATTTACAACGCCCGTATGGGGGGAGCCAATCTGTCTGAAGCTGAGGTTCAGTCTATTAATTTTCTCCCTCCTTTACTCAGCAATCGTATTCTGGGTTACGATCAGTTGGCACGTAATATGGTAGAGGACGACTTGCCTGCTGGCGTGGGCGTCTTGTTCAGCTCACATCTTAAAGAATTTTTTTGGCTTGTTCTTTTGGGGGCAGTGGGTGTCGGCACTTACTTTGCTGGCCCTATATTAGCGGGCGCAGCCAGCATCAGCCTACCGCTTGGTTTGACTGTGGCAGCGCTAGGGAGCTTGGCTGTCGTACACATCGCCGCCATGATCGGCAAAAGAATAAAGGGGGCAACGCCGCTCACACAAAATAAAGGCCAGGGCGAAGATATGGGTGGCCTGTATCAAGCAAGCTATTCTGATAAAGCTGGCGTTTATGAAAATTTGACATTGCGCCAAAGAACGCAACGCGAAATGACTTACTTCGTTGATGAGGCTTATCTCGCCCGACCTTTATGCTCTTCGCTTTTCACAGGTGGCAAACGTCTTTCTCCCGAAGTACAGAAGACCGTCCACAATTACACGAGAAATCGCCTTTAACTTCACGGAGCTGTTGAATTTCGTTATATTGAGATGGGGCATGTTGATTTTTGAGGTCACCATTCAGAGCGATGAGTTTGGCTGCAGAGAGCCGTCGCCTAAGTAAAATAGCTGCCATATAATCGTTAAAGAATCGTTGATTGTTAGGCAGCTATTTACACGGGGTCCATATATGGACCCATCCGTTTTGCAAGAGGAGATTAAAGGTTTTGGCTCTGCAAATTGTTGCAGTCATATATACGGCTTCAATAAAGTTGATTTTGTCTCTTATCAACTGAGCCTTGATG